>Ga0310811_10011454_pt1 | contig 11505 bp, 9 predicted proteins | sample YCmetagenome_FD_207642 | JGI IMG/M metagenome (GOLD analysis project Ga0310811, IMG submission 207642) | Soil microbial communities from experimental microcosm in Duke University, North Carolina, United States - YC | ecosystem: Engineered > Artificial ecosystem > Soil microcosm > Unclassified ... | reverse complement strand
GACCATTCATACCGACACCAGCGGCTTCTACCGCTGGTGTTGTTTTAATCTATTTTATATATGAGTGTTGCACGGGTTATAACCACCGACAAAGCAGACGAGCTGATAAAAAAGTTGAAAGAGCTCCACGGTCCCCTGATGTTTCACCAAAGCGGAGGATGTTGCGATGGCTCGCAGCCCATGTGTTTTGCAGAAGGGGAATTCATCACCGGAGGCAGCGATGTCCTTCTTGGGCTGGTAAAGGACTGCCTGTTTTATATGAGCCGCGACCAGTTCGAATACTGGAAGCATACGCAATTGATCCTGGATGTGACCCCGGGCCGGGGCAGCAGTTTCTCGCTGGAAATACCGCTGGGAGTCCGGTTCTACATCCGCTCGAGGGTCTTTTCGGACCAGGAGCTGGAAGAGCTGGAAACCTCGTAGTCACTGGCCGGCCCGCACGCCGGACCTGCCGGCAAGGACCCGACGCCCGCTCCTGTCCGCATGCCGGCCTTCACGCCCGGCCTGGCCGGCCCCCTCATAATATTTAGATAACGTCCCTTCTTTCGGCAACCGCCTGCTATTCAATAGCTTTGCGGTTCAATAGACGGACCATGCCCGATAGAAGAAATTTCCTGAAGTACAGCCTCCTGCCGGCAGGAGCTATTTGTTTTTCTCCTCTCTGGTCAGCCCCGGTGCAACTGCTGGCCGCCACTCCGCAGCCGGACAAGAAAGGTCCATCGCAGGCCACCGACAGCCGGGCACCCCAGTCGGAACAAAACACGCTTAGCCAGCGGCTGAAGCGGATGAACAAGACAACCCCCTGGAACCTGGTGCAGGAGATCAAGGTATCATTCAAGACCTTTCATTGCCAGGGAATGGTGAAAATAGATGAGGACTTCTGGGTATCTTCTGTAGAAATCAATCAACCTGCGGGCGGTGTCTTCGACAGGACCAAAGGGGCGGGACACCTGTTTAAAATCGACGCCTCCGGCAACCTGCTGGCCGACCTGACCATCGGGGAAGGCAGCATCTATCATCCCAGCGGCATCGACTTCGACGGTACCCATATCTGGATCGCCGCAGCAGAATATCGCCCCGACAGCCAGGCCATCATCTATAAAGTCGATCCTGCATCGAAACAGATCAAAGAGGTCTTCCGGTGGAAAGATCATATCGGCGGCATCGCCCGCAACCGGGCTACCAATACCCTCCATGGCATCAGCTGGGGATCACGGCGGTTCTACCAATGGCAGCTGGATAAAAAAGGCGAAGTCCGTGCCCCCCTCCCCTCGCCAGCCGAAGCGGCTATCATAAACCCTTCCTACTACATCGACTACCAGGACAACCAATACCTGGGCGGACAGGAAATGTTATACACCGGTCTCTCCGTTTACAGAAAGCCGGGTGGCAACAGCATCGCCCTGGGAGGCGTGGAGATCGTCGACCTGGCAAAAAATCAGCCCCTCCACCAGGTGCCCGTACAATTATGGTCACCGGTCACCGGCGCCGTCATGACGCAGAACCCCAGCTTCTTTGAGCTGGCGGAAGGGGACAGGATACGCGCCTATTTCATGCCCGATGACAATGAATCGACCATTTTTGTCTACGAAGCTTGAGGCCAACCCAGCCATTTCTGTTAGGAATACTAGCTAACTTTTGTAATTTGGTCCTAACCATTTTACCAATCTGTTATGCCCGTGTTACCAACGAATACGCTCATTATCGGAGCCAGTATTGCGGGTCTGGCTTCCGCCGCTGCCTTGCAAAAACATCGCATCGGGCATATTGTCATTGAAAAGCACGAGCAGGTAGCCACCCCCTGGCGTAACCATTACGACCGGCTGCATTTACATACCAGCAAAAGATTTTCCAATCTGCCGTACAAAAAGTTTGGAGGCAGCATACCCCGGTATCCCAGCAGGCAGCAGGTGGTCGATTACTTAGAGGATTATCAAAAAGCATTTAACATCCAACCCATCTTTAATACCGAAGCTCTATCCATAAAAAATGTCGACGGACACTGGATCACCCGGACAACCAACGGCATCTTCCAATCAAAGTATCTGATCATGGCTACGGGCGCTTTTGGCAAGCCCAAACCCATCCAACTTAAAGGCATTGAAACCTTCCCCGGAAAAGTGCTGCACAGCTACGAATACAGAACAGGCAAAAACTTTAAAGGACATAACGTATTGGTCGTAGGCTTTGGCAACTCGGCCTGCGAGATCGCCATCGACCTATATGAACAAGGCGCCCTGCCTTCCATGGCGGTTCGCTCTCCTGTAAATGTGATCCCACGGGATGTCCTGGGCATTCCTGTACTGGAACTAAGCTACCTGCTGAGCCGCATCCCCCCCCGTATAGCCGACACCATCAGCGCCCCGTTGATGAAATGGTTAATGGGTGACCTTACCAAACTGGGGCTCCGAAAAATGCCTTATGGCCCGCTGGAAGCGATCCACAAAGACGGAAAGGCCCCGATACTGGACATCGGCACCATTCAACACATCCGGGAAGGGCATATTAAGATCTTTGATGACATCGATCACATCGAAGGCAGTACCATTCATTTCAAAGATGGCCAAAAGGGGAATTTCGACACCCTTGTCGCGGGCATCGGTTACTACCGGGATTATGCTGAAATTGTAGAGGCCGACAAGTGCCGGTTTGAGGATTTAAAGGCCTCGGTGGACCGGCAAAAATATTTCGGCAAAGACGGTCTGTATTTCTGTGGTTATTGGATCAGTCCCACAGGCCAGATCCGGGAGATCGCCTCCGACGCAAAGAAAATTGCAAAGGATATAAAGCGCCATATGCATTAGGTTAAAATGCATTTGTGTATTATGTATTTTTCATTATCTTTGAAATAATGAAGAAACAACTCAGCGTGGCGGGGATGTATCTTTGACCTATAAATTAATATCAGCGCAATGACTTACTCGACGGAATTAATAAAAGGCACGCTAAAGACGATTATTCTAAAATTATTGTCGGATAATAAAAAAATGTATGGCTATGAGATCACACAAAACGTAAAGGAATTGACGAAAGACCAAATCCAGATAACGGAAGGAGCCTTATACCCCACCTTACATGCTTTGGAAGCCGAAGGGTTAGTAACGACAGAAGTTGAATACATTGGGAAACGCGTGCGGAAGTACTATAGCCTGAGCCCCACCGGAAAAGCAAAAGCGAAAGAAAAAGTAAAGGAATTGGCCAACTTTATAGACACGATGATCACCTTGCTGGAAATAAAACCCAAAACAGCCTAATGTATTACATCAGCGAGCAACAGATAAACTTTATCCTCGACGATATCAGCAGAAGAGGTATTAAGATAGAGAGCCTTCAGTGTGACCTGCTGGATCACATCTGCATTATTATTGAACAGAACCTGGAAGAGGGCGGGGATTTTGAACAGTTTTATGAAGCCACCATCAGGACCTTTTATAAAAAGGAGTTGCGCGAAATAGAGGAAGAGACCATTTTTCTCGCGACCCTCAAAAATCACCTGGTATTAAGCAGAAATCAATTTTTCCTGTTATTATTTATCGTTCTCATCGGACCCTTCATCGGTTATGACCTTGCCTGGCTGGCCACCTCCCCCAAAGCCGCCGGTTGGAGGTTCCCCTGGGAGATCTGGGTTCCCACGCTGATCTTCGCCCTCTATCCCCTGTTGGTCCTGCTGGTCCTTTTCTTTACCCCGGAAAAATTTGACCCGCTGATACCCAAAAAATCAATGATCCTCCTTGGCTTCAGCCCCTTTATAAAAGTCATTCCCAGCAGCAGCATTCCCACCCTCTTCCCGAAATGGGAGTAAAACAACTTTTAGGAAAAACGCATCCCTATAGGTTCCAGTCGCTTATAACTTTGGCGCGGTAGTTGAAAAATAGCAGCTATAGCATTCCTCCCCTCTATTCTCCGAAAAGCCAGCCGTCCACTTCCTTCCTGAAGACCTTCGCCCGAAGCGTACTCAACGATGTCAGACCCTATAAAAAAGTAGACCCCATGAAACAATTTTACGCCCTGCTGGCCCTGGCCTTCTTCTTTCCCCATTTCTCCCATGCACAATATCTCGCTGACAACGCTGCTGTCGCCAGCCCCCTGTCAAGGCGGGAAGTCCCCGCCCCCCGGTCCTGGGAGAAAGAGCAGGATGTCGTCACCGGGCATATCAGCAACAGCCAGCTTTCCAGGATGAAAGCAGTAACAACCGACCTCATCACCTTCTTTCACGACTCCTGCCTTACGGACGAACAGCTCGCCCCTCTCTGGCATGGAGAATACTTCTCAGAGAAGAACAGCGCTGTTCCCCTGAAAAAATTCGGGGTATTCTGTAATTTTTATGAGCAAAAGGCCCGGCTTTCCATTGTCGCCAATGATATCAGCCCCTTGCTGGATCACCTGGTCGTCAACAACCAGGACTTTCTCACCATCCAGCCCCCAACAACCGTAAAAAATAACAGCCCCTGTTTTGAATATACCTCCTGCGACGGTCCCGCCCTGCACACCAGCACCTGGCTGGTCACTACCGGCAACGGACAGTTGCCTTATATCCCGGTAACCCGGAAAGAATACCTGCAGGAAGCCCGTGCAGAGTTGACCGGTTTAAAGAACAGCATCATCGCCGCCTGGAAGCAAAAGATCCCCGTACGCCCGGCGGGCGTCCAGGAGGCGGAGAAAAAAGCCGCCCTCGAGCAGTTGAGCGGCCTCTATTCCGGTATGGACCTGCAGGTAAGAACCAAAATGTTGCTCCGGGACTACAAGACCGACGAACAATACCTGAAGGAAAATACGGAAAAGGCAACAGCCGACCTGGATAACACCCTCCAGGTAATGGGAAATATCCTGGCGCATTTATCTGCCACGGAGCTGAACAAACCTGCCATCGTCTCTCTTCCCGCAGCCGACTTTCAGGGTTTTGAGGATGGCCGCTCCGGCAAAATGCTGATCCGGATGAACCCCACCTATTTCGATCCCTATCTCCCCGGAGAAAAGCCCCAGCTGTTTCTGGTGACCTGGCAGGTTGACCCCTCAGAGCCCATGGCGCTTGACATGGACCGGCAGATCCGGGAGCGGCTGGACTGTCAGAAATTGAAAGAAATGTTACCTTCGCATGCATTATGAGCAAAAAATTACGACTCATCGCCAAACCTCTACCGGATGAGTACCCTGCCTACGCCTCGATGTACATGAAGTGGCTGCCGGATGACGGCCTTGTCCTGATGCATTTGAAAGATCAGCTGGAAAAAACAAAGAAATTCGTCTCCCGCCTTTCCAAAGAACAGCTAACCCTTACGTACGCCCCGGGGAAATGGACGATCAAAGAGGTCCTGGTCCATATCATCGATGATGAGCGGATCTATGCTTACCGGGCTCTACGCATCGGGAGAGGCGACACGACCCCTTTGCCGGGTTTCGAACAAGATGACTATGTGCCTTATTCCCATGCAAACAGCCGGTCCATCACCTCTATTCTGAAGGAATACGCGACGGTCCGGAAAGCTACCTTGTCGTTGTTTAAAAGTTTTACGGAAGTAGATCTTCTGCGAAGAGGGACTGCCAATGGCAATGCGGTAAGTGTCCGGGCTTTGCTCTACCACCTGGCGGGGCATGAGCTTCATCACCTGAATATTATAAAAGATAAATACCTGGGCATCAGCTGACGGGCCGGGGCTACTGCTGAACAACCAGCCGCTGTGCAGAAATGCGGTTGTTTTCGATTTCCATCACCAGCAGATAAACCCCGCTGGCCACTTGATTCAATGGCAGGTTCAGGGTATTCAAACCTTGCTGGATAGCGAATGTTCGTTGTATGATCACCCGGCCTAACAGGTCATAGATCAATACATTCGAATTGCTCTGTGCTTTCTGGCTGGTATAGTTGAGCCGGACCATGCTGCCGGCGGGGTTAGGGTACAATGACACCTGACCGGTAGTACAATCCAGGATGCTGGAGACAATGTTACTCTTTACCGACGATGCGTCTCTTGTCACCAACTCCAGTTGATAGAAAGTCAGCTCCCCTGAATTTTGTGTCAGCGGGTACGAATAAGAACAGTTTTGACCGTCGTTGCAGGTGGGATTTACGGAAAATAAAAATTTTAAATGGGCGGAGTCTGAACCACCGTAGATCTGATAGGCCGAGACATTGCTCTCCTGTGGAGTGCCCCATTGCAGGTCCACGCTGCATAAATACCGGGGGTCATTCACCACGGACAGGAATGGAACCGAAGAGCCCTTGATGGTAAAATCCAGCGTGTTGGAAGAATATTCCCAATAGTCGCCATCCTGTCCAACCATCACCAGGTGGTGATCGCCCGGGAAAGGATTGGTCCACTGAATCGTGTAGAGAACCGAGTCAAAGGTGACGGTCTTTTTTGAGAGGACCAGCCCTTTCACGGCTACACCATTATCCATGAACCGGATAGAAGACAATGTATTCTCCGCATTAGGGCTCTTCACGGAAGCCATTAGAAGGAAGGTCCCCGGGTTGACAAAATCCCCGTTGCCCGGGTTGCTGAGTGACAGAACGGGATCGAGCCCCTGTACCCTGGTGGCGGAAATATCCGTCCGGTAAACATCTTTATGCAGGCCGATCCGGTTGATATGCCAGTTCTGCCCGCCGGTGCGTCCAAATGCCCCCACTGACCGCAAACCATCCACCTGGAAAGGCGCTGAAGCAGCCGGCAGGTTCTTCATGAACTTGATATTGTTTTTGAACACCAGGCCCCAGTTGACGAAAGGGTCCGTCTGGGCATAGGCCGGATTCGTCGTCCCATCGTCATTGAACAATCTATGGTCATTGATATTGGAGACGACGCCCGGGTTGGATATAAAGACATTGCCCGTTGCCTGCGGCCAGATCCGGGAGGTATAGGCATCATTGCGACCGGCCGGACCCACCATGTCCGCACACTCCGGGTAGCTTTTTTTGTACGTGCCGCTGCTGTTCCAGAGGTTTTTCAGGGCGTTGTAAAAAGAGGGATATTGAACATTGGAAGAAGCCTGTGTCATGCAGGTGAGGGGATACATCGCATTCGTGCAGATATTACTGGTGAACACATTGAAATACCCGTCGTGATTATACATGGCCATGACCAGGTTTGCCATGATATTATACGAACAGCTGTCACCTGAAGCGAACTCATCCAGGTAGATGCCATTGGCCTGGGGGGCGTCATGGATATAATTGTAATTTATCTTGTTACCCCTGGACCCCCACCCTCGCGTGACTCCATAGGTATAAAAGGCGCCCATGTCCGTATATTTCTTCACCACATCATAGATCTCGTTATACTCGAAAACGTTGTTGTTTCCCCCATACAAAATGCCTACATGGGGACCGTCATGGATTTTGTTGTAGGCCACATAGGTCCCCATGGCATAGTTGACATCTACGGCGGCGGAGTAAAGAAAAGCCTCCCGGGCATAACTGTAAATATGGTTATTGATCACCTGATGTCCGGCAAGCTTCACCGCTGCCTGATCGGCCGCAAAAGTGGAGGTGGAAATGATCACACCACCCGCCCCTACGCTATCGATATCATTGCTCTGTATGGTGCAATGGCTTCCATCCACGACGCGGACCCCATATCCGGAGCAATAACTGATATGGGCACCTGCAATCAGCACATTGGTACAGCCGCTCAACCCGATCCCATCTCCGGATCCGCCCCGAACCGTGATACCGATGAATTTTGTATTACTCACCCCTTTAAGAAAGATGCCGGGCAGTTTCGAATTTCCGGCGCCCGTAATGACCCCGCTGGAGGGGACCCACATGTACAACGTTTTTGTTTTGAAATTGATACTCCACTGTCCTTCGGCGGTTATCTCTTCCACCAGGTTCAGCGCATAATAAGGCTCCGTACCGGAGGGTATCCTGCCGGCAACCTGGGTGCCGATGCCGTTGTTGATCCCCACGGCCTGCTGAATAAGACTATCAGTGGTGTTGATAGACATCGTTTTGATCACATCCATTTGCCAGGGAGTCTGCCAGTTGCCGCTTAAATAGACCCCGCCATCGTTGATGGCGTTCTGCCAATACTGTGCCCTGCCATCCCGGTATTTAAAACTTCCGCCCGGAACAGAATTCTCTGTTCCTTTCTGTACCACCTGTCGGATGGTCATGGTCGTGTCGGAGGGATAACGGGACATGGGAAGGGGGTAACCATTCTTATAAAACCTGGGTGCTTTCAGCGCGCCGATAGCAAAAAAATCGGGCCACTGTGCGGTGTCGGTAAAATTATAAGCAGCAAGGTTTAATTGTTTCACCTTCGTTCTGGCCGTAGGATCGATGATCCTCGATTTGACGGCATCCGGTATAGGGGTGAAATCCGCCATGGACAGAGCAATCTGGGGCTGGAATATCGCAGCGTTGACACTGACCGACTGGTAGGTTACCGGAGCGCCGGCGCCACGGCTGTCACTGGCATCCAGGCTCAACTGGGGATAGATGCCACTGGCCAGCCAGATGATACAAGGGTTTTGCGGATAGGCTTTGGCGATAGCCTTTGCCCGGGTGATATTGACAGGCGCGCTGGCCGTAGTACCATTTCCGGCGCTGGTGCCACCCGGAGCTGCATATATATTGATCGTTTGCCCGGGGGATAGATGGGAGAGTAAAGAGGCAAATAACAGCAATAGCCAATGCCTGAAAAAATGTAAATTTTTTTTCACTGGATACCGGATCTAGTTTACAATAGGGTATTGAATCTTCGGCCAGCGGCCCCTTGGCCCGACTGGTCGTCGTCATATAACGATATTTTTAATGGAAATGTTGTCCCAGGACGGACTATTCCCCTAGCTACATGATCCTCAATGCATAACCGGCAATACCCTTTTGCAATATGGGTGGCCCCCTGCTTCCGCAGGGATTCCGCCCGGCCGCCAGACCCTGATTCAGTAATGTTCCATATCCCCCTCCTGCTTCACCCGGATCCCGGGGAAGCGATCTTTGATAAAAGCTGGGTTGGATAAGCCCATCGTTGGATTGCCGGAGAAAAAGCCAAAGGGCATCAACGAAAACCCCATGTGATGACAGGGCATCACCGGCCATTCTTCCGGCCGGACAATGTGCGTGATCCCTGCCACATACCATACGACGAGATCATTATTGCCGATCATCCGGTTTTTGGAGGTCCACTGCGGCAGCCCGTCATAGACTTTATTGCTGGCGGGATAAACCCCTGCCGGATATTCTTCTCCTTCCTGGTATTGAGTGACCCATACCTGGTGGTCCAGGAAACCCGCTTTCTTTCGGACGATGGAGCCCGCTGGCATAAATGGTTTCGCCTGGCTACCCGGCATCAGCATATAACCTACGTGCTGGCCCAGCGCATTGTGTAAGCCATTGTTGACAATATGCCAGCACCGGGCGGTCTCATAGTTGACAGACCGCTGCGCCTCTTTCTCCGTCATGAAATGCGTATGCTCCATCACAAAAGCATTACTGTAAGGATTCTTATCCCCCGGTGGGACCAGTCTTGCATTCATCTCCATGACGCTGTTGTGCTCGGCGCCATCGATATCCATATCCAGGCGGAAGACAAAGAAATGCTGGTGATTGATGGCTGACACATGAGGATGCACCAGCGTACCGAAGGCAGCGCCATTATAAGAAAGATCGTTAGGGTCGGGTGGATTCATTTCACTGGTCTGATGAACACCCTGCACCTCTACGATACCCGTCAATTCTATATCCACGTCGATAGTGCCGTCCTGTTTGAATCTCCACGTAAACCCATAGTCGTAATTTTCTATCGTCGTATAATATTTGATAGCCAGGTTGGTCGCCCGGCGGGAGACGGTGCCATGACGCCAAAGAGTCCCTCCATATTCTTCAAAAATGGCCACGGCCCTGTCCAGCTGGTAGGGCGCCCCGCTCTCCCGGTGGAGCGTAGCAGGCATATACGCCGCATTCTCCGGGGCGTCGGCCCCCGGGCTCAGAGATCGGGCGATACCCTGTCCCAGGCGATACTCCCCCGCGTCGAAGAAATTGTAAGAGGCCTGCAGCAGATCGGGGGCGCCATAAGGCACCACCATCTCGGGCATAGAGCCTTTATATAATACGGGTCGCGGTTTACCGTTGTCCACATAACGTACATTGTAAATGATCAACCCTTCCCGGTTGTCAATGCCATAGCGAAGACGCCAGTTCTGCCAGGTTATCTCCTGCCCTTTTATTTCGACAGAGCTGCCCTCCGGTTGTGTGATCAGGATGGGACTGGGCCCTTTTTCATCGTCCCTGACAGAGTCCTTGTCGAAATAATTCAAGTCCACGGGCCCGCTGAATCTTCCCTCTTCGTCCACAATCTTCAGGACCTTCCCCGTGGTAAAATCCGTATAGGCCAGCAGCCCTTCGATATCGACCTTATTGCCCTTGCGCCGGGCGATAACCAGTTGCTCCCGATGGCCGACCGGTGCGATGCCCAGGTCGCCGGGAAAAATGCCGCGATGTGTCACCGAATCGATGGAGATGCCCCTTTTCTTCAACGCCGCCACCCAGGCCGGATCCTTTCTCACGATATCGTCAGCGACAGAGTCAGCGTCCAGGCCCATTCCGATCACGTTGGGGATCTCTTTGACGGACAAGATCTTTTCGGCATTCAGGTCGACCACCGCCTCCGTCATCCCGTTTTTTGTATAATTATAATAACTGGCAAAAGCTTCCCGCCGGAAGGTTTCGCCCGGCTTATACGCCAGCACCTCTTTCTTTGGCGGCTCTTTCAGATTGATGATATTAAAAAGGTCTTTCCCGGTGATGGCATTACTGCTTTTCAGGATCCGGACAACTTTTATGATCTCATCGGAGGTCAGGGGGTCCAGCGGATAGCCGGGGACCGCCTCCCTGGCAACCCCGGGGGATTGGGTCCGGGCGGTTCCGGGCCATGCGGTCAATAATAATAAAGGAAGCAGGATCTGACAGATGGAGGTGGCTCTTACCATAATGCGTAGTTTTAGTTGGTTTGGCCAGCAATCCGGAATTCAAATCTAATGGATACAGGCATCCATCGCCATTTTCCTGCCCCTACATTACCCCTACAGGTATGAAAGAACTCATAGCATACCGGGGAGCCGGCATACCACTAACTGGTATAATTTCATGATTTTCACCCCTTTCCTTAAAGAAATCATTTATTTAAAGTATTTTGTTCCGGCACTCCGCACCGCTTAAAACACCTGAAAATCCGGCGCCTGTTTAGTAGGACAGTAACTCATTTCATTCTTCCTTTAAAACAGTATCAAATGAGATGGCGTGACAGAAGCATACAGGTTATCCGTAAATTATCCATCTTTTATCTGCTGTTGATCGTATTGATCATCTGCTTTGGGCTCTACTACTTCAACTATATTCCCCGTAATAAGGATCAGCTGAATGAATGGGGCCAACGGTCCCTCAATCAGCTGGCCAGTAATTTCACGAAAAAAAGCTCGGATATAAAGGCCATCTTTGACAGTGCCTCCCGGAATGGCAGCAATATCGATTCCCTGAAAGTAAAAGGGGGATCTTACCGCTACCTG
>Ga0310811_10011453_pt1 | contig 11505 bp, 10 predicted proteins | sample YCmetagenome_FD_207642 | JGI IMG/M metagenome (GOLD analysis project Ga0310811, IMG submission 207642) | Soil microbial communities from experimental microcosm in Duke University, North Carolina, United States - YC | ecosystem: Engineered > Artificial ecosystem > Soil microcosm > Unclassified ... | reverse complement strand
CGGGCTCGGAGACACCGTCCGCCGACACGCACAGCCCAGGCAGCTCAGGCTACTGTCACGACGTGGCGGTCACGGGCGGTCCGCTCGGCCGCCCGTTGCCGACCGCCGCGCTTCAGTTGGCCGACACATGCGTGGTGACGTTGCTGAAGGAGTTGGCGCCGGCCGCGTTCGCGGCGGTGACCGGGCCGTCGGTCCAGATGCCGAAGACATCGCCGGAGATCGTGTTCCCGGTGATCTGGATCGAGACCGGGTCCACGGTGGTGACCAGGATTCCGGTGGTGTGGCCGTCGGTCGCGGTTCCGGTGTCGGGGTCGCCGAGGACGTTGTTGGTCGCGACGATGTTGTCGCTGACGGCGTTTCCGCTGAGGTCCACGCCCGAGACCTGGCCGTGGACGGTCACTCCGGCATAACCGTTGCCGCTGACGGTGTTCTGCAGCACCGTGTTGCCGTACACGGCGCCGCCCGCGACGGCCGAGGCCAGGGTGATCCCGCCGCCGCCCGAGCCCAGGCCGTCGTTGAGCGCGCTGTTGCTCTCGATCGTGTTGCCGAACACGCCACCGGCCGCGGGGGCCGGCGTGCCGCCAGGGGCTGCCGCGCCGTTGCGGGAGACCAGCGCGATTCCGCCGGCGGTGGCGTCGTTCTGGAGCGAGTTGCCGACGATCATGTTGTTCGCCGACGGTCCCGTCTCGTCGCTGATCAGGATGCCGCCGCTGTCGTTGCTGACGGTGTTGGACTCCACCTTGTCACCGGAGCTGCCCAGCAGGTGGATGCCCTGGCCGCAGTCGCTCTGGCAGGCGAGGTACGCGTTGGCCACCGGGCTCGAGCCGGTGCCGGTGTCGTTGCCGGTCACGATGTTGTCCTCGATCGTGGCGTTCGAGACGCCGTCCACGAGAATGCCCTCACCGACGGCGTTCTCGACGGTCAGGCCGGTCACCTCGACGTTGGACGCGGTGATGTCGATGCCGTTGATCTGGTTGGCGGCATTGACGGTGGCGTTGGACAGGCCTTCGAGCTGGAGCGGCTTGGAGATGTTCACGTCTTCGTTGAACGTGCCCGAGCAGACCACGACCTGCCCGCCGGACGCGACCGCGCCGATGGCGGTGTTGATCGAGGAGAAGGCAGGGCTCGAACAGCTGGTGTCGGCCGCCGAGCTGTTCGCGCCGGGCGCCACGTACACGGTCTGCGGCGCGGCGTGCGACAGCGGCAGGTCGAAGGCATAGAACTTGTCGTTGTCGCCGTTGCCCGGGAAGAACGGGCCGAGCTGCTGCGTGTGGTAGCCGGAGCCCCAGTAGACCGAGCCGTCGACGATGGCGGGCCCGCCGAGGACAGTGCCGCCTGCGGCGAAGGACCACTCGATGGCGCCGGTCGCGGTGTCGAGGGCGAACATGTCGTCGCCGGTCGTGTCGGTCGTTCCGCTGTAGAGCACGCCGTCGGCGGTGGTCAGGAACGCCAGCGGCGAGGACGGGCCGGGCGCGGCGGTCTCCCACAGGATCTTGCCGGTCGCCGGGTCGAGTGCGGCCCAGAACCCGCCGGTCGTGGTCGAGGTCTGGCCGGTCGCGGAGGTCAAGGTGACCGAGAGGTGGTTGGTGTTGGTGTTGGCGACGTAGATGCGCTGGCCGTCGGCCGCGGTGCCCCACTCGAGGCCGCCGAGGTTGCCGCCGGGGCCGACCGCGGTGTCCCACACGATCGCGCCGGTGACCGGGTTCAGCGCCCAGTAGACGCCGCTCTTCTGCCCGATGCCGATCAGCTGGGTCGTGACGCCGTTGATGGTCGTCGTGAACAGGTTCGGCCCGGTTCCGAAGTCGAAGTCGGGGCCGAACATCTTCGCGATGGTCCAGGTGTCGGCGGTCAGGGTCTTGGTACCCCAGACGATCGCGCCGGTCGTCATGTTGAACGCGACGATCGCGTCCTGATAGTTGTTCGGCGCATCCGTGCTGCATCCGGTCTGGTCGGGCGAGGTGCACACGCCCGCCGGCACGGTGTAGTTGTTGCCGGTGCCGACGTAGACCAGCCCGGTGCTCTCGTCCACGACCGCGTTGCTGCCCCAGATCGCGCCGCCGGTGTAGCCGGTCGGTACCACGTAGGTCTTCCACAGGATCCGGCCGGTCTTGGCGTCGAGGGCGACCATGCTTCCGCGGAAGGTCGAGGCCGACGGCAGGATCTCCGCCTTCGAAGACACTCCGACGTAGATGACACCGTTGTCGATCACCGGCGAGGAGGTGACGATGGCCGCCGGGTCGGAGTCGATCTGGGTCTTCCAGATCTCACCGCCGGTCTGGGCGTTCACCGCGAACAGGAAGGCGCCGTCGGTGTCGGTGTTGGTCTGCGATCCGTCACCCGTGACGATCTCGCCGTTCCAGTAGGCGGGGCTCACCCGCGAGACGTCGTTGGAGATGCCGGTGTAGAAGCCGATCGGGTGGCTCCAGACCTGCGCACCCGTGGTCGCCTGCACCTTGTACAGGTTGCCGGCCCAGTCGGGGAAGTAGACGTCGCCGTCGACGACGGTGGGTGTGGCCGAGACGCTCCCCCCGGTGGTGAACGTCCACTTCTGCTGCAGGTCGGCCACGTTGCCGTTGCCGACGGCCGTCTCGGCCGTGGCGTCGTGGTCGTCGGTGACCGTGCCGCCGGCGAACGGCCAGTCGGCCGGACCGGGACTCGGAGCGACCGGGCTCTGCGCCGTCGCCGCGGACACCGCCGCGTGCGTCGCGGAGGCGGCCTGCGCCTGGGCGGCACCGGGCAGGACGGCGGCGACGAGCGCGGCCCCCGCCAATCCGGCGGCCAGGCGATGGGCGCGCCCCCGGCCCGCGCCGGGCGTATTCCGATATGCGAACATTAAGACAGCCCCCTGTGAAAGTGGAGATGAGAGAGATGGCTGCGCCTTCGAAGCCACGGGAGACGACGTGACGACACGTCAGTGACGGATCTTACTGAGGGCGGCCGGAGTGAAAGCGACGACCGCCGTGTCACCGTGAAGCCTGCGCCTGTGTCACCGGTCGACGCATGGGGCATTGCCGGATTCGACATCGGCCGCGAGGCCCGGGAGCCCGTGCCGGGAGGTCACGCTGCCGCGACCGAGCATGGCGACCGCCGGTCCCTTCTGTACCCGCCTTCACGCATTTGCCCGAAGAATACAACCCGGCGAGTACGGCGTGCGGCGGGACCGGATCGCACGGCCTGAACCCGGGAGCGCGTGGTTACGTCTGTCCTTCTGGACGCTCACCGGACTAGAAAGCCACTTGCAATGCCCTGCGATACCGGCCCTGGCGGCTGCACTCACTGTCGAAGGAGCCGCACACCGAAGCTTCTGGGACGATGCCGTGAGCGCGCCGTCTTGAGTGATCTGCTCGTGTCCGTGCGCACCGGCCGCAGCGCCGTTCTGGTACTCGCCGGGGAACCCGGCATCGGCAAGACCGCGCTTCTCGACCACGCGGCCGGGGAAGCGGAGGGACTCACGGTCCTGCGAGCCTCTGGTGTCGAATCCGAGCGGGAGCTTGCTTTCGCGGCACTGCACCGCCTGTGTCTGCCGGTGCTCGACCGGCTTGAAGACCTGCCGGATGCGCACGGCGCCGCCCTCGGGGTGGCCTTCGGCCGCGTCCGCGGCGAGGCGCCCGACCGGCTGCTCGTGTGCGCGGCGGTACTCGGCCTGCTGTCCGAAGCGGCCCGCGGCACGCCCCTCGTGTGCATCGTGGACGATTGCCAGTGGCTGGACCGCGCATCAGCCGAAGTGCTGGACTTCCTCGCGCGGCGCCTCGGCAGGGAGTCGGTCCTCCTGCTCCTCGCCACACGGGACTGCGACACCGGATGGCGGCATCTGCCCGCGCTGCGAATGGAAGGACTCTGTGAGGACGCGGCCCGCCGGCTGCTCGACTCCGTGATCCAGGGGCCGCTGGACGAGTCCGTGCGCGACCGCATCGTGGCGGAGTCGCGGGGCAATCCGCTGGCCGTGCTGCAACTGCCGCGCGGGCTCCCGCCGGTGCGGCTGGCCGGCGGATTCGGCGTCCTCGCAACGGCTCCTGCCCTGAGCGAGCGTATCGCGGAGAGCTTCCACGCGCGCGGCCTCGCGCTTCCCGTCGATTCTCGGCGCCTGCTGCTGATCGCCGCGGCCGAACCGCTCGGCTCGCCGACGTTGCTGTGGCGGGCCGCCGAACTGCCCGGCGTCGGCCGGCACGCCCTGGAGGCCGTCGAGAAGACCGGCCTACTGCGCGTCGAACAGACCCATGTCGTCCTCCGGCACCCGCTGGTCCGTTCCGCGGTGTATCGCGCCGCGACCGTCGGCGAGAGGTCGGCGGTGCATCGCGCGCTGGCAGAGGCGAGCGACCCGGGTACGGATCCGGACCGCAGAGCCTGGCACCGCGCCGGTGCCGCGCCCGCACCCGACGACGAGGTGGCGGACGACCTCGAGCGTTCGGCCGAGCGGGCCGGGGGCCGGGGCGGCGCCGCGGCCGCCGCGGCGTTCCTGGTCCGCTCGGCGGAGCTCACCCGGGATCCGGTGCTGCGCGCCGGACGCCAGCTGGCCGCGGCCGAATCGACGCTGGGCGCCGGCGGCTTCGACGCCGCCCTCGACCTCGCGAACGCCGCCGCGGCGGGCCCGTTGCAGAAACCGCAACAGGCCCGGCTTCAACTGCTGCGCGGACGCATCGCGTTCACCCGCCGCTTCGGCAACGACGCACCGCCCCTGCTGCTCGAGGCGGCCCAGCAGCTCGAAGCCTTAGACGCCGGCCATGCTCGCGAGGTGTATCTCGAGGTGTTGAGCTCGACGCTGCTCGCCGGCCGGCTCGGCGACTCGCGGACGCTGACCGAGGTGGCCAGGGCGGCGTCGTCCGCCGGAAGTTCGCGCCCGTGCGATCTCCTGCTGAACGGGCTCTGCACGCTCATCCTCCAGGGATACGACCTCGGCGTGCCGGCGTTGCGGACGGCGCTCGACGCCCTGCGCAGAGCGGATCCGCGGGACGAGGACGTGCTGCGCTGGCACTGGCTGGCCGGCCACGCGGCCGGCCTGCTGTGGGACTTCGAGTCCTGGGAGTTCCTCTCGGGGCGGCTGCTGGAGGTCTGCAGGGCCACCGGCGCACTGTCGACGCTGCCCGTCGCCCTCAACACACGCGGCGGCGCCTGCCTGATCTCCGGACGGTTCGCGGAGGCCGAGTCGCTGGCGGCCGAGGCGCGTGCCCTCCAGCAGGCGACCGGCGGCACGGCGACGCCGTACGCGGCCCTGGGGCTCGCCGCCGTCCGGGGGCGGGAAACCGAGGCGCGGTCGCTGATCGCGGCGACGCTGCCGGACGCGGAAGGCCGGGGCGAAGGCACCGCCCTGATGTTCATCCAATGGGCGTCGGCCGTGCTCTACAACGGGCTGGGGCGCTACGACGCCGCCTGCGAAGCCGCGACCGCGGCCTCGGGTGACGCGCACGTCCGCCGCTTCGGCAACTGGGCTCTGGTCGAACTGATCGAGGCGGCGGTGCGCAGTGGCCGGTCGGCCGCAGCCCACGAGGCGTTCGATCGCCTGAAGCACATGACCGGAACGAGCGGAAGCGACTGGGCGCTCGGCATCGAGGCGCGAACCGGCGCCCTGCTGTGCGACGGAGACGAGGCCGAGGACCGGTACCGCGAGGCCATCGACCGGCTCTCGCGTACGCCGTTGCGTCCCGACCTCGCCAGGGCGCGGCTGCTCTACGGTGAGTGGCTCCGCATGGGCAGACGCAGGGGCGACGCGCGCGAGCAGTTGCGATGCGCCCTCGCCTCCTTCGAAGAGCTCGGGATGGAGGCCTTCGCCGAGCGTGCCGGGGTGGAGCTTTCCGCGGCGGGCGGGGCCGTCCGCCGCGGCCGGGAGGCCACCGCGCCCCTCGGAGGAGGAGGTCTCGCGCATGGCGGCACAGGGAGCTTCGAATCAGGAGATTGCGATGCGCCTGTACATCAGCGCCAGGACGGTCGAATACCACCTGCACAATGCCTTCCGGAAACTCGGCGTCGGCTCCCGGACCCGGCTGACCGGGCTGCTGTGGCCCGCGGGCTCTTCGGAGCCGGCGGCCACGGATCATCGGCCTCGGCGGGACGACCCGCTCCGCGGATCCGGGTTGACGCGGCGGAGGGTCGGCACTGGGGGAAACGCGGATACTGCGAGCAGGGCGAGGGACACCAAGATCTGAAGTGCTGCCGGGCGCGGCATTCGGGCACGCGCCACGGGGCGGTACGGAAGGGCGGGGACAACGTTGTGTTCTCATGTCGACGAAGGCGTCAACGGACGGAGAGACGCCCGGGGCCGCGGCACGATCGCGGCCACCGGCGTCGGCCGGCCCGGCGCGGTGCGGGCCGGCGCGAAACCGATCGGCGTGGCCGTTCTGACCGACGACGCCATCACCCGCCAAGGCCTCACCGCACTGCTCCACCGGCACCCGACGCTGCGCGTCACACCCGTCGACCGCACCCACGAGGCAGACGTCGTGCTCATCGTGGTCAGCCGGATCACGGAAGACACGCTGACCTGGATGAAAGACGCCTGCGAAGCCGCAGCGACGGAACGCCGATTCGTCCTGGTGGGCGACGGCCTGCGCAGGCAACACCTCCTGCGCGCCGTCAGCTACGGTTCCGTGAGCGTCGTCCCCCGCTCGAACACCGACATCGAACGCGTCCTCGAGGCTGTCCACGCCGCCCACGAAGGCCGCCTCGAAGGCCCCGACGCCGCATTCACGTGGCTCCAAGCACAGCTGCGCTCGATCCACCGCGAGATCCTCGAACCGAACGGCCTGACCGCCGCGGGCCTCGAAGCCCGCGAGATCGACGTCCTGCGCCTGCTCGCCGACGGCCTCTCCACCAGCGAGATATCGCAACGCCTCAACTATTCCGAACGCACCGTCCAGAACATCGTCCACGGCGTGCTCAGCCGTCTCAAGCTCCGCAACCGGGCCCACGCCGTCTCCTACGCGCTGCGCAGAGGAGCCCTGTGAGCCCGACCGGTCACCGGACCGGCCGGGCGGCGGGCCGCGCGGCTGTTGCGCTTCGGCCGTGCAGCGGTTCGCCGGCGGCCGGCGCGGGAATGCATGCCGGAATCTCGACGCTTTAACCTGTATGACCAACTCGTCCGACCTTCAGGCGCTGCTCGCGGATGCGCGAGCCCGCGCCATCGCGCAGGTCGCCGCGCTGAGCCGGGAGTTCGACGGGCTGGTCGAGGCGAACGCGCTGGTCGCGGCGGACGACGAACACGATCCGGAGGGTTCGAGCACGGCCTTCGAGCGCGCGCATGTGGCCGCCCTCCTCGGGTCGGCGCGCGAGCATGTGGCCGAGTTCGATCGCGCGCTCGAACGCCTGGGGTCCGGGGAGTACGGACGCTGTGAGGTGTGCGGGGCGCCGATCCCGGCCGAACGCCTCGAGGTGCGCCCGGCGGCGAGCACCTGCGTGCGCTGCGCCGAGGACCGCCGAGGGTAGGCGGGCCTGACAGGCCGTCGTGTCCGCTGGCAGGCGCGGGAATCGACAGTTCAACGGACGATCTCGTGGGCCCTGCGGCCCCGGCGGATCTTGGTAGTTGTATCGTCGTATGACTGACATTTATGCAACCTGGATGATGATGCGCGACTTTTCGACGCCCGCCCCCGCTCCCGCGGAGGCGTCCCCGCCTGCCTCCCATCGGCGCAGATCCCGAGAAGTCACGTCGACGAGGCTCGGCGACCAAGCCCTTCGCCTGCGCCTCGTCCGGCTCGCGTTGGCACCCGCCGCAACGGTGGCGGTCATCTGCATCGCCGCGGCGCTGGTGGTCTTCCACGGAACCGTGACCACGGTCGACAGGACCACCGGCCTGCTCGTACTGGTCGTCGGTCTGGTGCTGATCGGCTGCGTCCTCCTGGCGGCGATCTCCTCTGCCGCGGCCCAGGAACGCGCCATGATCGTCCGGACCACCGCGCGCCAGGCCGCCCTCAGCCGATTCGCAGTGAGCGGCCACCACGAGGTGGCCGAGTTGCTTCACCGGGTGGTGTACGAGCATCCCCCTTTCCATCGGCGCGCCGAGACCGCGACGACGTCGTTCGGTCCGGCCGCCGACTCGCTGATCGAGGAGATCGCCGCGGCACAGCTCGCCGCCGAGGCCGCGGTGCTGGAGCTGGCGCCGAAGCTGCACCAGCACACCGGGCTCGGCCCTTCCGGCCTGCCCGTCCGCCCGGGCACGCGCAACGGTGAGCCGCATCCGGTGCGCGGCGGCAGTCCCGAGCAGTTCGAGGTCTTCGCCAACCTCTCCCACCGGCTCCAGTCCCTGGTGCATCGCGAGATCGGCCTGCTGGACGAACTCGAGAACGAGATCGAGGATCCGGACTTCCTCAAGAGCATCTTCCGGGTGGACCACCTCGCCACCCGGGTCCGCCGGTACGCGGAGAACCTCGCCGTGCTCGGCGGCGCCGTCCCGAGCCGGCAGTGGACGCGCGCGGTCAGCGTCAGCGACGTGCTGCGCTCCGCGGTGGCCGAGATCGAGTTGGTCCTGGGCACGATCTGCGTGATCGACCAGGATCCGCGCCGGTGGGGCAGGGAGGGACTGGAGTTCATCAAGTCACGGGCCGCCCGTATCGTCGAGGAGATCGAGCGGCCGGAGTAGCGCAGGGGGGCGCCAGCGCGCGCCGCGGCCCATCACTGGATGCCGAGGCCGTGTTCGGTCCCTTCTTCAGAGCTGATCACCTCGGCGATGGCACCGAGGAAAGCGCTGATGCCGGGCAGGTTGGCGCCCTTGGCCCGGGATGCGGCGAAGTCCTGCGGGCTGCTCCACGTCACGATGTCGAGCCACTGATCGTCGGGCAACTGCACGAGGCGGGCGTCGAGGAAGCCGGTGCGGTCCGCGCGGAAATCGGCGACCATGGCCGCCCGCGCTCGCAGCAGTTCGCCTTCGTGCCCGGGCTCGACCCGGAACCGGGTCGATTCGACGGTGGTCATGAGTTCCTCCTGGGCGATCGGTCAGGATCACGCTACAGTCCGACAGCCGCAGCGATATCCGCACGACATCCGCGCGACGCGACAGTAGAAGCGGGAGAGTCCGCACGGGTGCGTGAACGCGTCGGCGAGGGGTTATCTTGTCGACATGGGTACATCCGGTGGCGAACTGGCTTCCTTCCTGCGTGCCCAGCGAGCCCGGGTGGAACCGGCGTCGGTCGGGCTGCCGGGCGGCGGTGACCGGCGTGTCGCGGGCCTGCGGCGTGAAGAGGTCGCCGTGCTGGCCGTCGTGAGCGCGGATTACTACACGCGCCTGGAGCAGGGGCGAGAGCGCAACCCCTCGGCCCAGGTGGTCAACGGGATCGCGCACGCGCTGAGGCTGGACGCGGACGCCCGGGCGCATCTGTTCCGGCTGGCCGGCTTGGCGCCGATACCGCGCCTCGGGGCCGCGCGGGACCAGGTGCATCCGGCGCTTGTGCAACTGCTGGAGAACTTCCCGGCGGCGGCCGCCTACGTGCTCAGCCCGGCTTACGAGATCCTCGCGACCAACCGGATCGCGCAGGCGCTGCTGGCACCCTTCGGCATGACGAACATGCTGCGGATGATGTTCGAGCACCCGCAGGCGAGGGTGATCTTCGGCGACTGGGAGGCCGTGGCGGCCCGCGCGGTGCACGCGGTGCGGCTGAACGCAGGCACCTACCCTGACACGCCCGAGATCAAGGCGCTGGTGGAAGACCTGCTGTCCCGATCCGCCGAATTCCGCGCACTGTGGGAAGAGCAGACGGCGCGTGGCCTGAGCCGGGCGTACAAGATCTTCCACCACCCGCAGGTCGGCCGGATCGAACTGGCCTACCAGACCTTCGACGTGCGGGCGGCGCCCGGACAGCAACTGCTCGTCGGCACCGCGGAGCCGGGCAGCCCGAGCGCCGACGCGCTGAAGCGACTGTCGGCGCGCTGAGACGACGTCTCAGCGCGGCGAAATTCCTGGGTGCGGCGCTTCCTGGGTGCGGCGCACCCAGGAAGCCGCGGCCTTCCGCGAAACCGGCGGCGGCCGGAAGCTGTGTGCAGCGGTCGGGCCGTCCTCGCAGCGAAGGAGCCGAGCATGCTGGATCACTCGAGAAACAGATCGCCACGTCCAAGGGTGGCGGCGTTCACGACCGTGTCGCCGCGGTTGGTCTGATGCCGTCGAGGATGATCTGGAGGGCGCGATCGCGTTGGGCGTCGTCGCGGTAGATGCCGGCGGTGGCGGCGAAGATCAGTCGCATGACGTCGTCGGCGTCGACATCGGAGCGCACGGCGCCGGCCTGCCGGGCGCGCGCGAACAGGGGATCGGCGATGCCGTAGATGGCCTCGCGGCTGGGCTGGTAGGCCTGCGACTCGCGGGTCAGGACGGTGGTGAGTACGTGCTTGGTGGCCAGATGGACCACGAAGTGCCGCAGCCAGTCCACGAGCGCGGCGTGCGGGTCGGGGTGATCGATGCTGTGGCCGTAGCGCACCAGTTCGTCCACGGATACCAGGTAGACGCATTCCATCAGGTCCGCCCGGGTCGGGAAGTTGCGATACAGCGTGGCGACGCCGACTCCGGCGCGCTTGGCGATCTCCTCCATGGACACCTCCGCGCCCAGTTCGGTGAACGCCGCGTCCGCCGCGGCCAGCAGGGCGTCGAAGTTGCGGCGCGCGTCGGCGCGTTGCGGACGGCGAGCCGCGATCAGGTCGGCCAGTGCCATGGGCGTCCTTCCTGGAGGGCTTGAAAGTGATAGACAGATTCCGTTAATGTGAGAGCATCCCTATCAGATTAACAGGACGAAGGCAGGCCCCAGCATGTCCACCCCTGTTGCACCGACCATCACCATCGGCGGCGAACTGACCGTGGGCCGCATCGGCTACGGCGCGATGCAGCTGACCGGAGAACAGGTCTGGGGCGACTACCCCGACCGGGCCGGCGCCATCGCGCTGCTGCGCGCAGCCGTCGAGGAGGGCGTCACCTTCATCGACACCGCCGACGTCTACGGTCCGCACACCAACGAGCTGCTCATCCGCGAAGCCCTGCACCCCTACCCGGAGAAGCTGGTCATCGCCACCAAGGGCGGATTCGTGCGCGGCGGCTTCGACTACTCGACCCTCGGCGCCGTGGGCAACCCGAACTACCTGCGCCAAGCCGCGCACCTCTCCGCCCGGCGCCTCGGACTGGACCGGATCGACCTCTACTACCTGCACAGCGGCCGCGCCACCGACGCACCGTTCGAGACGCAGGTCGAAACCCTCGCCGCCATGCGCGAGGAAGGCCTGATCCGGCACATCGGGCTGTCCAACATCACGCTCGACCAACTGCGCACCGCCCGAGCGATCGCGCCCATCGCGGCCGTGACCGCGCACTACAACCTCTCCGCACGCACCGGCGCCGACCTCCGGAAAGCGGCCGAACACGACGGCGTCGCCTTCTCGCCCTGGCACCCGGTGACCCTGACCGAGGGCCCTGACACCGCTCGGGTACTGGCGGCCGTCGAGGCGATCGCGGCCCGCCACGGCGTCACCGCGCGGCAACTGGCCCTGGCCTGGCACCTGCACCACAGCCCGGTCAGCCTGCCGATCCCCGGCACCACCAGC
>Ga0310811_10011452_pt1 | contig 11506 bp, 11 predicted proteins | sample YCmetagenome_FD_207642 | JGI IMG/M metagenome (GOLD analysis project Ga0310811, IMG submission 207642) | Soil microbial communities from experimental microcosm in Duke University, North Carolina, United States - YC | ecosystem: Engineered > Artificial ecosystem > Soil microcosm > Unclassified ... | reverse complement strand
TTCTGGTGGTGGGTCGCCGCAGCGGTGGCGTTCCTCGCCGTCGAGGTCGGCACGGGGACCAGCTATCTGCTATGGCCGTCGGCCTCGGCCGGCGTGGTGGCGGTGCTGGCCCTGGCCGGGGTGAGGTTGCCGGCCGGAGCGGACCTGGCGGTGTTCGCCGTCCTGACCATCGCCTCGACCCTGACCGCCCGTCGCTACATCAAGCGGCCCGAGCAGACCGGCCCCGACATCAACGACCCACACCACCGGCTGGCCGGCCGCCACGGCGAGGCGGTGGCGGCCTTTGTCCACGGCCAGGGCCGGGTGTTCGTCGACGGCAAGGAATGGGCCGCCGAACTGGACGGGACCACAGAGCTCGCCAAGGGCGACCGGGTCGAAGTGGCCGCCGTGCTGGACGGCGGCCGATTGAAAGTGCGTCCGGTCTGAACGACTGGCGGCTCCGGGCGTTGGGCAGGCCATGACCGACACCACCGGCGACGATCTCGACCCCGCGGCCTTTCGGGCCTGGCTCGCCGCGTCCGCGGGCGGGCCGGAGACCCTGGACGAGGCCCGCGCCAGGCTCGACCGCGTGGGGCTGGAGATCGACGTGCCGGAAGGTTGTTCGGTGGCGCAGATTCAGGCCGGCGACGTCCCAGCCGAGGGACTGACCCCCGCAAGCGCCCGCGACGGCCGGTTGCTGATCTTCCTCCACGGCGGCGGCTACGGCCTGCACAGCCCGCGGTCGATGCGCCACTACGCCGCCCGGCTGGCCCAGGCCGCGGCGACCTCGGCCCTGGTCCCGGACTACCGGCTGGCGCCCGAGCACCCCTTTCCCGCCGCGGTCGAGGACGCGGTGACGGCCTACCGCTGGGCCCTGGACCGGCTTCCCGCCGGGCGGATCGCGCTGGCCGGCAACTCGGCCGGCGGAGGGCTGGCGCTGGCCTGCGTGCTGTCGGCCCGGGCGCAGGGCCTGCCGCGCCCGGCCTGCCTCTACCTCGCCAGCCCTTGGGCGGACCTGGCCGAGGGCGGCCCGTCCTATGTCGCCAAGGCCGAGAGCGACATCTTCTGCACCGCGCCCATGCTGAAGATGATGGCCGGGGAGTATCTCGCGGGCGCCGACGCCCGCGACCCCTTGGCCTCGCCGTTGTTCGGCGACGCGGGCGAGCTGCCGCCGCTGCTGATCCACGTGGGTTCGGAGGAAATCCTGCTGTCGGATTCCGTGTCCCTGGCCGAACGGGCGGCCCATGCCAGGGTCGAGGTGCGGCTCGAGGTCTTCCCCGAGATGCTGCACGACTTTCCCGTGTTCCACCGGCAACTCGCGGTGGGACGGCGGGCGATCCGCGAGGCCGGGGCGTGGCTGGCCGAGCGCCTGGATCGATGATCCCAAGAGGGATAAAATGACCGCAGCTCGACAAGGGAGGCCGCCATGAAGGCGTGCGTACTCGCCGTCTCGTTGCTCGCCGTCGCCGGTCCCGTGGCTGCGGCCCAGCCCGCCGACAGTCCGGTGCCGGCGCCCGAGCGGATCGCCTGCCCCGTGGCCGCGGCGCAGCCCACGCGGGGCGCACCGGGCCAGCTGCGCCGCCTCGACCGGCTGCCGGCCGCGCGGCTGGAGCTGACCGTGCTCAAGAGCGTCGGCGGCTGCTGGGTGTCGGTGGTGAAGGTCGGCGACCGCACCTACGACGTGCCGTCCGGACCCCGCCCGGTCAGGCGCGAGGATGTGACGCCGCGTATGCGGTGAGCAGGCCCTCGGCGTCGACTGCGGTGTATTTCTGGGTCGTCGACAGCGAGGCGTGGCCGAGCAACTCCTGGATGGTGCGCAGGTCCGCGCCCGCCCCCAGCAGGTGGGTGGCGAAGGAATGGCGCAGGGCGTGCGGCGTGGCGCTGTCGGGCAGCCCCAGCCGCCCGCGCAGGGTCTGCATCAGGGCCTGGACGTGACGCGGGGTCAGCGCCCCGCCGCGCTTGGCCCGGAACAGGGGCGCTTCGGGGTCCGGCGGGAACGGGTTCATCGCCAGATAGGCCTCGACCGCCGCGCGCACCGCCGGCAGCACCGGGGCGATACGCACCTTGCGGCCCTTGCCCAGCACCCGGATCGAGTCGCCTAGGGGCGCGTCCTTGCGCTGCAGCGCCAGCCCCTCGGATATCCGCAGGCCGCAACCGTAGAGCAGGGTCAGGACAGCGACGTCGCGGGCGCCTTCCCAGGGCGCGCGGTCGGGATCGTCGGCCTCCTGGATCAGGCCGAAGGCGTCGTCGATCGAGACGGGCCGTGGCAGGGACGGCTTGATCCGCGGCCCGCGCACCAGGGCGACGGCGGTGTTGCGCACGCCGGCGCGGCGGTCGAGCCAGCCGTAGAAGCTGCGGATGGACGACAGGCCTTGGCTAAGGGACCGGGGCGACAGGGGCCGCGCGCCCTGCCGGCGGCTGGCCAGGTAGGCGCGCAGGTCGGCGGCCGAGACCTCGGCCAGGGTGGCCAGGGTCGCGGCCCCGCCCTGGTGGCCAGCGAGGAAGGCCAGGAAGGCGCGCAGGTTGGCGCCGTATGAGTCCACGGTGCGCGGCGAGGCGCGGCGCTCATGCGTCAGGTGGTGCAGCCAGGCGATCAGAGCGGCCTCGGCCGGGGCGGCCGGGCCCAGGCCGTCGGCGGCTAGAGCGGCGGCCATCGCTCGGCAGTGCGTTCGACCACGCGGGCGAGGAAGGCGACCAGTTCGGCCCCCATGTCGGGGGTGAAGCCCTCCGGATCGGCCGAACCGAACGCCAGCACGGCCACCCGCGGCGGCGACCAGATCGCCATCCGCACCAGGGCGGCGCTGCGCACCTCGGCGGCCTCCTCGCCGAACAGCTCGCCCGCGCCGGCGCAGGGGCCCATCCGCGCCATCCCGCCGATGCCCAACAGCATGTCGAGCAGGCCGGTCGGAACCGCGCGCCAGCCGAACGGGGTGGGCCCGGCGCCTTCCAGGCAGATCGAGCCGCAGGTCACGCCGAAGCGGCTGCGGGCGCCCTCGTGCACCCGGCGGGCGAGGTCGGCGTTGTTGCGCGATTCCAGGAGGTCCACGGCCATGGCGTGGGTCTGGGCCTGGGCGGCGAAATTGGCGCGGGCGACCGTCTCGATCTCCTGTCGCGCGGTCATTTCGCGGGTGCGGGCGGCCTCCAGCCGGGTCAGGGCCGCCGGGCCGAACTCCACCACGTTGGGATGGTCGAGCTTGAGGCCCAGGGCCTGCAGCAGGGTCTCGTCTTCGCGCAGCTTGGCCGGGTCGGCCAGGATGCTGGCGCGGATCGCGGTCCAGTCGGCAGCCTCCCCAAAGCCCATGTTGTCGCTAGCCCCGCTCATCGTTTTCCCCCGTCAGAGGATGGACTGGCCCGTCTTGGCCCAATCGCTGATGAAAGTTTCAAGCCCACGTTCGGTTAAGGGGTGCTTTACCAGCTCACGAAAAACCGCCGGCGGAATGGTGGAACAGTCGGCGCCGGCCAGGGCGGCGGCCTTGACGTGGGCCGGTGTTCGGATCGAGGCGGCCAGGATCGCGGTGTCGAAATCGTGAGCGTCGTAGATGGCGCGGATCTCGTGGATCAGGTCCATGCCGTCGAAGCCGTAGTCGTCCAGCCGGCCGATGAAGGGCGAGATATAGGCCGCCCCGGCCTTGGCGGCGAGCAGGGCCTGGACCGCCGAGAAGCACAGGGTGACGTTGACCGGTATGGCCTGCTCGGCCAGGGCGCGGGTGGCGGTGAGCCCGTCCCAGGTCAGGGGAACCTTGACCACCACGTTGGGGGCGATCTTGGCCAGCTTTTCGCCCTCGGCGATCATGGTCTTGGCGTCGGTCGCGGCGACCTCGGCCGAGACCGGGCCGGGGATCAGGGCGCAGACCTCGGCGATGGTCTCCAGGAAGTTGCGGCCCGACTTGGCGATCAGCGACGGATTGGTGGTGACCCCGTCGACCAAACCCGTGGCGGCCAGCTCCCGCAGCACGGCGATCTCGGCGGTGTCGATGAAGATCAGCATGGAGGCGTCCCTGTTTGGAAGGTTGTAGCGCGGGCTCCCACCCCCGTCATCCGGAACCCACGGGGGACAATTACAGGAAGCTGTACGGGTCCACGTCGATGGTCAGGCGAACCGCGCCGGGGACGCGGACGCGGGCCCGCCAGGCGGTGAGGAAGCCCTGCAGGTCCACCGTGCGGTCGGCGCGGACCAGGAATCGCTTCCTGCGCCGGCCGCGGATCAGCCCCAGGGGCGCGTCGGCGGGGCCGTAGACCTCCACCCCCTCGGCGTTGGGCACGGCGGCGGCCAGGGCCTGGCAGAAGGCGTCCAGGACCACGGGATCGGGGCTGGAGGCGATCAGGGCGGCGAGACGCCCGTACGGCGGCAGGCCAGAGGCCTCGCGCGCCTCGGCTTCGGCGGCCAGGAAGCCGTCGCGGTCCTGGGCCTTGAGGGCCTGCATCACCGCGTGCTCCGGCGCGTAGGTCTGGATCAGGGCGCGCCCGGGCCGCTCGGCGCGGCCGGCGCGCCCGGTGGCCTGCGCCAGGAGCTGGTAGGTGCGCTCGGCCGCGCGCAGGTCGCCGCCACGCAGGCCGAGGTCGGCGTCCACCACCCCCACCAGGGTCAGGCGCGGGAAGTTGTGGCCCTTGGCCGCGGCCTGGGTGGCCACCAGCACGTCGATCTCCCCCTCGGCCATCCGCGCCACCAGGGTCCGCGCGCCGGCCGCGTCCTGGACCGTGTCGGAGGAGAACACCGCGATCCGGGCCTCGGGCAGCAGGATGCGCGCCTCCTCCTCCAGGCGCTCCACCCCCGGTCCGATCGAGACCAGGCTGTCCTTGGCCCCGCAGTGGGGGCAGGCCAGGGGCTTGGGCATCGACCAGCCGGTCAAGTGGCAGACCAGCCGGCCGGTGTAACGATGCTCGACCAGCCAGGACTGGCTGTCGGGGGAGGTCATCCGCTCGCCGCAGGCGCGGCACAGCACCAGAGGCGCATAGCCCCGGCGGTTGAGGAACAAGAGCGACTGCTCCCCGGCCGCGAAGGTCTCGACCATGGCGCGGGCCAGCACCGGCGACAGCCAGCGGCCGGCCTCGGGCGGGGTCTCGCGCAGGTCCACCAGGGCGATCTCGGGCAGGGTCGCGGTCCCGTGGCGCTTGGACAGCTTGAGCCAGCGGTAGCGGCCTCCCTGGGCGTTCCAGATGCTCTCCAGCGAGGGGGTGGCGGAGGCCAGCACCACCGCGGCCCCCTCGATCTTGGCCCGGGCCACCGCCAGGTCGCGGGCGTGGTAGATGAAGCCGTCCTCCTGCTTGAACGAGCCGTCGTGCTCCTCGTCGACCACGATCAGCCTGAGGTTGGCGAAGGGCAGGAACAGGGCCGAGCGGGCGCCGACGACGATGCGGCACGACCCTCGGGCCACCGCCTCCCACACCTGCCGACGCCGGGGCGAAGCCACCCCGGAGTGCCATTCGGCCGGGGCCGCGCCGAAGCGGGTCTCGACCCGGGCGATCACCGCCTGGGTCAGGGCGATCTCGGGCAGCAGAATCAAGACCTGGGCCGACGGATCGGCGGCCAGGGCCGCGGCGGCGGCCTCGAGATAGACCTCGGTCTTGCCGGAGCCTGTCACCCCGTCGAGGAGGGCGACGCCGAATCCCCCCGCCGTTGCGAGGTCGGCCAGGACCGTGGCGGCGGCCTTCTGGCTGGCGTTGAGGGTCGCGCCGGGCAGGGTCAGGTCGGGCTCGGCGAAACCGGCGTCGGCCGCCCGCTCGACCCAGGCCAGGGCGCCGTCTTCGATCAGCCCCTTCACCACGCCTGCGGAGACGCCGGCGGTCAGGGCCAGGGCGGCGGCCTTCTGCGGGCCGGCCAGAGCCGCCTCGAGCACCCTGGCCCGGGCGGGGGTAGGCTTGGCCGGGGCCTGGCCGGTGGCGGCGACCAGCCGTTCGGGGTTCGGGAGAGGCGCGCGCAGGCCCCTGAGCGCCATGGCCAGGGCCTCGCCGGGGGCCCCGCAGCCATAGCGGGCCGCCCATTCGACGAAGGCCAGGGTTCCCGGGGGCAGGGGCGGCTCGTCAATGCGGCCTTGCAGCGCCTTCAGCGGCCGGTTGATCCCGTGGGCCTCGCGTAGCTCCACCACCACCCCGCGCACCAGCCGCGGCCCCAGGGGTGCGGCGACATGGTCCCCCACCGCCAGTTCGGCCCCCTCGGGGACGAGGTAGTCGAAGGCTTCGGGCAGGGGCAGCGGCAGGAGGACTCGGGCGACCAGGGCCATACTTTATCTACGCTGTCGGAGCGCGCGGTGCGCGGCCTCGTCCTTCGACAGGCTCAGGATGAGGCCGAATGAGATGGTCGCGCAGTAGAAAGCCTCATCCTGAGCTTGTCGAAGGACGAGGCTTTCGGACCCGCAACGGTCGAGGATCACCCCACCCTGGCGGCCAGGGCCTCGATCCGCTGGGCCGCGGCGTCCAGAGCTTCGGCGGCGCGGGTCTCGGCGGCGGCGCGGGCGCCGTCGAAGCCGTCCTGGTTCTCTTCGGCTTGGGCCAGGCGCGCCTTAACGTCGGCCAGTTCGTCGGCGGTCATCAGGGCGGCCATCAGGAACAGGCGCAACTCGCCGACCTGGCCCACCGCATCGCTCACCTCGCGGACCTGGGCGTCGAACTGTCGCGCCAGGGCCTCGACGTGGGCCTCCTGGCCGTCCTCGCAACCCACCATATAGGCGCGGCCGTTCACTTCGACGGAGAGTGTGGTCATCGCTCAGGTCCCTGCCTGCAGGGCCGCGCGCACTTCGGCGGCGGCGCGCCCCAACGCCGCGGACGCTTCGGCGGCGATCTCTTCCAGAGCCCTTTCGCGGGCCCTGGCGGCGTCGAGCTCGGCGGCCAGCTGCGCCCGGTCGTGGTCGAACATGTCCTCGCCGCGGCTTTCCATGGCCGTCAGCCGGTTGGAGACGCGGGCCTCCAGCGAGGCCAGGGCGCGGTCCAGCCGACGGATGGCGGCGTCCAGCGGACTTTCGGCTTCACTCATGGCCGCTCCCATGCGGTAAGACTCGGATACACTGACCTCTATAGACCACCGCCGCCGCCGACGCGAAGACCTCGCGGACCCTTGATGTCGCCGGGGCCCGCTTGCGAAACCCCGTCCGGCGGGGCAAAGGTCCCGCCTGCCCGCCCGCCGAAGGTCCTCCATGCCCGCCCACGATTCCGCCGCCGCGACCCCTACGCCGCTGATGATGGCCAACGCCGTCCGCGCGCTCTCCATGGATGCGGTGCACGCGGCCCGCTCCGGGCACCAGGGCATGCCGATGGGCATGGCCGACGTGGCCACGGTGCTGTTCACGGGGGTGATGAAATACGACGCGGCCGACCCGCAGTGGCCCGACCGCGACCGGTTCGTGCTGTCGGCCGGCCATGGCTCGATGCTGCTCTATTCGCTGCTGCATCTCACCGGCGTCCCCGGCATCGGCATGGACGAGATCCGGAACTTCCGTCAGTGGGGCTCCAAGACCCCTGGGCATCCGGAATACGGCCATACCCCCGGGGTGGAGACCACCACCGGCCCCCTGGGCCAGGGCTTGGCCACCGCGGTGGGCATGGCCATGGCCGAGCGCCACCTGGCGGCCCGGTTCGGCGAGGACCTGGTCGACCACCGCACCTGGGTCGTCGCGGGCGACGGCTGCCTGATGGAGGGGATCAGCCACGAGGCGATCAGCCTCGCCGCACGGCTGAAGCTGGACCGGCTGACGGTGCTGTTCGACGATAACAACACCACCATCGACGGCGAGGCGACGATCGCCGAGATCGGCGACCAGGTCGCCCGCTTCAAGGCGGCCGGCTGGGCGGTCAAGCGCATCGACGGCCACGACTTCGGCCAGATCAGGAAAGCCCTGGCCTGGGCCAAGAAGCAGAGGATGCCGAGCCTGATCGCCTGCAGGACCAGGATCAGCAAAGGAGCGGGGCGCAAGGAAGGCGACCCCCACAGCCACGGCTACACCCTGTTCGACGCCGAGATCGCCGAGGCCCGCGAGGCCATGGCGTGGACCGCGGCGCCCTTCGAGATTCCCGAGCCAATCGCCGCGGCCTGGCGCGAGGCCGGCGCCAAGGGCGGCGGCGCCCGCCGCAAGTGGGCCAAGCGGCTGAAGCGCTCACACCACCGCGACGACTTCGAGCGCGCCGTAGTCCAGAACAAGCTGCCCGCCGGGGCCTTCGCCGGCCTTGACGCCCATGTCGCCAAGATGGCCGAGACCGGCCCGGCCAACGCCACCCGCGTCCACTCCGGCGCGGCGCTCGAGGCCCTGGTCCCGGCCATAGCGGAGATGATCGGCGGCTCGGCCGACCTGACCGGCTCCAACAACACCTTCGTCAAGGGCATGACCGCCTTCGACGCCCCCGACTATGACGGGCGCTACGTGCACTACGGGGTGCGCGAACACGGTATGGCCGCAGCGATGAACGGCATGGCCCTGCATGGCGGGGTGATTCCCTATTCCGGCACCTTCCTGGCCTTCGCCGACTATTCGCGGCCGGCGATCCGGCTCGGCGCTCTGATGGGCGTGCGGGTCATCCACGTCATGACCCACGATTCCATCGGCCTGGGCGAGGACGGCCCGACCCACCAGCCGGTCGAGCACCTGGCGTCCCTGCGCGCCATCCCCAATCTGCTGGTGTTCCGTCCCGCCGACGCGGTCGAGGCGGCCGAGTGCTGGCGGGTGGCGTTGGAGGCACAGTTCACGCCCTCGATCATGGCTCTGTCGCGCCAGAAGACCCCGGCGGCGCGGACCGTCCCGTCCGCCGAGAACCTGTGCGCCCGCGGCGCCTACGAGCTGGCGGCGTCCACCGTCGGGGCGGCTCGGGTCAGCCTGTTCGCTTCGGGCACGGAGGTGGCGGTGGCCATGGCGGCGCGCGAGCAGTTGCAGGCCGCCGGCGTCGGTACCCGCGTGGTCTCGACCCCCTGCTGGGAAATCTTCGACCTGCAGGACGACCTCTACCAGATCGAGACCATCGGCGCGGCGCCGGTGCGCATCGCGGTGGAGGCCGGGGTGCGCCAGGGCTGGACCCGCTTCATCGGCGAGGGCGGCGGCTTCGTCGGCATGACCGGCTTCGGCGCCAGCGCCCCCTATGAGCGGCTCTACAAGGAATTCCGCATCACCGCCGAGCACGTGACCGAACTGGCCTGGGCCAAGCTGGAGGCGTGAGCCCCATGGGCGCCGGGGCCGTGATCTTCGACCGGGACGGGGTGCTGAACCGCGACGTGGGATACGCCCACCGCCCCGACCAGATCGCCTGGATCGAGGGCGCCGCCGAGGCGGTGCGGGCGGTCAACGACGCCGGCCTCCTGGCCCTGGTGGCCACCAACCAGTCCGGCGTGGCCCGCGGTTTCTACGGCGAGGCCGACGTCCGCGCGCTGCATGAATGGATGGCGGCCGAGCTGGCGGCCCAGGGGGCGCGGATCGACGGCTTCGTCTATTGCGCCGACCACCCCGACGCGGCGTCGGACCGCCGCAAGCCCGCCCCGGGCATGATCCTGGAGCTGATCGCCCGGTTCGGCCTCGATCCGGCCCGCACGGTGATGATCGGCGACAAGGAAAGCGACCTTCAGGCGGCCCAGGCGGCGGGGATTGGGGGCCTGCTGTTCGAGGGCGGCTCCCTGTCGGCCTGTGTGGCCCCGCTGGTGGCGCGGATCGCCGCCGTGACGGCGCGGCCGTCCTAGGCTATAGACCCGGCCCGCTTCCCGTTTTTGTGAGAGATCCCGCGCATGGGCGAAAGCCCTAAGAAGATCGGCATGGTCAGCCTGGGCTGCCCCAAGGCCCTGGTGGATTCCGAACGGATCCTGACCCGGCTTAGAGGCGAGGGCTACGCCACCTCGGCCACCTATGGCGGCGCCGACGCGGTGATCGTGAACACCTGCGCCTTCCTGGACTCCGCCCGCGAAGAGAGCCTGCAGGCCATCGGCGAAGCCCAGGCCTCGGGCCGGCCGGTGATCGTGACCGGGTGTCTCGGCGCCGAGCCCGAGCTGATCCTGGAGCGCTACCCGGACGTCACCATCACCGGCGCCCACGCCACCGAGGCGGTGATGGACGCGGTTCACCGCCACGTCCCGGCCTCGCCCTTCGCCGAACTGGTCCCCATGCCCGAGGCCGGGCTCAAGCTGACGCCCAAGCACTACGCCTACCTCAAGATCTCCGAGGGCTGCGACCACAAGTGCAGCTTCTGCATCATCCCGTCCTTACGCGGCGGCCACGTCTCGCGCCCCATCGCTGAGGTGCTGCGCGAGGCCGAGGCGCTGGTGGCCTCAGGGGTGAAGGAGCTGCTGGTGGTGGCCCAGGACACCTCGGCCTATGGCCTGGACATCAAGTACGCCCCCGGCGAATGGCGCGGGCGGCAGTGGCGCGCCAACCTCGAGGACCTCGCCCGTGGCCTGGGCGAGCTGGGGGCCTGGGTGCGGCTCCATTATGTCTATCCCTATCCGCACGTGGACGCGGTCATACCGCTGATGGCTCAGGGCAAGGTGCTGCCCTACCTGGACATCCCGTTCCAGCACGCCAGCCCGAAGGTGCTGAAGGCCATGCGCCGGCCCGCCAACCAGGAGAAGACCCTGGAGCGGATCGCCCGCTGGCGCGAGATCGCCCCGGACATCGTCATCCGCTCGACCTTCGTGGTCGGTTTCCCCGGCGAGACAGAGGAAGACTTCGAATTCCTGCTGCATTGGCTGGAGGAGGCGCAGCTCGATAGGGTCGGCGCCTTCGCCTACGAGAACGTCGCCGGGGCCGCCGCCCGCGACCTGCCGGGTCACGTGCCCGAAGAGGTCAAGCAGAAGCGCCGCGAGCGGTTCATGCTGGCCGCGGCGCGGATCAGCCGGGCCAAGCTGAAGAAAAAGGTCGGCCGCATCGTCGAGGTGCTGGTGGATTCGGTGCGCCCGGACGGCGTGGCCGTGGCCCGCTCCAAGGCCGACGCGCCGGAGATCGACGGCCACGTCTTCGTCACTCCGGGCGGCGCCCTGCGGTCCGGCGACCTCGTCAAGGTGCGCATCGAGCGCACCGACGCCTTCGACCTCTACGCCACCCCGACCGACCTCCGCCTGCGCGCCCCGGCCGGACCGGCCCCACGCATGCACCGGGTCATCTCGCGGCGCTGACGGAGAGAAACGGGGCGATGACGATGAGGCTGGTGACGATGACGGTGCTTTTGGCCCTTGCGGCCGGGGGCCTGCGACCACGTCCCGATCGGCAAAATCCACGACCGGCGCATGGACCCAGGCGCACCGAGGCCAAACTTCGCCTCGCCAGGATAGCCTGCGGCCCGGCCGGAGCCGGACCGCAGGATTTGTCGGATCAGCGCGAGGCGAGTTGCAGGAAGCTTTTGCGCGCCTGGCTGTACTGCAGGAGCGCGGGGTCGCCGATCTTGGCCAGGGTGGCTTCGATGGTCTCGGCGACGCAGTTAGAGCCTATGTAGGGCGAATAGATGCTGTCGCCGACGGCCGGAGAGCAGACCGCCCGAGCGGCTGTGGCGATCTGGGCGTAGGCCTGGGCCGGGGTCTTGCCGACCAGGTTGAGGCGCATCTCCTCGGCCGAGGCGGGGACGGCCA
>Ga0310811_10011451_pt1 | contig 11506 bp, 8 predicted proteins | sample YCmetagenome_FD_207642 | JGI IMG/M metagenome (GOLD analysis project Ga0310811, IMG submission 207642) | Soil microbial communities from experimental microcosm in Duke University, North Carolina, United States - YC | ecosystem: Engineered > Artificial ecosystem > Soil microcosm > Unclassified ... | reverse complement strand
GGGTGAGCGCGCGATCGAGGGCCGCGTCGTCGAGCACCTGCGCTTTCTCGCGCAGGCGTGGTCCGGGGGTCATCCTCTCTCTCCTTACGAGCCTCGCCGGGCTCACTTAAAGGAAGAGCAACGTCGTGGATCACTGTATACGGCGGCTCACGCTCCTGTCAACGGCCCGCCGCGCGCTCCTGCGAGTCGCGCGGCTGCAGCAGGGCCAGCAGCTGATCGAGGTTCACCGGCTTGATCAGGTGCGCGTCGAAGCCGGCCTCGATCGCCTGGCGCACGTCCTCCATCTGGCCGTAGCCCGTCACCGCGATCAGCCGCAGGCTGCGCAGCTCCTCGCGGGCCCGGATCCGCCGGGCCACCTCCAGGCCGTCGATGTCCGGCAGGCCCACGTCGCAGAGCACGACGTCGTGGCGTCCCGCCGTCGCCGCGGTGACACCCTCGGCGCCGGACGCGGCGGCCTCCACCCGGGCGCCCTCGGCCTCCAGCATGTAGCGCAGCACCGTGCGGGTGTCGTCGTCGTCCTCGATCAGGAGGATCGAGCGCTGGACGAGCCGCCCGCGGCTGGGGGCGTCGCCGCCGGACGGGGCGGTGTTCCGCAGCGCCAGCGGCAGCTCCACGCGGAAGCAGGCCCCGCGCCCCGTACCCTGCGAGGCCACGTGCACGCGCCCGCCGTGCAGCTCGGTGAGGCGGCGCACGAGATCCAGGCCGATGCCGAGGCCGCCGGCCCGCGTCTGCTTGCCCTGCCGGAACGCCTCGAAGATGACCGGCAGGTCGCCGGGCGCGATACCCTCGCCGGTGTCCTCGACCTCCAGGATGGCCAGCTCGCCCCGGGTCGTGAGCCGCAGCGTGATGCTGCCGCCCGGCGGCGTGAACTTGAGCGCGTTGGAGATCAGGTTGCCGGTCACCTGCTGCAGGCGCGCGCTGTCGCCCCAGAGCACCACGGGCTCGGCCGGCAGCTCCACGCTGAAGCGCAGGCGCTTGAGCGCCAGCAATTCCTCGTAGGTCTCGACCGCGCCGCGCACCGCATCGCGCAGGTCCAGCGTCTCGAAGCGCAGCGTGAACTTGTTGTGCACGATGCGCGAGAGGTCCAGCAGGTCGTCGACCAGCCGCACCTGCTGCCGGATGTTGCGATGGATCGCCTCCAGCGCCCGGCTCGTCACCTCGTCGAGCGCGCGATGGCGGCGGAGCACCTCGGTCCAGCCGAGGATCGGCTGCAGCGGCGTGCGCAGCTCGTGGGAGAGCGCGGCGATGAACTGATCCTTCAGCCGGCTGGCCTGCTCGGCGGTCTCGCGCGCGCCCTCCAGGTCCTCGCGCGCCTTCTCCTGGTCGGTCACGTCCTTCCAGATGAGCAGTGCCGCCTCGACGCGACCGCCCGGCCCGCGCAGCGGATGGGCGCTGGCCCGGAGCTGGCGCCGCCCCGAGTCCGGATGATCGAAGAGCAGGCCCACGCCCACCACCGATTCGCCGCGCAGCGCGCGCGACGAGGGATGGGCCGACGGCGGCAGGGGCCGACCGTCGAGGTCGAAGTAGTGTGGCTGGATGCGCTCGTCCAGGGTCATGCCCTCGGTGTGGTCCAGCATCCGGCGGCCAGCCTCGTTCACGAACACGACCGTGTTGCTCCCGTCGACGACGCTGATCCCCTCGTCGACCAGGTTGACGACCGCTTCGAGGCGAGCGGCCTGGCTGGCCAGCTCGCGCTCCAGGCGCGCGGCCTCGGTGATGTCGTGGAAGATCGCCAGGACCCGCCCGGGGCGCTCGCCGGCGGCAGCCGGCAACGGCACGACGTTGACCAGGCAGGTGAGCGAGCGGCCGTCGATCTCCAGGTGCAGCTCGGCGCCGATCACCGCCTGGCGCTGGGCGAGGGCGCGCGCGATCGGGTGCAGGGGCGGGGGCAGCGGATCGCCGGAGGCGGTGCGCGTCCGCACGCGCTCGAGGTGGGCGCCGATCGGCTTCCCGACATCGGCCCGTGCACCCAGCAGGTGGGCCGCCGCGGCGTTGACCTGCTCCACGAGGCCGGCAGGATTGACCACGAGCACCGGTTCGACGAGCGCGTCGAGGACGGTCCCGAACGCCCCGGGAAGATCGAGTGGCTCGCGCGCGTCGAGGCTCATCGCACCCTCCTGTCGCGGGGCGATGGCGTCGAGGATAGCACTCGCCACAGATCGGTGGCGAGCAGGGCCATCGCGGTGGCCAGCACGAGCATCGCCACGACGAAGACCGCGCGCCCGAGCGCGGGCGCCTGGTTGCGCAGGGACAGCTCGGAGAGGATCCAGTTCCAGTCGTGCGTGAGCCCCTCGGCGAGGAGTGGCAGCGCCATGTCGCGCCCGTCGGCGACGTAGATCGCGACGTCGGCCAGGCTTTCGCCCGTCCAGAACAGCGTGGCGGCTGCGGCGGCGTGGCGCCCGTGCCAGAGAAAGTAGCCCGTGCACAGTGCGGGGATCAGGACCTGATCGAGCGAGCCACCGAGCATCCCGAGGAAGCGGCCGAACAGGCCGAAGATCACGTGGCCAGCCTCGTGGAAGACGAGGTCGATCAGGTGGACGAACGCGAGCACGCCGCCCGAGGAGGGCGTGAGGCCTCGCGCCAGGATCATGATCGCGAGCACGAGCATGATCGAGAGCCCGGCGACTCGGGCGATCATGGCCGGGCGCGCCAGTGGTCGATCACGCGATGGTCGGTCTCGACGGTGATGCGGCCGCGCTTGAGGACGAGGGGACGGACGGGCAGCGTGGTGACCGTGTCCTCGGGGCGAGCGCAGTCCCAGACGACGAGGTCGGCGTACGCGCCCACCGCCAGCCCGTAGCCGGGCAGGCGGAGGATGTGCGCCGGATGCACCGTGACGGCGGCCAGCAGCGCGCGCAGGTCGGCCGGCGTGCCCATGTGGGCGGCGACGGCGGCGACGAAGGCCATGTGAGTGAGATCGGCCGTGCCCACCGGTGTGAACAGATTGCGGATGTTGTTGGACGACAGCGCCACCCGCACACCGGCCTGCAGCAGGCGCCGGATCGGCGTGAGCCCGCGCCGCACGTTGGCCTCGTCGTGGCGGCCCATCAGGTAGAGATCGGTGGCGGGCAGCGCGATGACGCCCAGGCCCGCCCCCAGGATCTCGGCGATCAGCTCGTCCTGGCGATACACCGGCACCGCCGCGAGCTCGCTCAGGTGCCCGACGGCCACGCGACCCTGCCAGCCCAGCTGCTCGGTGAGCGCGGCGATCTCGCGCACGTGCAGGTGCTCGGGCTCGTCGGCGAAGTCGGCGTGGAAGTCGGCGTCCACGCCGAAGGCGGTGGCCAGCGCGAACACGATGCGGATGTGCTCCGGCCCGTCGGTGTCGTTGTACGGGCAGCCGCCGACGAGGTCGGCGCCCATCATCAGCGCGCGCCGCAGCAGCGCCTCGGTGCCGGGCACCTTCACGATGCCTTCCTGCGCGAAGGCGCAGAGCTGCAGGTCGAGCGCCGGAGCGTACTCCTCGCGGAGCGGCAGCATGGCCTCGATGCCCGTCAGGCCGACGATCGGATCGACCTCGACGTGGCTGCGCATCGCCGTGGTGCCGGCGCGGACCGCCACGTCGAGCACGCGGCGCGCCCGCTCGCGGATGTCGTCCACCGTGAACGCGCGCTTGACCTCGCCGGTGAGCCGGATGGCCTCCTCGAGCGTGCCGGTCGACGCGGTCACGCGGTCGGCGAGGAGCGCCTTGTCGAGATGGATGTGGGATTCGACGAGGCCGGGGGTGACGAGCCGCCCACCGATGTCGATCGTACGATGCGCGGTTCGCGGTGCGGTGTCCACGCCGACGATGTGCGGGCCCACGATGGCGATGTCGACCGGTGCGTCCCGGTCGGGGAGGCGTGCGCCCCGCAGCAGCAGGTCGACGGTCTGACTCACCGTCCGACCCGGGAGCGGATGAGCATGGGACACACTACGACGAATCCCCGGGCGCCGAAAGACGATGGGCGACAGATGGACTAGAGTAGAGCGCCATGACGACCTTGCCTCTGGCCGGCTATCGCGTCCTCGAGCTCGCGCACCTCATCGCGGGCCCGGCCTGCGGGATGTACCTGGCCGACATGGGCGCCGACGTCGTGAAGATCGAGCAGCCGGGCAGCGGTGATGCATCCCGCACGGCGTACGGCTCACAGCTCGGCGGCGAGAGCGCGGTCTTCGTCACCGTCAACCGCAACAAGCGCAGCGTGGGGCTCGACCTGTCGCGTCCCGAGGGCCGGGCGGCCTTCGAGCGGCTGGTCGCGCGGGCCGACGTCGTGATCGAGGCGTACCGGGGCGGCGTGGCCGAGCGCCTCGGCATCGACTGGCCGCGGCTGGCGCCGCTCAATCCACGCCTCGTCTACTGCTCGCTCTCCGCGTTCGGTCCCGACGGCCCGTGGCGTGACAAGCCCGGCGTGGACATGCTGGTGCAGGCGATGGGCGGGTTGATGGCCGTCATGGGCGAGCCCGATGGTCCGCCGGTGCTGTGCGGCGCGCCAGTGCTCGACACGATCGGCGCGCTGATGGCCGGCCAGGGCATCCTCACCGCGCTGCTCCATCGCGAGCGCACCGGGCAGGGACAGCGCGTGGACGTGTCGCTGCTGAACGGAACCTTGCTCGCCCACGCCGCGCGCCTCTCGATCTTCCTCGCCACGGGCGAGGAGCCGGGGCGCTGGGGCAGCGGACATCCCTATATCGTTCCCTTCCAGGCGCTCCAGGCGAGCGACGGCTGGGTCTACGTCGCGGTGTGGATCGATCGCCTGTGGGCGCCCTTCTGCAAGGCGATCGAGGCGCCGATGCTGGCGGGCGATGCGCGCTTCGCCACGCGCGCGAATCGTCTCGCCCGCCGCTCCGAGCTGACCGCGCTGCTGGCCGAGATCTTCCGCCGGCGCACCGTCGGCGACTGGATGGCGCGGCTGGAGGCGCACGACGTCCTCTGCGCCCCGGTCAATCGCTACGCCGACCTGCCGGCCGATCCCCAGGTGCGCGCGACCGGGCTCATCGTCGAGCAGGACCATCCGCGGGCCGGGCGATTCCGGACGCTGGACACCCCCATCCGCTTCGGGCTGACGCCGGGGGGCATCCGGACCCCGGCACCCGCGCTCGGGGAGCACACCGACACCGTGCTGGCGGAGGCGGGACTGGCGGCCGATGAGATCGGTCGGCTGAGGGCGTCGGGGGTGGCGCAGTAGGCCGCGGCACTTCTGACACGAGCGCGTCAGTTCGTCACGCGGATGTCATTCCGGCAGGAGCGGCGGATCGAGCTCTCCCTCAGCCTGCCGCGTGAGTCATCGATCCTTCCACTAGCTGTCGCCCCTGGCGAGGCGTATCCGCTGCGTGGCAGTCCGCTTGCAATCGCGCGGCGCGTGACAAAACGGGTCCTGATCGTCGACGACATGCAGTACCTGCGCGACGTTCAGGTCCTCCTGCTGAAGGACGCCGGCTACGCGGCGACGGCGCTCGGTAATGCCCGCGAGGCCCTCGACCGGCTCCCCGAGCTGGCTCCCGATCTCATCCTGCTCGATGTCTCCATGCCGGGAATGGACGGCCGTCAGTTCCTCGCGCGCCTGCGCTCCACTCCCGAATGGGAGCGGGTTCCGGTCATCCTGACGACGGGCCGTTCGGTGGACGACGTCGCGCGGGAGAACGGCTGCGAGGTGCTGTCGAAGCCGTTCAGCGAGGTGGCGCTTCTCGACCGGGTGCGCAAGCTGATCGGCGACGCGCGCAACGGCTCCTCATGAGCGGAGCTCGACCAGCGCCTGCAGCGCGGCTGTAAAACATCCAATCGGCGCCCGGGCCACGCCGGCGCCGACCTGACCGACGCCTGCCTTCCGGCCCGCGATCCCCGTGTTGATGAGCGGGGTGATCCCCGTCTCGACCACTCGCCGCACGTCGATGCCGACGGGCGTGCCGCGATCGTCGAGCGCCGGGATGCGGAAGTGCGCGTGCTCGGCCACGGTGATCTCGCGCATGCTCTCCGTCGCGCCCACCGCCTGCGCCATTCCGCCGGCTCCGACGAAGCGTGCGACCGCTGGCGAGGCGGCCATGGCCAGCCCGCCGAGCCCGATCGTCTCGACGATGGCGCTGTCGCCCATGTCGGGATTGGCGTCGTCGGGGCCATAGCCGGGGAAGTAGAGGCCGACCGGCATCTCGACGGGCGCGGTCAGCCAGCGCTCGCCGAGCGCCGCCACGCGGATGCCGAACTCCGTGCCGTTGCGCGCCATCGTCGTGACGACCGTGGAGCCGGGCACGCCGGCCGGATCGGCGATCGCCTTGCCCGCCGCCATCGCGACGTTGAGGAAGAACTGATCGTTGCCGGCGATGAACTCGGCCAGGCGTGCGACGGCGTGATGGCGGCCGCCGGCGCGGGCGGCGTGCGGCATGATCGCGCGGGCGAGCAGGGCGGAGGCCGCGAGGTTACGCTGATGCATCTCGTCGCCCATCCGCACGGCCTGGGCCATGAGGGGCCGCAGCGGCAGGCCGCCGGCCGCTCGCAGCGCGGCGCCGAGGAGGGGACCGGCCTCGGTCGCCATCCAGCGCAGGCGGGCCAGGACGCTCTCGTCGTTGGCGCCGAAGCGCAGCACCTTGCCGAGGCCCTCGTTGATGGTCACGTGCGCCCGATTGCCGTGCGCACGGTTCTCGACGACGAACACCGGCATCGAGCGCGTGATCATTCCGGTCATCGGACCGACGGCGCGCCAGTGATGACACGGCTCGAGGCGCACCCGTCCGCTCTCGACGAGGTGCCGGGCCGCGTCGTCGTTGGCGGCCCACTCCTCGTAGCGGATCGCGCACAGCACCGCCGCCTGCAGCGGCTCGCACATCCGCGCCCACGCCAGCGGTGGCCCGGCGTGCAGCACCACGTGCTCGGGCAGCTCGATCGCCTCCCAGGCCGGACGGCAGTCGACCAGCAGCGGCTCGCCGCCGACGAGACGCGAGACGACCTCGGCGTTGGCCGTCTCGATCGCCGCCGCGCGCGACTGCAGGCGCTCGAGCAGTCCGGCCAGTCGGGGATCGCCACCGGCCGGCGGTGACCACGCGACCTGCACCACCGGGATGCCGAGGCGCTCGAGCTCCTGCGCGAAGAGATCGAGGCCCAGGCTGATCACGCGCGGCGGCGTGCCGAGGAAGTCGGTCATGGGCGCGGTGGCCCCCGCCGTTCCGGCGACACCACGCGCCGCAGCAGGAACATGAGATGGCCGCGCACGCGCATCGAGTCCACCACCTCGACGTCGCCCCGGGCCTGCGTGCGCATCGTGCTCCAGGCCCGACTGGTGACGACGAGCAGCGGATGACCGGGCCGATCGAGCCAGTCGTCGAGCTCCGGGACCGAGCGTACGGTGGTGGCGGCGCGGCCGAGATAGAAGTCGATCGAGAAGAAGCGCCCGCCGGCCACACCGACCTCGCCACCCTGGCTGTAGCGCTCGATCATCGTGGCGAGGCGCGGATAGTCCTGCTCGCGGTTCACCGCACCGTTGTAGACGCGCAGGCCGACGCCGAACAGCACCGCGGTGCCGAGGGCCAGGCCGACGACGAGCGCCCGGGGGGCGCGCCGGCGCAGCATCGAGCAGCCGTAGGCGGGCAGGGCGATCGCGCCGGCCAGCATGGCCGTGGCCTTCCACCAGAAGTGATCCACCAGCTCGCGCTCCATCGGATCGACCCAGGGTAGCGCCAGGACGACGATCATCGCCAGCGCCGCCGCGGCGGTCAGCCACACCACCACGCGTTGCGCGCCCGACTCCTCCGTCCCGTGCGCATCGAGCCACCAGGCGATGAGGAGGGCAGCGCCCGGATACATCGGCAGCAGGTAGCGCGCGCGATGGTTGTTGCTCAGCAGCACGACGACGAGCGGCAGGAGCCAGGCGAGGAGCGCGAAGCGGAACGCTCCGTTGCGCCACTGCCGCCGTACCGCCAGCAGCGGCGGCCCGAGCAGCGCCGTCCACGGCATGAGGCCGCCGGCGGCGACCACCAGCATGTTGAGAATCGGCAGCGGCCGCGGCACGCCGAGATACCAGGAGAGCCAGTCCTCCCACACGACGCCGCGCGCGAAGCTGCGACCGCCGGCGACGAGATAGGGCACGAGCCAGAGCGCGGTCAGCAGGCCGAAGGCGATCGCGCCGGCCCGCGAGCCGAGCCGGCGCAGCCCCCGCACGCCCTCCTCTGTGAGCAGCCAGAGCCCGACGATGAGGAGCGGCAGAATGCCCATCGGGCCCTTGGCAGCCACGCCGAGGGCGAGCGTCACGTAGAAGACCGTGAGCCACCGTCGATCGAGCGGATCGCGCCCGGCGGCCCAGAACGCGCTGAGCGCGGCCAGCCCGAACGCCACCACCAGCATGTCCGGCAGCAGGATCTGACTGTGCGAGAAGAACGCGTAGGTGGTCGCGGTGATCAATCCGGCGCCGACGCCGGCCCGGATGGTGAAGAGCTGCTGGCCCAGCACCGTCACCAGGAACACGCCGGTCACCGCCGCGACGGTGATCGGCAGCTGCATGGTCGTCTCGGTGACGCGGCCGCCGGGCAACGAGAGCACCTTGATGGCCCAGGGATACAGGAGCGGCTTGTTGCGATAGCGCTGCTCGCGCACGCGCGCGTCGAACCACGTGCCGCGCGCGAGCATGTCCTGGGCGAGGATGGCGAAGCGCGCCTCGTCCCCGGTGACGATGTAACGCTGTCCCACGGTCGGCAGCATCGACAGCGCGGCGAACGCGGCCACGAGTGCCGCGCGCCAGATCACGGGACGGTCGCGGGCACCCGGGTCGCGATCCGCGCGGCCAGGCGGGCGGCCTGAGCGTTGGAGTCCATCACCACGACCCCGCCGCCGCGTAGCGCCGCCACCTGCGTGGAGCGCACCTGAGGATCGCGCTCGGTCCCGGTGACGCTGGCGACGATCGCCAGGCCCCGACCGGCGGCCGCGGCTGCCGCGCGCGCAGCAGTGATCGCCGGCAGGAGCTCTCCGGCGGGATCGGGATGCGCGCCGTAGCCCAGCACGACGTCGAGCAGCAGCACGGCGGTCGCGGGATCGGCGGTGTCGCGGGCGATGCGCTCGCGGCGCACCGCCCCGTCGATCATCGGATGCGGCCGGCCGAGCGTGAAGCGATCGTCGCCGAGATCGACGACCCGGTGGCCCCCGCCCTCGCCACTCACGCCAGGCGCGACGTCGACGAGCTGCTGCTGCAGCAGTGCCACGGCCTCCCACGCCAACGTCCCACCGGAGAACACGCCCCGCACGAAGCGCTGGCCGGGGGCGAGCGCCCGCGCCTGCCCGGCGACGAGACGCTCGATCTCGGCGGGCGCCTCGGCGAGCTCGATCGCCCGCGGCGCCTCGCCGCGGGCCAGCGCGATCGCGGCGAGCGCGGCGTCCTCCAGCGTCGCGGCCGCATGACCGGCCAGCGGCCCTTCCGAGATCGTCGTCGTCGCACCGCCGCTCGCGAAGCAGGTGACGACGGGCTTGCCGATGGCCCGCAGCGCGGCGTCGAGCCGGCCGAGCACGAGCGGGCCGGGCGGCTTGCCGATGAGGACGACCACGGCCGTCGCGGCATCGGCGGCGAGCGCCCGCAGTGCCGTCAAGGTCATGAGTCCACCGACCGCGTCGCTCAGATCGCGGCCGCCCACGCCGATGGCGTGGGACACGCCCTCGCCCTCGGCGGCGAGACGGCAGCTCACCTCCTGCAAGCCGGTCCCCGAGGCGGCGACGATCCCGACGCGGCCGCGCGGGACAGCGTTGGCGAAGCCGAGCGGCACGCCGCCGATGATCGCGGTGCCGCAGTCGGGGCCCATGAGGAACAGCTGGCGCTCGCGGGCGAGGCGCTTGAGCTCGATCTCGGTCTCCAGCGGGACGTTGTCGCTGAAGAGCATCACGTGCAGGCCGGCGAGCAGTGCGCGGCGCGCCTCGGCGCCGGCGTACGCGCCGGGGACCGAGATCAGCGCGAGCGTGCTGTCAGTGCGGGCTCGCAGGGCGCCGGCCAGGGTGCGGGGCCGGGCCGCCGTGGCGGCCGGCGTCGCCTGGCGCGCGACGAGCGCCGCCTCCGCGGCGCCGCGCGCGGCCTCGGCGGCCGTGACATCTTCGGCGATGACCGCGATCACCAGGTCGGCCGGGCCCGCACTCTCGCCCTCGGCGTCGAGGAGGCCGGCCTGGCCGAGGAGCGCGCGATTGGCGGGTGTGCCCATCATCGCGGCGGCTTGCTGTACGCCGGCCACGGCTTCCAGGTCGTGGGTGAGTCGCATCAGCGTCACCGAGTCGTGGTAGACGCTGCGCCGAACGAAGTTCCAGACGGGCACCGGCCCCGATACTACACCCAACGTGACGGCGGCCTGGCCCCGGCGGGCCCGCCGGAACGGCTACTTGGGCGGCGTGATGCCGTAGGCGCGGATCTTCCGGTAGAGGTGGCTGCGCTCGATCCCGAGGCGCTCGGCGGTACGGGTCATGTTCCAGTCCTGGGCGCGCAGCTCGGCCAGGATGTAGGCGCGCTCGAAGCTGTCCCGCGCCTCCTTGAGGGGCTTGCCGTCGCCCGGCGCCGACGCGGCGGGCGTCTCGGCCTTGGGCCGGGGCGGCGAGGGCACGTCCTCGGGGCGGATGGTGTCGCCGGGCACCATGATGACGAGCCGCTCGACCATGTTGCGCAGCTCGCGGACGTTGCCGGGCCAGTCGTAGGTCATGAAGTAGGTGAGCGCCGGCGGCGTCATCGTCTTCAGCCGCTTGCCGTTCTCGGCGCAGAACACGCGGATGAAGTGATCGACCAGCGCCGGGATGTCGTCCTTGCGGGTGCGCAGCGGCGGCACCTCGATGGGGATGACGTTCAGGCGGTAGAACAGGTCCTCGCGGAAGGCGCCGACCGCGATCAGGGAGAGCAGGTCGCGGTTGGAGGCGGCGATCACCCGGACGTCGACGCGGATCGTCTCGCGGCCGCCCACCCGCTCGAACGCCTGCTCCTCGAGGGCTCGCAGGACCTTGGCCTGGGTCTTGAGGCTCATGTCGCCGATCTCGTCGAGGAAGAGCGTGCCGTGATCGGCGTTCTCGAACTTCCCCCGCCGGCGGGCCAGCGCGTTGGTGAACGCGCCGCGCTCGTGGCCAAACAGCTCGGACTCGATCAGCTCCTCGGGGATGGCGGCGCAGTTGACCTCGACGAACGGCTGATCGGCGCGCGCCGACAAGGTGTGGATGGCGCGCGCCACCAGCTCCTTGCCGCTGCCGTTCTCGCCGTGGATCAGCACCCGGCCGCTGCTGGGCGCGGCGACGGCGATGTGATCGCGCAAGGTTCGCATCGGCGTGCTCTCGCCGATGATCTGCGTGCGCTCGCCGAGCTGGGCCCGCAGGGTCGCGTTCTCGCGCTCCAGCCGCCCGTGCTCCAGCGCGCGGCTGACGGTGATCAGCGTCTTCTCCAGCGACAGCGGCTTCTCGATGAAGTCCCACGCGCCCAGCCGGGTGGCCTTCACCGCCGTCTCGATGGTGCCGTGTCCGGAGATCATGACCACGGTGAGCTCCGGCCGGACGCGCTTCACCTCGGCCAGGGTCTCGAGCCCGTCCATCTGC
>Ga0310811_10011450_pt1 | contig 11506 bp, 14 predicted proteins | sample YCmetagenome_FD_207642 | JGI IMG/M metagenome (GOLD analysis project Ga0310811, IMG submission 207642) | Soil microbial communities from experimental microcosm in Duke University, North Carolina, United States - YC | ecosystem: Engineered > Artificial ecosystem > Soil microcosm > Unclassified ... | reverse complement strand
CGCAGGCGGTCTATTTCGCGGAGCTTTTCCCGCCGCGCTTGCGCTATTCCGGCTTTGCCTTCGCCCGCGAACTGGGCTCGATCCTGGCGGGAGGGCCGGCGCCCTTCCTGGCGGCGCTGCTGGTCGACTGGATGGCCGGCGCCCCCTGGGGCGTGGCCGGCTATGCCATTCTTCTGTCGTTGATCACGGCCTTCGCGGTCTGGTGCGGGCCGGAAACCTATCGCAGCGACATCGCTGCCGAAGAGGGCGGGACCTCAGCCCCCGAGACCCGGTCCAGCCCTCTTCTCTTGCGTTCCGCTTAGCGCAGATTGCCGGAAATATTGGTGAAGGTGGTGGACAGCGAGGTGCCGACCGCGGTCACCCCGGTGATGATCACCACGGCGATCAGGGCAGCGATCAGGCCATATTCGATGGCGGTGGCGCCGGCTTCGTCGTGCAGGAATTTCTTGAAGAGTTTGGTCATGGGAAGCCCCTTGGCTGGTTGGTACGGTGGGAACCTAAGCCGGGGCCGATTGCGCAAAGCTTGCGCCGATCGATAAAAATCGGAAGGTGCAGAGTTTGATTTGATTTCGCGGAAATCGTCGCGACGTCAGCGTTGTGCCAGGCTGATGTGTTGGGATTTGTTTGCCTCGGAATAGGCTCCGGTGTTCCATTTTGAGCCATTCCGGGATCGCGTTGCAGTTAATAGCGAGCCGTGCCGGACATGAAGGTCGTGTCATGGCTTCGCATGACACGGATTGCCGGTGATCGTTATTTCCCCGATCCGGGCTGCAGGCCAGGCTGCCAGGAGCGGATGCACAGAATGCGCGACTTGACGTTGGGGGCGCTGTAAAAGCCCACGGTCGCATTGGCCCGGTAATAATAGGCATCGCCGGGACCGGCGGGGAAACGGGCTGCGACGCCATCCGTGCCGCTGCCTGCTATCTGTTCGCCGTGGCCGTCCAGCACCAGATAGATCTCTTCTTCGCGGGGATGATGGTGGGGAAAATTGGTCCCGCTGGGATCTATCTCCATCAGGAACAGGCTGGTCACCACGCTGCCGATGTCGAACCGGTCGCGCTTCTGGCTGCTGTCGCCCAAGAGCAGGCGGTAATGCGTGGACGTCGGATGGCTGCCCACCAGCTCCAGATGCACATTGGCGATATTGTCCTTGAGCGGCCCCGGCGGCACGGCACCTTTGGAAAAGCCATGGGTGCGATATCCCATCACCGCCACTCTCAGAGGCGTCGCAGAGCTGTTTTGCAGCGCGTGCGGCACGGTGGCCGGCAGGTATAGGAAATCTTCCTTGGCCAGCTTCACCCGGTCTGCGGCATAGGCGGCCGTGCCGGCGCCCGCAAGCACGACATAGATCTGGTCTTCCTCGGGATAGCTGACGGACTTGCAGTTGGCGCCTGGATCCACCACCACCACGGCAAAGCGTGCAATTCCGCTGCCGGGGTTCGCATCGGCATCGCCCTCGCCGAACAGGGGCTTGTAGTGGCAGCCGGCGGCGGTGATATCGGATGGGGTTTCCCGCGCCGTGGCGGTGTTGCGGTGCAGAAAAGTCGGATCAATCTTGCGTTCCGCGTCCGCGGCTGATTCCGCGGAAGCCATGACCATCAGCCCGACGACCGCCAGAGCCCATTTTGCTGTCATCGTCTGCCCCTTCCAGCATTCGAATAACCCTATCCTAGATCACCGCATGGCGGGAAAGGCTACGCCTTCCCGCAAAATTTTCCGTGCCTCGTCTTGACCCTGTCGGCCAGGGTTCAGGATTTCCGCGGTGGAACGTTTGGTCAGATCGCTCGTTGGCGAGCGGGGAACAGGAGACAAACATGGCCCGTAAATATTCAAAAAGCGCCGGCAAGGATGTCAAACGCGCAATGCATCGCAAGAAGAAAGGCAAGCTGAAACGGGGCAAGGGCGGCAAGGGCGGTACCGTCAAAAGCCGCAAGCAGGCGATCGCCATCGGCCTGTCGGAGGCCCGCAAGAAGGGCAAGAAGGTGCCCAAGAAGAAAAAGAGTGGCCGCAAAAGAAAAAGCAGCCGCAAGAAGAAGTCATAGGGAAAGAGCCGGAAGGGTCGCCTTCCGGCCTTTTTCATTCCATCTCTGGCGGAACCGGGCCTGCAGTGAGAAGTTGCCTTCCCATGCTGCTGGAAAATGTTAAACGCCAGACCGAAAAACTGACCGGCATAGCCCGGCCTTCGCCGCATCAGGCGCAAGGTCTGGTGCGGAAGCGCAAAGCCAATGCCTATCGCTTCCACGATGACGGCATCACCCCGAACCACCCCGAATGGCCGCTGATCCACTATCGCGGCGTGGTCGGGCTGGATGAGGCTTTCGATCCGGCCGCCATTTTCGAAGTGCTGTTCGATAGCCATGGCTGGCGTGACGGCTGGCGGGACGGGATCTATGATTTTCTGCACTATCATTCCTCGACCCACGAAGTGCTGGGCATCGCCCGCGGCTGGGCCAAAGCACGCTTCGGCGGCGCCCGCGGCCGCACCCTGATGCTGAAAGCCGGCGATGTGATCGTGCAGCCTGCGGGCACCGGTCACCAGCGTATTGACGCCTCCCGGGATCTGTTGGTGGTGGGCGCTTATCCGGCCGGCAGCCGCTATGACGAATGCCATCCGGAGAAGGGCGAGCATGACCGCGCCCTGCGCACCATCGCCAAAACGCCGGCGCCGCGCACCGATCCGGTTTATGGCGCCAAGGGGCCCCTAAAGCAGCTCTGGCGCTAGCCGACTTTTTTCTTGCTTTGGTTGGTGGTGGTCTGGGCCGAGCGTTCAGCTTCCTTTGACCCGGGTACGATGCCCTTTTTTTCGACATGGGCGATGAAGGCTCGCACCCAGTCGTCAAAGGTGGTCATGCCTTCGGTTTCCCTGACCATGTCTTCGACCTGGTCGTCGGCGTAAGGCTTGCCGGCCCCGAACACGGTGCAACGCCACAGTTCGTCCGGCACCTCGATGTCACTGTAGCGGCACTGCCAGACCAGCCCCAGATAGGCATCGCGCTCGTCCTTTCCGCGCATGGGATGCCGGGCGGCATCGAACCATTCCGGATGCTCCAGATGTTTCGGCATGCCCTTGCCGTCTTCTTCATCGGCGCCGTCATCGCCATAACAAAAGAAAGCGGCCGTGCGGCCAGACAGGTGATTGCGGCTGATTTCCCGCCACAGTGGCGAGCGCTCCAGGGCCTGGGCTTTCAACGTGTCCTTCTTGTCGATCAGGTCGGGCCGCGGATTGCCGCCATTCATGCAGACCAGCCGGTCAAACATCAGCTTGAGGTTGGATGAGGGGCCATACCAGTTGACCGGTCCGATGATGGCCCAGGCATCGGCGCGCGCCAGTCGGCCGTACAGGTCCAGATTCCACATCAGGTCGGGCTGGTTCTCGCTGCCCGGCCCGTAGCAATTGCAGGGCCAGACGCAGAGCGCCATGGAAGAAGAAACGCAGGCATTGCAGCTCTGGATCTTCGGCTTGCCATGCTCATTGCCGATGTCTTCCGTATCCACCTGCCAGCCCGGCGGCATCATCGCCGCCATGCGGAGCATCAGGGCGCGGGCCTTGGAATCCAGGCCGGGGCAGGAATGAAGCCGCCGCTGCGAGCCGGCGATCAGCAGAACACGCAAAGGACGTTGTTCTGTACGCTGGATGGCGCTTTCTTCTTTATCCTTTGACATGCAAGCGCAACGGACTGGAACCCGTGCGGTTCCCGGAACTGGCCTCGTCACTGGCGGTTCTCTTGGCAGGCATTTCCGGGAGGAGCCGCATGAACAAGAATCTGGACGACAAGCTCGATCCCAAAGCCAAGGGCAAGAAAACCGCACAATCGGATTTCGACCGCAACCGCGACGGCCTTTATGGCGGCTTGCCCAAGGCGCGCGATCCCCAGGCGCCGGGACCGGCGTCCAAGCAGCCGCATCCGGAACGCTGATGGCCAAAACAGTCGGCGATTTTGTGCTGGAACGCCTGGCGGTGTGGGGCGTGCGGCGCGTCTTTGGCTATCCCGGCGATGGCATCAACGGAATCACGAGCGCGCTGGGACGCCAGGACAAGATCGACTTCATCCAGGTGCGGCATGAGGAAGAAGCCGCTTTCATGGCTAGCGGCCACGCCAAGCTGACGGGCGAGGTGGGTGTCTGCCTTGCCACCAGCGGCCCAGGCGCCGTGCATCTGCTGAATGGGCTTTATGACGCCAAGCTGGACCGCAAACCGGTGGTCGCCATTGTCGGCCAGTCTGCGCGCATGGCGCTGGGCGGCCACTTCCAGCAGGAAGTCGATCTTCTGTCGCTGTTCAAGGATGTGGCGTCCGACTTTGTGCAGGTCTGCACCACGCCGGAGCAGGCGCGGCATCTGATTGACCGCGCCGTCCGCATCGCCAAAGCCCAGCGCACCGTGACGGCTGTGATCTTTCCCAACGACGTCCAGGAGCTGGCGGCAACGGAGCCGCCCCGTGCCCATGGCAGCATTCACACGGGCGCCGATTTCCGCGTGCCAGTGGTCCTGCCCGGGCCGGAGGATCTGCAGCGCGCGGCCGATCTCCTCAATCGCGGCGACAAGATCGCTCTGCTGATCGGGGCCGGCGCCTGGAACGCCCCGGAGGAAGTGATGACGGTGTGCGACCGGCTCCAGGCCGGTGTGGCCAAGGCGCTGCTGGCCAAGGCTGTGCTGTCCGACGATCTGCCCTATTCCACCGGCCAGATCGGACTTCTGGGCACCAAGCCGTCCTGGGAATTGATGCGGGATTGCGACACCTTGCTGATGATCGGCACGACCTTTCCCTATTCGGAATTTCTGCCCAAGGAAGGCCAGGCCAAATGCGTACAGATTGACATCGATCCCACCATGCTCTCGCTGCGCTACCCGGCCGATGTCGCGCTGGTGGGCGATGCCGGCGCCACGCTCAAGGCGTTGCTGCCACTGCTGGGCCAGAAAGACCGTGGTGGCTGGCGGGAAAAGATCGAAAAACATGTCGCCGCCATGTGGGCGGAGGAAGAGCGCAAGGCCCATATCGAGGCGAGCCCGCTCAATCCCGAACTGTTCTATTGGCAGTTGACCGACCGGCTTCCGGCCGATGCGGTGCTGTGCGCCGATACCGGCATGTCCACCACCTTTTTCGCGCGGGCCGTGAAAGTCCGGCGGGGCATGAAGACGGCGATCTCGGGGACCTTGGCTACCATGGGACCGGCCATGAGCTATGCCCTGGCCGCCAAGTTCGCTTTTCCGGATCGTCCGGCTTTCGCCTTTATCGGCGACGGCGCCATGCAGATGCTGGGCATGAACGGCCTGATCACGGCAGCCAAATATTACCGGCGCTGGAGCGATCCGCGCCTGATCGTGGCGGTGCTCAACAACCGCGACCTCAATATGGTGAGCTGGGAGCTGCGCGCGCTGGGCGGCTCGCCCAAGAACGAAGCCACCCAGGATCTGCCCGACATCGATTATGCCGCCCAGGCCGAAATCCTGGGCCTCAAGGGTCTGACCGTTGCCGCGCCTGGCGATGTGGACCGGGTCTGGGAGCAGGCGCTGGCGGCCGACCGGCCGGTGGTGATTGACGTCAAGGCCGATCCCAACGTCATCGCCTTGCCGCCGCACGCCACCTTCGAGCAGGCCAAAAATCTCTTCATGGCGCTGGCCAGGGGCGACAAGGACCGCGGCGCCATTCTCGATCAGTTGATCAAACAACTCGCCGCCTGACGAAGACGTACATCACTGGCAATATCTACGGCGCCGGCCAAAGTCAGCCATAGCGGCGTGGAACCGCGCATGTTCCCATCCGTTGGTTTGCCATGGCCTTCGACCCCGGCGCCAAGCCGTTTCCGCTTCCCGCCGGCGCCCGCGATACTCGCGAAGCCGCCAAGGTTGTCGGTCTTCGTTATGTCAGCGATCAGCAAAGAGGCATCACCCGGACCGGCGCGCCCGGGCGCTTTCGCTACCGCGGTCCCGACGGCAAATGGCTCAGGGATCGCCAGACCCTGGCCCGCATCAAAGGCCTGGTCATTCCGCCGGCCTGGACGCAAGTTTGGATCGCGCCCAGCGCCGATGACCATCTGCAGGCGACAGGCCGGGATGCGCGCGGCCGCAAGCAGTATCGCTATCACGCCGATTTCGCGCAAATCCGCGACGCAGTGAAATATGCCCATCTGGTGGAGTTTGCCGAGGCGTTGCCGGACCTGCGCCGCCGCCTCAAGCGCGATCTTGGGCAGCAGGGATTGCCGCGGGAGAAAATTCTCGCCGCAGTCGTGACCTTGCTGGAGCAGACCCTGATCCGCATCGGCAATGAGGACTATGCCCGCGCCAACAACAGCTTCGGACTCACCACCCTGCGCAACCGGCATGTGAAGGTGAAGGGTGCGGAAGTACGCTTTCTCTTCAAGGGCAAAAGCGGCAAGCAATGGTCGCTGTCCTTGCGTGACCGCCGCGTGGCCAAGGTGGTGCGCTCATGCCAGGAGCTGCCGGGCCAGCATCTGTTCGAATATCGCGGCGACGACGGCGTGGTGCACAGCGTCTCGTCTTCGGACGTGAATGACTATCTGCGCGAGATTACCGGCAGCGACATCACGGCAAAGGACTTCCGCACCTGGGCCGGAACGGTGAAAGCGGCCATGGGCTTCCGCGACTTGGAAGGGCCTTTCACCAAAAAGGCGCTGCGCGGGGTGATCGCGGCCGTGGCGGAGGAGCTCGGCAACACCGTCGCAGTCTGCCGCAAATGCTACATCCATCCGGGCGTGCTGGCGGGCTTCGAGGGCGGCACGTTAAAGCTCAGGCTGCCGGCGCGGGGCCGCGATGGCCTCAGCGCGCAGGAGCTGGCGGTGCTGGCTTATCTGAAACGGCTGGCCAAACGTAAGGCCTGATTGTTCTTGATTTTCCTGCCGCATCTGAATCTGCCTGATCATCATGACGTGCGCGGCGGCGATGTTGTGCTGCGGCGGCTGCACGGCAATCTGGCCGCAGCGGCAGAGCAGGGACCAAAAGATTTTCAAGAGCTTCTGCTGGTGCCAGGCGTCGGTGCCCGCACGGTCCGTGCCCTGGCGCTGGTGGCGGAAGTGGTGCATGGCGCGCCTTGCCGTTTCTCCGATCCGGCGCGCTTTTCCATCGCCCATGGCGGCAAGGACCGTCATCCCTTTCCCGTGCCGACCATCGTCTATGACAAGACTATTTCGGTCCTGAGGCAGGCGGTGCGGTCGGCCAAGCTCGGCCGCGAGGAAGAGCTGGCGGCGTTGCGCCGGTTGGACGACCGCGCCCGGCATCTGGAGCATTATGTCAAAGGCCCGTCGCTGGAGGCCGTGCTGGCAGAAGAGCGCGCCAGGTCACTTATGGCGGCCGCAGCGTCTTTGGCTGGGAACAGCCTACGAAAGAAGGCGCGGCGTAATCAGACGCTGCGCAGATGAAACTGTTTCTGCAGGGCGCGGCGGCGTTCGCGGAGCTTGGCTTCTGCCTGTTCGATATCCGCCAACTCGTCCTTCGCCGCCGCCTTGGCGCGTCGTTCGGCGGCGGCTTTCGCCCTCTTTCTGGCTTTTTCCTCCCGCTCGCGGTTCTTTTCGGCCTTGGCGATCTTTTGCTTCCGCCGCCTGGTCACTTTGGGAGTGGCGGGCTTGTCGGGCTGGGCTTTGTATGGACCGGACTGGCCGTGCGGCCGGCGTAGCACCACGCCGGGCTGCTCTAACGCCGCCGTTACCGCATCCGGGTCCTTGGTCACGGCGGCAAAGCCCTGCGCGAACATGCGAGGGTGAGCCTGCCAGGCTTCTGCGGCCGCTTTCATCGAAGGCGCCGCCACGATCAGGTCGTAAAAGCCGATATGAGTCTTGAATACTTTCAGGGCGCGGGGCATCCGCCGACCGTTCGGTTCTATTCATTCTGAAAACAAACCGGCGCGCGCTACGGTTCCCGCCCCATGTTTCGCCTCAGGGCTGCTGGTAATAAATCTCGAATTTCTTGTTGGTGATGAACAGCACCGTCACGTCCCGCTCCTGCGTGGCGCCGTGCTGCATCTTCATGCCTTCCGGAAACCAGACGAAACTGCCGGGCCCGAACGAGCCCTGGTGCGTCACCAGAGTGCCATCCAGCACATACATGCCGTGGGCGCAGGGATGGGTGTGCCAGGTATTGGTGAAGCCGGCAGGATATTTCACCATCCGGACGGTGACGCCGGTATCCGGGTCTTCCAGGAAGCGCTTGGCGAACAGCGCCTTGCCGATCTCGGGAATGAAGCGCTCCTCCCACGGCATGGCGCCGGAGTCGAACACTTGCAGCGTATCTTTCGCGTCCATCATCGTCTCCTGAATGTCAGCGCGGACCGGTGGCCGGTCCCTGGTCCCAGGGAAAGCCGTAGGTCGGCAGCTTTTCGGGCAGCAGGAATTTGGCATATTCGATGCGGTTGTTCACCGACACCAGTTGCAGGATTTCCCGCCCGTCGCCCAAGGGCAGCATGGTCTGGCTGTAGCCATCCAGATCGATGTTGTAGTCGATCGGCGTCTCGATCAGCGACCACATCCCTTCGCCGCCGTGGTTGTTGATGAACATGCCCTGGCCGACGCGGCCGATCTCATCGCGCACCACCGAGCGCGATGAGACGATCAGGGTTCCGTCGGAGCCGCCCCAGGGCGACCACACGATATAGGGCGTGCCATTGGGAAATTGCCGCCAGCGGTCCTGGAGCAGGGTGCCGGGCTGTTTCGGATCGCCCCGGTTCAAGCCGTCCGGCGAGGTGCGGAAATGGACGGCGTTGGTGCGCGGCTCCAGCGCATAGCCCGGCGCGCTTACCAGTTCATAGCTCATGTAATATTTGCCCTTGCCGTCACGGGCGACGATCGGCATGCCGGGCCGCGACAGGCCATCGGGTATCGCAACGTCATAGACGATGGGGCCCCAGCTCCTGCCGCCATCGGTCGAAACCACATGGTCCAGAAGCTGGCTGTAACCGCTCTTTTTGTCCCGCTCGTCCGAGAAATAGGCGACCAGCCGGTTCTGGAAATCGGCATAGAGATAAGGTTCGAACACGGGGCTCTGGTCGCGCGACAGGCCGGCACGGTCCATCGGGTCATAACGGCCGATGCCGCCCACTGCGATGGTGCTGAGGAAGGCCCAGCTCTTGCCGCCGTCACGGCTGACCGCCACGTCAAGCGACCGCTTGCCGGGCTCCTTGCCCGGCGGGCTGCCGCCGCAGGCCAGGATCGTGCCGGCTGGGAATTCGCCCATCCTGACCGGCAGCTCATAGAGGCAGGGCTGGCCGCTCAGTTGCGAAACCTCAGAATATTGCTGCCAGGTCTCGCCATTGTCGGTGCTGCGGAAAATCGGCAGGTCTCCACGACGGGCATAGGTCGCCAACAGTGTGCCTTTTTGCGGCCCAACCTTGAGTTGGATCACGCGAGGATAGCTCGCGCCCGGGCTCTGCTCGCGCGTGAAGAAACCGATCCTGGAGGTGAAGGTCGTCTGGGTGGGAATTCCGAACTGCGGCACCGGAGGCGGCGGCGGTGCAGGTTGCTGCGCTATGGTCTGGCTTGTGGCCCCCAGGAAGGCGATGGCCATGGCCAGCTTCGCTGATCTCATTTTTGTCCCCGCGGGTCCGCTCGCGGCAAAATGATCCGCCCGGCCTGAGCTACTGTCAAATTCCCCGCGGTAATCCGGTCCATACGGCCTTGGCTCTTCATTCCGGACGGGTTTTCACGATAGTCTTTCTCCTCAAGAAGAACGGCCGAGGCCGCCTGCAAAAGGGGAAGTTATGCGTCTTGCGATAGCAGCGATTTTCGCGTTGGGCCTTTCGGCACAGGCGCAGGCCGAGGAGGTGAATCTCCTGTCACCGCCCATGATCACCAATGCGGGCCTGAAAGAGATCAACGCCGCCTATACCGGAAAAACCGGCGTGACCTTCCACATGGCGGGGACCGAGATCACCAAGCTCGCGGACGCGATCAAGACCACCAACCCGCCGCCCGACATTATCTTCATGCCCACCGACATGATGACCAAACTGGAGACCTCGGGTGGCGTCAAACCGGGTGAGCGTGTGCATCTGGGCCGGATGCAGATCGGGCTTGCGGTGGCCAAGGGCGCGCCCCATCCCGACATTTCTACGGTCGCCAAGCTGGCGGCGGTGCTGAAAGGCGCGCGCATGGTGGTTTACACCGATCCGGCCAATGGGTCCTTGCAGGCGCGGATGATTGATACGCTGCTGAAGCGGCCGGAATTCGCCGTCGTGCACAAGCAGGTCAGCAGCAAGGGCAATGGCATTGCCGCCCTGGCGCGGGGTGACGGCGACATGGCGCTGCAACTGGTCTGTGAAATCCTGGACCGGCCGGAGACCGAGCTGGTGGGCCCGCTGCCGGCAGAGCTGAACGCATCCATCGACGCCGATGCGGCGGTCCTGAGCGGCGCGCCGCATCCGGCCGTGGCGGCGGCTTATCTCAAACACATCACCCAGCCGGACGCGGTCGCGATCTGGGCTTCCAAAGGATTGGTGCGGCAATGAAGCTCAAGGCATTTGTTCTGGGGGCGGCGCTGCTGTCGCTGCCGGCCCTGGCCCAGGACGTGGACCAGGCGGAGGTGCAACGGATCATCGCGGCGCATCCCGATTATGCGCGATGGCTATCCGATCCCAAACTGGCCCAGCTTACCCTGGCCGGACCGAAAATGCCCGGCTCGCCGTATAATGTGGATGACATCCGCCGGCCGCAGCCGCCGCGCGTGGATACCGGCACAGGGTGCTCGGTGCGCATGCCGGCCGGTGCCGAAGTGCTGTTCGACGGCCACGACCTGTCGAAGTGGACCGGAGATCATTTCGATCAATGGACCGTGCATGACGGTGTCGTTACTACGGGCGCACGAGTCTACAATTTTCTCAAGACCAAGGAGAGCTTCGGCGACGTCCAGATTCATGTGGAGTTTCGCGAGCCGGAGCAGCCAAATCCGCCCATCAATCCGCAATATTGGGGCAACAGCGGCGTCTTTCCCATGGGCCTGTATGAGGTCCAGATTTTGGACAACTACAAGAGTGAAACCTATCCCGATGGCATGGTGGGCAGCATCTACTCCCAGTTCCCGCCACGGGTGAATGCGGCGCGGCCTGCCGGAGTCTGGCAATGCTATGACATTGTGTTTCACGCTCCTCATTTCTCCGGCAGCACGGTGACCGCGCCGGCGCGCATGACGGTGACGCTGAATGGGGTGCTGGTGCAGGACAATGTGGCGCTGATCGGCGCCACAGTGCATGGCAAGGTGGGGGTCTATGCGCCCCATGCCGCCGAACTGCCGCTAGCGTTGCAGGATCATGGCAATCCCGACAGCCATGTCTCTTTCCGCAATATCTGGGTGAAAAGGCTTTAGAGTTGGGCTTTAGGCCTTGGCGGGCTTGAGGCCCATATTGGCCATGGCCTCGTTCAGATGCGCCAGGGCTTCCCGCGTGGGCCCCGCATAGGGTCCCAGCGACGGCTTGTTGCCCATATAGCCGATATCGGCCGCGCCTTCGGGCAGGCTGTAGAAGCCCATCATCATCAGCCCGCGCATGCGGGCGAAGAACTGGGCCGC
>Ga0310811_10011448_pt1 | contig 11507 bp, 9 predicted proteins | sample YCmetagenome_FD_207642 | JGI IMG/M metagenome (GOLD analysis project Ga0310811, IMG submission 207642) | Soil microbial communities from experimental microcosm in Duke University, North Carolina, United States - YC | ecosystem: Engineered > Artificial ecosystem > Soil microcosm > Unclassified ... | reverse complement strand
CAGATATTTCTATTCATGCCGCAGCGCCGTCTGCGGCTCAATCGTCGCCGCGCGCTGTGCCGGAATACAGCACGCCACCAGTGCTATCGCTGCCAGAAAGATCGGCACACATGTAAAGGTCACCGCGTCATAGGCCGATACCCCATACTGCAGCTTCGCCGCGATCTTCGATGCTGCCAGTGCCAGCGGAGCTCCAATCACCAAAGCGATTACGGCCAGCGTCATTCCTTGTTTCACCACCAGCGTCTGAACCCCGCTGCGTGTAGCCCCAAGTGCCAGCCGTATCCCTATCTCATGAGTTCTGCGCTGTACCGAGTAGCTCATCAGGCCGTACAGCCCCACGGCTGCAAGCAGCAATCCCGCAAGGCCAAACGTCCCGAACACTGCGGACTCTACCCGAGGAATAATCAGCGCATCGTCAATGTGCTCCTTCATCTCCTTCTCATTGAAGACTGCCAGCTTCGGATCGATCGCATGAATCTCCTTCCGCATCGCCGCCGCCAGCTCCGCCATGTTCCCCTCGTAATGCACCATCAGCGAATATCCAAGCAAGGGCGAAGCGCTCCCGGCGCCGATGTTCTGTTCCAGCCCGGCATAAAGAATCGGAAGATTCTCCTCGGCCATAAACTCGCTCCTGGAGTTCTTCACCACACCCACAATCTCATACGTCGATTGGCGTCCCGACACGCGTTCTCCCACCGCATTACCGGTTCCGAACATCTTCTTCGCAAACATCTCGTTCACCACCGCCTGTTTCGGCGTATTCGGATCGACGCTGTTCATGTCCCTCCCGGCCAGCAGCGCGATTCCCATGGTGTCGAAATATCCCGGGCTGACGTTATAAACGTCCGAACGAGGATCGTGCTCCGCATCCGCGGCTCTTCCTGCAGGATGAAAAGAGTCGGCGGAGCCGTCCATCGAAAGCGGCACCGTATCTGCCCACGAAGCCGAAACCACACCGGGCAATCCAGCCACACGCTCCCGTACACGCCGCAGCAGCAGTGGAGCCTCCTCGGCCTTGTATCCGTTGTGCACCGGATCGATGGCCATCATAAACACCCCATGAGTCCGAAAGCCCGGATCCATGCCCGACGCATTCGCCAGACTATGCAGATAGAGTCCCGTCGTGCACAGCAACACCAGGCAGGCTGCAATCTGCACCACCACCAGCACATTGCGTACATTCCACTTCCGTCCCGGTCTCTCCAGCGTGCTTTCGCCCTTCAGCGCATTCGGCACGATGGGATGCGTAGCAGCAAAAGCCGGCCCGATCCCGCAAAGCAGTCCAATGCCCACGCTCAGCAGAAAGGCATACAGCGTCACTCTCCAATCCACATCCAGACTCGTGTCGATCGGTAACGGCACCGGAATATGAAATCCCTGTAACGCGCGAAGCCCCACCAGGGTCACCAGAACGCCGAACACGCCGCCACCCACTGCCAGCAACGCGCTCTCCAGCAGCATCGGCCGTATCAGTTGCCATCTCGTTGCACCCAGCGCAATCCGCACCGCCATCTCCCGATGCCGCGCAGCCGCTCGCGCCAACAAGAGATTCGCCACATTCGATCCCGCAATGCACAGCACCAGCAACGCAACCGCCGTCAGAGCCGCCAGCAAAAGTTCGAGCCTCTGCACAGCAGGCCCCGCAAGCGATCCCGCATCTTCCATCACAAAGCCGAGCCCCGGATATAACTTCGCATCGTTTGCCGAAATCTGTTTCCCAAGCGTATCCAACTCCGCAGCAGCCTCAGTGCGGGTCACTCCCGGCTTCGTCCGCGCAATCACATTTAAATTGGGGATCGTCGGGTCGGTGATTTGCTCGGGCGCAAGTTCTCCTCGCTCGGCCAGCGGAATCCAGAATCGCGCATCGATGATCCGGATCATGCCGCGAAATCCCGGCGCCGTTACGCCCACGACGGTGAACGTTCTGCCCGAGATCGTGACCGTCTTTCCCACGATCGCTTTATCTCCGTGGAAGGATTGCCGCCAGAGACCATAGCCCAGCACAATCACCGGCGAGTATTCCTCGTTGTTCGTAAATCCCCGGCCTAGTCGCATCGGCACCTGTGCCACGTCGAAGAAGTTCGTCGTCGTGCTCTGTCCCCATACCCGCTCCGGCTCACCGTCGCCAGTCAGGGTTCCTTGCAGAAACTCGGTAAATGCCGCGACTCCCGAAAAAGATCTTGCTTGGGTATGTAGGGCCTCATAGACCTGCCATGCGGTGGCGTGCACTCTCTGTCCATGCAGCGCCGTCGAAAAGATCTCAACCAACGTCGCAGGATCGCCCACCGGCGGCCTCTGCAACAGCATCTTGTTCACTCCGGAAAAGATGACGACATTCGCCGCGATCCCGAGCCCCAGCGATATCGCGACTGTAATGACGGCCGTGGGCTCATTCTTGAGCCGCCGCAAAACATGCTTCAGGTCGCGGAATAGATTCTCCATCCCGACCCAGCTGTTCTTCCGCCAAACCTCTTCGCGGATCTGTTGAACATTGCCGAACTTTAGATACGCCTGCCGCCTCGCCTCCTCCGCGGACATTCCCCGCTCCACGTTCTCCGCGATCTCTTCTTCCATGTGCAGCTCAATCTCTCGCTGCAGCTCCGCATCGGTGTGCTTTCGTTGAAAGAATCGGCGCCAGCGCATCACTCACCCCTCTCATGGGCTGGAGCCTCACCCATCACCAGCGCAATCGCGCGGGCCATCTTCCGCCAACGGCTGCTCTCCACCGTCAGTTGTTTTCGCCCGTTCTCCGTCAACTGGTAAAACTTGGCCTTGCGATTGTTTTCGCTTACGCCCCAGTACGACGAAACCCACCCTCGGTCCTCCAAGCGGTGCAGCGCCGGATACAGCGATCCCTGCTCGACCTCCAGAACATCCTCCGAACTTCGCTCGATAATCTTGGCGATCGTATGACCGTGCGCATCGCCCGAGATCAGCGTGCGAAGAATCATCATGTCCAGGGTTCCCTTCAACATCTCGCTGCTGATCGGCTTTTTCTCCATCATGCCTCGCTCCACTAGAAGTTCTATGTGAGGGATAGTACATCACTAGAACTTCTAGGGAAGAGAAAAAATCAAGGAATTTTATAGACAAGCGATGAGTACCCCGGAAAGACCCGAGTATTCCGATAACGAATCTTCCCTTTTTGGTGGAGTAAAGAGAGAAAACTGTCATTTGACGGGCATTCGAAAGACAGCGAATCACCCACACCAAGGGTTGTTATCCCTGAGCGGAGCGCAGCATAGTCGAAGGATCTGCGGTTCGGTCAACGCTACCGTGATGGATCTCTAGCATCTTTAGCTTGGTGCAATTCCGATCTTGAAAACAAGGACCAGGCACCAAGGATGGAGTTGCATATTCGAGCGCCTGTCTTCCTCTAAGTCGGGGTCGGTCGTCAGAGCTAATCTCATAAGTCGACATCCCTCCGACAGTCGCTCCCCTTAAATTCATCTCCATCCGGCGAGATGAGGTTTGGGAGCTTACCCTGTCTGCCTCGCACGGAAATACCCCCCCTGATCTGTGCCGTATCATGAACAGCAAACACCATGAGACCCAGAATCGCCATTCCCGTTCCTACCAGCACCGACCCGGAGTACAACGCCCGCTCCTGGCCCCAGTACGCCGAGGCCATCCGTCAGGCCGGAGGCGATCCGGTCGAGATTCCCCTCAACGCCACGCCTCGCGAAACCGCAGACCTTATCAATACCTGCCACGGTGTTCTTCTCCCCGGCTCGCCCGCCGATGTCAATCCGCACAAGTTCGGGCAGGAGCCCATTCCCGAGTGCAAACCCGCTGACGCTCCACGCGAAAACGTGGATGAGCTGCTCCTGCAGGACGCTCATAATCTCTATAAGCCAATCCTGACCATCTGCTTTGGAACCCAGTCCCTGAATGTCTGGCGCGGTGGGACCCTGATTCAGGATCTCTCCCCAGTCCCCGTCAATCACTCCGCCGGCCGAACCGTCGCGGTTGCCCATGTCGCAGGCGTCACCCCGGACTCCACCCTTGGCAGCCTCGTCTCCTCGAGCGAAGCTCCGGCACAGGAGGAGGGCTTTCTACGCCTGCCCGTGAACTCCAGCCATCACCAGGCCATCGGGATTCCAGGAGATGGCCTCCGCGTCGTGGCTCGCAGCTCCGAAGACGGCGTGGTCGAGGCGGTCGAAGGCGGACAAGATCCTCATAACCCTCGGGCCCATTTCGTTCTGGGAGTTCAGTGGCATCCTGAGCGCAGCCGCGAGATCAGCGAAGCTTCAAGGGCCATCTTTGCCCGCCTCGTCTCCGAAGCTGCCTCCTGGACCCCTCGTCCAGTCCATACCTCCGTTGTCCAAAGCTAAATCGTGGTCCAAAACTAAATCAGTGTTCCACGTGGAACATTCCTGCGATACTTAAGAGGAATGGCGATCCTCACCGAATCCAGAATTGCAGAGCTTCTCGCTCCTTATCTCCGTGATCCCACAGTGGATCTTCTTCTGGCTCTCAGCGGATATCTCGAGCTTCTGGTGCGTTGGAATGCTCGAACCAACCTGACCGCAATCAGATCGCCGGAAGAGATGGTTCGCCGTCACTTCGGGGAGAGTCTCTTTGCAGCACAGCATCTTGGGACTCCCACGCCCGAAACTTTGCTGGATCTCGGTTCAGGAGCTGGATTTCCCGGGATTCCAATTGCGCTTCTTTGCCCAGAGATCGCCGTAACCCTCGCGGAATCCCAGAACAAGAAGGTGACCTTCCTGCGAGAGGTGATCCGAACCCTTGAGCTCAAAAATGTGGAGGTCTGGGCTGGACGCGCCGAAGCGATGCCTTCAGACCAGGTCTTCCATACGGTTACGCTTCGGGCCGTAGACGATATGGCTATCGCTTTGGCGGCAGCGGCTCCCAGGGCTAAGGGACAAATTGCCTTGTTGTCCACCGGGACGCCGGAGCTTCCTGAAGAATTCACGGTAGCGGAGGTCTTGCCTCTGCCCGAGAGCAGCACCGGGGTTCTCGTTCGAGCCATAAAGGCTTAGTGTTCCACGTGGAACATTCCTGGCACCGGAAACGGCTGGGATCTTTTGTGATGGAAGTGTTCCACGTGGAACATATTGAGCGAGGCGATTTCCCTTTCCTTCTCCGACGGTGGAAAACGTTCCACGTGGAACAAAGATTTCCACATCGAAGCCCCGGAAACCCCTCCATTTGCCGAAGATTTTACGCGTTCCACAAGTTCTCCACAGGTTGGGCACGTTCTGCACAAGCGATGAAGGATTGCTCTTCGATAGAGCTGCTACTAACCTTGATTTACCGCAAATGACGAGCTCAAGTTCCACAGAAAAAACGCGTCCCGAGTCCTCTCCCGTAAAGAATGGTGAAGCGAAACCGACCCCGGAAGCCGGAAAACCGGAAAAAGGAAAAGATTCGCCGGCGAAGTCGCATGTCATCGCCGTGGTGAACCAGAAGGGCGGAGTGGGAAAGACCACGACCGCGATCAACCTGGCTGCGTCATTCGCCCTGGAGGGGGTTCCTACGCTGCTGATCGACTGCGACCCGCAGGCTAACTCCTCGGGAGGACTGGGGGTTGCGCGCCAGACGGACGACGAGGAGTACCGGAACAGCACCTACGATCTGCTGCTGGGGAACGCCACGGTCGACGAGGCGATGCTGCCGACGGAGGTCGAGAACCTGAAGCTGGTTCCTTCGAGCAAGAACCTGATCGGAGCGACGATTGAGCTGATCTCGGCGGAGCGCAGGGAGTACAGGCTGCGGGAGGCGATTGAGCCGGTACGGGAGCAGTTTCCGTTCATCCTGCTGGACTGCCCACCGGCGCTGGACCTGCTGACCCTGAATGCGCTGGTGGCGGCTGACGGGCTGTTGGTTCCGATGCAGGCGGAGTATTTTGCGCTGGAGGGAATCTCGGAGCTGATGTCGACCTTAGATAAGGTGAGCTCGAACTTCAACTCCAAGCTGGCGCTTGAGGGCGTGCTGATGACGATGTATGACGATCGCACGAACCTGGCAATGCAGGTGACGGAGAACCTCAAAGCATTTTTTAACGACAAGCTCTTGAAGACGACGATTCCAAGAAATGTTCGTCTGGCCGAGGCTCCGAGTCACGGTAAGCCGGTAGCGTTGTACGACGCGAAGTCGAGGGGAGCGGAGACCTACCGCGATCTGGCGCTGGAGCTGCTGGAGCGTCATGGGATGGAGAGTCCTGAGGTGAAGAGGCGAAAGGCTGCGGCAGCTGCGGCGGCCAGTTCGCTGAAGTCCTTTCAGGCTCCGGAGAAGAAGAAAAAGAGGTTCTGGAGTTCGTCGTCGTAAGGATCTTAATAAGGTCCAGGCCGATAGAAGCGGCGCTTCGCGCACGCTGAAGGTTCCTAAGCAAGACAGTTTCAGTTTTGTTCGGATGAAGAGCTCAGAAGATCTGAGTGACTCGTTCCATAAGAACAAGACGTTCCACAGGATCGAATTTCGGGCTTCCGGCCCGGGCAAAGAATTTTGAGATGAAGAGAGATTAGCGATGCCACCTGTTGCTGCCGATACGAAACGCCGTGCCCTGGGTAAGGGGCTTGAATCCCTTCTGCCGTCGTCGCGCCCTGCTGCCTCCGCAGCGGCGACGATTCCTGCGGTGAGTGCTTCCGCAGCCCCTGAGCCGGCGGGGAAGCCGCTGGAGATTCCGGTGGAGCTGATTGCACGAAATCCGTGGCAGACGCGGTCGGTCTTCGATGAGGCTGCATTGGAGGAGCTGGCAAGGTCGATTGCGGCGACCGGGGTGGTACAGCCGATATTGGTCCGACCAATGGCCAATGAGAAACATCCCCTTCGTTATCAGTTGATTACGGGTGAGCGGCGGTGGCTGGCTTCGAAAAAAGCAGGCAAAGAGACGATTCCGGCGATTGTGCGGCAGGTGGCCGACGAGCAGGTTCTGGAGATGACGATCGTCGAGAACCTGCAACGGGTGGACCTGAACCCGATGGAGCAGGCGCGGGCGTTTCATCAGTTGAGCCAGCAGTTCAAGTTGACGCAGGAGCAGATGGCGGCTCGGACGGGCAAGGATCGTGCGTCGGTGGCGAACTTTCTACGGCTGCTGCGATTGCCGGAGGCGGTGCAGGCGAAGGTGGAGACGGGCGATCTGAGCTTCGGTCATGCGCGAGCGTTGCTGGCGCTGGATTCGCCGGAGCTGATGGCAGCAGCGGCGCAGAAGGTGCTGGCGTTGTCGCTTTCGGTGCGACAGACGGAGAGTTATATTCAGGGGCTGATCAATCCGGAGGCGAAGGAGAAGAAGCAGAAGCCGACGGAGACTCAGGCGGAGGATCCGAATGTGCGCGAGGCGGAGGATCGTCTGCGGAGATCGCTGGGGCTAAGGGTGAAGATCGAGGACAAGAAGGGCAAAGGCCGGGTGATTATCGAGTACTCGGGCCTGGAGGACTTCGATACGTTGCTGGAGATGTTGGGCGGGATTCAGGGGTAGGGTTCTGTGGTTCGTTCTTCTCCGACCGGGTGACAGTCTTTTGTGTCCGGCCTTGTTTAGAACCGCAGATCCTTCGACTTCACTTCTTTCGGTCGCTCCGCTCAGGATGACACCTGCTTGAATGTCTGGCTGGAGAGGAGAATGATTCGGGCTCCGCTCGAATGAACCCACTTATGCGATGAAGCCGCATGAATGGGCCACCCGACACCCGAGAGGCATCGCTTCCGCTAAACCTGACCTACTGTTGTTTTTGGGTACGTAGGAGCCGACGGCCGCTCTGATAGCACATAAGAGCGCAGATGGCGCTCACAATGACAAAGCCACCCTCTGCGTGCCCCTGATGTTGTCTCCAAGCCGCCAGAGCAGAGACGCCGCAAAAGAGCACCGTCAGCACGATTGCGATCACTCCGAGAAAGGGCAATGCCTTTTGGTACATAGTCATCCTTTAAACACGGCTGCCAGCATGATACGGCTCCGGTCAGAAATCAGCGACAAATTCTGTCGAAGGACTTTCTTGCGCTCAAGTCGGGCCATTTCACCGCAGTGAATTCTCCACGGACGCGGCCTTGTTTTTCTGCAAGCCACGGTGGGGCTGATCGGATTTAAAAGAGAGGCTTGCGGGGTTTGCGGGTTTCGAGTGGGGCGTTGAGGAAGGCGACGAGAGGAGCGGCGATCTCGAAGCGTTTTACGATCTCTTTGAGGAGGGTGGGACTGGTGGCGGTGTCTGCAGGAAGCTTGGTGACGAGTCCCCATTGACGATTGAGCAGAAGGTCTACGGAGGGGTGGTCGGGAGAGAAGCCCTTTGGGGGACGAGTGAGTTTGCGGCCGTCGATCTCGCCGAGGAGCGAGCGGAGTTTTTTAGAGGCGAGAAGGTGGCGCATCTCTTCGTGATGCTCGACGAGGTGGCGTCGGATGGCGAGGAGTTGGTCACGCTCGGGCATGAAGACTCCGGCGGCGATGGTGACTTCGTCGCTGGCGATGTGGAAGTAGAAGCCTCCGCCTGAGGTTTTTTCGAGGCCGTGTTTGGCCCACCAGATTCCTTGCTGCGTCTTGTAGGGGCGCTTGTCGGAGGAGAAGCGGATGTCGCGGTAGATGCGCATCATGGCCTTCTGAGGCGGCTGGACGTTGTCGGGGGCGAAGCGGAGCATGGCCTCGTTTACCGCGGTGGCGAGGGCGATGGAGGGTGCTTTAATCTCGCGTTCGTAGACGGGCTTGCGGTCGTTGAACCAGTTGCGATCGTTGTTGCGCTTGAGGCCGCGGAGGAATTTGAGGGCTTCGGGGGAATAATGCGGGGCGGACGGAGCCATGATGAGTATCGTAAATGGGCGTCCTGACAGGGGGTGTCAGTAGAGAGGAGACGCGGACTTACTTCAGGGTTTCGACGGGGATGTTTTCGGGGATTTTGAGCTCGAACTGATCGTCGTCCAGCGGACCGTTGAAGGTGAGCTTGGTGATGGTGACGGTGAGCGAGTAGTGATCGCGGGGGCGCTCGATGACGATGCGAGAGGGGAAGGGTGTGCTGTTGTAGTAGTGGTAGTCGCTGTAGTGCGCTTTGGTGACGACCTGCCCGTCGGTATCGTAGATGTCCTGCTGGTAGGGGAGCAGGTCGGTGGAGTTGATGTGGATGACGCGGAGGGTGCGAGCCTGCTGACCATCGGGGCTGGCGAGGATCTGAAGGGAGTAGGCGGGCTCCTCGATGAGATCCTTCTTCTTTTTGCCTTCGATGACGCGGATGTCGGTGGTCATGGAGATGATCTGGCCTTGTTCGGGACCCTGAATGAACATGGAGTCGAAGAAGACGTCGGGCCGGAGATTTTCGAGGCTGTTTTTGGACTTGGTGGTGACGGTGTTGCTTCCGACGATGGCGCGTTTGCGCGGCGGAATGAGGAGCTTGAAGTTCTTGCCATCGGAGACCATGTCGACGGCCTGGGTGCGGACGACGGGAACCAGGAGCAGGACGCGCAGGAACTCCGGTTTGCGCATGAGGATGTATCCGGCGAAGCTGGTGTACTGGGTCTCCTTGCCCTGGAGGCCTCCGCCGGTGGTGGCGGCGATCTCCACCGTAGCGTTGAAGGTCTTCATGGAGTCGTAGCGGGTGGCAAGCTGGCGGGCCATCGCATCCAGCGATGCGCTCATGATGACGTCGGCAACGCGCGTCTTGGGGACGTAGCGGGTATGGGAGAAACACCCCGTCAGAGCGGGGAGAACGCCAAACATCCCCAGCGCCAAAGCTTGTCGTATCTTCATGCGCACGAAGGTTAAGTATACCGTCCGGATCGGGTGGATATTGTAGTTACAAAGGGTTTGGATGCTCCGGGATACAGGAAGGTTCCTGAAAGTGCGTGGGGGGATTTGCAGACTTGAGTCTGCCAAGGGTGGTGCCTTCTTCGCCGAGATGCCTTGAAGTCTTCAACTGTTTAAGCGATGCGGTTTAGCGCTGCAGAGCTTTGCGGTAGGCCTGGACGTTCTGGTTGTGCTCTTTGAGCGTGGCGGAGAAGCGGCTGTGGCCCTGAGCGTCGGCGACGAAGTAGAGGTAGTCGGTCTGGGTGGGGGAGATGGCTGCACGGAAGGCCGCCATGCCGGGATTGCAGATGGGGCCGGGAGGCAGGCCGGGATGGCGGTAGGTGTTGTAAGGCGAGGCTGACTGCAGGTCGGAGACGTGGATGGTTCCGCGCCAGCGGTTGTCGAGCATGGCGGCGTAGATAACGGTGGGGTCGGTCGCCAGGGGGATGGACTTGGTGAGTCGATTGAGGAAGACGCCGGCGACGAGCGGACGTTCGGAGTCCTGAGCGACCTCTTTTTCGACGAGAGAGGCGAGGATGACGGTGCGTGAGATGTCGGTCTGGAGGCCGAGCTGCTGGGCGGCGCGACGGAAGCGCCGGACCATGGTGGCGAGGATGTGGACCGGCGGGGTGTGACGGGCGAAGTGGTAGGTATCGGGGAAGAGATAGCCTTCGAGGGAGTCTGGGGGGTGGGGAGAGTTGACGGTCCACTCGGAGATGAGCTCGGTGTGCTGGCGCTCAGCCTGGAGGAACTCTTCGCGGCTGCCGAGTCCGGCGGTTTCGACGGCCTGGGCGATATCGAAGATGTTGTAGCCCTCGGGGATGGTGAGGGTGCGGGTATAGATCTCGCCGCGAGCGATGCGTTTGTAGACCTCGGTCATGGGAAGGGGCTGGTCGAAGCGATACTCGCCGGCCTGAAGGTTTCCACCGCGGACGACGCGGAGGATTTCGAAGACGTGACGGTTGCGGATGATTCCACTCTGCTGAAGTTGAGTGGCGATGGCCTGGGTTCCGGTGTGCGGGGCGATCTCGACGAAGGTCTCCGTAGAGGGCCCGAAGGGAGTGTAGGCAAACCAGTAGGCTGCGCCGCCGACGGCGAGGGCCGCAAGGATAAGGACAAACAACAGGGTTCCCAGAAACTTCAAACGGCGCCTCCGCGGGGTGTTCTCTTTATTTTATTGTCTTTTGGAGGCGGGATTGAGCATTGATTCTAATGGGGTTTTCAATCTGAAACGGGAAAAGGGAGCAGAAAAGCGGCGGTCAAGGTCGTATAATCGAACTTTCACCCACACGCGAGCCTTTGGGCACGTAAGGGAATCCCCGTGGCAGGAACGGAAGTTACGGGCGGGAAAGTATTTGCCAAGTAACAGGAAGGCCTAATGCCAGAACAGATCATGAAGCGGCTCCAAGAGGAGATCAAGCAGCTGGAGTATGAGTTGACGACGGAGCTGCCCGCGGAAATCAAGAAGGCGGTCGCCCTGGGCGATCTGAGCGAGAACGCCGAGTATCACATGGCGAAGCAGCGGCAGGAGTTTGTGAATGCCCGGCTTGGTCAGCTAAAGAAGCGGATGGGCGAGCTGGCGTTGGTGAATCTGTCGAACATTCCGCACGACAAGGTTGGCTTTGGCGCAACGGTGACGGTGTTCGATGTGGTGAAGGACGAGGAGATCGTTTACAAGCTTGTGACCAGCGAGGAGTCTGATGTGACCAAGGGGCTGATTTCGACGACTTCGCCGATCGGCCGCGCGCTGCTGGGAAAGAAGGAGGGCGACACGACGACG
>Ga0310811_10011447_pt1 | contig 11507 bp, 25 predicted proteins | sample YCmetagenome_FD_207642 | JGI IMG/M metagenome (GOLD analysis project Ga0310811, IMG submission 207642) | Soil microbial communities from experimental microcosm in Duke University, North Carolina, United States - YC | ecosystem: Engineered > Artificial ecosystem > Soil microcosm > Unclassified ... | reverse complement strand
CGCCGTTCGAGTGTCGCCTGTCGCTCGACCACGAAATGCTCGAAATTCATCGCCGTTGTCCCCAGCTTTCAGCACGAGCTTAGCAAGGAACGCATACTTAGCAACAGAAAATTAGAGCCGACTCTAATTTTTAGCCGACGGCATCAGCTTTTTGACCGCTTCGTTAAAATCGATCAACGGTCCGTCGAGCGACGTCGCCGGATCATAAACATTCATCGCAAAATCGAGCCCCGGCCGCGTCACGCTAAGCCGGAACCCGAAATCGCCGCGCGTGACAACGAGATCATCGAAAATTTCGCGCAAACGTCGTTCGTAAAAATCGACATCGGCGACGTAATAATCAGCCACGGCCACGTGCTTCAATCATTTGCGCAGATTCGGCGAGATCGGCGAGCGATTTTGCGATTGAATGAATGTTGAAAATGGTAATCGAGATGATCTCGAGCGCCGCGGCGACTGCATCGCGTTCGGGACCGGGCATCTCTGAGCGCGTGAGCGCGCTATCGAGCTTAATGAAAGCGCGCCCGAGATCGTCTTCAGTCGGTTTTTCGATTGCCATTGGGTTTTCCTTCGACATACGCGATAATTTTATCCGCGATAGCCGCCAGATCATCGCTTCCGTGCGGCCCGAATTTCACAGCCTGCTCGATCGCCCACTTCCGCAACTCGCGCGCCGGGTCGACCGGTGCGGGCGCATTCGGGGGCGTCGGGATGACGAGACTTTCGAGAGCGCCAAAGCTCATCAACAAACTTCCCAATCATCGGCCATGAGATCGCCCGGTGCGGGCGTCCAACTCTGCGCACAAAGCGGGTCGGTCAGGATCATCGAAATATCGGGCGTCTCGCCCGCGTCATCGGGCGGCGTCATGCTGATATACCTGTTCGGCCATCCGCGACGACGTACACGCATTTTCCGCTTGATAATGGTCAAAGCTACTGAAAAATCCATCACGCCCTCACGAGATCCAGATGATAGGGATTGCCGCTCGTACCCCAGCGACCGTCGTGCGTCCAGCAGCACAACCGCCATTCATCGACGCCGAGCAAGCGCACGCGACCGACGAGCGGGAACAGCATCGGCACGGTCTTGCCATCGAGATCGATTGTCGCCGGCCGGATCATGTCGATGACCGCCTCGTGCGTGCCACCGGCTGTCTCGTAAGATTTCCCCGTCTTGAATGCCATCGTCAGCACCAAATGATTTTCGAATATCCGATAAACCGCCACCACGTATTGACTTGTCGTCGGTGCTCGGTCAGCGCATCCCGCGCCGTGGCGTGCATTTTCTTCGGGTAGCGTTCTTCGATGCGCCGAATCGCTTGCGAATGAACCAAGATACCGTGCTGTGCGCGGGCGATGACAGTGCTCGGATTGAAAAAGTTGTCGCTCATCTGTGCACGTCTTTCGCAGCCGCTATGGCCTCGTCGCGATGCTTGCGTGTCTTCACAACCGTCACCGCAAGAGACGCGCAAATATCTTCAGGGCCGCCGCCTTCGCGGACACGCACGACGTCTTTATCGTTTTCAAGAAGCGCCAAAATATTCGAACGAAGATGTTCAACCTCTGCTTCCGCAGCAAGCCAGTTCTCGACAGCAGCCCCCTCTCGCAAAGCTGCTTCTAGACGTGCAATCGCCGGGGCGACGTGCCCAACATACTGCCGGACCGCTTCGCCTTCGGGCAGCGAGCTTTCGAATTCGCGCAAACGCGCGATGAGAAATTTGGCTTCGTCAATCATGACTTTCTCCGCACTGCGCGCTCGCCGTTGATCATCCGCAAACTGCGACCGTCGGTCGGTTTGAGCGTGTGCTTGCCGGCGTGCGGACCTTGCAAAATCATCGCAACACGCCAGTTGCCGGTATAAACCAAAACCTTGATTCGTCCCTGCTTCACAAGCCGCGACACGGCATTTTGTTTGACCGGCCCGTGCGGCGCATTCATCGGGCAGCGTTCGCCCGCGGCGGCCGCCGCAGTGATGAGCGCAAAGGCTTCATTGGCTTGCTCGTCGAGCGACCGCCCGAGCTGCTGCGAGAGGTATGTGCGCGTCATTCGGGCGTTGCCGGCGGGGCAGGATCTTCAATGGTGAAAATGAGCTGCGTGACTTGTTTGCGCCTAGCGCTTCCTTCGACATCGACATAAGCGCTATCGACCGCGGCTAAAACATTCATGTTGCCGCGCTGCCCGTCTTTTGCCCATTCGAGAAAAAGTTCAGCTTCGTGGCATTCGAGTCTGACCGGGCCGCTCGTGTGGCGAAGGCGCCAAAGAATGCTTTCGACAATCGTCATTTAATCGGCGCTTCGTGAACCATAGAACGGCAGAGGTTCAATTTCTGCGCCGTCTCTTTCGCCTGCACGACTTGGAAACCGACTGCAAGCGCGCATGCCAGCGCGGCGATGACCAATGCGACGGCAAACGCAGTAGTGCCGGGCGGATTCAAATCCGTGTCCATGTTGCAGCCCCAACCCATTACGACCCCCAAAAGTAAATTTCGTCCGGAATGAACGCGTGCCCCTCATATAACTCGGCAAAGCCCGTGCGGTACCATGCCCGCGTGATGTCACGCAGCGGCATAGCGTTGCGCATCATCAAACAAAGTTCGACGCTGCGTTGAAAATTATACTGCCGTTGCATTGCGAGCGAAAACGTGCCCGGCCCCGTGCCATAGCGGTGCATGTATTCAATGGGGTGACGCGAAGCCATGCCAATCTGTCGCACGACTTTATGACTTGTGCAAGCGCTAACTTAAAACTTATTCACAGGCAGCGCTACGTAAGTAACTACTGCATGACCGCGAAGCAATCCTTGGTCGAACAGCCGGCGTGCAAATGGCCTTTGCCGGGGGACCGCGTCCATCGGATCGTACCGGTACCGCAGGCAGGGCACGGCAGTTCGCCACTCTTGCCCGTGCCTTCGCTGGCACCGGGAATAACTTCTAGGCAGACGAGCATCCGCAGCATGTTTTGATCTTGCCACGACTTCCACGCGGCGCGTTCTTCCTCGGTCCAATCCTCGCGGTGCGCGCATGTCTTGCCGCGCTGACTATCGGGCGGCATGCATGCGAGACATGCGCCCGGTGCGTCGAGATTGACGCCTAGCGCGCATTCCGGACCGCTGCTTTTGTCGAGCCCTTTGCGGTAGCTGTAATGCCGGCAATGTTGCCGCGCGATCGGCGGCTTGGGCGGAACCGGACAGGGAAACTGTGGAATCGTGATTTCAACCATCTGAAACCTCTAGGGCCAAAAATCGAAGTTCGTCAGCTTTCGAAACGCAATGCGGGCGAGCGTCGTCCGCTGACGGCTAATCGTCTTTTGCTCATAATGTGTGACATTACGATCTCGTTGCATGCGTATTTTTGCCGCCAACGAGAATGAGCGAGCGCTTGCAAGGTCCGCGTCAAGTGCCGTGACGTCGTTATCGCGTCGAAAAGCTTCCTTAGCAAACTGCGGCACGCCATTGGCCAGAATCCAAGTCGCTATATCTGCTTCAGACGTGCTCTGCGGCACGCAGCCACCGTGCGACATGCCGTAAATCGGCGCGACGAGACTTGCCGGATTGATACCGGCCGCTGTGGCGGCTGCGGTTGGATTGATGGCAATAGCCGGCGCGGCGCCGAAAAGGCGCAAAATCCCCCGTCTGTTCATCATGCACCCCAATACCAAAGATCGCCGTAGCCAAAAGCGCGCCACATGGCTTTGTAGAGCTGCGCCCATGTTGCATATGCGCCGTCCGTTTCGGAATAACTCAACCACTCGACATAGTTGCCGTGTTCGTTAAGAACCAGAAACCCCGGCTCGTTATCCATGTTCAAGGTCCAAAAATGTTAACGACGCTGCCTTTGTAAACTGCGGCGGCAAGTTCGTCTCTGCGTTGTTTGGCTTCCTCGCCTGCTTTGCGCTGGCACGCCTCTTTAAATTGCGAAACGATAGAGGGGTGCATTATAAGCTTATCTTCGAACATGAAAATTTCTTGCTTGGGCCTCGCAACGATTTTAACGCATTGCGGAAAGCCGCGTTTGCGACGGCGCTCGGCACGTGCGGGCGAACGCGAGTTTGGCACTGTGACCATGTCAACGAGTGACGAATCTTCAATGATACGAAACATCATGCACCCCAATATCTGCGCGAGCCTCGTTGACAACGTATCTGCTCGGAAATTCGCGCCGTGCAGGCCGCGCAGTAGTGCGCCCAGCCCATGTTACCGCGCCGGCTGCGTTCCGTCGTCCAGCCGGCCGCTTTGGCGATCTTCAGCGCGGGTTTGAACGGCGGACCTTTCGGTCCGTCGATTATGGCCGAGCAATCCATACTGTCGCAACGATAGCCGCCGGTAAGGACGCGGATGCTCATTGATTGCCAAGCCTTTCGCAAACTGCGTCACAGTAGAACTTGCCCGCCTGCTCAACTGGCATTGCGCAATATCGGCAACGATTGAGCGGCGGCGATAGTGTGCGGACTTGCATGCCCTCGTCGTTTTGAAAAACCTTACCCATGTCGACGTGGTTCTTTGCAACATCGATCTTGCCAGCGTCGTCCGCAACTTCGGTCCACTCATCACCAAGCGCCGGATGATCTGCAAAATGCGGCGAAGCGGGGGCGTCGTCGCCCGCTTGCTCGACTGGTTTCAACGCTTCCTCTGGCGGCGGGTCTTCCTCGTTGACGAGCGTAGCAAGCTCGCCAATGGTCATTCGGTCTTTCGTGTCGGGCGGCAAACCCTCGCCATGCAAAGCCACTTCGGCAGCCGCGGCGAGCGACGTAAGTTCGGTCGGTTTCAACTGCCCCGCCAGCATGCGCGTCATTTGCTCGCCGACCTCTTTTTGCGTCGTCTTGACGGGTTCCGGTTTGTTGGCCGGATCGCGCACCGGCAAGCCGCAGTAATCGCGCAGGACGTTTTCAATCGTGATCGAATCGAACACGCCAAATTCGCCCGTGATGTAGACGTTACGGTGCAGCGCGCAACCTGTCGTGCTTTCACGCTTCAAATGCATGACGCAATTTTCATCAACATCATACCAATAGGTTTTGCGGCAAAGGACGTAGCTGCCGCCACCTTCCGCAAGATCGAACTTGAATTTGATTTCGGTTTTGGGCCAGTCGAGAAGTTCCTCGCGCAGCTTCTCCAAATGCCAATCGGGGTCTTGGTCAAGCGCGATCTTCATGGCCCGATGCAGCACGGTTTCAGGCGCAGAGTAGCGGCGGCGCAATTTAGGCAGCGCGGGCGCCTTCGGCATGAACCCCACGGTTGACGGTGCCAACGCAATGCCCGCCTCTTTCAGTGCGTCGGCAGGCAGTACCACAGGCAAATCCGGTTCGACAGGTTCGGCGCCGTGCGGTGTGTCGATGACGCGCGTTGCTTGTGGCGGCGGTTCAAATTTGGGCAAGCTCAACGGCGGCAGATTGAGCGCGGGCGGCATCCAACTATCTGCAAGCGCGCGGCCTGCTTCCTTGGCTTCCTCGCTGCGCGGCAAATCCAATGGCGGCAGATTGAGCGGCGGCAGGCTGACACACGGTTGTTCTGTCTCGACGGTCCGGAACTGCCGCACATCACCGCTTGACGTGACAACTGACACGCCTTTTTCACCAATGATAACCGTGTCTCGAGACAGGTCGATTTCCTGCCCGGGCGCAATGCAGCCGGTCGACGGCGGTTCCCATTCGGTCTTGACGAGGCCGGCCGCTTCGGCAGCCGCGGCGAGCGACGTAACCGGTGCCGGCGGGGGCGCCAGGGGCGGCAGGATCAACGGCGGCAGCGCGCCGGGGTTGAAGGCGAAAGGCGCCTCCTGGCGGTGCGCTTCATGCGTGGCGGTCATACGGGCTGAGTTCGTCGCCGACAGGCATGCGTCACTGCAATGCTCTTTCAGCGCGGTTTCGCCCTTGGCGTAGGGAATGAGCAAGCCGCAGTGGTTGCAATCGATCCGGCGGCGGCGGAAGTCCTTGCGCTTGTTCTCGCCGCCCAACGCCCACACGAGACGCTCAAACCGGGCTTTTGTGTTGAAAAAGTCAAGCTCGCCTTGCTGAAACGCTCGGAACGTGGCGTCAATAGATTTGCGTTCCACATCCGTCTGAATGTGCGGAAGTGCTTGATTAACAATGACTTGGAACATCTCGGCTTGCTTTTGCCGGGCCTCGTCAGTGTTGAAGGCGAGCAACTTTTCGGTAATAGTGCCGGAATTATCCGTATCGGTCATGTGAAACGCTCATTGAGTGACTTTGGTACTCGACATATGCGGTAAGTTGGCCAAAAGTCAACAAAGTCGCGAAAGTTACCCCCAAAGTTCTCTGATATGCGGTCAGCGCATGGCGACGGGTTGAAAGTTGCTTACGGCCACGGCTACGCTAGCCAGGCAGTTTTGTTGAAATCGCTCAACAAATCCGGATAAGTAGACTCCCCGTTTTCGAAATCATTGAAGAATTTCCGCTGAGTAGCCATCCCTTTTTTGGGGGAGTCTACTTTTTTCATAGAATCATAACGACTTTTTCCGCTAATTCACCACTAGACGGCTTTTTCGTCCAAGACTCTCTGGGAAAATATAGAACCAACCGGGAACGCTTTATGGAACTTGTTCCGGGTATATTCTTTTTTCTCTAAGAGTCTTTACCCATTTTTGCTGTCTAGTGGTGAATCAGCCGGAAAAGTTATTATGATTCAATGAAAAAAGTAGACACCTATGCAAAATCAGATGGCTAGTGGAGTCTAATTAGCGGAAAAAGTTATTATGTTTCTATGAAAAAAGTAGACACCCCCGCCTGTCTAGCGCTAGCGTAGCCATTCGCATTTTGCGTTTTTTGCATAGCTCGAAAACCGGTAAAGAAAAGCCCCGGAGAGCTTTCGCTCGCCAGGGCGATTCGTGTCGTGATGGTCGCAAGGCTTAGACGACGGCTGCTAAATGGCTGAGCGGCTGACCTTGCATCGGGTACTTGGTCTTGTGCAGTTCGGCCTTTGCCTGTTGTGTGTCGCGTTTGACGTGCTCGGCCTGCCGACGCTGCATCCGCAACCACATCCGTTCTGCCTGCATCTCGCGGGCGACCATCTTCACCGCGTGGCGATCGTTCGCGGAAGGTTGCAACTTGCCCCGGCTGCGGAGCGCTGCGGCAATATCGGCCTCCCGCTGCTCGGCGATCCGGCGCTTGGCCGCCTTGACCAGCAACGGGTGATTGGATGCGCGGTGCGTGAACTTGTTGTCAGGACGGTGCAAGACGTCGCCAGGGCGTTCCGTCTCAACTTGCGGGATAGGCAGCGCCGCATAATCGCAGTTGGGGTGCCTGCCGTCCGCGTCGACCGGACCGCTATGCCCGCACTTTTCACAAACCCCAACCGGATGTGACGATGTTTCGTCAATTATCTTGATACCCAATTTTGCCCCCTTGTGTTTGGCGCCCGATGCGCCTATAAAAGTCACGATCTGGCATTGATCAAAAGCGAAACCCCGTCACCGCATCGCTGTTTTGCAGCCCATGAGTGACGGGGTTTTGATTCCTAGTCGACGTCGACAATCTGCACCAGCCGGAACGGCCGGTTTTGCGTGTCATTCTTGCGATGCTCGGCCAACTTCATTTCTGCGGCGCCGCGCGTGAAAAGCTTGTACGGACGGCCATAGTCGTCACATGACATGCATTCGTTCGTCTCATCCCACAACCCGAAACGCGGCTTCACATTGACGAGATCATAGGCGTTGGTATCCGAGTCCGCGCTCACACCGCGCAAGCTCCAGATCAATGCAAGCGGGCTACCATCAGGTTGAATGGCGAAACCAAGCCAAGGGAAATCGCCCGGCAAGTTTGTCTCAACAATGACCGCGTGCAAACCGCCCAAAGTTTCGAAAGGCTTTGTGCGGTCAAAGTCGTCGCGGCCTTTCGAATGGCTGCGATTGTAGTAATCGCTGTGCGGATCGTCATGCGGATGATCAGCCGTCGCGCGAATCTCTTTCATGCGGTCCGCCAGTTCCGCGCGCTTGGTGTTGTAAGGTGTGTTTTCGCCTTGCTGCGGAATATGGTCGAGATAGACACGGCGCGGGATTTCCGCCTCATCATAGCCGATAACGTACGCGCGTCCGTTTTCGTCATAGTGGCGCGGCGTTGCGGTACTCGGCTTGACGTCGCACAACCTTTCCAATGCGTCGGCGACGTCTGCAAGTTCCGAGGTTAAAGCCATTGCATTTGTCGCTTCGCTGACGTTCGCGCAATCGCAATCAGGGAACGTGCAACCTTTTGTCGAGTTGTGCGAATTGCGTTCGTTGCACCGTTTGCGCGTCGCGTCACGCGCCGTTTTGTAATGCGCGTGCAGCTTTTCGTCATGCCGGTTTTGCGCGGCGTAAAGATTGCTCGCTTCCTCGGCCGCTTTGCGTGCCGCATCATCCTCGCCATACTCGACAATCTGGTTATTGCACAACGCAAGATAGGCCGCCTCGACCATTGCCCCGCGCGAGCTAACCGCGCTCGAAATGGTGATCTTTTGCGGCGTAGCGCGCATCACCAATTCATCTTGCGTGCCCGGCACAACGCCAAAGCGTTTTTGAAACTTGCGCTTGAGCCGGTCTAGACTATGTTGCGACCTGACAACGTTGCGCGCTGCCTGCTCAATCTCGTTAAGCAGCGCCGTTTGCTCGCTATACGTTGCATTAACGTGCGCCGCATCAGGCTGTGACGGTTTCGACAACCGGTCGAGCAATGACTCGGGTTCGGGCTGCTGCGCAGCTTTCGCAATCGATTCGTCCGGTTTGTCATTCAAACCGTTGGCCTCATCATAGTTCATGCGTTTGCCTTTCTTTTCCTGCATGCGTAAATGCACGCGCCTCCAAAGTTCAGAGATCATCAGCAGCCCTTCCGAAAATGTTCTTTCAGCGTATGCGCCAACAAATCTGCAATGCCGAGTCGCGTGAATGCAGCATCCGCCATGCGCTCAATGACGAAACGCGCCACGGCGACAAGGATTGGCAGCGGTGCAGAGGTTTCGCAGATATCATCCGCCACCATGCGCGCAATCGCAACGTGATCCGGCGGCAGATTATCAATGCTCACAACTTCGTCACTTGCACATAGACGACGCGGGCACGTAAACATCAGTGCAATTTCCTTCGGTTGAGTTGTGCAAGCGATAACTCACCCGGTCTCGCCGCGTCAACGGCTTTTGCAACGTTGCGCACTTCGCCTTGTGGCGTCATCTCGCGGGTTTCCGGCGCCCCCAAAAGTTCGATCAACAATTGGTCAATATCGCGGATGAGTTGCGCGTCATGACGGTCGCGCGGATCGTCGCTTGCACTCAACCCCGGCAGGATCGAACGGCAACCACTCATCAGCGCACGGGCATAAGCGGCGTACATTTTGGCCGGTGCGCTACCGCTCTCTTGCATCGCGACGTTATAGCGGCTAACGTCATCATCGAAGCAGGCAATCATCGCGACGGCATGCGTACTACCGCGCCATTGCGTGCGCCGTTCGACCGACCGGGCAAGACGTGCGGCTGCATCTTTCAAAACCTCGGCCAAGCGTTCAAATCCCACGATTTCCAAGAATATACCCATATAAACCTATCCTTATGTGCTTATGTCAGCATTGTTGACCAATTGTCTAAAAAGTTCCAAAGTATCTATTGCACAACTTTATAGCGTATAATTGCCAAGCTCTAAATAAACGTCAGCGCAAGCCAAATGAGAAAAGTTATCGCCGCAGAGATCGCCAAAGTTTTGTCAACGACCGTCAACGGCAAACTTTGACGCCAACCCATGCGCAAGTTCAGCACGGTTAGCGACCCGGCAGAAATATAAAAAAGTATATTGAGCATAGATTTCTACCTTTCTACTAGACTAATCATTACGTCAGTATCACTGACCTAAATCAAACCTTCTTCATAGGCATACCAGCCGGGTAGCACGATCCGGCATTGTCCGCGATCGCCAAGCGCCGCAAGCCAATCGTTGCGGATTTGGTTCTTACTCACCCAAACGCGGTAGGCGAGGTCATCGGCCGGCGCAATTTCGATTGCGTGCCGCACTTCGCTGAAAAACACCGCGTCGATTTCCACAATCTCATCTGACTTTGCCAGCGCTTCGACACGCTTGCGCCGCTCCCGCAAAATCAATCGATACTGTCGCATTGCCTTTGCGGCATGCGCACTGCTTCCACACCGTTTGTCAATTTGCTCGCCAATCACAACGGCTGCGACAAACGCGCAAATTAGCACAAATTTCCATGCGTCAACCGACATTACCGCTTCGCCTTTTTCATTTTGCGGCCAATGGCTTGAAATGCACAAAGCAGCCCAAGCAACATCCAAGGGATAAGCAGCGCGGCAAGCCCAAAGCCTAAAAATATATCGCTAACCGTCCAAACGAACATTGGCGCAACTTTCCTATTAGCTCAATTCCCAGCTTGGGCATATTCCGATGAATTATGCAAGCGAAAATTTATTTTCAACCGATATGAATTAGCGCTTGCATAATTCGAAATAGAGACTATAAATAAAGCATCGCTCATGGGCGACAGTGCAGAGCGCCAAAGCTCTAACAGAGGGAAAGACAATGGCCGCGATGAAAATGCCGCAAGCGGATTATGAGGCGCTAAAGCGCGACATTCAGCAGTACGCCAAAGGCCGTATCGGTTTCGGATCACGCGGCATTCGCGATTATTGGGACGCGTTCTTTGGGGTCATGACAGTGCGCAGCGAGGCGGACCCCATGACAGGGATAACTTACGTCTATGACGTGCTTGGCTTAAATGATGACCATATAGAAACCGCGCTCCGTCGCATCATGCATTCCTGACGTTGTGGTTTGCCGCCGCTTTCGAGTGACGGCAAGACAGAGCGCCTAGACGATGAAAGGAAAAACGACAATGTCAACGTGGCATCAGGACCAAGCGCAAAAGCGCCACACTACCCGCTTCGATCACCCGACCGAATGGACGGTCGTTATTGATCCTCCGAACCAGATGCGCGCGTTAGTGCGGCAATCGTCTAAAAACCTCGCGGACGTCTACATGCGCAATCTGAAAGACAATAACCCAGGCGCGCATGCGCATTCTTACATCCTGCCCCCGCGCGGCAAATAACCGAAGGAAACGACAATGCCGGAATTCATTCTAGACAAAGGCAGCACTGCCGACGCCAAGGGTTTCAGCGATCTTTCGAGCTTCGTGCAAGGCTACATCGAAGCCATGTTTTTCACTGAGACAGGCAACGACGACGATCTAGAAGACGCCAACTCTGGCGAGCTTTCGGATGAGTCGATTGCATCGATTGTTGCCGATTGCGATGCCTTCGAAAAGGCCAACGAAGCGTTGCTTTCGCAAGCTTATGATCTCGGCGAAAATTTCAAATACCCCTATGACGCCACGCGCGCCGGGCATGACTTTTGGTTTACGCGTTGCGGGCATGGCGTCGGTTTTTGGTCCCGCGATTTAGGCGATACTGGCGAGGCGCTGAGCGAAGCCGCGCGCAAGGCAGGCTCGGCCTATCTGTATCGCGGCGATGACGGCAAACTCTATCACTCGAAAGGCTGAGACGATGAAAACATTTATTTT
>Ga0310811_10011446_pt1 | contig 11508 bp, 11 predicted proteins | sample YCmetagenome_FD_207642 | JGI IMG/M metagenome (GOLD analysis project Ga0310811, IMG submission 207642) | Soil microbial communities from experimental microcosm in Duke University, North Carolina, United States - YC | ecosystem: Engineered > Artificial ecosystem > Soil microcosm > Unclassified ... | reverse complement strand
CGCCAATGTCGGCCACATTGTGTCGCTGTTCTGCTTCGCCGGCGCGATCGCGGTGATGGACCTGCGCATGGCGGGCGCTTTCGCGGCGACATCGCCAGGTCATGTGCTGAGATCCGCGCGGCGCGCTGCGATCGCAGCCTTCGGCGGCCTCGCCGTCACCGGCTTTGTTCTGTTCGCGGCCGAGGCGAGCCACGTCGCCGTCAATCCGGTCTTCCAGTTCAAGCTTGCGCTGATCGCAATCGGCCTGATCAATGTGGCGGTCTTTGAACTCTACATAGCGCCGAAAGTAAAAGGCCTGCCCCCGCTCGCGTCGCTTCCGCCAGCGGCGCGCAGCTCCGGCATCCTCTCACTGGCGACTTGGCTCGCGGTCGCCGCCTGCGGCCGCAGCATCGCGTATTTCTGATTAGAACTCGGCCGCTCAATGCACGGCGCTGAAGAATCGCGACAGACGCAGCCCTTCTGGCCATTTCCAGATCGGCTGATCCTTCATGCCGAGGTCCCAGGAACCGACGATCGCGTCCACGCGTCCAACGAGGTCGCTGGTCGGCAACATGCCGACGCCGCCGTCACGCAGCGGCACGCGGCTATCTGCGGAATTGTCGCGGTTGTCGCCCATGACGAACAGGTGTCCGGGCGGCACGGTCACCTCGGGCATGTTGTCGAGCGGGTCGAGCGAGGTGAGCTTGAAGATCGTGTGTTGACGACCGCCCGGCAGCGTTTCGATGTAGCGCGCCGCAGTGGCGTCGGAGCCGTCTTCGTTCTCCGCCTGGCCGGTGCCGTCCGGCGTGATGCCGACCGGCGCGCCGTTGAGGATGACGCGGCCGTCGCGCATGGCGACGCGGTCGCCGGGCAGGCCGATCACGCGCTTTACCCAGATTTGCGAACGGTTGCCGGGCCAGCGGAACACGACGACATCCCCGCGCTTCGGCAGCGAGCCGAAGATGCGTGGCGAGTTCGGCAGTACGAAGAACGAGGGCAGCGAGGCTGTGCTGTAGCCGTAGGGGAATTTCGTCGCCAGCAATTCGTCGCCGATCAGCAGCGTCGGCTCCATGGAGCCGGAGGGCACGTAGAACGGCTCGGCAATCGCGGTCTTGGCCGCCATGACCACCAGCAGGATCACGGCGATATCGACGATGCTCTTGGTCCAGCTCGAAGTGCGCGGCTTGTCCTTCGGCACGGTGTTGCGATCCGTCGTCACCATTACGCCGTACCCCCGACCGTGATGCGATCCATGCGAAGCGACGGCTGGCCGACGCCGACGGGCACGCCCTGGCCGTTCTTGCCGCATGTCCCGATGCCGGGGTCAAGCGCGAAGTCGTTGCCGATCATGGTGATGCGATGCAGGTCGGTCGGCCCGTTGCCGATCAGCATGGCGCCCTTCACCGGCGCGCCGACCTTTCCGTTCTCGATCTTGTAGGCCTCGGTGCACTGGAAGACGTATTTGCCCGAGGTGATATCCACCTGGCCGCCGCCGAAGCTCACGGCATAGAGGCCGTTCTTCACCGAGGCGATGATCTCCTGCGGATCGTGCTGGCCCGCCAGCATGTAAGTATTGGTCATGCGCGGCATCGGCACATGCGCGTGCGATTCGCGGCGGCCGTTGCCGGTCGGCTTCATGCCCATGAGCCGCGCGTTCTGCCGGTCTTGCATGTAGCCGACGAGGATGCCGTCCTCGATCAGGACGGTGCGGTTGGTCGGCGTGCCCTCGTCGTCGATCGAGAGCGAGCCGCGCCGGTCCTGCATAGTGCCGTCATCGACCACGGTGACGCCCTTGGCGGCGACGCGCTGGCCCATGAGGCCGGCGAAGGCCGATGTCTTCTTGCGATTGAAATCGCCCTCGAGGCCGTGGCCGACAGCCTCGTGCAGCATCACGCCTGGCCAGCCGGAGCCGAGCACGACGTCCATCTCGCCGGCCGGCGCCGGCACCGCGTCGAGATTGACCAGCGACTGCCGGACAGCCTCGTCGACCGCGCCCTGCCAGGAATGGGTGGTGATGAAGCGCTCATAGCCCTCTCGGCCGCCAAAGCCGAAGCTGCCGCTTTCCTGCCGGTCGCCGTCGCCGGTGACCACCGATACGTTCAGCCGCACCAGCGGACGGATGTCGCGATAGATCTCGCCATCGGCGCGCACGATTTCCACCACCTGCCAGGTGGCGGCGACGCTGGCCGACACCTGCCGCACGCGCGGATCCTTGGCGCGCGCATAGGCGTCGATCTCTTCGAGCAGCTTCACCTTGGCGTCGAAGGCCGGCTGGCCCAGCGGATTGTCGTCGCCATAGAGCTTGCGGTTGGTGCGGCCGGGAGCGTCGGCATATTTGCCGGCGTGGCCGCCCTTTACCGCGCGCACGGCCTCGGCGGCGCGAGCGAGCGCCGCTTCCGACAGGTCGGAGGCGTGGGCATAGCCGACCGCCTCGTCCTTCACCGCGCGCAGGCCGAAGCCCTGGGCCGTGTCGTAGGTCGCCTGCTTCAGGCGCCCATTGTCGAACACCAGCACTTCCGCCTGGCGATATTCCAGGAACAATTCTCCGTCATCGGCCCCTTCGAGGCCGTGCCCGATCAGCTTGCGGACCTTGTCCCGGTCGAGGCCGGCGCGGTCGATCAGCGAGGACATGGCTGGATCCATGGGGATTTTCTCCGGGACGTGACTCTCGTCGCATCAAATAGGACGTCTGAGGCCCTTTGGCGAGGCCCGGCCTTCCCACGGCAGAGTTCCGCACGGTGAAGGCTAGGGCCAAGCGGCGCCAGGCAAATTAACGAGAGTTAATGCAGGGCGGGGACTCCGCGGCTGCTCTCAAAGTTAAGTTTCGGCTAAAGGCGGGTCGCGATCCATACAACGTGGCGTGCGCCGCCACGCGCGCCATTGGCGCGTACCCGCGTCTCGTTCACGTCGAAGCCGGCCTTGCGCAGCCGCTGCGTGAAGCTTGGATTTGGTCCCGACGACCACACGGCCAACACGCCGCCGGGATTGAGTGCCGCACCGGCGGCGCTTAACCCGCGTTGGTCGTACAAGGCATCATTGGCTTCTCGCGTCAGCCCCTCGGGTCCATTGTCGACATCGAGCAGGATCGCGTCGAACGATGAGCTGCTGGACCGGATCAGATCGCTGACATCGGTTTCGCGGATGCTGACGCGTGGATCGGTGAGGCTCTGGCCGAATACCTCGGCCATCGGTCCGCGCGCCCATCTCACGACGGCCGGCACCAATTCGGCGACGACGATCCGCGCTTTGCTGCCGAGCGCTCCCAGTGCGGCGCGGAGCGTGAAGCCCATACCCAGTCCGCCGATCAGAATCTGCGGCCGTTCGCGCGCGCGAATCTTTTCGAGCGCGAGCGTCGCCAGCGCCTCTTCCGATCCGCTGAGACGGCTGTTCATCAGTTGGTTGGCCCCCAGCATGATGGAGAATTCGCTGCCACGGCGCATGAGACGGAGCTCGCCGCCGCCGGGCACTTGAGACTTATCCAAGAGGGTCCAGGGGATCACGAATTGTTCTCTATTTTGCCGAACGGCGAAGGTGATGCAGGCCGCCGCACGCGCTGTAAAGGACGTCCGCTCACGACTGCCGACTTCAGGTTGTGGAAAATTACGCGCCTTTCTTCATAATAAGTGCTTATCGGTGCGGACTTCGGGGGAAACGACGCTGAAGTGCGGCCGGGCGCGGCCCAGCCGCCGTGACGAGTCGCCCAATGGTGCAGACCGCGGCCCCTTTTACCGAGGCTGAGCAATTCATCGTCGCGAGCCTGCCGCCTGGCGTTGCGCAGCGCCGGCTCGCGGGCGCTGTCGTGGCGGCGCTATTCGTCGCCTTCTTCATCACGGCGGGACCGCTCTCCTCCGTTCAATTGCCCCAGATCGAAGCGTTCATGCCGGCTTACGCCACGGCGATGTTCGTGAACGATTCGCTCACCGCGGTACTGTTGCTCGCGCAGTTCTCCATCCTTCGCTCGCGGGCTCTCCTGGTCATCGCGAGCGGCTATCTCTTCACCGCGCTTATTTTGATTCCCTGGCTGCTCACATTTCCCGGCGTGTTCGCTCCACGGGGTGTGCTGGGCGGCGGGCTCCAAAGCACGGTATGGCTTTACATCATCTGGCACGCCGGCTTTCCCCTGTTCGTCATTGCCTACGCGCTGTTGAAAGATGCCGGTCCGGCCAGACGGCTGTGGCCCGGCTCCGTCCGTTCGGCGATTCTCTTGAACGTTGCCGCGACGGTCGCGCTTGTCTGCGTGGCGACATTTCTCGTTGTCGCGGGCGATGCACGTTTGCCCGCCCTCATGATCGACACGGTGCATCTGTCTGCACTCTGGCCTTATGCAGCCGGCGCCGCCTCGCTGCTGAGCCTGCTCGCGCTCGCCGTGCTCTGGGTGCGGCGACGGTCGGTGCTCGACATGTGGCTGATGGTGGTCATGTGCGCCTACGTAATCGAGATGTGTCTCATCTCGTTTCCCGTCCCGGCCCGTTACAGTGTCGGCTGGTATGCCGGCCGTGTCTTTGGCGTCTTGTCAGGTAGCCTCGTCCTGCTGGTTTTGCTGTATGAGATAACCTCGATCTATGCGCGGCTTCTGCGGGCGGTTCTTGCCCAGCGCCGCGAGCGCGAGGCGCGGCTTGTGACCGGGGACGCCGTGGCGGCGACGATCGCGCATGAGGTCAAGCAGCCGCTGGCTGCGATGATCACCAACGCCAATGCCGGCGTGCGCTGGCTCGAACGCGCCCAGCCTGATTGCGAAAAGGCCAAAGAGACATTCGAGCAGATTGCCGCCGACGGTCATCGTGCCGGTGCGGTGATCGAAAGCATTCGCGCGATCTTCAAGAAGGAGGGCCGGAACCGGACCTCGCTTAACATGAATGATCTTATCGGCGAGGCGCTCGCCTTGGTCCGCAGCGATCTGCAGAGCTGCCGGATCTTGGTGGAGACCGAGCCGAATGGGGATTTGCCGCTGGTCAATGGCGATCGCATTCAGTTGCGGCAGGTGCTTCTGAACCTGATGACGAACGCCATCGACTCGATGGCGGACAAAGACGAGCCGCGAACCCTCCGTGTGAAATCCAACCTCTGCGATGGCGGCGGTGTCCTGGTGTCGGTTGCCGATACCGGTGCGGGAATCGGCGTGCAGGACGTCGATCAGATATTCAATCCACTCTTCACGACCAAGACCAACGGCATGGGGATGGGTCTCTCGATCTGCCGCTCGATCATCGAGGCGCACGACGGGCGCCTGTGGGTCGCGCCGAACACGCCGCGCGGCGCTGTGTTCCAGTTTGTCTTGCGCACCGATCCGCCTCTGGCGCAGCAGCGGGCGTGAATTGCGCCCATCTCTCTCCGGCAAATTTCATGCTGGGACCTGAGTGTTCGGCTATCCGTAGGTCAATCCGTCCGGCCCGGCGCGGGCGGCAACTGTCATGTGCGCCGGTTCAATGTGACCGCGGCCGAGAATGTGAAAAACATTCTCCCCCGCCGCGATCAGGTAGTCCGTGATGATGCGCCGGTGGCATCGCCACCAGACGGCTTCCGCGCACATGATTGCGCAGGTGGTGACATGGCCGAGATCTTGCAGTCTGGTCAACCCGGCGCGGAAGCTTTCGCTCATGGCGTAGTCCGCGTAATTGTGAAAGCTTTGGTTCTGCCAAAAAGAATTCACGGTTTCTGCGATCTCTCGCGAATGTCCGCGCAGGCCACCGAGCGTGGCAATGTGCTCGTAGTCGATTTGGACGTCCGCCAGCGTTTTCGGGAGGACGTCCTGATTGTATTGCGGGTTTGTCCGTGAGCGCGGAACCGTGCGGACATCGACCACAAGTCTGACGTCGACAGCTTTCAACAATTCGACAAACTCGTCGATGGAGCGGGTCGAGTGTCCGATGGTGTAGAAAGGAAGCACCATACCTGGTCTCCTTTCAGCGGAGATGTCTTAACGCCGACCCCTTGTGCAAAGCCACGTGCTCTGTTTTGTCACTCTTGATTTCGTATTGCGGGTCGTCCTTGCTCGCGTGATGAATATAGCCCTTGTAGTTCACGTCACTCGTATGCACTTTGACAATGGTGCCGCGCACGCGACCAGCCTCTGAATTCCAGCTCACGTGATCGCCGATTTTGAACGTACGTCCCATCGGCTTCTCGCCAATCTTCATCGTCTCTGACGGCGAACGACAGTCGCGCGGGGTTGTTCACTCCCGCGTAAATCGCACGCTCACCTCGCCGATTGGATCGACCGCATGGACGAAATCCACTTCGTCCGGCTCGATCATTGGCGGCGGCGTGATCGAGCCGGTGATGATGACATCGCCGGCCGAGAGCTTCGCACCGAACGCCGCCACCACAGTGGCGACGTGTGCCACGATCTCGATGAGCTTGCCGGTGAGTGCTTCCGGGTCGCTGGTGCGGTTCACTTCGACGCCCCGCCGCAGCACGCGCGAGGTGAGGCCGCGCACGATGCCGCCGGGCTGCGTCTGTGTGCCGAGCAGCACCTGGCGCTGATAGATGTCACCGGCGAGCACAACATCGAGGTTGGCGGCTTCCGGCACGGGATCGAGATCGGCAAGCTCGATGGCCGGTGTGAGCTCTTTGATCGCCGCCATCACCGCGTCGGGCGTGGCGTCGGGCCCGAGATCGGTCGCCATGCGCACGGCGATCTCCGGCTCGGCCACCGGCCGCAGATAGTTCTTCAGCGACACCGTGCTGCCCGACGGCAGCAGCGCCTTCTGCATCAGGAATCCGATCATCGGTGCTTCGATGCCGAGTTTCTTGAGGCTCGCCGGCGCACCGAGGCCGACTTTCCAGCCGAGCGGCTTTTCGCCCGCCGCGATGCGCGCACGCCGGTCGGCGAACTGCGCCTCCATGCCCTTCTTGATGAGCGGATTGTCGAGAATTCCCATTACGATTTTCCTTTTTTCTCTTTGACCCTCCCCGCAAGGGGGAGGGTAAGCGTCTCGTTTCGCTCTTCTTACTTATGACTTTCCGGATGCACTTCGTAGTCCGAATCCTCGATCGTGCCGGCGCCCATCCAGCCCCAGACCAGCACCACGTCCTCGTCCGACGTGTTGTTGAACCCGTGCCAGACGCCGCGCGGTGAATAGACCACGTCGCCTTCGCCCGACGGTACCTCGCCCTTGTCGGTGTAGATGTGGCCCTTGCCCTTGAGCACGATGAAGAACTCGTCGCACTTGTGATGGCGATGGTTCTCGTGCCGCGCGCCGGGCTTGAGCACGGTCCAGCCGACCACGTGGTCGGCGCCGGCGGATTTCTTGTCGATCAGGAACTGCACCTGCATGTCGACCCAGCCGTCGTCGCGCTTCAAGCCTTCGACCTTGGGCACGTCACGCAAATTGGTGCGGTACATCTGCGGCATTTCCTTCCCTTCCTTCATTGCGGCCGCCGTGCCTTTCACGGCCTTGGCCAGAGCAGCTCCGAATTTCTCGCCGGGCGATGTCATGCTTGACCTCCAAGTTTGCGATAGACCTGATGCGCCACGACGAAGTCGTTGGCGTCGATGCCCAGCCCGCGGCAGGCGTTCATCATCTCGTTGGCGGCGGCCGCGAGCGGCACCGGGCTGCCGAGCCGGCGTCCGAGATTGAGCGCCAGGATCATGTCTTTCTGTTGCAGTGTCACGTCGGCGAGCGGCACCGCCGGCATCTTGCCTTCGAGGATGAAGGGCCCGCGATAGCCGAGCACGGGAGAGGCCGCGACGCTCTTGAGGATTGCGTCCACCGCTGCCTCGCGCGAGACGCCGCCTTTTTCGGCGAGTGCGACCGCTTCGCCGAAGCAGATCACCTCGACCATCAGCAAGAGATTGACGGCGATCTTCATCTGGCAGGCGAGGCCATTGCCGCCGATGCGTGTGACCTTCGGTCCGATCGCCAGCAGCACGGGCTTGGCGCGCTCGAAGGCTTCTTCGTCGCCGCCGATCATCACCGAGGCGTTGCCTTGCACGACGGTCACCGGCGAGCCGGAGATCGGCCCATCGAGCATGATCGATCCGGCCTTGGCGAATTCGGCGGCGACGGCGCGGCTTTCCTCCGGCTCGATCGTGCTCATGTCGATATAGATGCCGCCTTGTCTGAGGCCGGCGATGATGCCGTCCGGCCCGAGCGCGCAGGCTTTCACCGCTTTCGAATCCGTGACGATGGAGAACACGATCTCGGATTGCGCCGCCACTTCGCGCGGCGTATCGGCCCAGCCCATGCCGTCCTTGATCAGCGCTTCGGCCTTCTCGCGCGAGCGATTCCAGCCAACGACGGTGTGTCCCGCCGCCATCAGGCGCGGAACGATCAATTGTCCCATCGCGCCCAATCCAACAAACCCCAGTTTCATGACAGTTCTTCTCTTCTGTTGCGGGACCGCCCCGCCGTTTCCCCCATGCCTTGCGGCAGAGACCGCGTCGAACCGCGCACGATCAACTCCACCGGCAGCACGATGTGCCGCGGCGCGCGCGTGGCGTTCTCGACGATATCGACAATGAGCTCGGCGGCTTCGATGCCGGCCTTGGTGTGCTGCACGCGGATCGTGGTCAGCGGCGGCGATACGCGATCGGCCAGCGCCATGTCATTGAAGCCGGTGATCGAGACATCGCCGGGACATTCGATCTTGTGCCGGCGGAAGGCGGTGATGGCGCCGACCGCGAGCCGGTCATTGGCGCAGACCACGGCGCTGAACGGCTTGCCGGCGACGAGCAGCTCCTCGGCGCAGCGCTCGCCTTCCATCTCGTTGAAGGCGCGCGCGAAGGAGACGAGCGGCTGCTTCAGCCCGAGCTCCAGCTCTTCGCAGTAGCGCACATAGCTCGAATAGCGATTATAGCCGGTGGACACTGTTTGCGGCCCGGCGATCGCAGCGACGCGGCGATGGCCGAGCGAGGCCAGATGCGTGACCACGCGGCGCAGGCCGTCATCCTCGTCATGCACAACGGACGAAAAGCGCGGATTGTCGGTGCGCCGGCTTACCGTCACCGCCGGCATGTCGGCGGCGAGCGCCGAGAGTTCCTTGTCGTGCCGCGCCACGCTGGCGAGGATCAGCCCGTCGATGCCGCGCGGGCGCATGGCCTCGATCACGCGCACCTGCCGCCGCGCGTCGCCGTCGGTATTCGCCAGGATGGCCACGTAATTGTGCCGCGCCAGTCCGTCTTCGATGCCGCGGATGATCGGCGGAAACACCGGATCGGTAATGTCCGGGATGATCACGCCGATCGTGCGCGAGCGGTTGGTCTTCAAGAGGTACGCCGCGGCATTCGGTGCATAGCCGCGCCGGCGGCTCGCCCGCTTGATCTTCTCCATCAAGTCGGGCGAGACCGCGTGCGTGCTTTGCGGATTGAGCGCGCGCGAAATTGTCGACACGTGCACGCCGACTTCACGTGCGATGTCCTTCAGTGTCGGCCGCGCGCGTTTCGTTTTCCTCAATCCTGTCTCCGTTCTCTCATGTATCCGCTCACTGCTGCGCCTTCTCGAACGGATAGACTAGGTCGCCGGACTTGTATTCCTTCGGATAGACGACGACCTGCCGCTTCCAATCCTGGAACTGATCGAGATCGCTGCCGGTGATGCCCTGGAACTGGAGGCAGATGATGCGCGGCGTCGTCCACTCACCGTCCTTGCCGAACTTGATCGGCCCGATCACCGTATTGAACGTCGTCTTCGCCATATAAGCGGCGAGCGCATCGTCGTTCAGCGACTTCGTCTCCGTCACCGCCTCGGCGAGGATCTGCCCGGCCGCATAGGCGTAAGGCGGATAGGTGAAGCCGAGCGGATCGGTGCCGAGACTTGAAGCACGCTTCTGGTATTCCGCCATCATGCGCGCCGTACCGTCGAACTGAAGGCTCGGCGCCGGAATGTAGAACTCGTTGCTGATATAGCCGTTGATCGCCGGGCCGAGCTTCTGCTTCAGGCCGGTGACGAGCAATCCGAGCATCGCGCCGCCGATCAGCTTCGGCTTGAACTTGATCTCTTTCGCCGCCTGGATGATGCCGGCGGTGTCGACCGGCAGAGTTGCCGCGAAGACGACGTCCGGATTGGCGGCCTGAAGCGCGCGCACGATCGGCGTGAAGTCAGTGGTCGAGAGCGGATAGGTGCGCTCGATCACCACCTCGAAGCCGGCGGCCTTGGCGTTTTCCCGCGCGCCGTCGAGGGCGTGCCGCGCATATTCGATATCGGCGCCCACCAGCGCCACGCGCGTCGGCTTCGGCGTCTGCTCGGCGGCCATGTCGAACACGCATTTGGAATAATTGGCGGGCGAGGGGCCCTGTGAGTTCATCGAGAAGTAACGCCCGTAATGAAAGGCGTTGTTGGAGCCCAGCCCGAAGATGCCGAGGGTCGTGCGATTCTTCTGCATGATCGTCGGCAGCGTCGCGGCGATCACCTGCGTGCTGTAGGGGCCGATCAGCAGGTCGACTTTGTCGATGCCCATCAGCTTCTCGTAGATGCCCGGGCCGTTCGCCGGATTGCCCTGGTCGTCGTAGTAGACGAACTGCACCGGCCGGCCGAGCAGCCCACCTTTTGCATTGATGTCCTCACGCCAGATCTCGAGGCCCGCGAGCACCTGCTTGCCCGCCGGCGCCGTCGGCCCGGTGAGGCTGATGCTCAGTCCGATGCGCAGCGGATCGGCGGCGAAACTCTGTGTGCTTACGGCGACGAGCGCGGCCGCGCCCGCCAGCGCCGATAGACCAATGCGTCGAAGACGTCCCGGCAATTCCATGAATCCCTCCCGATGTTGTCCGGTTATTTTCCGGAATTGCGCGCACCCTATCGCCGGCGGCAATTCTTGGCAATCGTTTGCCAAGCGAGCGAACGAGATGCTAGGCAAAGAGCGCCGGCCGCGCTGCTTGATTTTCACGCGCGGCGCCGGGACAATGAAAGCAAGAGCGCACATTTGCGCCAAATGAAAACGGGGGAAGCATGTTCAAGGGTTCCGCCAATGTGATGCTGCCGACATCGATCATCGGATCGTTGCCGCGTCCAGCCTGGTACACCGCCACGCTCGGCTCGAAGAGCTTCCTCGAAGCCATGGTCAATTCGCGCTACCGCGAGCAATACGAGGACGCGGTCTCGTCGTTCCTGCGCGCGCAGGAGCTTGCCGGCCTCGATATCTGCACCGACGGCGATGCCCACTATGACGAAGAAGTCGGCGGCATGAGCTGGCAGAGCTACGCGCCTTCGCACATGTCCGGCTTCAGCGCGACGCCGCAGGCGTCGGTCTACAATGTCGGCGCGGTCGCCTATCCGCGCGGACACATCCTGCACGACTTCCTCGAAGCGCGTGTCTTTCCGAAGATCGTCGGGCCGGTCGGCCGCGGCAATCTGCAATACGCCGCGATGTGGAAGGTGGCGCAGCGCATGACCAAGCGCCCGATCAAATACGGCACCATATTGCCTGAACTGCTCGCAGCGTCCGTCGCCGACGACTACTACAAGGACCCCGTCGAGCGCACGCTGGCGCTCAGCGCCGCGCTCAACGAGGAGCTCAACGAACTCGCCGACGCCGGCTGCCCTGTGATTCAGATGGAAGAGCCGCAAATCCATATGGTGCCGGTGCGCGGCA
>Ga0310811_10011445_pt1 | contig 11509 bp, 10 predicted proteins | sample YCmetagenome_FD_207642 | JGI IMG/M metagenome (GOLD analysis project Ga0310811, IMG submission 207642) | Soil microbial communities from experimental microcosm in Duke University, North Carolina, United States - YC | ecosystem: Engineered > Artificial ecosystem > Soil microcosm > Unclassified ... | reverse complement strand
GAGGAAGAATGCCGAGGCGCCACACACGACGGCGAGCCCGGGAGAAAGGGCGATGCTGGCCAGCGTGGCGACAACGCCCGCGGCTGCCGCTGCGTAGAGCGGCCAATAGCGCTGCAACCTTCGGCGCATGGGATCCGTCGAGCCCCTCTCGAGTTGCGCTGCCCTCTCCAGCGCGAACTCTGGAGTACCGGCCGGCCGCGCCGGCTCTTTCTTGCTGCTGATCGGCATTTGCGAGCCCCGTGACTGAAAACGACGATCTGTGAACGATAAGGCCGCCGGCGAATTACCGCCAGCGGCCGATTTCACGTACGCGTGTTTGTCACGGGTTGCCTAGCCCTTGAGTGCGCCTGGTCCGGGAATGGCGCCCGGGGGCGACTTGCCGAGAATGATCATCCCTAGCACCTCGTCCTTGGTCACGTCGGACGTCCTGGCGGTACCCACCACCTGCCCGTTTTTCATTACGCAAACCCGGTCCGCAAGGTCGAAGACGTCATGAATATCGTGGCTGATGAGGAAGATGCCGATGCCTTCGGACTTGAGCTGCTTGATGAGGTCGCCCACCTGGGCGGTCTCCTGCGGTCCGAGCGCTGCCGTGGGCTCGTCCATGATGAGGATGCGGGCGTTGAAGAGGATCGCGCGGGCGATCGCCACCGATTGCCGCTGGCCCCCGGACAACGCCCTCACCGGGTCCTTGAAGCGCCGGAAATTGGGGTTGAGCCGGCCCATGACCTGGCGGGCCTGCGACTCCATGGCTGCATCGTCGAGGGTGCCGAAGGGCGTCACCAGCTCCCGGCCAAGGAACAGATTGGCCGCCGCATCGACGTTGTCCGCAACGGCCAGCTGCTGGTAGATCGTCTCGATGCCGTAGGCCTTTGCATCGCGCGGGTTATTGATCGTGGCTTCCTTGCCATCGATCCGGATGATGCCGTTGTCACGTTTGTAGGCGCCCGAGAGCACCTTGATCAGCGTCGACTTGCCGGCGCCATTATGGCCGAGCAGCGCCATCACCTCGCCCGGGAACAAATCGACCGAGGCATCATCGACAGCGTTGATGCCACCGAACGACACCGAGACATCGATCATTTCGACAAGGGGTATCTTCTTCTCAAGCATGATCGGTAATCCTATTTGGCACGGCGGCGGTAAAGCGTATCGAGCCAGACCGCAAAGACGAGAACGATACCCACGACGATCGACTGCAGCGGACTGTCGAGGCCCATCAGGACCATGCCCGACTGCAGCGACTGCATGACCACGGCGCCGATCATGGCTCCGACGATCGTGCCGACGCCGCCCGACAGCGACGTGCCGCCAATGACCGCCGAGGCGATGACGTAAAGTTCGTCGAGCGTGCCCAGCGCGTTGGTGGCCGCATTGAGGCGCGCCGTGGCGATAGCGGCGGAGACGCCGCAAAGCGCGCCCATCAGGATGAAGATCTTGACGGTCACCCAGCGGGTGTTGATGCCGGCCAACTCCGCCGCCTCGGGGTTACCACCCATGGCGAAGACGTAGCGGCCGAAACGGGTCCGCGTGGCGATGAAGGTCATGACCACCCCGGCCGCGAGCGCAATCAGCACCGGCACGGCGACGCCCGTCGAAATGAAGAGGCCATCGGGCGGAATGGGGATGTTGTGCGCCTGGGCGTAGGCATTGGCGATGCCGCGCGGCCACGGATAGGAATTGGCAACCCAGATCGCCGCGATCACAACCGCACAGCCGAGCACGGCGAGGGTGACCTCCGCCCACATGGGGCGCTGTGGGAAAGCAAAGCGGCGGCGTTGCCGGCGGTTGAGGTAGAGCCCGGCAATGATGCCGATGCAAATGATGACAGCCAGTACCCAGCTCCAGAGCGCCCCGATCGAGCCGGCGGTGCCGCCGCCAATCAGCTGGAAGGTCGCGTTCATCGGCGCCACGGTGCGGCCCGAAGTCACCCACCAGGCGCCTCCGCGCCAGACGAGATAACCGCCGAGCGTGACGATGAACGCAGGGACCTGCAGATAGGCGATGATGGCGCCCTGGATGGCCCCGATGATCATCCCGAGCCCTATGCCTGCGACCAGTGCCAGGATCCAGAGCAGCGGATTATCGTAGCCCAGGAACTGCGGCAGGATGTCGGCCTGCAGCGTCCCCATGACCATGCCGACGAAGCCGAGGATCGAGCCGACCGAAAGATCGATGTTGCGGGTGACGATCACCAGCACCATGCCTGTCGCCATTACGGCAACTTCCGAGCTTTGAACCGAAAGGTTCCATAGGTTGCGCGGCGTCAGGAAGATGCCACCGGAAAGGATGTGAAAGCCGATCCAGATGATGAGTAGCGCGCCGAGCATCCCGAGCAGGCGCGTATCGAGTTCCGTCGCGGCCAGAAGACGGGAAATTGTGTTCCCTGAGGGCGCCTGCGTGCGTGAGGAGGCCTGGATTACATCCTGTTCGGCCATTGGTGTTCTCCCGAAATGCCCGACGTTCTTAGATGTTCTTTCGCCGAAGGGCGTGCGGGCCTAGCTTTTGAAAGGTGCCGCGGCGCTGTCTGCCGCGGCACCTTGATGGCTTGCTGTTACGTCAGGATCAGCCGCAGACGGCGACCTTGCCCGCCGGGACGCCCTGGCAGACTTCGGCCTTGGTGATCCAGCCGGCGTCGATCACGACGTTGAGGTTGTCCTTGGTGACCGCGATCGGCGTCAGGAACAGGGAGTGCATCGGGACGTGGTGCGGACCACCGTCGAACACCTGCGAGCCCTCGATCTTGTCGATCGTGGTGCCCTTGGCCAAATCGACCGCGATCTTGGCGGCCTGACCGCCCAGGTCACGCGCGTCCTTCCAGATCGACACGGTCTGGGTGCCGAGCGCGATGCGGTTCAGCGCGGCGTGGTCGCCGTCCTGGCCCGAAACCGGAACCTGGCCCGCCAGACCCTGCGCAGCCAGAGCCGCCACGACACCACCGGCCATGCCGTCGTTCTCGGCGAGAACGGCGTCGACCTTGTTGTCGTTCTTGGTCAGGAACTGTTCCATTTCCTTCTGGGCGTTGGCCGGATCCCAGTTGTCCGTATAGCTCTCGCCGACATTCTTGATGTCGCCCGACTTGACGGCGGCGCCGACGACCTCGTCCTGGCCGGCACGGAGGAAATCGGCATTCGGGTCAGCCGAATTGCCCTTGATGAAGACGTAGTTGCCCTTCGGCACCTGCTTGAAGACCGCATCGGCCTGCATGTGGCCGACGAGCTTGTTGTCGAAGGTGATGTAGAACGCCTTCGGGTTTTCGATCAGGCGGTCATAGCCGATGACCGGAATGCCCTCATCGAGAGCCTTTTGCACGGCCGGCTGGATGGCGTCGGTGTCCTGGGCCAGCAGGATGATGGCGTTGGCGCCCTGCGAGATCAGGTTCTCGACATCGGTAAGTTGCTTGCTGGCAGACGACTGCGCGTCCGTGGAGATGTACTTCACGCCGTCGGCGGCGAGCACCTTCTTGATGGCCGCCTCGTCGGTCTTCCAGCGTTCCTCCTGGAAGTTGTTCCACGATACGCCAACGACCAGATCGGCCGCATAGGCCTGCCCAACGCTGACCAAAGCGGCTGCACCCAGCAGCACCGCTGTAAGCTTCCTCATGATTTCCTCCCGTGGCGGTAGTGCCCGCCCCCTCAAATGATTGGGTGTCCTGCGACAGATCACCCGTAACGAGCATTTTATTTACTGCTCGAAAAAAATAATTGGCACACGCCTTGGAGCTATGTCAACGTCAATCGCAAGGCCGGATCCCGTATACAAAAGCCGCAGCCGGCAAAGGCGGCAGGGGCTCTGAGGCCGAGGAGGAGCAAGTGGTACGGTCGGTCGCGGACGCAGATTCTGTCCGCCGGCAGAATCGCGGATTAGTCCTTTCGACGCTTCGGCGCGAAGGGCCGATGCCGCGCACCCAGCTCGCCGGGGCGACCGGTCTCAGCCATGCTTCGATCACGGCCATCGGCGGCGAACTGATTGCCCAGGGCCTCCTCGTCGAGCAGGGCACCGGTGAAACGCCGCCCGGAGGCAAGCAGCGGGGTCGGCCGGCGGTTGCCGTCACCTTCAACCGCCGTGCCTGCCATGCCATCATCATCGAGCTCGATACCAACCGCGCGCGCCTGTCGCTCGTCGACTATGCGGGCACCCTGGTCGACCGGATCGAAACGGAGGTCACCCCCACCCTCTTCCGCGAGACGCGGCCGGCGACGCTGTTGCGCGAGCAGATCGAGCGCCTGCGCGGGCGTAACCCGACGATTGGCGCTACGCTGCAGCGGATTTCCATCTCGGTTCAGGGCATGCTTGACCGCGGCGGCGACCGGCTCACATGGTCGCCGATCCCCCATGTGAGCGGCGAGAGCATCGTCCTGCCGCTGCAGCAGGCGTTTGGCTGCGCGGTGAGCCTCAGCAAGCGCGGGCGACTGCTGGCGGAGGGGGCAAGGCTGCTCTATCCCGGCCTGCGCGACCTCAGCATTGCCACCGTGTTCATCGGCTCAACCGTTGCCATGGGAATGTCCTTTCCCGAGCGTCAGGCGGCCCAGGGCGACGATGGCGGCACCGAATTCGGCCACATGAACCACTTGCCCGATGGCGCCCTTTGCCGGTGCGGCGTGAAGGGCTGCATCGAGGCCTATGCCGCCGATTACGGCGTGCTGCGAACCGCCTATGGCGTGCCGGGAAGCGCCATGCCCGCAGCTTCGGTCCCGGCGGCGGCTTATCGGGAGCTGGTTCATCTCGGCAGGGCCGGCCGTCGCAATGTGGTGCACGCCTTCAATGTTGCCGGACAGGCGATCGGCTTTGGCCTCGGTCGGCTGATGACGATCGCGGCGCCGGCGCATGTAGTCATCGTCGGCCCGGGCGCCAGCGCCTATGAGCTGATGCGCGCCGAAATCGAGGCGGGGCTCAATGCGTCGCTGGTTTGCCGGGTCGGCGGCGTCCCGGCCATCACTGTCCATCATGACGAGCGCGAACCGATCTTTCAGGGCATGGTCGCCAGCACCCTGGCCGAGCTCGACCAAGCCCTTTGCGCCGGCACTCCCCCAGAACCCCGTTCCACCAGCGTCGAGTAGCGAACATGCTCAGAATTGCCGCCGCGATCCTGCTTTCGACCACGGCCGCCCTGCCGGCCTTCGCCGGCGCGGTCACGTTCATCGAGCGCGCCCCCTGGGATCCGGCGCGCATGCCGGCATCCGTGGATCAGCGACAATTGCGGGGAGTGCTGCCCCCCGACGACCTCACGACCCTGATCAGGGCCGGGCAGCAATTGTTCAACGCCAAGTTCAGCACCGGCGACGGACAGGGCCGCCCGACGGCCACCCAGGCGATCATCCCCACCCACTTCAAGCATCCGCGCGAGCTGACAGCGCAACGCGCCTCCGGTCCCGATGCCGATAGCTGCGCCTCCTGCCACAACGAGCCGGTTGTCGGCGGCGGCGGCGACTTTACGGTCAACGTCTTCACCTCGGAGGGCACCGAGAGCGCCGATTTCGATTCGGTAGACCCGCAATTTTCCAATGAGCGGAACACCAACATCCTGTTCGGCGCCGGGGTGAAGGAGCTCCTGGCCAGGGAAATGACCGACGACCTCTGGGCGGAGCAGAAGCAGGCGGTGCGCAAGGCGGCCGCCTCCAAGCAGCCGGTCACACTCGACCTCGTCAGCAAGGGCGTCAATTTCGGCTCGCTCACCGCCAACCCGGGCGGCACGCTCGACCTGTCGCAGATCCAGGGGATCGACCGCGACCTCGTCGTCCGCCCGTTCAGCTGGAAGGGCGTCATTCCTTCCATCCGGGAATTCACCATCAATGCCCTCAACCTCCACACCGGCATGGAAGCCGATGAGCGGTTCGGGCCCGCCCTGACGGGCGAAACCGATTTCGATGGCGACGGCAAGACCGACGAGGTGAGCGCGGGGCAGGTTTCGGCCCTCGTCGCCTTCCAGGCGGCGCTCCCCTCGCCGGTCGAAATTGCCTATTCCAAGCCCGACTGGCAGGCCCGGTCGGTGGCGGGCAGGGCCCTGTTCGACAAGATCGGCTGCGCCGCTTGCCACGTGGCGAGCCTGCCGCTGCACAACCTCAAATTTGAAGACCCCGGCCCCTACGATACCGCCGGCACGCTTTCGAGCCGCGACGTCGCCTCGCCCGCCGTCTACGACCTCGCCCAGCTTCCGTGGGTAAAGGCTTTGCCGCGCGACCAAAACGGGGACGTGCTGGTGCCGATGTATTCGGACTTGAAGCGGCACTCGATCGCCGATTCGGGGCAGGATCACTTCGCCAACGAGGTGCAGAGCCAGGCTTTTGTGGCCCGCGACACCTTCATGACCCCGGGCTTGTGGGGCGTCGCAGATACCGCGCCTTACGGCCATCGCGGCGACGTCAGTACCTTGCAGGAGGTGATCACGGATCACGGTGGCGAGGGCCGCCCGTCTATGAAAGCCTTTTCCGCCCTGCCCAAGGATCAGCAGGACGACATCGTGGCCTTTCTGATGAGCTTGAGGACGCCGCAATGAAAACGCTTCTTTCCATCGCGCTGATCGGCCTCGCCGCGCTCGCGCCGCCCGTCCTCGCCGATGATGCAAAACTTGCAGTGCCGCCGCCAGACCGTGCGGCGCTGTTGCAGAAACTGACGGTGCCGAGCTTCGTCGAGGAGGCCTCGGCCGCCGGTATCAACCAGGTCTATACCGGCGGGTTTGAGTTCTTCGTCGGCGGCGGCGGCGCCTCGCTCGACTGCAACGGCGACGGGCTGCCCGATATCGTTTTGGCCGGCGGCACCAATCCCGCCGCCCTCTACGTCAACCACTCCCCGATCGCTGGCAACCTCAAGTTCGCCAGATCGGCCGATGCCGACCTCGGCCTCGACGCCAAGGACCTCGTCAGTGCGACGGGCGCCTACGCCCTCGACATCGATGGGGATGGAATCGAGGATGTGGTCTTGCTCCGCAACGCCGGCAACCGGGTGCTGAGGGGGCTCGGGGCCTGCAAGTTCAAGCGCATGGACCAGGAATGGCACATCGATCCCGGCCACGCCTGGACCACCGCCTTCGCCGCCACCTGGGAAGCTGGCAGCAAATTCCCGACCCTGGCCTTCGGCAACTATATCGACCGCACGGCCCCGGGAACGCCCTGGGGCACCTGCTCCGACAATGTGCTGATGCGGCCAAAGTCCGGATCGCAGACGCCGGACTACTCCGACCCAACGCCGCTCACGCCCGGCTATTGCGCCCTTTCCATGCTGTTCACCGACTGGAACCATTCGGGTGAGGCCGCGCTCAGGATCGCCAACGACCGCCAATATTACCGCGGTGGCGAGGAGCAGATGTGGAAGGTGTCGCCGGTCCAGCGGCCGCGGCTCTATACGCGCAGCGACGGCTGGGCGCACCTTTCCATCTGGGGCATGGGCATCGCCCAGGCCGATCTCAACAATAACGGCCTGCCCGTCTATGCGATCAGCTCGATGGGCGACACCAAGCTGCAGGCGCTCGACAATCCTGACGACCCTTCGAGCCCCGACTACTACGACATCGCCTATGAGCGCGGCGCGACGGCGCAGATGCCCTATGTCGATGGACCCAAACTCCCCTCGACCGGCTGGCACGTCGAGTTCGCCGACTTCAACAATGACTGCACGCTGGACCTGTTCATCGCCAAGGGCAATGTCGAGGCCATGGCGGATTTCGCCAAGTTCGACCCAAACGACCTGCTGCTGCAGACCATCGACGGCAGGTTCGTCGAAAGCGGCGACGCAGCCGGGGTTGCCCTCAACCGCATCGGACGCGGCGCGATCATCGACGATTTCAACGGTGACGGCATGCTCGACGTGCTCGTGGTCAACCGCAAGACCAATGTCTCCCTCTTCCGCAATCTGGGCGCCGCGACGCCATGGGGGCACCGCTCGATGGGCAATTGGGTCGAGATCGCGCTCGATGACCCGACCTCCGGCAATCGCGATGCGGTCGGCGCGCGGCTGCTGGTCAAGGCCGGCACTCACACGATGACGCGCCTCGTGTCGATCGGCGGCGGCCATGCTTCCGGCCATGTCGGGCAGGTGCATGTGGGCATCGGCATGGTCGACCGCGCCACCGTGCGCATCCAGTGGCCGGACGGCAGCTGGAGCCCCGACTACCGCTTCAACGCCAACCAGCACATCGTCATCACCCGCGGCACCACGCTTGCGACCTATCGCGACCTTGACGCGGACGGCTAAGGCCAATAGCCGATGGGGTCCGGGCCTCGGGCCCTTTTGCGGAGCTTCGATCTTGTTCCAGGAACCGCGCCGTCCGCGCCTGCAGTTCGACGAGTGGCCAGCAGCCGTCTACGCCATCGGCGACGTGCATGGCTGCATCGATCAATTGCGCTTGCTCGAAGCCGGGATCGTCGCCGATGCTGCCGCCATGCCGGGCGAGAAGTGGATCGTCACCCTTGGCGACTACATCGATCGCGGCGCCGCCTCCCCGGCAGTGCTCGATCACATCATGTCGCCGGCCCCGCCAGGGTTTCGGCGCATCGCGCTGATCGGCAACCACGAGCAATTGCTGCTCGATTTTCTGGACAATCCCCCCGCGAGCCTTGAGTGGCTGCAATGGGGCGGACTGGAGACCGCCGCCGCTTACGGGCTTACCGATCCCAGGCAGGAGTGGCGACGTTCTCCGCAGCGCTTCGCCGCTGCACTTCAGCCGCTAATCCCGGCCCGGCACCTTGAGCTGCTAGGGGCACTCCCCACCTGCCTTTCGCTGCCCGGCTTCTTCTTCGTCCATGCCGGAATCCGGCCGGGCGTCCCGCTCGAGGCCCAGGAGGATGACGACCTGATCTGGATCCGCGCGCCGTTCCTGCGCGCCAAATTCGGCGGCCAACTCATCGTGGTGCATGGCCATACCCCAGTCGATGCGGTCGAAATCGTCACCGGCCGCATCGATATCGACACCGGCTGCTTTTTCAGCGGCGTCCTGACGGCACTGCGCGTTCTGCCCGATGGCAGCACAAAGATCTTGCAGGCGCGCGGCGCTCCGGCGAACTATTCACCGGTGGGTGATCGCTAGAGGGGAGCGATCCCGCTGAGATGAAGCATTCGCCGCGCTTCGCTCCGGGCAGACAGCATGGGTCCCGGGGTCAAGCCCGGGGATGACGATGCAACAAGGTCGCAGCCACGTCCGACGCCGGACTTGCAGCTGCTCGCCCAAGCGCTCGCGACTTGCGTCAGCTCAGCCGGAGCCGACTCTAAAGCCCGGCCGCCTTCCTCAATGCCTCATTCATCCGATCCTGCCAGCCGGGGCCGTCTTCCTGGAAATGGGCGAGCACGTCGCGGTCGAGACGCAGCGTCACCATTTCCTTGCCGGACGGCGGTGCGGGGGCCTTGGGCGGGGCCTCCGGTTTGGGCGCGGCGGGCTTGAACACCGACTCTGCCCTTTCGAGCGCCGATTGAGGCCGGCGCGGCCTTTCGGGCGGTTGCGACATGGGATCGCTACTCCTTTGATCTAGCAAACGGCTTGCCACGAGCGCCGCCTGCGCACAATCGGCTAGGCACCTAGAACAACAGAAATCACAATCCGGCAATCTGGTCGCCTTGAATTGGCCGGGACTTGGCGTCATCTTACAATTCAGTGTCTGTTCACCAAGACTTGTAGAAACCAGTGGTCCTGAGCCGCATTATTCATCCCGAGCCACTCTACCGGCCAGGAGGCCGCGATGAACGCCATACTGCTCCTATCTTCCCCCCAACGGCTCCGCCGCTCCGAGGCGGGCGGCGTGGGCCGGGTACCCGCCAATGACGAGGTCTTGCCGATGATTGCGCCCGCCGGGTCGCCGGAAGCTGCGATCGCGATCTCGTTTGTCGGGCTCACGCCCGATGAGCAGCACAGGGCCCTTGCGTCGTTCCCCGGGGCACGCCGCTGCCTGCTGGCAGGGGACTGATCTCCAGCCCTCGAAAGAGGGATAGCGCTTGCCAAACCCTTTCCGCTGCGGGAGCTTCTCCCGCAGTTTGCATGTGGGAGGGACCAAATGGAAAATGCGCAACTCAACCCGGCCGGCTTAGGCAACTGGCAGAGCCGTACCTATCATCGGCAATGGCTGATGCAGCGGGCGGATGAGCTTTTTGACTACTTTCAATATCGCGCGGTGCATGCGACGGGCGGTTTCATCGACCTCGACCCGCATGGCAAGCCGATCAACCCGGAAAATCCGGTACGCCCCATCCATGGCACTGCTCGCATGGTGCATTGCTTCGCCATCGCGAGCCTCCTCGGGCGGCCGGGCGCCGACGAGATCGTCGACCATGGCATGCGATTTCTCTGGGAGCGCCACCGCGACCCGCAGTTCGGCGGCTATCTCTGGTCGCTCGACAATGACGGCCCCCGTGACGACACCAAGCAGGGCTATGGCCACGCCTTCGTGCTGCTTGCCGCCTCGAGCGCCAAGGTGGTGGGGCATCCGCTCGCCGACCGCATGCTCGCTGACATTACGGAGATCCTCGACACCCGCTTCTGGGAAGAGCGCCACGGCGCCATCGCCGAGGAATTTTCGCGCGACTGGGTGGCAGTCCCCAATTATCGCGGCCAGAATTCCAACATGCACCTCACCGAGGCGCTGATGGCGGCATTCGAGGCGACCGGCGACAAGAACTATCTCGACAAGGCGCAGAGCATCGCGAAACTCATCATCCACGACCGCGCCGGCGAACTGGGTTTCCGCGTCGCCGAGCATTTCGACGCCGATTGGCAGCTCGATCTCAATTACCAGGGATCGGAAATGTTCCGGCCCTCCGGCGCGACGCCGGGCCACTGGCTGGAATGGGCCCGGCTGACGCTGCAGCTCTGGATATTGGGCGGCAAGGTGCACGACTGGATGCCGGGCGCCGCGGCATCGCTTTTCCGCAACGCCATCGAACTCGGCTGGGACAAGGACAAGGGCGGGTTCTTTTACACCCTCGACTGGAACAACAAGCCGATCATGCGCTCAAAGCTCTGGTGGCCGATGGCAGAGGGGGCCGGGGCTGCGGCTTTCCTCAACGCCCACCAGCCTGACGCCTTCCACGAAGAATGGTATCGCCGCATCTGGGGCGGCATCGCCCAGAACTTCCTCGACCACGAAAATGGCGGCTGGTTCGAGGAATTGAGCGAAGACCTGTTGCCCTCGCACAAGCTCTTCGCCGGCAAGGCGGATATCTATCACGCCCTGCAGGCCTGTCTCATCCCGCTCTTTCCGGCGACCGGCAGCCTCACCAAGGTCATTCCGGAAGCAGGCGCAAAGTATTGAGCCTCCAACCGGCTTGACAGTGTCGAGCCGCTGCCCTCTTGTTGCAGCAACGCAATCCGCACGAAAATAACGCGGATGCCGGCCGGCGGCCAAGATGGTCGCCGGTATGCATGATTGGGAGGAACATCATGAAGAGATTTGCGGCCGCGCTCGCGGCCTTTTCCGTTGTTGCCGCGGCCCTTGCGATGCCCGCGACGGCCCAACCCGCCAAGAAGTACACCATCGCCCTGATCCCGGGCCTCACGACCGATGCCTTCTACATCACGATGCGCAAG
>Ga0310811_10011444_pt1 | contig 11510 bp, 10 predicted proteins | sample YCmetagenome_FD_207642 | JGI IMG/M metagenome (GOLD analysis project Ga0310811, IMG submission 207642) | Soil microbial communities from experimental microcosm in Duke University, North Carolina, United States - YC | ecosystem: Engineered > Artificial ecosystem > Soil microcosm > Unclassified ... | reverse complement strand
TTGAGGTCGTAAATCACTCATCCACAGCCAGCCCGCACACGGGTGGACTACCGGGGAGCTTGCCAGCGAGGTGTCACTGTCCCGATCAGCCTTCTCCGCCCGCTTCCGCGAACTCGTCGGCGAATCAACCCTGCGCTATCTGACCCGCACCCGCCTCGTGCACGCGGCCGGACTTCTGCACACCAGCGACGCCCCTCTCGCGCAAATCGCCGCCCGGGTCGGCTACGGGACCGAGTTCTCATTCGGCAAGGCCTTCAAGCGCACGTTCGGCATCGCGCCCGGTGTCTACCGCAGACATCCCGGTCCACCGCACGTGGATATCTTCGCCGCTGCTGACCTGGCTGCTGCCGGCCGCCCTCAGCCAGCGCATGCCTGACGTGCAGCACCATGCTGAGCTAAAAGCGGATCAGAACCACGCCGCCGGGAAGGTTTTTCAAGGTGAGGAGCCGCTGACGCGGGCTGTAGGACCAGTCGGAGGCCGGTAGCGGGCTGGCGTTGACGGTGACCAGGCGGGGCGCGACCGGGGCGCTGATCACCACTTGCGCCACCGGAGCGAGCGGGTCAGCGCGGAAGCGGAGCCAGCTTCGGCCGTCAGTGCTGCCGCTGAGGATCTCGGCGGTGGTCGCCGTGACGTAGGACCGCGCGATGCGGGCCGGGGTGCTGCTCATCGTGAATGACAGCATGGTGGCGCGGGCGGCCAGCGTCTCGCCGGAGATGAACTGGCTAGGGTAGGGCGCGCCATTCACGGCGATCGCCCGGACGTAGGGGGTGGCCGGGGAATCACCCTCAGCCTTGATGACGGTATCCCGCCGCCCGTGGATCACCGCGGCCGCAACCTCCGGGCTGTTCAGCACCCAGGCCGCGCCCGGCGACTGGAGCGGGTAGAGACCCAGGTTCGCGAGGACCACCGCGCTGGCATTATCGGTGTAGAAGACCGAACCGCCACCCGGCGGCGACTCCCACATGGTGAGCGAGTCGAACTCGGGCAGGAAGTAGTCACGGATGATCCGCTGCGCCGTCGCCGGGCTGTCCGCCTCGATGGCCAGGTACGGCTGGGTGAGCTGATAGTCGTTGTAGGTCACGTCCGGGCGGGCGTAGTCGGCGGCGAGGCGGGTGGCCATCGCACTATCGCCGTAGCGTGCGGCCAGGCCGGGGCCGTCTTGTGGTTCATCGAACGCATAGGCCGTGGTGTCCCCTTCGAACAGGCCGACGTTGGCCGGCGCCCAGCTGCCATCGGTGTTCTTAGCCTGGAAGATCCCGGCGGCCGGGTTCCAGGTGCGCTGGTATGCGGTGGCGTAGGGCGCGTAGGCGCGGTAGGTGGCGTCATCTCCTAGCACGTAGGCGAGGTGGGCAAGGCCGGCGAGATCGGTGGCGAACTCAAGGCCACGCGAAAGGTAGTTCGTGGTGCCGACGTTCGCCGGGACGTAGCCGTAGCGGTAGTAGCCGGTGCTCGCCAGGTACCTGCTGGTAGCGCCCTTGCCCAGGGTGGCGAGGATGGCCTGCTCGGCCCGCCGGTAGTCAACGCCGGTGACCCCCTCCAGCCGGGCGGCCGTGAAGAACCAGCCGAAGAACCCCCACTGCTGGCCGTACCACGCGCCCGGGTCGTACGGATCCCAGTTGCCCATCAGAAACCCGTCCCTGGCATACTGCGCCAGGTAAGTGTTGAGCACGTCACGCATGACCGCCGGGTCGAGCAGGGTAAGGAACGCGTACACGTTCCGGCCCTGGTCGAAGGAGCACCGGAAGTAGCCGCCGGCCACTTGCTCCCACCAGACAGAGGAGCCGACGGTGAGCAGCCGGGCGGATGGCCTGGCCGGCTGATAGCCGTCAAGGTTATCGGTGACATCGGTGATGTTGGCGTACAGCGTGTACAGGCCGGTGTAGAGCTGCCGTGCGGTCAGCGGGCTCGCCTTGGTGACCTCGACCCGGCCGAGCTTCGCGTTCCATGCGGACTTGAGGCGGCTGACCGTGGCGGCGAAGCCTGTGCCGGCGAACTGGGCGCGGAAGTTGCGCTCCGCGCGGGCCATGCTCGTCATGGACAGGGCGACCGCAACCGTGACCTGGGTTCCTGGCTTGAAGGTGAGGTAGCCGCCCACGCCGTCACCGGTGACGGCCGCCCGGCCTGTCGTTACCTGACCGGGTGTGAACGTGCCGTGGCCGGCGGCCGGGGCGGAGAACCAGAGGTAGAAGTAAGCGCGCTGGCCGCCGGGCTGGCCATCGCTGAGGGTTACCTCGGCGGCGCTCGGGTTCAGGTACCGGAAGGTGCTGGCCGACCAGGTGACGTTGGAGTGCTCGACCTGCTGCATGAGAATGTCGACCGCGGCGTACCGAGCGGCCGGGGCGAACCGGTAGCGGTAGACGGCGACGTCGGGGGTGGCGGTGAGCTGGACCGCGGATCCCTGGGCGGGTGAGTCGCGCTGGTAGCGGATGGTGGCCAGTTGCGGGGTTGCGGCCACCGCTGCCCGCCAGTCCGCGGTTCCCTTGTCGGCGACCTGGTCGACGGTGGGATAGAGCAGCAGCCCGCGGGTCACGCTGTCGGCGATTTCACCGTCGGGGGTGGACCACAGGCCGATCCGCCCCAGCGGGTAGCGGAGGAAGACCTGGCCGGGGCCCTGGTTGTTGTTGACGAACTGGGTGTGGTCAGTGCTGTGCAGTGGTCCCACGATGGTAGACGGGCCGCCGGGGACGGTAGCAGCGAGCGGGCCGCCTTGCCCGGAGCCAGTGCACGCCGCTGACACTGCGACGATCAGCGCCAGCAGCGCCGCCCATGCGAGCCTGGTTCGGTTCATCCCGTTACCACTGGTCCGGGGCGGCTCGTCAGGCGATGACCGTTGGACGTGGATTGTCCGGCGGAAAGCCGGCATCGTCGGGAGTGGACCCGCCGTTCGCCCCGTGCAAGTACCACCGGGCCGCGAGCCGGACCCCCTCGCGGATGGGGACCCGCGGCGTAAAGCCGAGTTCGGCTCTCGCCTTCTCGATCGACTGCCTGTTGTCGGTGCCGAACAGCTTGACGCCCAGCCTGGTGACAAGAGGCTGCTTCCGGGACTTGGTCAGGTAAGCGACCCGCTCCGCGAGGTAGCCGGCGAAGTAGAGCGCATCGTATGGCACGTGCCGGGTCGGCGCAGGGACGCCGAGTTCCTCGGCGATCGCCGTCAGGAACTCCTGCTGGGTGAGCGGCTCGTCATTCGTGATGTTGTACGCCTGACCTACCGCGTGCTCGTGGTCGAGGGCCGCCACGATCCCCGCCACGATGTCGGTGACGTAGGCGAACGGGAGGGCGTTGCCGCCCCGGCCGACGATCACTCCCTTGCCGGCCCGCACCCGGTCGGCCATCCGACCGAAGTGCAGCCGGTCGTACGGCCCGAAAAAGGTACCAGGCCGCAGGATCACCGCCGGCAGGTCGTCCTCGGTGATCATCCGCTGTACCGCCAGGTCGCCCTCGGCCTTGGTGACCGCATAGGGCTCATTGAACGGCCGGAGCAGGAAGTCCTCCCGCGCGGGACGGCCCAGGTCCATGCCGTAAACCGTCCACGAGCTGATGTGCACGATGCGCTTGACCCTGGCGGCCAGCGCCTCCCGGCAAACGTTCCTGGTACCGGTCACGTTGACGTCGCGGTAGTCCTTGATCGGACGCCACAGGCCCATCATGCCGGCTAGGTGCAGCACGGCCTCTGCACCGTCCAGCGCAGCGGTCAGCGTGTCCGGTATGCGGACATCACCGTAGAAGACCGCGACACCGCGCTCTTCGAGCCAGCCCGTGTCCTCGCCAGGCAGCGTGAGCACCCGCACGGTGTCACCACGCTCCTGCAGGACAGGGACCAAGTGGCGGCCGAGCAGCCCGTTGCCGCCAGTGATCAGGATTTCCATGGCACCTTTCTTTCTCTTTACTCTCGCACTGGCGACCAGTGCCGCTGCCGGTATGCCAGATCCGCAAGGGGCGGTAGCGCCTGCTCCAGCCAGGCGATGGCATAGTGCTTGGCCGGGACCACGACTTCGCGGCGGGGCCTCATGATCAGGCTCGCGATGGTGGTGGCCACCACGTCCGGACCGGGCATCGGGCCAGCGACATGACTGGTCATCTCGGTGCTGATCCGGCCGGGCGACACCAGCGACACGCTGACGCCGGTACCGGCCAACTGGCGGCGCAGGGCCAGCGAGAAGCCGCGCAGCCCGTACTTGGTCGCCGAGTAGACCGGCTCCATCGCGACCCGGCCAGATAGCGATCCGACGCAGATGATCGCGCCGTGCCGCCGGGCCAGCATCGCTGGCAGGACGGCCCTGGTCGCCAGCATCGCGCCAAGCAGGTTCACCTGAGCCACCGCCGCGATCTCCGCGGGCGGGCTCTTCGCCAGCGCCATCTCCCAGAAGGCGCCCGCGTTATTGACCAGCACGTCGACCTTACCGAAGGCATCGGCGGCCCGCTCGGCGAGGAGCGCGATATCGGCCGGGTCCGCCATGTCGGCAGCGACAGCCAGCGTGGTGCCCCCGGCCTGCCGGATCTTCTGCGCCTGCAATGCCAGCCGGTCGGCCCGCCGGGCGGCGAGCACCACGCTCGCGCCGCGCCTGGCCAACTCGGTCGCGGTAGCCGCGCCGATGCCCGAACTCGCGCCGGTCACGATCGCTACCTCGCCAGTCAGCGCCTTGTCCGCTACTGTCGGGAGCTGGATCATGGCTCCTCCCCCCGCAGGTACCATTCGGCAGCGGACCGCACCCCGTCGCGCAAGCTGACGGCAGGCTCGTAGCCAAGCTCGGCGCGGGCCTTGTCGATCGCATACCGGTTGTCGGTACCGAAGAACGCCACGCCCAGCCGGGTGACCGGCGGGCGGCCGACAGACGGCAGGCTGCCCGCCAGCCGTTCGCAGAGGCAGGCGGCCGCCCACAAGACCCGGTACGGGATGCTGCGGCAGGGCGGGAACCCGCCGGTATCTTCCGCGATGGCGGTGAGCATCTGCCGCTGGGTGAACGGCCTGCCGCTGCTGATGTTGTACGCGTTGCCCGTGGCGGTGCCGTCGTCGAGCGCGAGCAGCAGGGCGCGCACCACGTCATCGACGTAGACGAACGGCATCCGGTTGTCCCCCTTGCCTACCAGGAAACCGCGGCCTGCGCGCATGCGCCCGGCCATGGCGCCGAAGTGCAAGACATCCCCGGGCCCGAAGATCTGGTCCGGCCGGATGATCACCCCGGGCAGGCCATCCCGCTTGATTATCTGCTGTACCGCCAGGTCCGCCTCGGCCTTCGTTACCGGGTAGGGGTCGCGGAACGGGGTCAGCGGGAACGCCTCATCTACTGGACGGCCGTGGCCCATGCCGTAGACGCTGGACGAGCTCATGTGCACGAAACGCCGGGCACCGGCCGCTAGCGCCGCGTTGGCGACATTCCTGGTGCCGCCCACGTTCACCGCGCGGTAGACCTCGATCGGCCGCCAGACGTCTTGGATCGCGGCAAGGTGAAGTACGCCGTCCGTGCCCGCGACGGGTGCCGTCAGCGACTCCGGGTCGGTGATGTCGCCCCGGTAGACCGCCACACCGCGCCGCTCTAGCCAGCCCGTGTCTTCCCCGGGCAACGCGAGGACCCGGACCCGGTCCCCCCTGGCGGTAAGGGCGGTGACCAGGTGCCTGCCGACGAAGCCGTTGCCGCCGGTAACCAGGACGGTGCTCATGTCATGATCACGGTCCCGGCGGTATTGCCGTCGTCCTGGCGTGCCCCGGCCCGTGCCTCGCGGTACCAGGCGATACCCCGCCGGACCCCCTCGGCGTACCCGATGGCAGGCGAAAACCCGAGCTCACAGCGGGCCCGGCCGATCGAGAAGCGGTTCTCCCCGCCGAGCAGCCGCAGCCCGTAGCGCATCACCGGCGGTGCCTGCTCCCGGCCAGTCAGCTTCCAGGTCGTTTCCGCCACACCTCCGGCTATGAGCCCGACCCGGTACGGGATCCTCCTGGCCGGCGGGGCGACGCCGAGTTCGGCGGCGATTGCCGCGAGGAACTCGCGCTGCGTCACCGGCTCGTCGTTCAGCAGCAGGTAGACCCGGCTGGCCGCCTGCCACGCTTGCCCGGCCAGCAGCATGCCCTCTGCGACGTCGTCGACGTAGGCGAGCGGAATGTGGTTTTGCCCGGCGCCGACAACGATCATCTGACCGTTGGTGATCATTGTCGCGAAGCGGCCGAAGCTCGCCGTGTCGCCCGGTCCGTAAATCCAGCCGGGGCGGACGATGGTCACCGGGGCGGCCTCGTCCTTGATCATGCGGCGCAGCAGGAGCTCGCCGGCCACCTTCGACTGACTGTACGGGTTCGGCTCGCAACGCAGCGGCGACTCCTCGTCAGCGGCACCGTGCACGTCATTGCCGTGCACGGTGATGGAGCTGACGTGAACGAAACGGCGTACTCCCGCCGCCATGGCCGCGCGGACCATTGACTCAAGTCCGGCCACATTGACCCGGCGGTACTCCGCCGGCGGCCCCCACGGGCCGGTCCGCGCCGCGCAGTGGAACACGCAGTCCACCCCGGCCATGGCGGAGGCGACGGCGGCACCGTCGGCGATGTCAGCGCGGTGCACGTCGACACCGGGGAGTGCCTCCCAGCCCGCGTCCCGTACGGGGTGGATCAGTGCCCGTGGCTGTCGGCCGCGGGCGAGCAGCAGTGCGGTCAGATGGCTGCCGAGGAAGCCTGCCGCACCCGTCACGAGATCTGTCATGGTCTATTCACCTTCCGTTGCCGTTGACTGCCCGGCGGTCGTCGGCCCGGCCTCAGCAAATCCCAGCGTGCTGCGCAGGGTCAGGCTCATCGCGCTCAGGCAGGCGAGGCCGATTCCTGCCATAAGCACCCCAGTGAACGGATGGGAGAACAGGAACATCGCGCCAACCGCCGTACGGCCGACGTGGAAGACCCCGGAGAAGATCAGCAGGCCGATGAGCTCGTTGCTGCCGACCTGGCCGGGCGGCGACGGCAAGATGAACGACAGGTTGAAGAGCGTGTACCCGTACAGCACGACGAGCACAGGGACGGACGCGCCCACCGCGCGGAAGGCCAGCCAGCAGAAGGCGCCGTCAAGCAGCCCGGCCAGGCACGTATATGCCCCCGCGACGAGCAGGATCCGTGGCGTGCGCAGCAGCACGAGCAGGGTGCGGGTGAATCCGTCGATGAACGGTCGCACCCGGGTTCGCGTTTTGCCGCGCAGCAGCGCCTCGATGGGACGGGCCAGCAGCGAGACCGCCAGCTCACGCCGCCACAGCGCCAACGCCGTGAAGACCACGCCCGAAAGGCAGGCCGCCATGGCCCCGGCGAGGACCACCCAGAGCGAGCCGCTGAACCGCAGGCCTGCCAGCGGCATCAGCGCGAGCAGCGCGATCCCTGGCATGAAGTCCATGGCCTTGTCCAGTGACACCGCCGCCAGCGACTGGCTGACCGGTATGCCATTGGTACGACGCAGCAGCAGGCTCATGGCGAGTTCGCCACCGCGGACCGGCAGCAGCCAGTTGAGAAAGATCGCGATCTGGTAGATGGCGGCCGCCCGGCGGACGCTCACCCGCTGGGGCAGCAGCAGGCACCGCAAGCGCAGCGCCCGGATGACGTAGGCGGAGAGGAACGTCGCGCCGCACACCGCGGCCACGGCCATGTTCAGGTGTTCGAGGTCCCGGTAGACCGCGCCCGCGTTCACCAACTTGAGGAACGTCACGACGAGCACCGCGCCGGCCGCGAGCCCGATGCCGGCGCGCACCGCCACGGCACGAACCCTCGCCGTGCGATCGCCGGACTTTGCGGTCACGTCAGCCACGCCTACCAAGCCAGCTCTCCCCTCTGTTCTCCAGAACGAGCCCGTGTTTCACCGTGTCCGGCCGGGAGGTAACCGTGCGCCCGGTACCACGCGACAGCGTGCGCGATGCCGTCAGTCAGGTCAGTCGCCGCGACGAAGCCCAGCAGGTCCCTGGCCTTGCGGACGTCGTACACCCGGCTGTTCGTGAGGAACTCAAGCCTGCTTGACGTGAGCGGGGCGCGCCGCCGCGCCCGTGCCGGGAGCAGGTCGCCAAGCCGGGCTGCCGCACGGGCCACAGTGAGCGGGAGGTACCCCGGCAGCACCCGGGCTCCCTCGGCGCGGGCGATCGCTCGCGCCAACTCGCCGACAGTGACCGGGGCGGTCCCCGCGAAGTGGAAGCACTCGCCAAGCGCCGCGGGCTGGCGTCCGCACTGGACGAGCGCCTCGGCCATGTCATCGATGTAGATGGGATGCAGCCAGGCGGGCCGGCGGCCGATCGGCACGAACACGCCGCGGTGAATCGCCTGGAAGAACGAGGCCAAGTGGCTGCAGCCGGGACCGTAGACCAGCCCCGGCCTGGCGATGACCGCCGGGAAGCCGCCGTCGATCCGGCGGCGGACCTCCGTCTCCGCCGCTGCCTTCGCGCGCTCGTAGTCGGTGACCGGCCGGAACGGGGCGTCCTCGTCAGCCGGGCGCGCTCCTGTTACCCCCAGCACTCCGGTGGTGCTGCAGTGGACCAGCCGCCCGAACGTATGCGTCCGGGCACAGCAGTCGAGCACGGTCTCTGTGCCGAGCACGTGCGCACGGTAGTACTCAGCTGCGGATGTGCCGGGAATCAGGAGCGGGCCGGCCAGGTGGTACACGGTCCGCACGCCGTCGGCAGCGGCTCGGACCGCGGCACGATCGGTGATGTCACCGATGGTGACCTCCGCGCCAAGGGCGGCCAGTTCTCCGGCCCGCGCGGCGGACCGCGCCAGCACCCGGACCTGTGCGCCGTCGGCGACCATCCGCCAGGCGAGCGCGGTGCCGAGGAACCCGGTTCCCCCGGTGATGAGGACCGGACCGCCGGTCACGCCGACGGCTCCGCGCCGTGACCTTGGCGCATCTGGGATAGCCGTGAGCGGGCGACCTCCGTGGCCACCTTCCGCAGCGTCGGCCCGTGGGTCAGCATGTTCGTGTAGGCGGCGTTGGCAAGCGGGCAGTAGCACTCGCCGGCCTTGATGCTGCGTCGCAGTTCGTCGGCGCGCGCGGTGCGCCAGACGGACTGGAAGTCGTAGTTGTGCTCGCGCAGGTTGCCCATTGACTGAGCCCGGACGCAGCACGACCACACGTCGCCGTTCGGCGCGATCTGCGCTGACGCGACGCCGGCCATGCACGGGATGACCTGGCGGTGTTCGCGCAGCGTCCGCTTCACCAGCTCGTAGTACTGGCGGCGGAATGCGGCGGTTACCTCGGCGATCCCGCTGACCTGCTGATCGCGCTCGCGCATGGTCTCAAGCAGCGTGTCGATGGCGACCTCGTACCGTTCCGCGGTCGGCGTGATGCCGAGGCCGACGGTGTCTAGTTCGACCCGCTGCTCGGCGATCTCGGTGATGAACGAGTCAGGCTTGAGGTGGTCCTTGACGTACTCGCAAAGCTCGGCGAACAACTCGAGGTTGAAGTTGGAGATGACCGTGTGGATGCCGACCGTGAGGTTCTTGTAATCCTGCTTGAGATCGAGCAGCCCCTTATAGGTGAGCATGGCGTGGTCCCAGTTGCTCCGCACGCCGCGGATGTTGTCGTGCTCGCAGCCGACGGCGTCCAAGGAGAGGTTGATGATCACCTCCGCCTTCGGCGTCGCCTTCAGCACCTGCTCGATCCGGCCGGGGATGACCTTGTGCTGGATGCCGTTGGTCGGGATGTTGATGATGCCCGGCTTGCAGTGCCGGTAGGCGCTGGCCACCATGTCGGGCAGGTCCTTGCGGAGCGTTGGCTCGCCGCCGCTGAAGGTGAACCAGTACGGCGCGGTCCCCAGCGACTCAAAGGTCTTGTCCCACTCTTCGAGCGTGAAGTCGTCGTTCGGCAGCAGCCACACGTTGCACGTCTTGCATTTTGAGTTGCACCGGTAGCTCCCGCTGACCGTGATGTTGACTGGCATCCGGAACATGCGCCCGGTCGCGTAAGACGCCTTGAGCACGGGGATCTCTGGGAGAACTTGCATCAGGCCCATCGACGAGGCACCTTTCTCTTGCCTGGAACCGGGTTCTTACGTGGTGACCGGGATGGCCGGCTCGAACTCGATGCGCGGCGCGGGAACCTCGGCCGACCTGGGCTGTCCGGCCGACGGGAACGCGATGATGCCGCATGAAAGGGTGACAGGGATGACCGGGCCACGGCCGGCATTGGTGATCGGCGCGGCCGCAAAGAGCTGGACAACCGCGCCGGCCGCCCGCTCGGCCGCCGCGCGGTCCCCTGGCAGCACGGTCACCGCGGTCCCCGCCCCCTGCACGCTGACCGGGACGCCGCCGAGCGCCTGCTGAATGCGGTCCGCCACCCGGCGCGCGAGCTGGCGGCTGGCCTGGGTTCCCATCTCCAACTCCAGGCGGTGGAAGTTCACGATGTGGAAGACCGCGACGTTGTGCTGTGCGGCCTCGCTGACCTCGGACTGGATGCGGTCCTTGGTCGTGCTGCTCATCTCCCACACCGCATGGGTGCGGTCGCGGCGCAGCACGTCGTAGCGGCCGAGCGCTCGGGCGGCCGCCTCCAGGCCGACCGCGCCGGCCGACCACAGCGCGCCCTGCGGTGTCGTGACAAACGTCGAGCCGAGCAATGCGCGCCCGGCCCGCCAGGAGCTCATCGTCGGGGCCTCGTAGGCCTGCTGGTCCCTGGTGCGCAGGTGGCCGGCGTAGATCCGGCGGCGCTGGCGGAGGAAATCCGCGACGGTCTCCGGCCCGCGGTTATGGATCACCGCGCGCGGCTCGTACACCAGCCGGTACCCGAGGTGGGTGACGAGCGCCTGGATGTTCAGCTCATCGACCGCGGTGTCCAGCGGGATGCTCGGCACCACGTTGCGGAATGCGATCGCCTCGCCGAGCTTCGGCGTCTGGCGGGCGATCGCGTCATGCAGGTCCCACTGCAGGTGCACGGTGTGGCCGAGGAAGGTGTCGCTGCCGTTGACGGGAACAGGGCGGCCGCCGACCATGCCCACCGTGGGGTCGGCGAAGTGCTGCAGCAGATGGCCGAACGCGCCGTCGGCGACGATCACGTCCGCGCTCACCAGGAGCAGCACCGGAGCGCTCGCCGCCTCGATGAACAAGTTGATCGCCGACGCCTTGCCCTCCCTGCGGCGCTGCACGAGCAGCCGGATCCGCGGCTCGGCACGGGCCAGTTCGGCGACGATATCGACCGTTCTGTCCGTGCAGCCGCTGGCCACCACGATCACCTCAGTGACGCGCGCGCCGGACATCTCTTGGCGCAGCATGCTCCGCAGCGCGTCCGCGATGTTGGCTTCCTCGTTGTAGGCCATCACGCCGACGCTGCAGTCCAGCATCGCGCCGTCCGCCCAGCCCGTCGGAGCAGGTGTCGCCCCGTCAGGGAGCGCACTCACGACAGTTCCTCGGGTGGCTCAGTCGTCACGCCTGCCGGGCGGCGGGCCGCAGCATCTTTCATCACCCGACGCGCGATCTGCCGCACCCTGTGCTCGACTCTGCCGCCACGGGTAGCACGCTCATCGATCACCGCGGCGTGCACAAGCCGCAGGAACCCCGGCGTGTCCGTTTCTG
>Ga0310811_10011443_pt1 | contig 11510 bp, 5 predicted proteins | sample YCmetagenome_FD_207642 | JGI IMG/M metagenome (GOLD analysis project Ga0310811, IMG submission 207642) | Soil microbial communities from experimental microcosm in Duke University, North Carolina, United States - YC | ecosystem: Engineered > Artificial ecosystem > Soil microcosm > Unclassified ... | reverse complement strand
AGACGAGAGCTCAGTGTGGGGCAGGGTGCCGGCCAATCCGATCCAGGTGACGACGGCCTTCAGCAATGACGCCGGCGACCGGCCTTATCAGGACGTGGGTTTCGACGGGATGACGGACAGCGCCGAGCGGACCAAATACCAGCGCTATCTGAACACGCTTGCCACGACTTTCGGGACGGGTTCCGCGATCTATCAGAAGGCGGCCAACGACCCGTCGAGCGATAACTTCACCAACTACCGGGACGCCAGCTACGATGCGACTCAAGCAGGTATCCTTAATCGTTATAAGAACGTGAACAACCCGCAGGGTAACTCACCGATAGCCACGACGGGCTCGACGACTATTTCGGCCTATACGCTGTATCCGGATCAGGAAGACCTGAACAAGGACAATACGATGAATACCCTGGAAGAGTACTTCGAGTACAAGGTGGATCTGGTCCCGAACGGATTTGGGTCGGGCTATATCACGGACTCGATGACCTTTTCTCCCAGCGGGGGGGTGAAGCAGACCTGGTATCAGATGCGTATACCCATCTCCGAGTATTATCAGAAGGTGGGCAATATCCCCGACTTCAAGTCCATCCAGTTCATCCGTATGTACCTTACCGGGTTTACCGACTCGGTCGTACTGCGATTCGCTAAGCTCGAGCTGGTGCGCAACAACTGGAGGAATTTCAACTATATCATCGACACGACGGGGAATAATACGCTGTTGCCAGCCAATAATGTCACAAGTTTCAACGTGACGGCGGTCAATATCGAGCAGAACAGCTCGCGTCAGCCCATTCCTTACGTTACGCCTCCCGGCGTGGTCCGCCAGCAGGAGCTGAGCAACAACAACGTCAACCTGCTGCTGAACGAACAGGCGATGAGCCTGCAGATCTGTAATCTCGTTCAGGGAGACGTGCGCGGGGTTTATAAAACAACGGCTCTCGACCTGCGCCGCTATGGTACCATGGATATGTTCATCCATGCCGAGGCATCCGGCAACCAGAACGGGCTCAACGACAATGATCTATCCGCGGTGATCAGAATGGGTAGCGACTTCGTGAGCAACTATTATGAGATACGGATTCCGCTGAAGCGAACGGTGTGGGGGGCCACCACGGCAGATGCCATCTGGCCGTCGGCTAACAATCTGAGTCTGAGTCTGCAGCGGCTGATACAGCTGAAGGTCAACCGGAATAATAAAGGGGTGAGCAACTCCTATTATAAGGAGACGGATGCGACGGGGCGGACGTTTGCCATTTTGGGTAATCCCAATCTGGGGGCGATACAGGCCTTCTTCCTTGGGGTTCAGAACGTCAATCTGGCTTCGGCGTGCACGGAGGTGTGGTTCAACGAGCTTCGGTTGACCGATATAAGTACCCAGGGGGGATGGGCGGCCGTGGGCAAGGTGGATATCAAGCTGGCAGATCTCGGTACGATGACGGTATCGGGAAGCAACCGGACGGCGGGTTTTGGGACTATCGACCAGAGCACGAACGAGCGGTCGCTTGATAATAATTCGCAGTTCGATGTGGCGACGAATCTGGAACTGGGCAAGTTGTTGCCGAAGAAGGCCGGCATGTCGATACCGGTCTATGCGGGACTGACCAGGACGACGAGCACGCCGCAGTATGATCCGTTCGATCTGGACATCAAGTTAAAGGACAAGTTGAAGGCGGCGCCGGGGGCACAGAAGGATTCGATACGGGAGCAGGCTGTCGACCAGACGACGATAACGACGGTAAATTTTACCAACGTCCACAAGAATAACACGAGCAATAAGAAGCTGAAGGTGTGGAGCATCGAGAACGTGAACGTCAGCTATTCCTATAGCCGGACCGAGCACCATAGTCCGCTGGCGGTGGAGGACGAGCTGATAGTGCATAAGGCGACGCTGGCGTATAACTATAACCGTACGGCGAAGTTCATAGAGCCGTTCAAGAAGAAGATAAAGTCAAGGTCGCCGTGGCTGGGGCTTATAAGGGATTTTAATTTTAACCCGATGCCGACGGTGCTGGGCTTCCAGGCGAATGTCGTCCGGCAGTTCGGAGCGTACCGCAGCCGTAATATCGGCGGGCCGCAGGATATCCTGCCGGAGACCTACAACAAGTTCTTTACGTTCGACCGTCTGTATACGCTGCGCTGGGATTTTACGCGGTCGCTGGCGCTGGATTTTACGGCTACCAACAGGTCGTGGATCGACGAGGACAGCGGCAGGCTGGACAAGGCACAGCGGAGGAAGATGTGGGACCGGTTCTTCAGGGGCGGTCGTTCCGTACTGTATACGCAGAATGCCAACGTCACCTATACGCTGCCGACCGCCAAGATACCGGCGCTGGACTGGACCAAGGTGCAGGTGGGCTATTCGGCGTCCTATACCTGGACGGGGGCTTCGCAGCTGGCGCTTACGCTGGGGAACACGCTGCAGAATACGCAGCAGCGCACGGTGGTGACCGATTTCGATTTTACCCGTCTTTATGCGAAGTGGGGGTTGTTGAAGCGGCTCGATCAGAGTGGCCAGCAGCGGCAGGGGCAGCAGGGGGCCAGGCAGGATACGGCGAGGAATAAGAAGCCCGGTTCCGAGGAGAATCAGCCTTACGAGCTGAAGGGGGTGGCGAAGGGGCTGGCGAGGATCCTTACTTCGCTGAAGCATATAACCTTCAATTATGCGGACAATTCTTCTTCCACCATCTATGGATTTTTGGACAGTACGCACGTGCTGGGGATGGATTTGCGGTCGATGCAGCCGGGTTGGGGGTATGTGTTTGGCCGGCGTGCCGATACCAGTTTTATCAACGGCCTGGGGAAGAGGGGATTGATCTCGAGAGATACGACGCTGAACAACCAGAATATGATCAGCTATACGCAGAAGATATCGGCGTCGGCGGTCATCGAGCCGGTGCGGGACCTGCATATTACGCTGAACCTGGACAAGACGTTCGGGCAGAACTATTCCGAGCTCTACAAGGATACGGCCGGCGGCAGCGGTTATTCGAGGCTGAATCCGTATATGGCGGGTACGTTCAGTGTTAGTTTCATTTCCTACAAGACGTTGTTCGAGTCGTACAAGCCCAATGAGATATCGGCGACCTTTGCCAAATTCGAGACCTACCGGGGTATCATCTCTTCGAGGCTGGGGGCGATCAACAAGTATACGGGAGGGCTGGTCGGCAGCGATGGCTATTCGGCGGGTTATGGGCGTTATGCGCAGGACGTGCTGATCCCGGCGTTTATTGCCGCGTATACGGGGAAGAGTCCAAATACGGTGGCGCTGCTCAACGAGAAGGGCGGGGACGTTACAACCAATCCGTTCGGGGGTTATCTGCCGAAGCCGAACTGGCATATCACGTATAGCGGGCTTAGCCGTCTGCCGTGGTTCAACAAGGTCTTTACCAGTTTTAATGTCACTAATGGGTATACGAGTACGCTGAGCATGAATAGTTTTAATTCCGACCTACGATACCGCGACCCGCTGGGGTATGGGACGCCGGGGTTCATAGATACCATCAGTGGAAATTTTGTGCCTTTCTATGCTGTTCCCAATATTACGATCAACGAGCAGTTCACCCCTCTGCTGGACATCGATATGCAGTTCGTCAACCAGGTGCAGGCGAAGGTGGGGTATAGCCGGAGCCGGCAGCTGAGTCTGAGTCTGATCGACTTCCAGCTGAGTGAAAGCCGGTCTACCGAGATCACTATCGGCGGTGGGTTCCGCAAGCGGGGCGTTGGGCTGCCGTTTGGGTGGAAGGTGGCGGGGAACGGGAAGACTCCCCCGAATGGGCCGCCGGGCAGTATCAATAGCCAAAAGGCGCAGAATGATCTTACTTTCCGTCTCGATATCAGCATCAGGGATGATGCGACCTCCAGCAGTTATCTGGATCAGAATGCGTCGTTGCCGACCGGTGGTCAGCGGGTGATACGGATCGATCCGTCGATCGACTATGTGTTGAATAACCGGATCAATCTGAAGTTGTATTTTGATCAGCAGCGGACGACGCCGAAGATATCGACGACTCCTCCGATCGTTACGACGAAGGGGGGGATACAGATTAGGATATCGTTGGCGCCGTAGGGGTGGTCCCGCAGGGTGTGGTCCCCGCGGGAGATGTAGCATCGGTTCACGCGTCCAGGGTTCTCGCGCAGGGGATGGTGGCCCCGCGGTTCACGCGGGGGTGATTTAGCTTTTCTTATAAAAATATATTCCGTCGGCCTGGGCCGTGCAGGTCATCACGATGTCGTTGAGGCACACGTGTGGCGGCAGTGAGGCGCAGTAGTAGATGACGTCGGCTACGTCCGCGGCGTACAGTGGGGTATAGCCGTCGTAGATCTTTTTTGCCTGGGTTTCGTCGCCTTTGAACCGGACGCTCGAAAATTCCGTTTCGGCGGCGCCGGGGTGGATGGCGGTCACCTTGATATTATGTCGAAGCAGGTCGATCCTCATGGAGTGGGAGATGGCGTCGACCGCGGCCTTGGAGCCGCAATAGACGTTACCCTTTTCATAGATGTCTTTGGCTGCCACCGAGCCCAGGTTGATGATATGTCCTTTGCCTCTTGCCGTCATGAACGGAAGGACGGCCCGTGACACGTAGAGAAGACCCTTTACGTTGGTGTCGATCATGGTCTCCCAGTCATCCATATTCGCTTCGTCAAAATAGTCCCTGCCGAGGGCCAGACCCGCGTTGTTGACGAGCAGGTCGATCTTCTTCCAGTCGTCCGGCAGGCCGCCGATGGCTGCGTCGACGGCGGCCTTGTCCTGTACGTCGAAGGCGAGGGGCAGTATTTTTGGAGAGCTGATGGGGCCGTAGGCGCCGCTTTCGAGCTCGGTCTTCAGGGCTTCCAGTCTGTCTTGTCTTCTGCCGGTGACGATGATGTCATAGCCCCCTGCTGCTGCAAATTTGCGCGCGCAGGCTTCGCCAAATCCGGAAGTTGCGCCGGTGATGAGGATGATCTTGTTCATGTATGTATCACGAAGTTTAAAAATGATTGTAAGAGGCGGTTGCTTTTGTCGGGTTCTTCCAGCATACCCATGTGTGCGGATCGTTGAAGGATATGGATATGGGCCAGGGATGGCAGATGGGACTGCCGGAGGGTATGTTCCGGCAGAACGGCCTGGTCGTCTTTGCCGATGACGAAGAGTACGGGCGTCGCTGCGTCTTTGAGGACGGCCGTGCGGTCGGGGCGGCGGATCATGGCTTCGTACCATGCGATCAGCGCTTCGGGGGCGAATCCGGAATAGCGATCGATAGTGGCCTGGATGAGATCGGGGCGGCTGTTGCGCGTCCCGGCGGCGAAGAGATTTGGTGTGGACTGGCGGATGAAGGGGGCTGAGCCGTTGTTGCGAATAAAGTCGATACTTTTTCTGCGGGCTGATTTTTTTTCTTCGCTGTCGGGGTAGGCGGTCGAGTGGAATAGTCCGAAGCCTTTGAGCAGGTCGGGATATTTTTCGGCGAAGGCGAGTGTGGCGTATCCGCCCATGCTGTGGCCGATGAGTATGCACTTGTCGATGCCTTCGTGGTTGAGGATGGTTAGTACGTTTTCTGCCATGGATTCCATGGAGGACGTGGCTGCGGGCGACGGTGAGGTGGAGGGCCCGGAGGTGGTGGGGGCGGCTGGGGGATTGCTGGATGGGGTGGAGGGGTTGGTGCCGGGAAGGTCGGGAATGATCAGGCGGTAGCCGGATCTCAGGTAATCGGCCTGGTTGTTCCAGATGGAGCCGTCCTCGGCAAAGCCGTGCAGCAGGACGACGGGGAGGCCGGAGCCTTCGTCCCGGTAGAAAAGGGTATTTGTGCCGTCGGCTATTTTCTTATCCACGAGTTTCTTGTTTTAATGGCCGTGACGATATTCCAGATGACGAACAGGATGGTAAGGAGGAGGGCCAGTTTGGATATACAATCTCCGTACCGGACATAGAAGGTCATGTCGGTCCTGGGGGGAATGGACTGTTGGATGATGGAGGTCGAGACCCAGGGCCGGAAAGTAGTGATGTCACCGGCAGGACTGATGACGCAGGAGACTCCGGTATTGGCGCTGCGGATGACCCAGCGTCGGGTTTCGATGGCTCTCAGCCGGGCGTAGTATTCGTGCTGGCTATAGCCTGGGGTGTTGCCCCACCATCCGTCGTTGGTAATGATGGCGATGACGTTCGCCCCGTTGCGGACATAGCGTGACATGAATTCGCCGTATATACTTTCATAGCATACGGCGGGGGCTATATGATAGGTGTGGTTGGTGGTGTTGAGCACGGAGCGGTCGCTCTGGCCGGTGTAGCCGGTGGTCGTTCCGCCAAATTTTTCGAACCAGGAATCAAGAATATGCAGGAAGGGTGGGAGGGTCTCTACGCCCGGCACCAGTCTGGACTTGTGATAGAAGGAGACCGGTCCTGTGCTGTCGAACAGTGCGGCTGCGTTATAGCTTTCGTAGTACCGGACGGAGCCGGGTATCTTCTGTGCAGAGGCGCTGTGGCGTTCGTTGAAGATGCGGACGGCCTCCAGCCCACTGAGCAGGTTGATGTTGGGATGACGATGGAGGAAATCCCAGAGAGGGTTGAGTAAGAAATCCTGTTTCAGCTGGTCTTCTATGAATCCTTTCTCGCTGTACAGGGCTGTTTCCGGCCATACTACGAGAACGGTCCCGGAGTCGATGGCCGAGTCGCTGAGGCGGATGAGTTTGTGCAGCTGGGCTTCGATACTTCCCGTGTAGAGCTTTTCATAGGGGTCGATATTGGGCTGGACGATGACAATATTGTTGTGGGAGAGGCTGGCGGTAGTCTGATCGGCGGAGCTGGTTTTTTCCGTCGAAGAGATGAGGATGGAGAGGAGGAAGGGAAGGAGCAGGGCGAGACCGGAGTAGACGGCGAATGGTTTGTTGAGCTGCCCGCCTCTGAATTTTTTCCAGAGAAAGCGGAAAAGGAGAACGTTCACCGTCATTATCCACAGGCTTCCTCCGCTGGTGCCCGTGTATTCATACCATTGAACCCAGCTGGTCCGCGTGGAGAAGGAGTTGCCGAGGGTCAGCCAGGGCCAGCTGAGGCCCCAGTCCTGCAGGTGGATATATTCGAAGCTGAGCCAGAAGAATATAAGTGACAGATAGCCGGCAGTGTCGCCGAGGCGCCGTTTGACAGAATGGAAGCCGAGCCAGGGAAGGCACATGAGCAGGCTGTTGGCGAGGATGGCTCCTATGGCGCCGGGGGCGGTTGCGTTCCAGATCCACCAGGTGGTAGCGGCGTTCCAGATGAGCATCGAGAGATAGACCCATCCGAAGAATCTTTTCCGGCGGATGCCCTGGCGTTCCAGCCATAGCAGGGGGATGAAGGCGATGAAGATCAGGAAGGTCAGGGGGGACACCGGCCATGCGGCGAATAGAAGCAGACCGGTAAGCACAGACAGAAGAATGGGAGAAAGCTTTTTCAAACCTGAAATCTTTTGTTGTTGGAGTAAAAATAAGCTTAATCGCCGGGAGATGGGCAATGGAAAGAAAAATGCCCCGGGGAGCCAGGGCATTTTTTATAAGATTTTATTAAAAGGACTAGCGGCTATAGTTAGGGGCTTCCTTCGTGATCTCGATGTCGTGTGCATGGCTTTCTTTCATGCCGGCGTTGGTGATCTTGATGAATTGGGCCTGTTGCTGAAGCGTGCGTATGTCTTTGGCGCCGCAGTATCCCATACCTGCGCGGAGTCCGCCGACGTATTGCTGGACAACTTCCGACAGGTTGCCTTTGAAGGCTACGCGGCCTTCGATGCCTTCGGGGACCAGCTTTTTGATGTCGTCTTCCACGTCCTGGAAGTAGCGGTCGCTGCTGCCCTGGGTCATCGCTCCGATGGAGCCCATGCCGCGGTATTGTTTGAATTTTCTTCCTTCATAGATGATCGTTTCACCGGGGCTTTCTTCTACGCCCGCGAATACGCTGCCCATCATTACGAGGTTGGCGCCTGCGGCGATGGCTTTTACCATATCGCCGGTATAGCGGATACCTCCGTCGGCGATGACGGGGACGTTTCTTGCGTTAAGGACAGAGGCGGCCTCCATTACTGCGGTTATCTGGGGTACGCCGGCTCCGGCGACGATTCGTGTAGTACAGATGGAGCCGGGGCCTATGCCGACTTTGACGGCGTCTGCACCGGCGTCGGCCAGGGCCTTTGCTCCTGCAGCGGTACCGATGTTGCCTGCTATGACCTGGAGCTGTTTGAAATTCTTTTTCAGGGATTTCAGGGCGTTGATGACGCCGATATGGTGTCCGTGTGCGCTGTCGAGTGTTACTACGTCCACTCCGATCTGCTGCAGTGCGCTGGCCCGGTCGAGCAGGTCTTTGGTGATGCCGAGGGCGGCGCCGACGAGCAAACGGCCGTAGGTGTCTTTTACAGCGTTGGGGTAGCTGGATAGCTGGAGGATATCCCTATAGGTTATGAGACCGATGAGCTTGCCCTGTTTGCTGATGACGGGCAGTTTTTCGATCTTGTATTTCTGCAGGATCTTTTCGGCTTTTTTCAGGTCGGTGCCTTCGGGAGCCGTGACCAGTCTGTCTTTGGGGGTCATCACTTCGCTGACTTTCCGGCGTTTGTTGTCTTCGAACCGGAGGTCGCGGTTGGTGAGGATGCCGACGAGGACTTTGCTTTTGTCGGTGATCGGAATACCGCCGATCTTGTTCTCTTTCATCAGCCGGAGTGCGTCGCTGATGGTGGCGTCTTCGTTGAGGGTGATCGGATCGATGATCAGGCCGCTTTCGCTTCTTTTTACCTTGCGCGCCTGCTCGACCTGCTTTTCGATACTCATGTTCTTATGAAGGATGCCGATGCCGCCTTCGCGTGCGAGGGCGATTGCGAGGGTCGCTTCGGTAACGGTATCCATTGCGGCGGACAGCATGGGGATATTAAGCGTGATATTCTTAGTCAGCTTGCTCCGAATATCGACTTCGCGGGGTAGTACCTGGGAAAAAGCGGGGAGTAACAGTACGTCATCGAATGTGAGTCCTTCTCCGAAAAACTTTGAGGGGGAAGCCTGCTTTCCAGCAGTGGTATTGTTTCTTGCCATGTGCAAAGATAGGGTAGCCCGGTGGTATGGTCCAAATTTTTTGTCCGCGGGGCCTAGCTGAGCAGGTATCTCTTTCCTGGCAATGAGCAGATCAGTCCCTGTAATTCAAGGCTAAGGAGATGTTTGGCGACGGTTGAAAATTCAAGCTGACTTTTTATACATATTTCGTCGAGCGAGAGGGTTTTGCTTTCCGTTAACAAATTAAGCAGAGCTTTTTCCGCGACAGAAAGGCTGGTTGTTTCCGTTGGAAAAGAAAGAGATGCCTGTTTACCACTGTGGGGAGCCGGGGTTTCCCAACCCATACTTTCCTGCAGGTGCTGGCCGGAGAGAAACAGTCCGGCCTTTCCCTGCTGAATAAGCCAGTTACAGCCTGAGTTGCAGGCGTCATCGAACCTGCCGGGTACGGCGAAGATCTTTTTCCCGTATGCTTCTGCGTTTCCGATGGTGAGCATGCTTCCTCCTTTGAGCCGGGTCTCTACGACTATGACCGCGTCGCACATGCCTGCGATAAGGCGGTTCCGAAGTGGGAACTGGAACGTATCGGGAGAGGTATCTGTGCAGAATCTGGTGAGCAGGCCTCCCTGCTGCCGCAGCATTTCTTTTGCGAGGCCGCGGTTTTCGTGGGGGTAGATGTAGTTGAGTCCATGGCCCAGGATGCCTATTGTCGGAATGTTGTATTTCAGCGCGGCGCTGTGGGCACGGGCGTCGACACCATGGGCAAGGCCACTGACGATGAGAAGGTCGGGCTGGGCGAGCTGGCGGATGATCTGTTCTGTTATTTGTTTGCCGTGTTCCGTGGGATTTCTTGTGCCGACGACCGAGATGATCTTTTTGGTATTGAGGTCGGCGTCGCCTTTATAGAACAGGAGGAGGGGCGAGTCATCGAGCGGCAGAAGGCGCTGCGGGTATTCGCTGTCTGTGAAGACTAGCGGACGGGCGCCGATCTTTTCGAGGTATAGAAGCTCGGCTTCTACCGAAGCCCAGTCCGTGAAGGTATGGATGGCGTGGGCTGACTCGGCGGGCAGGCCCGACTGGAGGAGAGCTCCCGGGCTGGCCTGGAAAACGGCTCTGGCGTCGCCGAAGCGCCGGATCAAATTTTTCGAGTAGGCGACACCGATACCTTTTATACGGGTGAGGGCGAGCAGATGAAGAGCTTCTTCTTTCATTGGGCAAGATTGAAGGTGGTTGAGGCGGGTTGTGGTGTAAAGGTAAAAAAAAAGACCCCCCAAAAAAATTATCTGCTTATGACTTTGAGCTCGGTGCGGCGGTTTTGGGCGCGGCCTTCGGGTGTAGAATTGTCGGCGACGGGAACAGTGTCCCCGAATCCCTTGAATGCCAGGCGCGCCGGTGCTATGCCTTTGCTAACCAGGTAGGTGGTAACCGCTTTTGCCCTGTTCTCCGACAGCAACTGGTTGTCGGATGTTTTGCCGGAGTTGTCAGTGTGACCATTGATCTGGATGTGGAGGGTAGGATTGTCTTTCAGGAGCTGAACGACGTTATTCAATTCGGCTTCGGACTGGGTTTTGAGTTCATACTTATTGGTCTCGAAAAAGATATTTTTCAGTACGATGGCGGCGTTTGCTTCGATGGGCTGCAGCGGGATATCGACGTTGAATGCGGTATCGCCCTGTTCGCGGCTCAGGGAGTAGTTGTCTGAAAAGAAGAGATAGCCTTTCCTTTTTACATTAAAGGCATAGTCTTTTCCTTTTGGCAGCGTGATCAGGTAGTTGCCCGTCTCGTCCGTCTGGAGATTGCTGATGATCTGCCTGGTGTCCAGGTCTGTGAGGATGACGCTGGAGGGCAGGCCTTTGCGGGTGCTGCGGTCATAGACTCTTCCTTTTACCCAGAGAGTGCGGGCGGGACGGATGTCGTCGCGCAACTCGAATGTATAGAGGTCCAGTCCGCCGCGGCTGTCCGACCGGTCGCTGGCGTAGTAGGCGGTTTTTCCGTCGGCGGCTACTATCATGCTGCCCTGGTCCTCGATGTCGTTGATCGGGTACCCGAGGTTTTCGGGTTTGCCCCATTCGCCATTGGAATTCTTGTGGGCTACAAAGAGGTCGTTGCTGCCATAGCCGGGGTGTCCCGAGGAGTTAAAGTAAAGGGTCTGGTTATCGGCGTGGATAAAGGGTGTTCCTTCGTCACCGACGGTGTTGATGGCCGGCCCGAGGTTTTCGGCGGCGCTCCACTGTCCGTTGAGAAGGCGGTGGCAGACGTAGAGGTCCATGCCGCCGTATCCGCCGGGTCTGCTGCTGGAAAAATAGAGGTCTTTTTTGTCCGGGGAAAGGGAAGGCGCGGCGTCCCAGGATTCCGAGTTGACGCTGTCGCCCATGTTCTCGGGCGCGCTCCAGCCGCCAGTTGTCAGGTAAGAGATATAGAGGTCGCAGCTGCCCCTGCCGCCGGGGATGTCGCAGCCGTTGAAGATGAGCATCTGCCCGTCAAGAGAGATGGTTTGCGCGGCTTCGTTGTAGTTGGTATTGATGTCTCCCTCGAGG
>Ga0310811_10011442_pt1 | contig 11511 bp, 11 predicted proteins | sample YCmetagenome_FD_207642 | JGI IMG/M metagenome (GOLD analysis project Ga0310811, IMG submission 207642) | Soil microbial communities from experimental microcosm in Duke University, North Carolina, United States - YC | ecosystem: Engineered > Artificial ecosystem > Soil microcosm > Unclassified ... | reverse complement strand
CGATCAGCCAAATGGTGCCCAGAAGAGGACTCGAACCTCCACGCCGTGAAGCGCTAGTACCTGAAACTAGTGCGTCTACCAATTCCGCCATCTGGGCACGGGAACGGCCAGGGCCGTCCGGTAGGGGCGCGATGTTTAGGGGCCGCGCCTGCCCAAGTCAACCGGTAGTCAATCGCCTGACTTTATGGACCAAATAGCCCCTATCCGGGGCCGCGCCGGCCTTCTAAATTCCGCCCCTCAGCCCGCCCCGCGCGGCCATAACTTCAAGGACCTGACGACATGAATACCAATCTTGTGACGGTTTTCGGCGGCTCCGGCTTCCTGGGCCGCCACACGGTCCGGGCCCTGGCCAGAGCCGGCTGGCGCATCCGTGTCGCCGTGCGCCATCCGAACGGCGCTTTTTTCCTGCGCCCGCTGGGCAGCGTGGGCCAGGTCGACTTCATGAAGTGCGACATCACCGATCCCGATCAGGTGGCGCGCGCCGTCCAGGGCGCCAATGCCGTCGTCAATCTGTGCGGCATCCTGTTTCAGGGCGGCCAGACCTTTGAAGAGGTTCAGGCCGATGGTGCTGCGAACATCGCCCAGGCCGCGGCGACCGCAGGCGCAGGCGCGCTGGTTCATGTCTCCGCCCTGGGCGCCGATGCGGAATCGGATTCCGAATATGCCGTGACCAAAGCCGAAGGCGAAAAGGCCGTGCGCGAGGCTTTTCCAAAAGCCGTGATCCTGCGCCCTTCCATCGTCTTCGGGCCGGAGGACGGCTTCTTCAACAAGTTCGCCGCCCTGGCGCGGTTCACCCCCGCCCTGCCCCTGATCGGCGGCGGCCGTACCCGCTTTCAGCCGGTCTTTGTCGGCGATGTGGCCCAGGCCATCGTCACCGGCCTGTCGCGTCAGGACGGCCGCACCTATGAATTGGGCGGTCCCGCCGTCTATAGCTTCAAGGAATTGCTGCAGTTGATCCTGCGCGAGACGGGCCGGCGCCGGCTGCTGGTGCCGCTGCCCTTTGGCCTGGCCATGCTCAAGGCCGCCTTCCTGCAGATCCTGCCCAAGCCGCTTCTGACCATGGATCAGGTGCGCCTGCTGAAGAAGGATAACGTGGTCGCCTCCACCGCGCCGGGCCTTGCAGACCTGGGCATCACCCCTACCTCGGTTGAAGCGGTGGTGCCGTCCTATCTGTGGCGTTTCCATCCCAAGGGCGAATATGCCAGCGCCCAGGAACGCCGCGCGGCCAACATCACTCAGTGAACCAGCAGGTAGGCGCCCAGCGCCAGACCGGCCGCTATCCGGTACCAGCCGAAGGGCTTGAGGCCGTACTTGGTCACGATCTGCAGGAAGCTGCGGATCACGAAAAAGGCGACGATAAACGAGACGACAAAGCCAACCGCGATATCCAGGCTCTGATGCTCGCTCAGCGCGCTGGCCTTGTGATGCAGCTCCAGGATCGTGGCGCCCAGCATGGTCGGCACCGCCAGATAGAAGGTGAACAAGGTCGCTGCCCGGCGGTCCACGCCCAGAAGCTCGCCGCCCAGGATGGTCGCGCCCGAGCGTGACACGCCCGGGATGATGGACAGGATCTGGCAGCAGCCGATCTGAAACGCCTTGATCAGCGGCAGCTTGTCGCCTTCGAGCCACCGCGGCTTGGGCGCGATCCGCTCGAAGGCCAGGATGATCAGGCCGCCCACAATCCAGCAGGCGGCGATGAAGGGCATGGCGGTAGCAGGATTGAGCAACACCTCGTCCAAGAACTTTTTCAGCGCCAGCCCTGCCACCACGGACGGCAGCAGCGCCAGGATCAACCCCAGCGCGAAGCGGCGGGCCTCCACCGAACTGGGAAGGCCGATCAGCGCCTTCCAGAACACCTGAAAATAGATCGCCACCACCGCCAGGATGGCGCCCAACTGGATCACCACCGTAAAGGCTTCCCAGTCATCGCCCAGGCCCAGCAGCCGTTCTGTCACCAGAAGATGGGCGGTGGAGGAAATGGGCAAAAATTCGGTGATGCCTTCCACCACCCCCAGGATGATGGACAGGAGAATATCGTGCATAGGCCCAAAGCCCCTCAAAAAGCGCAACGACAGGTAGCATCGCTGCCCGGTTCGTGCACTCTTTAAAACTTGTTATGTTACGGCCTGATGGCGCTGGGAATCAGGCTGTGGCGGGGGCGCGGCTGGCTGTGGAAGCTGGCCGTTTCGCTGTTTGTGCTGTTGGCAGTGGCGCCGGTCCTCCTGCTTTTGCTCTACCGTTTTGTTCCGGTGCCTGGCACGCCCGAAATGCTGGTCAGCCTGATTGAGGGCAAAGGCGCGCGTTATCGCTGGACCGATGACATCTCCCCCCGGCTGGAGCGGGCGGTGATCGGAGCGGAGGACCAGAATTTCTGCACCCATCATGGCTTTGACTGGACCAGCATCGACAAGGCCATGGCCGACCACCAGCGCCATCCCAAGAGGCCCATGCGGGGCGCCAGCACCATATCGCAACAGGCGGCGCGCACTCTGTTCCTGGTACCCATGCGCAGCTGGATCCGCAAAGGCCTGGAGGCCTGGCTGACCGTGCTGATAGAGCAACTCTGGCCCAAGAAGCGCATTCTGCACGTCTATTTGAATCTGGTGGACTGGGGCGACGGCATCTTCGGCGCCCAAGCAGCCAGCCAGGCCTATTTTGGCACGGATGCCGGTTCCCTGGACGGGGCCCAGGCGGCGCGGCTGGCGGCCATCCTGCCCAATCCCCACAAATGGAAGGCGGTCCATCCCGGCCGCTATGTCCGGCGCCGGACCGGCATGCTCCAGGGCCGCAGCGCCATGGTGGTACGCGACGGCCTGAACTTTTGCCTCCGCTAGTTTTGCCTTCATAAGAGGCTTTCTTTACAAGCCGATTTCATGCGCCGCCTGATTCACCTGATGCTCTCGCCCAGTTGCCGTCTGGCCCGCCTGATGGTGGCGGAAAAGCGCGTCGCTTGCGATCCGGTGATCGCCGAGGATCCCAAAGCGTCCATGCCGGTCTTTATGGACATGGATGGCACGCGGGCCGAAGGTGTCTGGGCAATCCTGGATCACCTGGAAGGCAATTATCCCGATCATCCCCTCGCCCCCGCCGATGACACCGCGCGGCGCCAGTCGCTGCGCTGGCTGGATTGGGCGATGGGGCCGTTCCATGAGCGCGTCACCCAGCGCATCGTCTATGAGAAGGCCGCGCCCCGCTTCACCGGCGCCGGTTTCAGCCGCGCCCCCGACATGAACGTGATCCGCGCCGGTCGCGAGGAATTGAAAGCCTCGCTGGCCGCGATCGGTCACGCGGCGGAAACCAACGGCAATCTCGCCTGCCGCGAAACCACCCTGGGCGATCTGGCGGTGGCCGCCCATCTGTCGTCCCTGGATTATTTCGGCGAAGTGCCATGGAATGATTTTGCCGCCGCCAACGAATGGTATGTGCGGATGAAGTCGCGGCCGTCCTTCCGCTCCATCCTGTCGGACCGCGTGCCGGGCCAGCCGCCGGTCGCCCATTATGCCGAACTCGATTTCTGACGAGATCAAGGCGCGCGCGAAGGCCGAAGGCTTCGACGTCGTGCGATTTGCCTCGGCCGATGCTTCGCCGGCGAACGCCTCGCGGCTGAGCGAATTTTTGGGCGCCGGCCATCATGGCGAGATGGACTGGATGGAGCAGCGCCAGGCCTGGCGCGCCGATCCCAGAAGCCTGTGGCCAGAAGCCAGAAGCGTGATCGTATTGGGGATCAACTACGGTCCCAAGGAGGATCCGCTGGCCGTACTGGCCGAGCGCGACAGAGGCGCGATCTCGGTCTATGCGCGCGGCGACGATTATCACGATCTGGTCAAGAAGAAGCTCAAGGCGGTGGCCGGGTATATCTTCCAAGCCGCCAAGGCCGAGGTGAAAGTCTTTGTCGACACCGCGCCGGTGATGGAAAAGCCGCTGGCGCAGAAGGCCGGCCTCGGCTGGCAAGGCAAGCATACAAATCTGGTGTCGCGCGATTTCGGCTCCTGGCTCTTCCTGGGCAGCATCTTCACCACCCTGGACTTGCCGCCGGATCCGGCAGACGAGGATCATTGCGGCAATTGCCATGCCTGCCTGGACATCTGCCCCACAAACGCATTCCCCGCACCGTACCAACTGGATGCGCGGCGCTGCATCTCCTATCTCACCATCGAAAACAAAGGACCGATCCCGCGTGAATTCCGCCAGAGCATGGGCAATCGCATCTATGGCTGCGACGATTGCCTGGCGGCCTGCCCCTGGAACAAGTTCGCCAGTGCCGCGTCCGAAATGGCGCTGCAGGCACGGGAGGAATTGAATGCACCATCCCTGGCCGCGCTGGCGGCGCTGGACGATGCTGCGTTCCGTGCCCTCTTTCGCAAATCGCCGGTCAAGCGCATTGGCCGCGACCGCTTTCTGCGCAATGTGATGATCGCCATCGGCAACAGCGGCGATGCGGCCTTGATCGCGTCGGCGCGCACGGCGCTGGCCGATGCTTCGCCGCTGGTACGCGGCGCAGCAGTGTGGGCGCTGTCGCGGCTGTTGCCGGCTTCGGACTTTGCTGCGCTGGCGCAAAGCCACAGGGATGAATCCGATCCTGACGTCCAGACCGAATGGGCTAGGGGCTGAGCGAGGCCAGATTTTCCCTGGCATGCGCCGCGGTCTCGCCACTGGCCGATTTCAGCGCCGTCTGGAAATCCCGGCGTGCGCCGCCCAGATCGCCCAGCTCCTTGCGCAACAGGCCCCGCTCCACCAGCGCATCGCCGTCACCGGGCTTCAGCTTCAGCGCCGCCTCCAGATCCTTGTTCGCCTCCGCGTACTGCTTGAGGGCGCGGCGGGCGCTGGCGCGCAGCACCAACAAATCGGCGCGGCGCGGCGACAGTTGCAACGCTGCGTTGAGGTCCAGGTCCACCTCATGCCAATTCTTGCGCATGGCCTGGGCCCGGGCGAGATCGGCGAACAGATCGGCATCGCCGGCCGACAGGGCCAGCGCCGCCGACAGGCTCTGCACCGCGCGGGCGCCATCGCCGGCCAGCATCCAGGCATTGCCCGCCTGGTCATAAAGCGCCGCCCGGAAAGAGATATCGGGCACGCCACGATCCCCCGCCATCTTGTCCAGCCGCGTGGCGGCCTCGCTATAGCGTTTGAGGCTGACCAGCGCCAACGCGGCGCAATGCTGCGCCGGGACACCGCCCCCGGTCTTCGCCCAGTTGTCCGCATCCGTCAGCGCGATGGTGGGATTGGCGCTGCTGTCGGCCAGGCAGCGGCGATAATGCGCCGGATCCGATGGCCCGAATTGGGCCGCGCTGGATGATCCGCGTACGGCAGCCGCAGCCGGCAAAGCCGCAAAAATCATGACAAACAGGGTTATAATCGGTGTGACGCGCATGACACGGCACTGTAGCAGCAATACAGGATTTGGCGGCGATGAAATCCTGTTAGTCTGCGCCCGGAGGAAACACATGGCTTTTCAACGCATCGCGGCCGCCGCATTGCTGCTTCTGGCCCTGACGGGCGCAGCAGTGGCGCAAGATGCGCCGGCGGCCGGGCAACTGGGGCCAAGGGCAGCCCCCACTACCCATGTGCAGGTGGGAACTCTGCCCACCATGGACACCACGCCCTCCTTCGATGCGGCCAAGGCCACGGCAAAATATCTGGCCCAGGTCAGCGGCACAGCGCGCGCCCGCTCCGACACCTATTTCGAGGGCGGCTATTGGCTGCAACTGGTCGACCTGCTCTACGCCTTGGGCGTGGCGGCACTGTTGCTGTTCACGCCGATCTCCACCCGCATTCGCGACTGGGCCGAGGAACGCACCCACAGCCGCAGCAGCCAGGTGATGCTGTATGTCGCCTGTTATGTGCCGCTGGTCGGGATCCTGACCCTGCCCTTGACCATCTATGAGGGTTTCATCCGCGAGCATATGTACGGCCTCTCCAACCAGAGCTTTGTGCAATGGCTGGGGGATTTCGGCATCGGCTTCGCCCTGACCTTCGTGGCCGCGGTGCTGCTATTGCCGCTGCTCTACGCCGCCATCCGCAAATCGCGCGAAGGCTGGTGGCTATGGGGCGCCTCGCTGGCGATCGTCTTTGACGTCCTGGTGGCGGTGATCTGGCCGGTCTTCATCGCGCCTTTGTTCAATCACTATTCGCCGCTGCCCGCGAGCCCGCTGAAAGCGCAAATCCTGTCCTTGGCGCGCGCCAATGATGTGCCCGCATCCAATGTCTGGCTGGTGGACGCCTCGCGCCAGTCCAATCGGGTGTCGGCCAATGTCTCCGGCTTCCTGGGTACGGCCCGCATCACCCTGAACGACAATCTCTTGAAGAAAGGCAGCCACGACGAAGTGCTGGCCGTGCTGGGTCATGAGATGGGCCATTATGTGATGGGCCATGTCACCCGCCAGATCCTACTGGAGGCGTTGGTGATCCTGGTCGGCTTCGCCTTCCTGCATTTCGGCTATCTCTGGGCGGTGGAGGTCTTCGGCGGCCAGTGGCAGGTGCGCAAGGTTGCCGATGTCGCCGGCCTGCCGCTGCTGGCGGGCTTAAGCACGCTTTATCTGTTCCTGGCGACGCCGGTGACCAATTCCATCTCCCGCACCATCGAATATCAGGCCGATATTTTCGGGCTGGATGCGGTGAGGAAACCCGATGCCTTCGCCACGGTGATCCTGAAGCTTTCCACCTATCGCAAGCTGGAGCCCGGCCATTGGGAAGAGGTCATCTTCTACGACCATCCATCGGGACGCACCCGCATCGAGACGGCCATGCGCTGGAAGAAAGAGCACATCGCAGACACCGACATCCGGGATACGGCGAATCTTCCTTAAGGAAGCTGTGCCGCCAACACGGACCAGGCGCGGGCTTCATTCAGCTGCGCCAGCAGCTTTTCGCAGGCCGCGCGCGATGAGGCGTCCCAATCCGCGGTGATCGAGGCCGCAAGCTGCGCCTGGCTTTTCAGGATGATCCCATCCTCCAGCACCTTCAGGCCATTGTCGCGCAAGGTGGCGCCGGTGGTGGTGATATCCACGATCACTTCCGCGGTGCCGGCGGCGGGCGCGCCTTCCGTGGCGCCCGCGCTGGGCACGATGCGGTAATCGGCGATGCGCGCCTGGGCGAAGAAGGCCCGGGTGAGCTGGGCATATTTGGTGGCGACACGCAGCCGCCGGCGATGGCGATGGGCATAGCCGGCGCAGATATCGTCCAGGTCGGCCATGGTGGAGACGTCGATCCAGGCGCGCGACACCGCCACCACCACATCGGCAAAGCCAAAGCCCAGCCCCTTGATCAGATGCATGCGGCCCGTCAGTTCGGGAGCTTCCTCGCGCAACAGATCTTCGCCAGTGATGCCCAGATGAATGTCGCCCGCCAGCAGGGATGACGCGATCTCGCCCGCCGACAGCAGCATCACTTCGACATCGGGAAAGCCGGCGAAGCTGGCGCGGTAGCCCCGCGCGCCGACGGTCTGCTCCAGCACCAGGCCGCGCGCGGCGAACCAGGCATTGCAATTGTCCTTGAGGCGGCCCTTGGAGGGGATGGCGAGCGTCAGCATCAGGCCGCTCCCGCTTCATTGATTTTTTTGGCGGCAAGAACCCGCTCAGTGCGGATAGCGCAGCCGATGGCGCTGACCGGCTGTTTGGCACCCAGCGTTTCCAACAAGGTGTCGTAGCGGCCGCCGCCGGCGATCTGCACCGGACCTTCCTTGTCCCGCGCCCACAGCTCAAACACCAGGCCGGTGTAATATTCCATGTTGCGGCCGAAATGGGCGGCGAACTGCACCTGGCCCGGCTCGACCCCCAGCGACTTCAAGGCCGCCAGGCGCGCATCCATGGCGGCAAGCTGCGTCTCGAGCTGGATACCCGCCATTTTCAGCAGAGCGCGGATTTCGATCATCGCCTGGTCGGCCGGCGCGGAAATATCCAGCAGCTTGATGATGGCGGATGAGACCTTCGGATCCAGGTGCAGCGCCGCCGCCTCGGCCCCACGATCCAAGGCGCGGGCGATGATCTCGTCCCGCGATCGACCCGCGAGCGGGGCATCGGCTTCTCTGTCCAGCGCGGCTTCCAGCTCGGCGCGTGTTGGCGCCTTGTGACTGCTTCCTTGGGCGAGCCACTGGATCAGGTTCTCGACATAGCCGGCGCGCCAGAAATGCCGCTTCAACCGCCAGCGCCATTGCCTGGGCAGCGACAGGCTATCCACCAGCGCGCCAAACAGCGCCACATCACCGATACGAAGGGAGAAATCCTTCAGGCCCGCGACCCGCAGCGCCTCGATCACCAAGGACAGGATCTCGCGCTCGCCGGCGGCGCGATCCTCCAGTCCCAGCAATTCCACCCCGGCCTGGAAGAATTGCGTCGGCCGGTGCGGCTCGCCCGGCTGATGGCGGAAGACCAGGCCATTGTAGGAAATACGCGCCGGGAAGCTGCGCTTGCTCGAGACCGCTTCGCGGCAGATGGGAATGGTGAGATCGGGGCGCAGCGCCAGTTCGCGGCCCGACGGATCCATCAGGGTGAAAGTGCGGCGGCGGATTTCCTCGCCGGAGCGGTCCAGGAAAATCTCCGCCGGCTGCAGCACCGACGGCTCCTCGCGCACATAGCCGCGGGTCCCGAACAGCTTCAGCAGCGCCACGGCCTGGTCGTTCAACGCCGCGATGGCTGGTGTATCGTAGTAGGGAAAAGCAGGCACTATGCCCTGCCCTTCAAGGTCGCTTTGATCTCGGCCACCAGCGCATCGCGGCGCACGCTTTTCTGCGCCTCGCGATTGGCAACCCAGTCGGCGCGGCTGGCGACGTCCTTGGCCAGCTCGGCGCCCAGCGCCAGATCCTTGAGCGTGACCTCGCCACGGGCCCGCTCGTCCGGGCCTTCGATCACGGCGATGGCAGCGCCGCGCTTGTCGGCATATTTGAACTGATCGCCCATCTTGCCATTGCCGACATAGGCTTCGGCGCGCACGCCCGCCGCGCGCAATTCCTGCGCCAGCGCGAAAGACGAAGCGGCATCACCCTTGTCGAACACGGTCACCACCACCAGCGGCGACATCGCCGTCTGGCTGTTCTTCAAGGCGGCAAGGAGACGGCTGACGCCGATGGAGATGCCCGCCGCCGGCACGCGCTGGCCGGTGAAGCGCGCCACCAGATCGTCGTACCGCCCGCCGCTGGCGATGGAGCCGAACACCACTTCCTCGCCCGCGTCATTGGTGACCGCACCGGTCAGTTCGCCTTCCCAGACCGGGCCGGTGTAATAGTCCAGGCCGCGCACCACGCCGGTGTCGAACATCACCCGGTCAGGGCCGTAGCCGGAGGCCGAGAGCAACTTGACGATCTGCTCCAGCTCGTTAAGGCCTTCCGCCCCGATCTTGCTGGTCGCAATCAGGGTGGCGATCTGGTTCAGATGCGCCTCTTCATCCTTGGCGTCGGGCGCGACAAAGGCCAGCACCCGCTGCGCCTGATCGGCGCTGAGCCCTGCGCCCTTGGTGAAATCGCCGGATTCATCCTTGCGGCCCATACCCAGCAGCGCCGACACACCGTCCACCCCCAGCCGGTCCAGCTTGTCGATGGCGCGCAGCACGATGCCGCGCCGCTCCCGGTCCTCCAGCGGAATACCCGCCACTTCCAGCACACCGTCCAGCAGCTTGCGGTTATTGACCTTGATGATGTAGCCGCCGCGGCTGATGCCCAGGGCCTCCAACGTGTCGGCCAGCATCATCAGCAGCTCGGCATCGGCGCTCGCTGTTGCGGTGCCCACCGTGTCGGCGTCGAACTGGGTGAATTCGCGGTAGCGTCCCGGTCCAGGCTTTTCGTTGCGCCACACCGTGCCGGTCTGATAGCGGCGGAAGGGCTTGGGCAGGTTCTGGAAATTGGCCGCGACGTGACGGGCCAGCGGCGCCGTCAGGTCATAACGCAGGCTCATCCACTGCTCGTCATCGTCCTTGAGCGAGAAGACGCCTTCATTGGGCCGGTCCACATCCGGCAGGAACTTGCCCAGCGCGTCGGTATATTCGAAGGCCGGCGTTTCCAGCGGCTCGAAGCCATAGCTCTCGTAAACCGCCCGGATTGTGGCCAGCATCTTCTGCTCGGCCATGATCTCGGCGGCACCCCGATCGCGGAATCCGCGCGGCAGCCTGGCCTTGGGTCGGTTCAGTTTCTGCGAAGCCATGAGGGAATCTTTTAAGAATGGCGGGGGTTGTACCGGCCCCCCGCCGAGGCGGCAAGGAACAGCCGTGGTTGAACATAAAATATTATATATCAAGGCCTTACAAGCGGCCCGCTTTATCGCTTGCGTCGCCGCATGCTGCAATGCGAACTAGCCCGTAACAGAGGGGGAGCCGCGAAAGTGCAAAGCAAAGTCTATCCCGATGCCGCTTCGGCGCTGAAGGGCGTCACCTTCGATGGCATGACCGTGATGTCCGGCGGCTTCGGCCTGTCCGGCAATCCCGAGAACCTGATCGCCGCCCTGAAAGAGGACGGGGTCAAGAACATCACCGTGATCGCCAACAATTGCGGCGCCGATGGCCTGGGCCTGTGGGTGCTGCTGAACAATGGCCAGATCAGGAAGATGATCTCCTCCTATGTCGGGGAGAACAAGCTGTTCGAACAGCTATATCTCACCGGCAAGCTGGAGCTGGAATTGAATCCGCAAGGCACCCTGGCCGAGCGCATCCGCGCCGGCGGCGCCGGCATTCCCGCCTTCTATACCCGCACCGGTGTCGGCACGGTGGTGGCGGAAGGAAAGCCCACAGAAGAGTTCGACGGTCTGACCTATGTGCGCGAGCGTTGGCTGCGCGCCGACCTCGCCATGGTCAAGGCCTGGAAGGGCGATACCGAAGGCAACCTGATCTACCGGAAGACGGCGCGCAACTTCAATCCGGTGATGGCCACCGCGGGCGCGATCACCATCGCAGAAGTGGAAGAACTGGTCGAGCCGGGCCAGCTCGATCCCAACCATATCCATACGCCCGGCATTTTCGTGCAGCGCATCCTGCAGGGGCGCGATTACAAGAAGCCGATCGAGCGGGTGACCACGCGTCCCCGTCCGTCCGCGGGAGACGTGTGATGGCCTGGAGCCGCGAAGATATTGCCGCCCGCGCCGCGCGCGAACTGAAGGACGGCTTCTACGTCAATCTGGGCATCGGCATTCCGACCCTGGTGGCCAACTACATCCCCGCCGGCCTGAAAGTGACCCTGCAGAGCGAGAACGGCATGCTGGGCATGGGCCCCTTTCCCTATCCGGGTGAGGAAGACCCCGACCTGATCAATGCCGGCAAGCAGACCATCACCGAACTGCCCAGCACCAGCTATTTCTCCTCCGCCGACAGCTTCGGCATGATCCGCGGCGGCCATATCGACCTGTCGGTGCTGGGCGCCATGGAGGTCTCCGAAAACGGCGACATCGCCAACTGGATGATCCCCGGCAAGATGGTCAAGGGCATGGGCGGGGCCATGGACCTGGTGGCCGGGGTCAAGAAGATCGTGGTGGTGATGGAGCACACCAACAAGGCGGGTGAATCCAAGGTGCTGAAGACATGCACCCTGCCGCT
>Ga0310811_10011441_pt1 | contig 11512 bp, 11 predicted proteins | sample YCmetagenome_FD_207642 | JGI IMG/M metagenome (GOLD analysis project Ga0310811, IMG submission 207642) | Soil microbial communities from experimental microcosm in Duke University, North Carolina, United States - YC | ecosystem: Engineered > Artificial ecosystem > Soil microcosm > Unclassified ... | reverse complement strand
TTGGGGCCGTTGGTCCTGGGCGCCATCACCGACGTGTTCGGCCCCAACGTGGCGCTGGCCACCGCCGCCACGCTGCTCACCGCCGTCGCGCTGCTCTTCGGGCGCTGGGCCCCCGAGACCTACCGCCGGCTCTGATCCGCGCGGGGCGGGCGCCTCAGCGCGGCAAGCACTGCGCGAGCAGGTCGATGAGCGCCAGCACGCTGCGCTGTTGCACGTCGCGGAGCGCCGCGTACTCCGCCACCTCGATCACGCGGATCCGTGGATCCGCCATCAGCACGCTCAGCAGCGCGAGGCCCTCGTCGAGACGCAGCCCGCGCTCGTGGCTCGGGACGTCGACGTCGCCGTCGTCGACCACGGTGAGCCCCGCCCGACGCAGACGGTCGATCAGGTTGGCGTCGCGATACGCCGCGGCGTCGTTCTCGCTGCCGGGATAGCGAGCCGCTACGCAGCGGCACCCCGAGCACGTGATAGGTGGACATCGGCGCCAGCGCCCTCCCGGCTCGGGCCGGAGCCGCGCGGGGGTCGGGACTCGACCCCCGCGCGGCGGGCACGCGTCACGCTCCGGAGCGGAGCGTGGCCTGGATCGTTACTGCAGCGGCGAGAACGCCGAGGGCAGGACGATCTTGTTCTGCTGCGAGATCAGGCGATCACCGCCGCCGCCCGGAGGCCAGATGCCCTTCTTGCGGGCGTCGTCGCGGACCTGCATGCGCTGGTCCATGCTGTTGTACGCCCAGATGTGCACGAAGCCGTTGGCCTTGCCGAACTCCACGCCGCCCGCGAGGACGACCGGCGAGAGCTTGATGCGCTCGGGCAGCTTGGCCTTCCACCCCTCGGCCGTCGCCGGCAGGGTGCCACCCTTGAGCGTGTAGTAGCGAATCTCGAAGACCGGCCCCATCTTGCCCGGCGTGGGCTTGGGCACGAAGTCCCAGGCGTTGATGATCTCCGAGCGCATCTTGCGGATGAACTCCGAGATCTTCGGCGGCCAGTTCGAGTCCTTGGCAGCCTCGCCACGGATCTTGGCGCGCTCGTTGAGGTCGTTGTAGCCCCACACGTGGATGATCTCGTTGAGGGGACCGATCTCGGTGTGCCAGAACGCGGTCAGCTCCGAGTACTTCTTGCGATACTCGTAGGCCTCGCCGAACCGCTTCTCCACCTCGGCCAGGCTGCCCGGAGCGATCTGATACGTCCGGATTTCGTAGATCACGCTGAGGCTCCTTTCGTGACGCGCCCGAATCTGACGCCGTGCGTCGCACCGTGTCGGATGCACCGCCGGCCGCGATGCCGTACTATGCCTCACGCTCGCGCCAGACGCCACCCGGGAGGCCTCGATGCCCACGCGCTCGCTCCGCTCACTCGCCCTGCTCGTCCTCGCCGTCGGTGTGATCGCCGCTCCCGCGATCGGTCAGACGCCGCGGCGCGGGGGCGTCCTGAACGCGATGCTGGCCGAGGATCCGCCCGGCTTCTCCATCCACGAGTCTGCCACCATCTCCGGCGTGTGGCCCGTCATGCCCTGCTACTCGAACCTCGTGCTGTTCGATCCGCTCAAGCCAGTCGAGACGGTCGACACGATCATCCCCGAGCTGGCCGAGAAGTGGTCGTGGCAGGACAGCTACCGCAACCTCGTCTTCTTCCTCAGGAAGAACGTGCGCTGGCACGACGGCAAGCCCTTCACCGCCCGCGACGTGAAGTACACGTTCGACGTCGTGCGCGAGGCGCCCGACGCGCCGGCCCGCCTGCGGCTGAGCCCGCGCAAGGACTGGTACGCCAACGTCGAGGCCATCGAGACGCCCGATCCCCACACGGTGATCTTTCGCCTGCACCGGCCCCAGCCCTCGCTGCTGCTGATGCTCGCCTCCGGTTACTCGCCCGTCTATCCCGCCCACGTCCCGCTCAACGACCTGCGGCAGAAGTGCGTGGGCACCGGACCGTTCCGGCTCAAGGAGTACGCGCGCGGCCAGTTCGTCGAGATGGAGCGCAACCCCGACTACTTCGTCCCCAGCCGGCCCTACCTCGACGGCATCCGCTATCCGATCATCACCGAGCGGGGCACGCGGCTGGCGGCGCTGCAGGCGGGCCGGCTCGACACCTCCGTGCCGCTCGAGATGACGAAGACGATGGCCGAGACGGTGAAGCAGAACGCACCGTCGGTGATCGTGGCGGAGATCGGCCAGAACGGCAGCGACAACGTTGTCCTCAACCACAAGAAGCCGCCGTTCGACAACCCGACCGTCCGCCGCGCCGTGAACCTGGCCATGGACCGCAACGCCTACGTCAAGGGTGTGCGCCACGGCGGGGCGATCATCGGCTCGGCCCTCATGGGCAAGCCCCACGGCTCGTGGGGATTGCCGGAGAAGGAGCTGCGCACGCTCGGGGGCTATCGCGACCCGGCCCGGGACAAGGCCGAGGCCAAGAAGCTCCTGGCCGAGGCCGGCTTCGGGCCAAGCAAGCCGCTCAAGGTGGAGCTCACCACCCGCTCGTTCGCGATCTACCTCGACCTGGCCTCGTTCGTGGCCGACCAGCTCCGCCAGGTGGGCATCGACGTCACGCTCAGGCAGGTTGAAACCGCCCAGTACTTTCCGATGTTGACCCGTCGTGAGTTCCAGATCGGCGCCAACCTCACCGCCTCCGGCATCGACGACCCCGACGGGTACTTCTTCGAGAACTACAAGTGCGGCGCGGCGCGCAACTACACCGACTACTGCAACGAGCAGACGGACAAGATGATCGACGCCCAGTCCCAGGAGCTGAACCACGACAAGCGCCTGAAGATGGTCTGGGACATCGAGCGCAAGCTGGAGGCCGACGTGGCCCGACCCATGCTGGGCTGGCGTAACGAGTACTTCACCCGCTGGCCGCACGTGAAGAACCTGGTGCCCCACAACGCGCTCTACAACTACGGGCGCATGCAGGAAGTCTGGCTCGACAAGTAACCTCGTCATCGGGAGGGACCGACCCATGAGTGTCCGCTCCGCTCGCTGGCTCACCGTCGCCGTCCTCGCCGTCGTGCTCGTCACCGGCGTCCGTCCCGCCGCCGCCGCGCCGCCCGACGGCACCATGGTGCTGGGGCTGCACGTCACGCTCGTCTCGCGCTGGCTCGACCCCGGCGAGACCGAGGGGCTCATCACGCCCTTCATGGTGCTCTACGCGCTGCACGACGCGCTGGTGAAGCCGATGCCGGCCGGCATCATGACGCCGAGCCTGGCCGAGTCGTGGACGGTCTCCAAGGACGGGCTCAGCTACGAGTTCCTCATCCGCAAGAATGCCAAGTTCCACAACGGCGACCCGGTGACGGCGGAGGACGCCAAGTTCACCTTCGAGCGCTACAAGGGCGCCTCGGCCAAGCTGCTCAAGGACAAGGTCAAGGAGGTGCAGGTCGTCGCGCCCAATCGCATCCGCTTCGTGCTCAAGGAGCCGTGGCCGGACTTCATGTCCTTCTATGGCACCTCGGCCACCGGCGCGGCGTGGGTCGTGCCGAAGAAGTACGTCGAGAAGGTCGGCGATGACGGGTTCAAGAAGGCGCCGGTCGGCGCCGGGCCGTACAAGTTCGTCTCCTTCACGCCCGGCGTCGAGCTCACGCTGGAGGCCTTCGACGGCTACTGGCGTAAGACGCCGTCGGTCAAGCACCTGGTCATGCGCACGATCACCGATGAGAGCACGCGGGCGGCGGCCGTGAAGACCGGCGAGGTCGACGCGGCCTACCTCTTTGGCGGCGCCGTGGCCCAGGATCTCAAGCGCTCCCCGGGCGTGCGCGTGGCCGCACCCCTGCTCTACGGCATCTACTGGCTGGACTTCCTCGAGCGCTGGGACCCCAAGTCGCCCTGGCACGACCGCCGCGTGCGGCTGGCGGCCAGCCTGGCCATCGACCGCAAGGCGATCAACGAGGCGGAGATGCTGGGCCTCGGCAAGGAGGCGGGCGGCTTCGTGCCACCCCAGTTCGACTTCGCGCTGCCCATCGAGCCCCCACCCTACGACGTCAAGCGGGCCAAGCAGCTGATGGCCGAGGCCGGCTACGCCAACGGCTTCGACGCCGGCGATCTCACACCGCTGCCGCCCTACACCTCGCTGGCCGAGGCGGTGGGCAACTTCCTGGGTGAGATCGGCATCCGCGTCCGCGTGCGCACGATGGAGCGCGCCACGTTCATGAGCACCTGGCACGACAAGAAGCTCAAGGGCCTCGTGATCGGCGCCACCGGGGCGGCCGGCAACGCCGCCGCCCGCCTGGAGCCGTTCATGACCAAGGGCGGCATGTACGCCTACGGCTCGCTGCCCGAGATCGACGACCTGTTCCAGCGTCAGGCCAGAGAGCTCGACCGCAAGCAGCGCGAGGCGCTGCTACACCAGATCCAGAAGATCGTCGCCGACCAGGTGCAGGTGGCGCCGATCTTCCAGCAGGGCTTCATCTGGGGCATCGGCTCGCGCGTCGAGCAAGCCGGCGCCGGCCTGATCCAGGGCTTCCCCTACGCGGCGCCCTGCGAGGACCTCAAGCTGAAGTAGACGCCGCGCCCGCCGGCGGCGCTACCCGCCGTAGAAGACCTTGTCGCCGAGGTCCTTCAACCACAGGGTGGCGTCGTCGGCCCGGCCGTCCGGGGTTTTCATCACGCCCGCCTCCACCACCTTGCCGATGAAGATCGAGTGATCGCCCATCTCGACGGTCGATTCCAGCGTGCACTCGACGAAGGCCGGCGTGTTGGTGAGGATCGGCGCGCCGGTGGTACCCGCGCGATAGGGCTCGCCGGAGATCGTCTCGCCCTTCTTCTCGGCCGGCTTGAAGAACGTGAAGGCCATGGGCCCCTGGCCCTTGCCGAGCACGTTCAGCGCGAAGGCCTTCGTCTCCTTGATCAGCGGATGGGCGTGCGAGTCGACCTTCACGCCGACGGCGACGAGCGGCGGCTCGAACGAGGCCTGGGTGACCCAGTTCACGGTGGCCGCGGCGATGCGATCGCCCTTGGCGGCGGTGAGCACGTAGAGCCCGTAGGGAATCATGCGCAGCGCGGTCTTCTTGGCGTTGGCGTCCATCGATTCCTCCTCGACGAGGCGAAGCATATACTACCCGCCAACGGGAGAGCACGATGACCGCGCGAGGCTTCGCCGACGTCACCTACGAGGACATTCTCCGACGGGCCCGCGAGCTCGCGCCGATCTTGCGCGAGCGCGCGGCGAGCGCCGAGGCGAATCGCCAGATGGAGAAGACGACCCTGGACGATCTCCATCGCCAGGGCCTGTTCCGCTTCCATCAGCCCCGGCGCTGGGGCGGCCTGGAGCTGCCGTTTCCGGCGATCTTCGACGTGCCGTACGAGATCGCGCGCGGCTGCGCCTCGACGGCGTGGAACGTCGCCAACCTCGGCATCCACCACTGGATGCTGGCGCTCTACGACGAGCGCGCGCAGGAGGAGGTCTGGGGGCCCGATCCCGACGCGCTGATCGCCTCCGGCATCGCCTACCCCCAGGGCCAGGGCCGGCGCGTCGAGGGTGGATTCCTGGTGAGCGGCTTCTGGAACTTCTCGAGCGGTGTCGATCCGGCGACCTGGAACATGCTGGCGGTGACGGTGCGCGAGGGCGATCGCGTCGTCGATCACCGCATGTGCCTCGTCCCGCGCGGCGAGTACGAGATCGTCGACGACTGGCAAGTGCTGGGCATGCGGAGCACCGGCTCGAAGTCGGTGCGGGCCACGAACGTCTTCGTGCCCGAGCACCGCGCGCTCTGCATGTACCTGGCCCGGGGTGGAACCGAGTACCCCGGCGCGCGCGTGAACGCGAATCCGCTCTATCGCATCCCGCTGTCGGCGCTCGGCTCGCACTGCCTGGCCGCGGCCGGCGTGGGCAACGCGCAGGCCGCCGTCGAGATGACGATCGAGGCCATCAAGGAGCGCTCGACGAACTACACCGGCCTGCGCATGCGCGACTTCCAGGCCGTGCAGCTGCGGGTGGCCCGGGCCGGCGCCCAGGTCGACGCCGCGCGCCTCTCGATCCGCACCGACTGCGTCGACGCCGAGCGCATCGCGCAGGAGGGGCGCGCGCCCACCCTGGAGGAGAAGCTGCGCTTCAAGCGCAACGTGGCGTGGGCGATGGAGCAGTGCACCGAGGCCATCGATTCGCTGCACGCGCTCGCCGGCGCCAACGGCATCTACGATCGCTACCCGATCCAGCGCCTCTTCCGCGACCAGCACGCGCTCTCGGCCCACATCGGCTTCTCGTGGGACGCCCAGGGCGGGCCATGGGCCCTCGTCGCGATGGGTGGGGAGTTCCTGAGCCCGACCATGTGAACGGGGGCCTCGACGACCCCCAGTTCAGGTTCTCGTCCTGAGCGAGGTCCGGACGCGGGGCTGCTCGTGGACGCCGAGAGCGGCCCGTGAGTGCTGCCCGCAATCGGAGGAGTTCCCGGCTATTCGAACCGGAGCGCCTCGATGGGATCGAGCCGGGCGGCGCGGCTGGCCGGATACAGGCCGAAGACGACGCCAACCGCGGCGGCCACGCCGAACGCGGTCAGGACCAGCTCCGGTGCGATCAGCGTCTGCCACTGAACGAAGTAGGCCAGCGCCCAGGTACCGCCCACTCCTGCGGCGATGCCCAGCACGCCGCCGATCAGCGCCAGCGTGATGGCCTCCGTCAAGAACTGCGCGAGGATGTCTCGCCGGCGCGCCCCCACCGCCATCCGCAGGCCGATCTCGTGCGTACGCTCGGTGACCGACACCAGCATGATGTTCATGATTCCCACCCCGCCCAGCAGCAACGAGACGGAAGCGATCGCCCCCAGCAGGTACGTCATCGTCTGCGCGGACTCTTCCCGGGCTCGTAGCACATCGGACGGATTACGGATGTCGAAGTCATCGTCCTGTTCGGAATGCAGTCGGTGACGCTGGCGGAGGAGCTCGCGGATCTGCTGCTCGATCTCGGCGCGGTCCTCGTCCTCCCGCATCTTCACGCTGATCACCCAGATGGCGCGGGCCTGACCGGGGATCCGGCCAAGCAGCTTGTGCCGCGCCGTCGACAGCGGGACCATGAGGACGTCATCCTGGTCCTGTCCCCACGGCGTCTGGCCCTTGCGCTCGAGGACACCGACGACGGTGAACGGCACCCGGCGGATGCGGACCGTCTGGCCGAGCGGCAGCTCCTCTCCGAACAGGTTGGCGGCTGCCGTCTGGCCCAGCACCATGACCTTCGCCGCTCTCTGGTGATCGTCGATGGTGATCGGCCGGCCCGTGACCACGCTCCACTCCTTGACCTCGAACCACTCCGGGGTCACGCCGGTGACCGACGTCCCCCAGTTGCGGCCGCCATGTGCGGCCTGGAAGGTACCACCACGCGTGGGCGACGCGGCCAGCACGCCCGGAATCTCTAGCTGGATGGCGACCGCATCCTCGTCGGTGAGCGTGGCCCGAGTGCCCTGGCCAGTGCGCACTCCCGCCGCCTTGGCGCTGTTCGCCGTCACGATGATGATGTTCACGCCCAGGCTCTGGATCTGTTCGGCCAGCTGGGCCTCGGCGCCGGCGCCCACCGCCACCATGGCGACGACCGCCCCGACTCCGATCACGATCCCGAGCAGCGTGAGCGAGCTGCGCAGCGTGTGAACTCGCAGCGCGCGGGCGGCGATGCGCGCGTTCTCCAGGAGCATCAGCCGACCCCGCCCGGGCCGGGCCCGTCGGCGGCGATCAGGAACACGCGGGTGCGGCGCACGCTGAGCCCCTCGTCCTGGCCCTGATCCGGGCGTACGATCGTCATCCGCACGCCGTGGCAGCCGGTGACGACGACGAGCATCGCCTCACGGGCGCTGACGTACCACGCCCGGTCGCCCGGGCGCAGCCCGCGGCTCAGGCGCAGGCCGATCGAGCCGGAGATCGGACGCCAGCGCAGGCGCAGCGACGTCATCCCCGCCACGACCACGAGGACCAGCACGACGATGCCGATGACCTGCACGTGCGCCGAGCCGAGCCACGCGCAGCCCAGCGCCACCAGGACCAGCCAGGCCAGCAGCGCATCGACCCACCGCAGCCATCTCCGTCGATCGATCCAGGACAGGATCGCCTCCGGCACCGGGCGCATCGGCGTCGTCATGGCGAGATCGTACCGCGTGGCGATGGACGCCGGGCGCTGATATAGTCCCGGGCGTCGCAACGACCGACAGGAGGGCACCGTGAAACTGCTCTACTTCGACGACTTCAAGCTGGGCGTGCTCAAGGGCGAGTCGGTGGTGGACGTCTCGGCGGTCGTGCAGGACATCCCGCACATCGGGCCCCACGATCTCATCAGCGGCCTGATCGCGCGCTTCGCGGACTATCGCGGCAAGCTGGAGGCCGCCGTCGCCAAGGGCAGCGGCGTGCCCGTCACCAGCGTGCGGGTGCGTCCCCCGACCCCCAGGCCGTACAACATCGACGCGATGGCCGTGAACTACATGGAGGACGGCACGCGCAGCGAGCCGGCGCCGATCAACGCCTTCCACAAGTCGCCCAGCAGCGTCATCGGTCCCGGCGACACGATGGTGCTGCCCGACGTGCCGGCGACCATCTTCGAGGGCGAGGCCGAGGTGGCCATCGTCATCGGCAAGCGTGCCTCCAACGTGCGCGCCGCCGACGCCATGAGCTACATCTTCGGCTACATGAACTTCATCGACGGCTCGGCGCGCGGCCTGCCGCCGGCCGGCAACGTCTTCTACCAGATGAAGTCGCGCGACACGTTCTGTCCGATCGGGCCCTACCTCGTCACCGCCGACGAGATCGCCGACCCGCACCACCTGCAGATCAAGCTGTGGGTCAACGGCCAGCTCATGCAGAACTTCAACACCAGCGACATGGCCCACAAGATCCCCCGCTGCATCGAGTGGGTCACCTCGATCCACACGCTGGAGCCGGGCGACGTGCTGGCAACGGGCACGAACCATCGCGGGCTGAGCGCGTTCCAGAACGGCGACGTCGTGGAGCTGGAGACCGAGGGGCTCGGCCGCCTGCGCTTCAACGTGCGGGACGACCTCAAGCGCACGTGGTCACGCGAGACTCGGCTGCAGCGCCAGGACAAGAAGCTGGAGCCGCCAACGACGCCGCAGCTCACCGGGAAGTACGCGCCAGGCCAGAAGTAGCGACTACGACATCTGCAGCGCCGGCAGGACCTCGCGGCTGAAGCGCTCGAGCTGGGCGAGCTGATCGTCGCCCACGAAGCGGATGCAGAGGTCGGTCACGCCGGCGTCGGCATAGCGGCGCAGGGCCGCGATGACGACGTCGGCGGGACCCAGCCCCATCGTGCCGCGCGAGTGCACGCCGCCGCCGTAGTAGGCAGCCAGGAAGTCGGTGGTGAAGCGCTCGGCCCGCCCCGGGTCGTCGTCCATCCGCACCGTGGTGTACACGCAGAGCGACCAGTCTGGACGCTGCCGTCCGTGACGCGCCAGCGCGGCCTCGGCCTGCTCGCGAACCGCCCGACACTCCTCGGCGTGGATGTAGGTGGTGATGATCCCGTCGCCCAGCTGCCCGAAGCGCTCGAACTGCGCGGGCAGGAACTCGCCGCGATTGGCCGCGGTGATGAGCACCGGCGGCCCGGCCTCCGTCCAGGGCAGCGGGCCAATCGTGTGCTCGGTCAGCTCCCAGTCCTCGCCCCGCTGGCTCACCGGCTCGCCGCGCCAGAGCGTGCGCCACACCTGCACGTGCTCCTCCAGACGGCGCACGCGCCGCTTGTGATCGGCACCGCACGCCGCCCACTCGCGCTCGGCCGAGGGCAGGCTCCAGCCGACGCCGAGCCCCATGACCGCGCGGCCCCGCGAGATCTGATCGAGGTTGGCGATCTGGCCGGCCAGCACCACCGGATGGCGCAGCGCCGGCAGCAGCACGGCCGTGCCCAGGCGCACGCGCGGCGCGATGCCGGCGATGTAGGCGAGCGTCGTCAGTGGCTCCAGCCGCGGCTTGGCGACGATGCTGTCGCCCACCCACACCGCGTCGTAACCCGCGGCGTCGGCGTGACGGGCCATCGCCCAGCACTCCTCCACCGGCGGGCGCCGCGCCGAGTGCATCACGACGCCGCGCGTGGGGATCAGGACACCGAGGCGCATGGGCTGGTAGTGTAAGCGACCTCGACGTCCCGAGGAGGCGCTTCATGAGCAGCTCGCCGGCCCGCGGCCGCGTTCACCTCGTCGGCAGCGTGCCCCTGCCCGATGCCGAGACCGTCTTCCGCACGCTCGCCGCCGCGCTCGGCCCCCTGCTCACGCGCATCCCCGACGGCGAGACCGGCGAGCGCCGGCGCTGGATCTGGTGGCAGCGCACGATGCTCGCGCATCATCCGGCGCTCGAGGTCGATCGCGAGGCCGGCCTGCTGGAGCTGCGCCAGTGGGACGGCTCACTGCTACGGCGCGCCGAGCTGCTCCGCTTCCGCGAGGGTGTGGCCCCCGACAGCGTCCGCTTCGAGACCGGCTACGACGGTGCGGCGGTGGCGTCGTGGCGCGTCTTCGAGCGCCTGCAGCGCGAGGGTGTGCTGCCAGTCGGGGCCCGGTTGCAGGTATGCCTGCCCACGCCGATGTCCAGCGCGTACATGTACGTGAGCCCGCGTGCTCACGACGACTACCTGCGCGTCTACGAGCGCGCGCTCCTGGCCGCGCTGCGCTCGATCACCGCGAGCATCCCCGCCGCGTCGCTGAGCATCCAGTGGGACATCTGCCAGGAGGTGCTGCTCTTCGAGCACTACTTCCCCACCCGCCCGGCCGACTACAAGGAGCGGATCGCTGCACTGCTCGGTCGCCTCGGCGATGCCGTCCCGCCTGGCGTCGAGCTCGGCTATCACCTCTGCTACGGCAGCCCGGCCGACCAGCACCTGGTGATGCCGAAGGACACCGCGATCCTGACCGAGATCGCCAACGCGATCTTCGCGCGCGTGCAGCGGCCCGTCGATCTGCTACACGTGCCCGTGCCGCGCGAGCGCGACGACGCGGCCTACTTCCTGCCGCTGCACGCGCTACGCCGGCCGCCCGGGACCGCGCTCTATCTCGGGTTGATCCACCACGGCGATCAGGCCGGCGACAAGCGCCGCATCGCGACGGCGCGCACGGTCGTTACCGACTTCGGGGTCGCGACGGAGTGTGGCTGGGGACGGACAGACCCAGTGCGCATCCCGGGCTTGCTCGCGAGCCATCGGAGCGCGGCCGCGCTGGTGAGCTGACGCTCGGGGTGCTCGGTCGTCCGGCGAGATGATCGTCGCGGCGTGCGGACCGAGGCCGACGTCGCCGCTGAAGGGCATTGGATGGGCGGTGTCACCCGCTGCCAGAAGGCGACATCACGGGCTGGACGCGCGGTGAAAAGATTGGCCGTTCCCGGCGCCCCTCGCACATAGCACAGCAGGCACGGCGCCGCACGGCGGGAAGGCCCGTGCGGCGCCTCCGCAGCGGTCAAACGTCTACAGCGCTCTCCACTGGATGCGACGGAACCTGACCGCGCCGGTGTGGGTCTGCAGTCCGATGAAGCGCGGCTCCTGGGGCGTAGACGGCAGGCCCCGGCGCGGGAACTGCGGATCTCCGGTGAACTTGAACATATTCACGATCTGG
>Ga0310811_10011440_pt1 | contig 11512 bp, 10 predicted proteins | sample YCmetagenome_FD_207642 | JGI IMG/M metagenome (GOLD analysis project Ga0310811, IMG submission 207642) | Soil microbial communities from experimental microcosm in Duke University, North Carolina, United States - YC | ecosystem: Engineered > Artificial ecosystem > Soil microcosm > Unclassified ... | reverse complement strand
CCGCCGGGGGAGTGCACTTGATCGGGTTGGGGGGGGGGGGTTTCGCCGGCGCAACCGCGTGGATGCCGGCCGGCACGGACCCCGCGCCGGCCGGCGACCGCGGCCATGTCCCGGCGGCTGGCGGCCGGGCGTGCGTGCCTTCCTGCCCCACCCGCCCGCCCTCGATCCCCGTGACATCTATCCCCCACGCAGGCCGCGCAGCGAGTCAGGCGTGCGAGGCCTGTTGCCCGGCAAAGCCCTCATACCGTTGCGGCACAACAGTTTCTGCCGCCCGCGGCCATCTGTTCAGAAAGCGCTTTCCGCATGTCACCCACATGGGTAGTGCTTGTGCGACAAGGGGAATCGCACCAGATGCGGGAGTGGAATGATGGTATGACGGCGATCGCCGAAGGAAGAGACCTGTGGCAGCTCTACGAGGAGGAGCTGCACGGGATACTGAGCCGTGGGGAGCGGGAGCGCAGGAGGATCTATCTCGAGGGCCTGGAGGTGATCGAGGAGCTGCTGGGGCGCACGGCGGGAGACAAGGACGACGTGGCGGCGCTGTGCGCGGACATGTTTTCAGGCATGGGGATCACGCGGCGCGAGGCGCTGAAGATGATCGAGCGGGCCAGGTTGTTGCGTCGGGAGAAGGTGCGACGGGCGGCGCATGACGACGGGCTCAGCCCGGAGCATCTGGCGGCGATCGACAAGGCGTTGAGCAAAGCGCCGGCGGCAGACCAGGACAAGGTCGAAGCGCACATGCTGGCGGATGCGGCGAACGTGGACTCCGACGGCATGGAGAAGATGGGGCGGCGGATTCTTCAGCTGCTGGACCAGGACGGCACGCAGCCCAAGGACGAAGAGCTCGCGCAGCCGCGGCGGGAACTGCACTGCACGACGCGGCGGGACGGGTCGATGGACATTCGGGCCAGGATCGACGCGGAGGCGGGGGCGGTCCTCACGGGACTGATCAGCCCGCTGGCCAAGCCGACCTCGGCGGACGACCGGCGAGACCTGGCCCAACGGCAAGGAGACGCACTGGTCGAGGTGATCGAACTGGCCGCCGGCAACAAGAAGACGCCGACGGAAGCCGACGAGAGGCCGCACGTCGCGGTGACGGTGGAGCTGGAGGTGCTCCAGCAGCAGGTGGGCACAGCGAAGCTGGGCGACGAAGGATACCTCGACGCGGCGTCGGCGCGGCGGATTGCCTGTGACAGCAAGGTGTTGCCGATCGTGCTCGGCGGCAGGTCCGACCCGCTGGACTTCGGGCGGCAGACGCGGACCATCCCCCACCGACTACGACGAGCACTGATAGCGCGAGATCGAGGATGCGCCTTCCCGGGATGCCAACGGCCGCCGAGGCAATGCCACGGACACCACATAGTCCACTGGGCCGACGGCGGGCCGACCAGCCTCGACAACACCGTGCTGCTGTGCGGGCACCATCACCGGGTGATCCACCACAGCGGATGGGAAGTGGTGATGGGGCAACGCAAACCCGAGTTCAGGAAGCCGCGGTACCTGACAGGCGGGAACCCATCTTGGCGATGAAGGCCAGGGCGGTCTCCTCGTCCTGGTCGGGCACGCCGATCACGATCTCGTCGACGCCGAGCGCCGCCAGGTGCGCAACCCGGTCGGGCGTGGCGCGATCCAAGGCCACGATGTACGGCTTGCCGGCGCGGCCGGCCTTGGCCCAACGCTCCAGCAACAACCGGACGCTGCCATCGACATCACCCTCGCCCGGCGTGGTGATCCAGCCGTCGGCGTGGGCGGCGATCCAGTCGAAGGTGCGCTCGGTGCCGCCGGCGCCGATCAGCAGCGGCAGATGGGACTGCACGGGCTTCGGATACGCCCAGCTGTCGCCGAAAGACACGAAGCGGCCCTGGTACGAAGCGACATCAGAGGTCCACAAGGCGCGCATGGCCTCGATGTACTCCCGCAACGCGGTGTACCGGAAGCGGCCAGGAACTCCGTGGTCGGCCAACTCGTCGGTGTTCCAACCGAAACCGGCCCCGAGGGTGACCCGACCATCGGACAGGTAGTCCAGCGTGGCGATGGTCTTGGCCAAGGTGATCGGATCGGACTCCACGGGCAGGGCGACGGCGGTGGCCAGGCGGATCCGGGACGTCACGGCGGCGGCAGCGCCCAGCGACACCCACGGGTCCAAGGTGCGCAGATAGCGGTCGTCGGGCAGCTCGGCGCCGCCGGTGCGGGGATGGGCGGCGTCGCGGCGGACCGGAATGTGGGTGTGCTCGGGCACGTAGAACGAGAAGAAGCCGGCGTCCTCGGCGGCCCGGGCGCACATCGCGGGACGGATGCCCCGGTCGCTGCTGAACAGCACGACTCCGAACCTCATGCCCACCTCGCAAACTAGAACGTGTTCTAGAAAAGCACCATAGCCCGCCAACGGGCCGCTGACCACAGCGGCCGGTCGGCGGAGTGCCGGCACGCAGGTCCACCGCTACCTTCCACGGCATGCACCACGTCCTCGCAGCGGTCCTGCTGATGGCCACGGTCACGCCGCCGACCCAGCCGGCGACGATCGACCTGCTCACGGCGAGCGGCTCAGGCTGCCAGCCGGCGACCACGGCGGTCGCGATCTCCCCGGACAACCAGGCGTTCACGGTGACCTACAGCGACTTCGCGGTGCAGGGACACGGCCAGGCGGCGCACAAGGACTGCACGCTGACGGTGCGGGTCAACCCGCCGGCGGGCTACACGTACGGCATCGACGAGACGGACTACCGCGGCTTCGCCCACCTGGACGACAAGGCCCGCGGTGTGGAGACGGCGACCTACCGGTTCGCCGGCCTGCCGACGCGGCACAGCACCCAGACCTTCGCCGGCCCCAAGGACGACGACTGGCAGGTCACCGATCAGCCGGACGCGAACCAGGTGGTGCACGGGCCGTGCAACGACCGCAAGCCGCTGACGATCACGGCCGATCTCAAGCTGGACGGGCAGTCCACCACCAGCTTCATGACGATGGACTCGACGGACGGCGCGGTCAGCTCCCGCTTCCACCTGTCCTGGCTCAAATGCTGACGGCGATGGCCGTCACCACGAACCCGTCCCGCACCAGATAACGCCCCTCGAACCCGGTCAACGGGACACCCCGCACCAGCGGCGGCTCGACCAGCAACGAGACCGAGAACGTGTTCTCGACCGGGTCGATGGTCACCCGGGCGTCGTTGAAGCCGAGCCACTTCTCGGTCAGCGGGAACCACGACTTGTAGACGCTTTCCTTGGCGCTGAACAGGATCCGCCCCCAGAAGGTGCCGGAAGGCAGCCGGGACAGCATCTCCCGCTCCTCGGGCAGGGTGACCACGCCCAGCACACCGTCGGGCAGCTCGGCATGGGTCTCGGCGTCGATGCCGACGGTCAGCACCTCATCGGCCCGTCCCACCGCAGCCGCGTAGTACCCACGAGTGTGCGTGATGCTGCCGACGATCCCGGCCGGCCACAACGGCTGCCGCTTCGCGCCGCGCAGGATCGGCGTCTCGGGCAGGCCGAGCTTGCCCAGCGCCCGCCGCGCGCAGCTGCGGGCGATGGTGAACTCCCGCACCCGCTTCTCCACGGCCTTGGCGACCTCGGGCTCCTCCTCGGGCAGCAGCCGGGCGTCCGGGTCGTCGCCGAGCACGTCGGCCGACACGACCTCGGCGGGCAGCAGGTCCTCGATCACGGGGGCGACGTTACCGGTCGCGCCGGAAGATCAGCGCCAGTACGCGGAGCACGAGCACGGCGCTGATGATCAGCAGGCTGTAGCCGACCGTCTGCAACAGCGTGACCTGCGGCTGGCCGCTGTCGCCGACGAGCAGGATGACGGCCATCACGCCGGCCGTCGCACCGAGCACGGTCAGCAGCACCTGGTGCAGCAGCACCATGACGTACTGGCGGTCGCGCTGGTCGGCCAGCAGTCGGATGTTCATCGACAGGCGCCCGTTCTCCAGTGCGCCGGCGATCCGGTCGACCCGCCGCGGCAGCCGCCGCAGCATGGGCACGAGCGTGACCAGCTCGTCCATCGCGGCGCGCCGCAAGGTGTCGGGGTCCTGGTGCACGTAGCCGGCGGCGACGGTGCGCGCCTCGGCGACCATGTCGAAGCCGGGCGACAGCTGGGTGAGCCCGCCCTCCAGCGTGGCCAGCGCCCGGAACACCGCCGCCACCTCGGGTGGCACCGACAGCCCGAAGTCGGCGACGATGCGGAACAGGTCGGCGAACATGCGTACGCCGGCCGACGCGCCGGGAGCCATGTGCCGCGCCAGGAACTGGCCGATCGCCCGCTCCAGCCGCGCCTGATCGATCTCGTCCGGCCGGCGCACCACCTCGAGCAGCGCGTCGGCCACGCCGAGCACGTCGGCCTTGTCCATGGCCAGCAGCAGCCGCTGCAACGCCTCCCGCAGCGCGCCGTCCAGCCGGCCGACCGAGCCGAAGTCGATCATGCCGAGTCCGCCGTCGCTGAGCAGCAACACGTTGCCGGGATGGGGATCGGCGTGGAAGACGCCGTCCGTCATCACCTGGCGCAGCATGGTGTCCAGCAGCGTGCGGGCCAGGCCCTCACGGTCCGGGGTGTCCGGTCCGGCCGCGCTCAGCGCGACGCCGTCCAGTCGCTCCATCACGAGCACCCGCTGGCCGCTCAAGGATTCGTACGGGCGCGGATACCGAACCCCGGTACGGCTCCCGGCCGCCACCGCGACCATGTTCGCGGTCTCGACCCGGAAGTCCAACTCCTCCTGCATGGCGTCGGCGAACCCAGCGGCCAGCTCTCGGACACCGATCGTGCGGCCCCATTTGGTGCGAGAGTGCAAGGTCCTGGCCAGACGCGCCACGATGTCCAGGTCTCGTTGCACCACCGGGCCGATGCCCGGCCGCTGCACCTTCACCACCACCCGCTCACCCGACAGCAGCGTCGCGGCGTGCACCTGGGCGATCGACGCGGCGGCCAGCGGCTCCCGGTCGATAGCGCTGAACACCTCGTCCAGCGGCCGCCCCAGGTCGGCCAACACCTCGGCGACCTGCTCCCACGGGGCCGGCGACACCTGATCCCGCAGCCGGCTCAACGCGTCCACGAACTCGGCCGGCAGCAGGTCGCGGCGGGTGGACAGGATCTGCCCCAGCTTCACGAACGTCACGCCGGCCTCGTCCAGCGCGGTGGCCAGCGAGGCGGCCATCCGGGACCGGCCGCCGGCCTGCTCGAAGTCGGCCTTGCGCCGGCCCGACAGGTACGGACCGAGGCCGTGCCGGACGGCGATGCGGAGGATCCGCGAGTAGCGCCGGGCCCGGGCCAGCCGGCCGCGCAGGCCACGGACCAGGTCCATCGGCTGCGGCAGCGAGCCGGTCGGCACCAGCACCTCGGCCAGCACCAGGCAGATCATCGCGCCGAGCACGGAGGCGGCGATGCCGAGCAGGGTGAGGTACAGCTGGGAGACGCCGCTGGCGCCGAGGATGGTGGACCGCATCCCGTTGAGCACCGGGTCGAACAGCGCGATGGCGATCGCGCCGGAGGCCAGCCGCCGGACCAGGCCGAAGTTCATCCCCATCAGTCGCGACATGATGCCGGCGAACAGCAGGCCGGTCAGCACGGTGAACCCGGCCAACAGGACGAAGTTCAGCACGTTCCCCATGAGGGTGCAGGCTACGGCGAACGGCGCTAGCGCGATGGCCGAACGGTCGCGCATGATCTGCACGGCTGCCACCACCTCACTGGAGCAGCCCTATGTCACGACGCCTCACCCTGCTGGTGTCCGCCGCGGCGCTTGCCCTGATCGGCACGCCGGCCCTCGCGGCAACACCCGGCGCCGTCAGCGCCGACTTCGCCCAGACCTCGGTCTGGGGCGGTGGATATCAGGGGCAGTACACCGTCACCAACCAGAGCAATCACGCCATCAGCAGTTGGAAGGTCGAGTTCGACCTGCCGGCCGGCACCACCGTGTCGTCGTCCTGGGACGCCACGGAGACGGTCAGCAACAACCACTACACGTTCACCAACAAGAGCTACAACGGCACGGTCGCGGCCGGGGCCACGGCGGCCTTCGGCTTCGTGGCCGGCGGATCGGCGCTGCCGGCCAACTGTCTGCTGAACGGCGCGACCTGCGCCGGCGTCGTGGACACCACGCCGCCGTCGGCGCCGAGCAACCTCAAGGCCGGCACGGTGACGACCACCGGCGTCGCGCTGAGCTGGACGGGGTCGACCGACAACATCGGCGTCACCGGCTACGACGTCTACCGGGGCACGACCAAGGCGCTGACCATCACCGGCACCTCGGCGACGGTCACCGGGCTGGCACCGTCCACTTCGTACACGTTCACGGTCAGGGCACACGACCTCGCCGGCAACCAGTCGGCGGCAAGTAACGCCATCACCGTTACCACGGCCGCCGGTTCCGGCAGCGGCAGCACCTGGCCGCTGAAGGTCGCGCCGTACGTGGACATGGGCTCGTGGCCGACGCCGGTGCTGACCGACACCGCCAACGCCTCCGGGCTGCAGAACTTCACGCTCGCCTTCGTCACCGGCAACGGCTGCAAGGCCTCCTGGTTCAACGCCTACGACCCGACGACCGGCTGGGACCGGGCCGACATCGACGCGCTGCGGGCCCAGGGCGGCGACGTGACGATCTCCTTCGGCGGCGAGGCCGGCACCGAGCTGTCCGGCTCGTGCACCGACCAGACCCAGATCCAGCAGCAGTACCAGGCCATCATCACGGCCTACGCGACCAGCCGGCTCGATTTCGACATCGAGGGCGCGGCGGTGGTCGACCACACTTCGGTCGACCGGCGCAATGCCGTGCTGGCCAAGTTGCAGGCGGCGAATCCGGGTCTGCAGATCTCGTACACGCTGCCGGTGATGCCGGACGGATTGACTTCCGACGGCACGTACATCGTGCAGTCGGCGGCCAGTCACGGTGTGAACGTGAGCCTGGTCAACGTGATGGCCATGGATTACGGCCAGCACGACGGAATCGACATGGGAGTGAAGGCCCAGCAGGCGGCGCAGGCCACCCATGACCAGCTCAAGGCCATTTACCCGAGCAAGACCGACGCCCAGCTGTGGGGCATGGTCGGCGTGACGCCGATGCTCGGCGTGAACGACGACTCCAGCACGTTCTCGCTGGCCAACGCCTCGGCGCTGGCCACCTACGCGAACGGCAAGCACCTGGGCGAGCTGGCGTTCTGGGAGGTCACCCGTGACCGGAACGCGTGCAACGGCAGCCTGACCAACTGCACCAACGTGACGCAGCAGCCGTACGACTTCAGCAAGCGTTTCGAGGCGTTCACCGGCTGACGAACCGGCGGCGGCCCTCAGCTCTTGCGGGGGTCGCCGTCGATTCGCAATTGGCCGTTGACCCGGATCACCCGGATCGATTTCTGCTGGTTGGCGTTCGAGCCGTCCTTGCCGATATAGGTGACCGTGACCGGCACCGTGACCGACCCGTCGGGATTGTCGGTCACCCCGAACGCGCCGTTTCCGTAGACCTGGCTGAAGTTCGCCCAGTACGCGTTGTAGTCGTCCTGGTTCTTGAACAGCGCCTGGATGTTGGCCGACAACAAACCCCAGCCGGCCGTCGGATTCGGCGTGTTGTAGTAGTTGATCACCATCTGCCCGGCGTCGCCCTTGTTGATCGGCGGGCCGCCGGGGTCGTTGGTGACGCTGGTCTGGTTGGTGGTCGTCGTCGTGCTGGACGCCGTGGTGGTGCTGCTGGACGCCGAGGTCGACGGGGCGGACGCCGAGGTGGTGGTGGACGTGGCGGCCGGCGGCTGCTGGCCGGCTGTGGTCGTCTTGGTCGACGTGCCCGGCGGGGTGACGCCGTTGCCGCCGCCGCCGTTCAGGGTGGCGATCACGATCAGGCCGGTGGCGATCACGACGACCGCCACGACCAGGCCGATGATGATGGCCCGCCGTGAGGCCGGCTTGTCCAGGTCCGGCGCCTGCCGCACATCCCGCTTGGTGGTCGACTCGGGCGGCATGACCGCCGTGGCCACGAACAGCGACGGCGGCTCCGGCGCGGCCCCCTCGGCCTCCAGCACCGCGGTCCGGGCGGTCGGCGTCCAGGTCATCGGACGGCCGGCGCCGATCTCGGTCAGCGCGTCGGCGGCCTCCCGCATGGTCGGCCGGGCCTCCGGCTCGGCGTCGAGCATGCCCATCAGCAGGTCGGTGGCGACACCCGCCTGCTTGGGCGGCGGCACCTTGCCGGTGGCGACGGCGTGCAGCAGGGCCAAGGGATTCTGGCTGGTGCCGAACGGCGGCCGGCCCTCGACCGCGTTGTACAGGGTCGCGCCGAGCGAGAACACGTCGGCCGCCGGGCTCGGATCGTGCCCGCGGGCCACCTCGGGAGCCAGGTAGGCCGGGGTGCCGGCGGAGATGCCGGTCTGCGTGACGGTGACGTCGCCGACCGCGCGGGAGATGCCGAAGTCGGTGATCTTGGCGGTGCCGTTCTCGGTGAGCAGGATGTTGGCCGGCTTCACATCGCGGTGCACGATGCCGGCGGCGTGCGCCGCGGTCAGCGCCGACGCGACCTGCGCGCAGATCTTGGCCGCCTCCTCGGGCGACAGCGTGCCGCGCTCGCCCAGCACCGAGGACAGGCTGCGGGACGGCAGGAACTCCATCACCAGGCACGGCTCGCCGTCGTTCTCGGCGACGTCGAACACGGTGATCGCGTTGGGATGCTGCAGTCGGGCGGCGATCCGGGCCTCGCGCATGGCCCGCCGCCGCGCCTCGTCCGTCTCCTGCTCGGACAGACCAGGCTGGAGCACGAGCTGCTTGATCGCGACCATGCGCTCGAGACGCTCGTCCCTGGCCTGCCAGACGACACCCATGGCGCCGCTGCCCACCCGTTCGACCAGCCGGTAGTGCCCGCCGATCAGCTGCCCCGTGTCGATGACCGATTACTCCTCGTGAACACCCTTACCCGCACGTCCCTCGATGGGTCACACAATAGCGACCATGTATTACTACGGGCAGTAGGTGTTGGCCACACCCGACCCGGGTCCACTCTGGACGTCCGAAGGTACGTTGACCAGCATGAGGACTGCGATTGTGACCGGCGCGGGCGCCGGCATCGGGGCGGCGGTCGCGGTCGCCCTGCTGGACGCCGGCTACCACGTCGCGCTGGCCGGCCGGCGCGAGCAGCCCCTGCGGGAGACCGCGGGCGACCGGGACAACGCCCTGGTCGTGCCGTGTGACGTTGCGGTCGAGGCCCAGGTGGACGCCCTGTTCGACACCGTGGAGCAGACCTGGGGCCGGCTCGACCTGCTGGTCAACAACGCCGGCACGAACGGCCGGGCCGCGCCGGTCGAGGACATGTCGGCCGAGGTGTGGTCGCACGTGATCGGCACCAACCTGACCGGGTCGTTCCTGTGCGCCCGTGCCGCCTTCCGGGTGATGAAGCGCCAGCGGCCCCGCGGCGGCCGGATCATCAACAACGGCTCGCTGTCCGCGCACGTGCCGCGGCCCAACTCGGTGGCCTACACCGCCAGCAAGCATGCCGTGACCGGACTGACCAGGGTGCTGTCGCTGGAGGGCCGTCAGCACGACATCGCGTGCGGCCAGATCGACATCGGCAACGCCGAGACGGCGATGACCGCCCGAATGGCCGACGGCGTGCCGCAGGCCGACGGCTCCATTCGCGCGGAACCGAGGATGGACGTCTCAGCGGTGTCCGACGCGGTGCTCTACATGGCCGGACTACCCTTGAGCGCCAATGTGCAGTTCATGACCGTCATGGCGACGTCGATGCCATTCATCGGGCGCGGCTGACACAATAAAAGCCGCTCATGGGACGATCCCATCGTATCCTGTCAGGACGAAGCTGAATACGACTCAGCTTGTTACTCCGTTCAGTGGGCCACAATTTTCGCATTTGCGGCTACCGTGGGTCGCACCCGCCCCCCAGTCGTGGAGTATCGGGAAGGACACCCATGCTGAAAACGCTGGCCGCAACTGGTGTGGTTTTCTCCCTGTTGCAAACCGCCCAACCGTTTGCGTGGACCACCCCGCCGCCGCCGGACAAGATTGTCATCGACGTCGCGACGGTCATCGGCTCCGGGTGCCCGACCGGCACGGCCGCGGTCGCCGTCGCCCCGGACAACACGGCGTTCACCGTGACCTACAGCAGCTACACCGCGCAGGTCGGGGTGGGCGCGCAGCCGACCGACCTGCGCAAGAACTGCCAGCTGAACCTGCGGGTGCACGTGCCGTCAGGATTCACCTACGCCATCGCCGAAGCCGATTACCGCGGCTTCGGCCATTTGGAGAAGGGTGCGACCGGACAGGAGCGTGCCAACTACTACTTCCAGGGCAACGCGCCGACGGCATTTATCGCACACAACCTCAGCGGCCCGTTCGACGACGACTGGCAGAACACCGACACCACGGATATCGCCTCCCTGATCTGGGAGCCGTGCGGCCAGGAGCGCAACTTCAACATTAACACCGAGCTTCGGGTGGCGGCCGGAACGTCCAACCCGAAGACGACGACCAGCTTCCTGAGCATGGACTCCACCGACCTCGGCATTCAGACCACTTATCACTTCGCCTGGAAGACCTGCCCCTGACCCGGACGGGCCATTCGAACCCCCGCGAGTCACGCTCCCCGGCATGTCGAATGCGGTTTCTGCGCGAAACCGCCATTCGCCCGACGGGCAGCGTGACTCGCGGGGGTTTCAGGCGAGGTCGAGCAGGCGGCGGCAGCGCTGCACGGCGTCGGCCGGGCCGCTGATCGTCAGCTCGCCCGCGGCCAGCGCGTCCTCGGCCGACAGGTGGCCCGCGCCCAGTCGCACCAGCGTCACGGCGTCGACCGCGGCCACCACCGAGGCCGTGCCGGCCCGGCCGGCCGCCGCCCGCGCGTGACCGTCGCGCACCTCGATGCGGAACACCTCATCGTCCACGTGGAACTCGTAGTCCTCGTCCACGTCGCCGGCCCGCTCCGCCCGCAGCCGCGTCTCGGCGGCCAGGAAGCCCCAGCGCGGACGCACCGCGTCCACAGTGGACTTGTCCGGGGTGAAGCCGAAGCCCCAGCGGGTGAGGTCGAGGACCATCGGCCGCAGCAGCGCGCCGGCCTCGGTCAGCTCATAGGCGGTACGGCTCGGGCACTGCCGGATGACGCCCTTGTCGACCAGGAATTTCAGCCGGTCGGCCAGCAGGTTGGTGCCCAGGCCGGGCAGGTCGGCCAGCAGGTCGCTGTAGCGGCGCGGCCCGAGCAGCAGCTCGCGCACGATCAGCAGGGTCCACCGCTCGCCCAGCACGTCGAGCGCGACCGCGAGCCCGCAGTACTGGTGGTAGGCCCGCCGGACGTTCAAGATCCCCACCTCCCCCGCGGCCACACTCTAGCCGAAAGTTTGCTGATACAACCTTATCCGCGGGAACGGTCACGGGGCGAGGAAAGGCCCCAGGTCGGGGCGTTCTTCTGGGACTAGGTCCAACACTCGATCAGGCGCTGCGGCGCATGTGGTCGGCCGGGTTCTGCACGATGCGGTTGACCACCGAGCCGGCCGCGCCGCGCACGGCGGCCTCCCAGCCGAGCTTGGACACCTCGACCCG
>Ga0310811_10011439_pt1 | contig 11512 bp, 11 predicted proteins | sample YCmetagenome_FD_207642 | JGI IMG/M metagenome (GOLD analysis project Ga0310811, IMG submission 207642) | Soil microbial communities from experimental microcosm in Duke University, North Carolina, United States - YC | ecosystem: Engineered > Artificial ecosystem > Soil microcosm > Unclassified ... | reverse complement strand
GTACTGACCAAGCCGCGGGCTCGTCGTCTTTGTCGGCCTCGGCCTCGGCCGCCGTCGCCTGCACCTTGCCGGGCTTATGGTGGGCGGGCGCATAGATGGCATACACCTGCATTGGCGTCTTCCCGATATTAGTGACGTTGTGCCAAGTCCCCGCCGGAACGAGAATGCACCAACCGTCGGAAACTTCCTTTTCAAAAGTCAGCTTGTCCTGCGCGGGCCCCATTTGCAGTCGGCCGCGACCGGCGTCGAGCCGCAGGAACTGATCGGTCTCCGGATGCACTTCGAGACCAATATCGCCGCCGACCGGTATCGACATCAGCGTGACTTGCAGGTAGCGGCCGCTCCAGGCGACCGAACGATAGTTTGTGTTTTCTGTCGTCGCGCGTTCAATGTCGAACGATTGCGGCTGTGGCCCAATGTCTTGGATTCCAGTGCTAGTGCTATCCATGGATGATCTCCTCAACATTGCGGGGATGAATCGATGAACGGACGAACGCGGATATCGGCGCTGCTTCGCCATTACGCATTTAGCTGCGAGAATAGGGAGCATTTGCGTGACCATGCCGGTGGGCGTGAGCCACTCACGTGCCGTCGCATCATCTGAGGAGATGCCGCGATCTACGCCCGGTGGGCGAACGAAGCGATCAGTCGCTCTGTGGAAGATGCTTCAAAGTAGACGTGGTGGCGAGGCGAGCATCTACAAGGAGTTACTTTTGCCGCCTAAGACGTCCTTGGGCGGCACGCGCTCGGCCTCCTGCAGTGTCGCTTAAATGGTCAAGGTTCGCCGCTGTACTTCAAACCAGGCTACCAATTCGGTTGAGTCCACCGCGCACCAGCTTTCGATGCCCGCGAAGCATCTTCAGTAAGTTCAGCATCTCGTACACTGGTGTAGTTGCGTTATGGGACAACCTCCAAACGCCCAACTGCTCTACAACGCCTGCCAGTGCGACTGGCTCGGCGAAAGGGCCCGGGAAGCGGATGAATGGGCCGAAGAGGCGCGACAACCGACACTTCACTGACCTCGATGAGGGGCAGAATCTTCGGCACGGAAACGCGCACGTGAATTTCGAGCGCAAAATATGGCGCTGGCTCGACGCCGGGTTGCGGCTGCATCGCCTTACCGCCGGCCACGGCCGCCTCTCTGGGTGAGGCGCGTATCGGCCGCCTGTCCAATTCGGCAAAATCCATTAAGCGAACAGGCTTCCCATTAGGGTCTCCGAGCAGGTAGGCCCTTACTCAGACGCCGCGGGATCTCCCTCGGTCCTTCTCGACTTTTATACGTGTGGCATCCGCTACGGCATCGACCCGCAGACTGTGCCCACCGCCTCGGTGAAATTGATGAGTGCCGGTTCGGTGTCTCCTCAGATAATGCCGGTCGACCCCGATGAGTATTGACGGTCAATTCCTAGGCATGTGTCGCGACCCAGCGAAGATACGCAGCACGGGAAACATCTGGCGCGCCCATTGCCGACTCAGGCGCTCCAACCCATATCAAGTGTATGTTGCCACGGACGCTCAAAGGCGTGAACGATCTTTCCTGCCGTCTCGTGGCTCGCTGCCCGGGTTGTGGGCACTTCCAACATCTGGACATCAAAGAACTGATCGCGGAGCTGGGGCCGGATTTTGACTTCGTGACCCACTGCACGCTCCTTCAGGACGTGGTGTCGTGCGTTCGCTGCGGTCGGCCGGGGCTTCCCGTTATAGTAATGCAGTACTCGCCGGAGTCCGGTTGCTCTTCCCGGTCGACGAATTGAGTCACAGACGATCTTCGAGAGGCGACAGGACAACCGAATGTCTGCATAGGCGTGGACGCGTTGCGCACTGCCGTCGAGCGAAACCGGACTTGGGCTAGTAACGCGGTCAGGCTGCCAGTGTTCGGAATTTGAGTGAGCCCTGTTTTTCCTGAACCTGAACTTGCAAATCGGGCCCTGTCTCAAGCCGATTGGTGCACTCCTGCTCTTGGCGTCGGCGCTCCTGTTCTTTCCACTCTGATTCGCGACGTGCGGCCTCCTCACGCTTCGCCTTCCTAGCGGCAGCAGATGTGCTCGCCGCGGCAACGATACCATCGACCATGCCTTCGATCCGTTGCCGAGTGCCGTCCGAGAATTTCCGCCGCAGGCCATCCCAGTGGCTAACCGCCGGCTTTTACCCCGGCAACGATGTCTGGAAAGCCGTCACGAACCATGATGTCCCTGCATGTTCGCCGACGCGTGTACGGGATGAATCCCGTGGAACCCTCAGCTTTCTGGGAAATTATCGGAGCTGTGTAAAATTTTTCTGGACCATGTATCGCAGGTGCCAATGTCCTCAGCGGCTATCGTCGAGGCCGAGGGGCTCTCCCGCGACCGCTTTCCACACGGCTGCGATGACGAACGCCAAGGCCGCTATGGACATGCGGCGCCCAGTGGATCTTTGGCGAGACATGGCGCTGTTATCGCGCGGCATACAGAGCTAGGACGGCTGGGAAGCCTTCTTGCGCTTCCGGTGCTTGGGGGTGAAGGCAGAGTGTGGAAGCGCGTTGCCGTCGTCTAGCACTTCCACGTCCTTGTCGCCGCGATCCACGGCCGAGGACGCCGATACCAGGGCGTCCTCCTTACGAGTGAACGCCAGTTCCGTATGGACGCCTTCCCCGGTCGTCCATTTGACGATGTATGCCATCGCCTCACTCGCTCTTTCCCAGTTCCCGCGCCACGTCGGCCTTCATCGGCCCGACCTTCTCCACGGCACGCTTTAGCTGTTCAGCCGAGACACCCCATTTGTCGCTCCAGTAGCGTAGCTCGAAGTCCTCATTGACGTTCACGCGGTCGCGGTCGCGCGCGTCGGTCTTCGTGCGGTCATCTGCCATCGGACACCTCCACCGTGCATAACGAGCAGGCAATTGGACGGTTGCAGTGACTCAGATTTGAGCCAGGGAGTCGGAATATGTCATTCCGGCCCCCTAGCCGAACTGGCCAGCTACGCTGTACGACTCGTAATGAGCCGCTAAGGGCTTGAGGATAATGGCCGACCCGCACACGGATGTTTGGCGAACCGCAAATGCTCTGCTCGAGGAGTACGGGCTGGAGGCATGGTTCATCTCGGCCCGGCGGGCGGACGCTTTGCTATCTCAAGGGGACATGGACGGCCGGCGAACGTGGATGGCGATCCACCGCGCAGTCCAAGAAGTGCTGCGGACGACAGGCGCGCGGGCGAGCGAGACAACTAGGGGGCCGCGTTTGGCCGGGGCCTTAGGTGCGGTGATGCGCCATCGGTGGAAAAACTATGCGAGAGGCTCCCGCCCCTTCGTCTTTCGAATCCAATCTCGCCGCTGGTTAGCGAGCATGCGCCACGTCTTCGCCATTTGCAGGATTTGCTGGCGCTCTTCTTCGGTTTTCGACCCTGCGGCGAGTCTCTCGCATTCCTCGGCGTTGGCCAGGTATTGAGGAATGGTTGTGACCATTTGCGCACCTCCGTCCTGCACCCACCCTAGGCTCGTTCCACGGCGTGTCAATGGCGCCCGAGCTTTAGCGGCGATGCTTCCAGCCCGTCGAGGAAACAATGGCGGGTTTAGGGACTGACCATCCCCGGCCATGCGTCCCCAATCGGAAAATGCGGCAGCCCACGCTCAGGTCACCTATTCGGTGTTTTTGGCAGAGGATCATCCGGAAGCTCTCTAGAGGTGCCGATAGCGGCAGAGCGCTCGCGGGCCAATCGCCTCCACGTGTCCGCTATGGCGCGGATCGCGTCACGCTCGGACTGAACCGAGCCTGTCTGCCACAGCACGTCGCACTCGCGCGCCCGACGCAGATATTCCTCAACGCGTTTCATCGATGTGCTTGCCTTGGAGCCCGCTTAAATCTGGGCGTATCTACCGTAGGTTGGCAGTCTTGTAAAAGAGCAACTATCGGGTACCCGACGTTAACGGCCGCAGGCTCAATTTGATGCCCAAATGCCGAGTGCCCAGTCTACCCATCGACAAGCAATCCGTAACGCCTCGCTAGGCGCAAGGCTTCGGCTAACGCCCGCGCGCTGATTGGCACTAACGGTTCGTCAATCCACCGCCAACGCAAACGGCCGCCTTCGGGTGGCCGTTTGCGTTTGCGCGATCGGGTGAGGTGGACGGACCCGGGTTCGAACCCGAGGTGTGCTTCATCTAGAACAGTGTCGGGTTGGAAAAAAGCGAATGGTTTGCATGTGGCGACCCAAAGCGTCGCTAACCCGACGGACTCGCCGTACTCAAGTTCGATGTTCGTAAATCGCCGGTCGATTTATCTGCCGGGCGGAGATTTGTGGGAGATGGTTAGTCGGTTCGTTGCGTAGCTGCAATCGCACGCGTGATGATCGCCTCAGGCATGGCATGCAGACGCGCAACGAGCGTCGCTATTTCTTCGCCCGGCATCGGCTGATTGATTTCGAGGTGCTGCCGATCGGCGTCCCGTAGCACAGTTTGATCGCTCATCATCGCCCTGAATGCGGCGCGCAACGTTTGAGCTCGGTCATCGGGAACGCCAGGCGGTCCGAAAATCGGCCGGCCGACTTGCTGCTGGGCAAAAATGAGTTCGAGGACCCCGCGATCCGCGTCAGTGTGAGCAAGCTCGATCACTGTCGGGACGTCCGGTACCGACGGGTGACGCTGGAGGGATAGCTGGATTAGCAGATTGATCTTGCCGTCCCTGAGCCAGTCGGGTTTTCCGGTAACGATTGAGGAATAGTGCCAGCTACCTGTCCCCTCTACTTCCCCCCGTTCCATCGCGGCGGCGATTGTCGCGGTCGTCGTATATCCGGTGACGACCTTGAATTTAGTGCCAAGGATTCTATTCATGGCATTCGGAAAAATAACGTTAGCGCTAAGCGGAGCGGTCCCGCCGACGATCAGTTCGTGGGTAAAGATATCGGCAGCCGTCTTGACTGAGGACGTGTGCCATGAGACCGACATGCCGACTTCGCTGTTCATGCTTCCGATCCAGGTAAAGTCTTTTGCCTTAAATCGGGCTCCCTGCACTTGGAACAGGTCTGCTGTCACTAATGAACCATCGGCGTGAGCGATCACTGAGCCATCCTTAGGCGATTGGATGAAGAGGGTATTCTCCATCGCGAGACCACCCGCTGTCGGCAAATTTTCAACGATGACTCGGCTGACGCCGGGCAGAAAATTCGGAAGATGACGGGCGAAGAAGCGAGCATAAAGGTCATAACCTCCACCAGCGGCCGCTCCGACGAGAAGATGCATCTCCCGTCCTTTAAAGAACTGTTCTGGGGTTTGCGCGGTCGCTACCGAGGGGGCGCTAATGATCCAAAGCGTCGCTAATGCCAACCAACGGATGCTCCAGATCATGTCCTGTCTCCTAATTTCACGGATCATCCAGGCAATAACTTCATGCGCTATCGGGCGCAGGCGGTCGGAGAGCTCCCCAGCCTTCGTATATACCCCTGATAACCTGCCAATTGGCCTTGCTCTTTCCCTGATATTGTCGAAAAGATTCCCTGTTCCGAATCAGCGAAACCGATCCAGAGACTTGTCGGAAGTGCGGAGAATTCGCGGCTATTCTCGCCGATCTAACGGCCGAAGCGGCCCCGAGAGACCCGCAAAATTCCCTGTTATTTCCCTGAAGAACAGGGAAATGGGTGGAGCAGGGTGCTCAGCTGACGGAATCCACCGCCATAAACGAACAGGGCCCATCCGGGCCCTGTTCGTTTATGGAGCGGGTGAGGCGAACGGGCCCGGGTTCGAACCGAGGCATGCAGCGAAACAGGGCCTGCTCGGGCCCTGTTTCTGCATGTGGGATCCGGGCTAACGCTGTCGGATGTACCCGCGCGGTTCGCCCGAGCCAATCAGCTCGCAATGACCTACTCTCTCCGCTTCTGGGCGCGTGGAACGCGGAGGCCTGCCATGACCCGATTCGGACCGCACCGGCGACGCGAATACGCCCGGCCTGGCCAACCCGTAATCGATCCGGCCGCGTGGGAGCCCGAGGACATTCGCGGCAACGAGGACTGGGCTTATCGGCTATCGCGTACGGATGTCGATGAGCTCCTCGAAGCCGTCGCGCATTTCCGGCGCGCCGGCAAGCCGCTGGTCGAGATGATTGCCTCCGATTTTCCGCTCCCGACACTATCGGCCGTACTCGCGGATGTCCGAAAGGAACTCCTCGACGGCCGCGGATTCGCTTATCTGCGTGGCCTGCCGGTCTTGGACCTGGACGCGGAACAGGCGGCCATCACCTATTTCGGAATCGGCCATCATCTCGGGCGTCCAGTGTCGCAGAATGCGGATGGGCATCTCCTGGGTCATGTGAAGGACTATGGAGGGCGCAGCATCGATGATCTCAATACGCGAGGCTATAAGACCACGGCCGAACTCGGCTTCCATTGCGACCACTGCGATTATGTCGGATTGCTGTGTCTGCGGACGGCGAAGTCGGGCGGGGCAAGTCGATTTGCGAGCTCGGTCACGCTGTACAACCGCCTGCTCGCCACGCGGCCCGATCTGGCCGAAGTGTTGTGCCAAGAATTCTACTACTCGCGGGCCGGTGAGATTCCGCTTGGCAAGGAGGCTTGGTATACCCAGCCGGTGTTCAGCTTCGAGCAGGGCTACTTCAGCGCCCGTGGCGTGAGCTCATATATTTTCAAGGCTCAGAAGATTACCGGCGTTCCGTCGTTCACATCGGCGCAGCAGGAAGCGATAGCGCTTTTCCGCAAGACAGTCGCTGAATGCGCGGTCGATCTCGCTTTCGAGCCTGGCGACATCCAGCTGCTTCACAACCACGTCGTTTTGCATTCGCGCTCGGCATACCAAGATTGGTCAGAGCCTGCGCGCAAGCGGCACCTGCTGCGGCTTTGGCTTCGCGACCCTCACGGACGACCGTTGCCACCCGAGGTGCGCGAGAACTTCATCGGAGTCGAGGTGGCGGGCTTCAAGCCCACCGTGCCATTGGATCTTCCGGTCGCGTGAACGCTCGTAAGCGCGAACCTCTTACGAAACGAAAACCGGCTTCTGCGTCACATAGTGCTTGGTCATCTCCGGCCGCCACTTTTCCATCGTGGCGCGGTTGAGAGCGACCGGTGGCTTCTGGCCGAGTGGAAGCAGCGGTTTGTATTCGGCGCCCGCCAATTCCTCTCGAAAGGTCCGTTTCGCCTCGGCGACGATCTCCGGGTTTTTCAGGCAATCGATCACGGCGCCGGCCATCGCCTTGGCTCCCGCGACTGCGCCCTTGTGCGCGATGGAGTGGGCAATGGCAACGCCAGCCGCCCAGTGATGGCTGTTGATGTTGGGAATGTTCGCCGGGTAGTACATCTTCACCTGCGGCACCTTCCACGACACGTCGCCCGAATCGCTGGCTGATGGCTTCTGTGTGGAGGCGGCCTTCGCCGGTAACACGTCGCGCTTGAGGCCTTCGACCTTCACCTTGGCCTTCTCCTGCAGGGCGCGGGCGAGCTGTTGCTCGTCCTCGCTCCATTCCGGCATGCCGACCGCATCGATGTTGGTGGTGACGAGCTCGGCCAGCGTCTGATTGCCGCGCGACGGCCAGACCGCGGCCATCACGTCGATGTCGACCTCGGTGTTGGTCATCATCGCTGCGCCCCTGGCGATCTTCTCGGCCTGATCGAGCAGCTTGCGCGCGCCCTCGGCGGTCGAATCGCGGAAGTACCACCAGACGGCGGCCGTGCGCGGGATGATGTTCGGCTGATCGCCACCGTTGGTGATGACGCGGTGGGCGCGCATGGTCGGCATCATGTGCTCGCGATATTGCGCTACACCCATGTCCATCAGCACCACCGCGTCGAGCGCATCGCGGCCCTTCCAGGGGACGACGCCGGCATGGGCCGTCTCGCCGTGGAACGTGTAGGTTGCGGAAATCAATGCCGATTGCATGAGGCCGTAGCCGCAGCCGAAGACCTGACCGATATGGTCGTGGAAGGCGACGTCGACGTCGTCGAACCAGCCGTCGCGCACGTAGTAGGGACGGCTGACGAGCTGCTCCTCTGCCGGAGCGCCGAAAATCTTCAGCGTGCCTTTGAGGCCGAACTTGTCCATCGCCTGCTTGGCCGCCAGCGCGCTTGCGACCAGTACCGCCCCATTGACGTTATGGCCTTCGCAATGGCCGGGTGCGCCTTCGACGATGCCCTTCTGTTCGGCAATGCCGGGCTGCTGGGAATTGTCCGGGTTGGCATCGTATTCGGTATGCATGGCGATCACCGGATGGCCCGAGCCGTAGGTGGCGCAGAAGCCGGTGGGGAAACCGGAGATGCCACGCTCAACCTCGAAACCGTTCTCCTCGAGGATGCCGGTCATCAGCTTGGCGGTCTCGAACTCCTGCATGCCCAATTCGCCGAAGTAGAAGATGCTGTCGCCGAGCGTGGCGATGGCCTCGGCGTTCCGGTCGACATAGTCGAAGATGAAGCGTTTCTCGGGCGTCAAGTTGGTCGACTTGCTCATGGTGCAGAGGCCTCGTTCCGAGCGTTGAGAGATCCGGTTGCGCGGCATTGGTGCGCAAGCGATCGGTCATGCCACGAGCGACGTTATCGCCCGTCGGCGCGGTGGGCAACTGCGGTCGCTTTCAGCCGCAGGGTGCTTCGCTGGACTTCCATCTGAGGCGTCCATACACTTGCGCGCTGCTTGCGACGTCGCAGTGAACTCATATCACCCTACTGGAGCCTGACATGGCGCGCTCTTCTGCGCTCAAGACCTGTGCTTTCGCGCTTGCGGCGACTGCATTCGCTGCTCCGGCCTTTGCCCAGTCGGCCGACCAGTTCTACAAGACACAGAAGCACCTGACCATTCTCGTCGGTTCCGCAGCCGGCGGCAGCTACGACATCTATGCCCGCGTCATGGGCAAGTTCCTGAGCATGAATCTGCCGGGCAATCCGACCTTCGTGACCAACAACATGCCGGGTGGCGGCGGCATGCGCGCCGCCAATTTCCTCTACAATGCCGCCCCCAAGGACGGCTCGACCATGATGATCATGGCGCGCGCCATCCCGACCGCGCCGCTGCTCTATGGCGAGGACTCCAAGTCGCAGTTCGACGCGACCAAGTTCACCTGGCTCGGCAGCCTGGTGAAGGAGATGGGCATGGGCGTTGTCTCCAAGACCGCGCCAGCCACCACGCTGGATAGGATGAAGACCATCGAGATCACGATGGGGGTCAGCGGCATCGAAGGAGATCCGGCGATGTATGCGCGCCTGTTCAACTCCCTCTACGGCACCAAGTTCAAGAACATCACCGGCTATCAGGGTCAGCCGGAGACATTGAACGCCATCGAAAAGGGCGAGGTGCACGGGATCTTCCTGTCCGGCTGGTCGGGGCAGGGTCGCGCCTTCGTCAAGGACCGCGTCGCCGAAGGCAAGTGGACCATCTTCGTGCAGATGGGTCTGGAAAAGGATCCCGACTACCCCGATGTGCCGACTGTGATGGACGTGATCAAAAACCCGAAAGATCGGGAGGTGCTGCGTTTCCTGTTCGGGCGACAGGTTCTCGGCGAGCCCTTCACCGCGCCGCCGAACATTCCTGCCGACCGTGCCGCCATGTTGCGTGCCGCCTTCCGCAAGTCGGTGGATGATCCGGCCATGCGCGCCGAACTGGATCGCCAGCGCTACTCCCTCAGTCCGATCTACGGCGAAGATGCCGAACGGATCATCAAGGAGCTCTATGCCACGCCGGCTGAGGTTGTCGAAGGTGCGCGAAACCTGGTGAGGATTTCCCAGTAGGCCAGGGAAGCCCCACTTTCCAGTGCGTGGCCGAAGCGAGGATCAAATCCACCGCCTCACCCCCCGCGTGTAGGTGTCGAACGCTTCGCCGAACTGGCGGCGCATCTTGGCTTCTTCGAACGGGATGTGAATCCAGTTGGCGGTCGCGAATGTGAGAAATGGGGCCGCGAACATCGGCAGCGCGCCGGCCGCTACGGCAACGCCGAGACTGAGGACGACGAGGCCCAGGTACATGGGATTGCGGGTGAATCGGAAAGGTCCGTCCGTGACCAGCTTGTTATTTGTTTTCGACGCCGGATTGAGCTCGGTCCCGGCGCGGCGAAACTTTACGACGGCCCACACGGGTACGACGAAGCCGACGACTATGAGCGCGAGCCCAATCGGCAGACTTTTCAGGTAGGGAGAGGTCGGCCATCCCGCGAGGTAGCTGATGGCGGCCGTTAAGATCAGCCAGGTGAAGGCCCAGATCGGCGGCGGTATCGTCACCACGTGAAAGCCTTGCAGAAGTAGGAGTGATCGTCCCACCAGCGTACCCATACAGCGACACCGTCTGGTCCGATACGGATGCTCAGGCGGTGGCCATCGATATCGTGGGAAAACGTCTGAGCCTGCCCGCTGCGTCGCAGGCATGCGGCACTCAGGCTTCTTTGGCCGTACATATCCGCCCTCATAGCTCCAAATCTGGCACGGTTCTTTTCCTGAAATAGCCGGACGAATGCCCTGTTCCGAAGCAGTGACAGTGGCTCAGAGTCTGGTCGGAAGTGAAGAGAATATAGCCATTGCGGTGACAAGGCTCCGAAATGCGGTCTTGGAGACGGCAAGAATCCCCGTTGTGTCTCTGAAAAACAGGGAAATGGGCCGAGCAGGAGGCATCCACCGCCAAACACGAAGGGCCTCCGTCGGAGGCCCTTCGTGTTTCTGGTAGATTACGCAAGGACGTCGGAACCGGAGGAAGGGGAAAAATGCGAACGATCCTTGCGACGGCGATTCTGTGCACGGCTGTGGCGGCGCCGGTGTCGGCCGATGCCATCTCGGACTTCTACAAGGACAAGTCGCTGACGATGCTGATCGGCTCGGACGCCGGCGGCGGGTATGACCTCGCCGGGCGTCTGGTGGGGCAATATCTCGGCAAGCATATTCCCGGCCAGCCGACATTCGTGCCGCGCAACATGCCCGGAGCCTCCAGCGTGCGCGCCGCCGAATGGTTCGGCAGCGCCGCTCCGGGTGGCGGGACGACCGTCAGCCTGCTGCAGGCGACCATCGTCACCAACAAGCTGGTCGACCGCAAGGCCGCTTACGATCCCGCCAAGTTCATCTGGCTCGGCCGGCTGTCGACCGCACCGCTGTTCGGTCTCGTGCGCAGCGACGCGCCGATCAAGACGGTGGAAGAGGCCAAGACCAAGAACGTGATTCTGGCCGCGAACAGCGCGACGGGCACGGCGGCCACCGTGCCGTGGGCGCTCAACCGCCTGGCCGGCACCAAGTTCAAGGTCGTGCGCGGCTACGCCTCCGCGGCTGCCGTCGGTCTCGCCATCGACCGCGGCGAGGCCGAGGGCATCGGCAGCGCGAGCCTGGAGTACATCGAATCGAAGCCCGAGTGGCTGGGCGAGAAAAAGATGCGGCTGATCTACTTCATCGGGCTCACGCGCTACGGCAAGACGCCGGACGTGCCGGCAATCGTCGAGCTCGGCAAGACCGACGAGGACAAGGCCGTCCTGAAGTTGTTGGGTGTGGCCGCCACCATCGGCCGCTCGTTCGCAACGACTCCCAACACGCCGCCGGACCGTGCGCAGGCTTTGCGCAAGGCGTTCGCCGATATGATGCG
>Ga0310811_10011438_pt1 | contig 11512 bp, 12 predicted proteins | sample YCmetagenome_FD_207642 | JGI IMG/M metagenome (GOLD analysis project Ga0310811, IMG submission 207642) | Soil microbial communities from experimental microcosm in Duke University, North Carolina, United States - YC | ecosystem: Engineered > Artificial ecosystem > Soil microcosm > Unclassified ... | reverse complement strand
TGGTCCTCGGGCTGCCCCGCGGCGGAGTGCCGGTCGCCCGCGAGGTCGCCGACCGGCTGGGCGTGCCGGTGGAGGTGTTCGTGGCCCGGAAGATCGCGATCCCCGGCTTCCCCGAGGTGGGCATGGCCGCGATCGCCGAAGGCCTCGACGAGGTGGTGGTCAGCCCGCAGGCCGTCGAACTCGGCTTCGCGCCCGAGCAGCTGGCCGGCCTCGCCGGACCCGAGCGGCTCGAGCTCGTGCGCCGGATCGCCGTCTACCGGGGCGAGCGCGCGCTGCCCGACATGGCCGGGCGCGAGGTGCTCCTGGTGGACGACGGGCTGGCCACCGGCGTCACGGCACAGGCAGCGCTGCGGTCCCTGGGCCGCTGGGGTCCGCGCCGGCTGGTGTTCGCCGCGCCCGCCTGCGCGCCCGAGGGCGCCGGCTGCCTCACCGGCCTTGCCGACGACATCGTGTGCCTGCTGCGGCCCGCGACGTTCGAGGCGGTCGGCGAATGGTACGAGGACTTCGAACAACTCGAGGACGCTGAAGTAATCGCACTCATCGAGGGCGCACACCCTGAGGCACGCGGCGGACGCGGTGGCGGCATCGGACCCGGGTCCTGAGTCCAGCGGCCGATGGGAAGATCGCGCGGCACTGATTAGCCTGGGCGTGTGGACAACGATCAACACCAGTGGCCGGCCCACCTCGCGGTCGGAGCGGTGCGCTTCGCGCGGCCGACGGCCCGCCTCGACGCATGCACGGCCTTCTACCACGAAGATCTTGAACTGCCGATATTAGCTTCGTGGCGCGGACACGACGGCTACGACGGCGCCGTGTTCGGGCTGCCCGGCACCCCCGTGCACCTTGCACGCTGGCGGCTGCGCGGCTGAGCGCCGCCGACCCGGCGCTGCACCGCACCTTCCAGCGCATCTCCGTGTGGCTGGCCGCCTCCGGCACGCTGTGGATCGCCGGCGGCTGCGCGCACGGCACCGCCCGCGACCTGCTGTGGCTCGCCGCGGTCGGCGTCGACAACCTCGGCCCGCTCATCGGTTTCCCGACGCCCGGGCTCGGCAGGTCCGGCACCGCGGACCGCGCCATCACCGGCTCCCACATGGCCGAACGCTGCCACCTTTTCGTGATCATCGCGTTGGGCGAGTCCATCATCGTCACCGGCTCCGCCTTCGCCGCCCGCCCGGCCGGCGCAGCCGCGCTGCCGGCGCTGTGCATCGCCTTCCTCGGCAGCGTCGCACTGTGGTGGATCTACTTCGACCGCGCCGCCGACTCCGGCGCCCGGGCCATCGCCGCCTCCGACGACCCTGCGCGCCTCGGCCGCGCCGCCTACACCTACCTGCACATCCCGATGATCGCCGGCGTCATCGTCACGGCTGTCGCCGACGAGCTGACCATCGCCGGGCCCGGGCGCGCGATGACCGCGCCGACCGCGACGGCCGTGCTGCTCGGCCCGGCGCTCTTCCTCGCCGGGCACGTGTTCTTCCACCGCATCGTCTCCGGCAAGTGGGCCGTCTCCCGCATCGCGGGCCTCGCCGCCGCTGCTGGTCCCGCTCGCCGTCGCCGCCCCGCCGGTCGTGCTGTCGCTGCTGGCCACACTGGTCGTCGCAGGCGTCGCCGTGGACGACACCCTCCGCACCCGGGCGAAGCGGCGTATCTCCAGCTGTGTACTGCCACCGCCAGCAAAGTAACCGACCGGTGACATGATCGCTGCCCCGATGCTACGCTGTATCTATCCAGATAGTTACCAGTGGGCCGGAGCACAGAGGAGAGAGCACCATGTCCACCGTCCTCATCACCGGGGCGAACAAGGGCCTCGGATACGAGAGCGCCCGCCAGCTGACCGCGGCGGGACACACCGTCTACATCGCCGCCCGCGACCCCGAGCGCGGCCGGAAGGCGGCCGAATCGCTCGGCGCGCGCTTCGTGCGGATCGACGTGACCGACGAGGCGTCGGTGGCCGCCGCGGCCGCCGCCGTGGAGGCCGACGACGGCCTCGACGTCCTCGTCAACAACGCCGGCATCGAGCCGCGCCGGCCCGACGGCGGGTTCATCCCGGCCGCCGAGGTAACGGCCGACCTGGCCAGGACCGTCTTCGACACCAACGTCTTCGGGCAGATCCGGATGCTGCACGCGTTCCTGCCGCTGCTGCAGCGCTCCGCGGCGCCGGTCGTGGTCAACGTCGGCAGCGGCATCTCGCTCATGCGGGACCTGGCCGATCCGGCCAACCCGGCGCACTTCTACCCGGACATCGCCTACCCGGCCTCCAAGACCGCCGTCAGCATGCTGACGCTCCAGTACAGCAAGGCGTACCCGGGCGTCCGGATCAACGTGGTGGACCCCGGGTTCACCGCCACCGACCTGAACCACCACGCCGGCACCCAGACCATCGAGCAGGGCGCGGCGGTCATCGTGAAGATGGCCCAGATCGGGCCGGACGGGCCCACCGGCGGCTTCTTCGCCGCCGACGGCCCCATCCCCTGGTGACGGCCGCGCGCCGCCGCCGGAAGACCGCCCCACGAACAAAGGGAACGTATTTCACATGTCTGATTCGGAAGCGAAGCCCGCGGTCGGCTTCATCGGCCTCGGCGACCAGGGCGCCCCGATCGCGCAGGCGATAGCCGACAACGGCTACCCGCTGCACGTCTGGGCCCGCCGCCCGGAGTCGCTGAAGGTGCTCGACGGCCGTCCGCACACCGCGCACGGCACGGTCGCCGAGCTCGCCGCGGCCGTCGACGTCGTCGGCCTCTGACTGCGCGAGGACTCCGACAACGTGTCGGTCGCCACCGAGGGCGGGCTGCTCGAGCACATGCGCCGCGGAGCCGTGCTGGTCAACCACGGCACCGGCCTGCCGCAGCAGGCCCGGCACCTGACGGAGCTCGCAGAGCCGTACGGCGTCGCGGTCGTCGACGCGCCGGTCAGCGGCGGCCACGCCGTCGCGGTCGCGGTCGCCCGGCAGCTGACCACGATCGTCGGCGGAGAGGCCGAGGTCGTGCGGCGGCTCACCCCGCTGTTCGAGACCTTCTCCAAGAACGTCATCCACGTCGGCCCGGCCGGTTCTGGCCAGTACGGCAAGCTGTTCAACAACACGCTGATGATGATGAACCACAAGAACGTCGTCGACGTGCTGCGGCTCGCCGTCGGCCTGGAACTGCCGATCCCCGCGCTGCTCGACGTGCTGCGCTCCGGCTCGGCCTCCAGCTTCGCCCTCGAGGCCATCGGACCCTCGGTCACCTCCGCGAACGTCCACCACCTGCAGCCGCTCGAGCTGATCGACATGGGACTGTTCAGCGGCGCGGTGGAGCCGCTGGGCGAGGCGGCCAGGACGGTCGTCGAGTTAGCGGTCGGCCGGGCCCGCGCACGAGAAGAGCTCACCGCACTCGTGCTCGGCCGACCGCACCGGTCGGGCACGGGACGACCGCCCGCCCTCCGGCACGCCGGGGGCGGGCGCTGTCCATGATCGAAGACGGTCGCCGCCCTAGGATTGACGCATGACACAGCCCAGCGCCGAGCGGAAGCCGCGCCCCCGTGACGCCCGAGCCACCAAGGCGCTGCTGCTCGAGGCCGCGACGGACGAGTTCGCGGAGTACGGCTTCTCCGGCGCCCGGATCGACCGCATCGCCGAGCGCGGCGGCGCCAACAAGCGGTTGCTGTACGTCTATTTCGGCGACAAGGACGACCTGTTCGACGCCGTGCTCGACGAGCAGAGCAAGGCGGTGATAGCGGCGGTTCCGCTGCCGGACGGGGACCTCTGCGCGTTCGCCGCAGCCCGCTTCGACTACATGCTGGCCAATCCCCGGGCGCGCCGGCTGGCCAACTGGCGCACCTTCGAACGCTCGGAGCCGACCGAGGCCGAACGCCGGTCGTTCAAGGAGCGGGTGGAGACCGTCGCCGCGGCGCAGAAGGCCGGCCGGCTGCGCGAGGACATCCCCGCCGTCGACCTGTTCGCCATGGTCCTGCGGCTGACCGAGAGCTGGCTGAGCGCCCCGCCCGGTCTGCTGGCCGCTTCGTCCTGGCGCCGCAACCCCATGTCGGCGAACCGTCTCAAGGAGCACCGCGCCGCGCTGATCGCGGCGGTGCGCAGCATCGTCGAGGCCCGCTGAACCGAGGCGGCCCGCCGGGACCGGGAAGTCGAGGGCGAGCCCGGCGAACCGCTCCGGCAGCTGGAACGGGAACGCGTGGCCCGCGCCGCTGAAGAATGCGCCCTCGGCGTCGGGGATCCGGCGCACCATCTCGAACGACTGGATCGCCGGTTCCATCACGTCCTCGGTGCCGTTGGCCACCAGGACCGGCACCTTCAGCTCCCGCAGACGCGGCCACGCCGAGGACTCCCCGGAATTCCACCGCTTGATGGCAGCGGCCTGGTTCGTGTAAGACTCCTTGCTCACCGTCTCCACGACACCCGACTCGTGATGGAAGAACCGGCCGAGGACCTGGCCGCCGGCCCTGCGGCCCTCGTCGGTGTCGTCGAAGAAGATGAACAGGATGTCCTCGACGGACAGGTCCTCCTTGGCGCGGATCTCCACGGAACGCGGGTCCTCCACCGGACGTACGCTCGGTTCGCCGGGCCCGGAGCCGGCCACGATCAGCTTGTGCACGAGTCGCGGGTGCTCGAGCGCGACGATCTGTCCCACGAAGCCTCCCATCGACCATCCGATGAGGTCGAGCCGCTCGATTCCGAGCGCCAGCGCGAAGTCGACGACGCCCTCGGCCGTCTCCTCGATCGTCGCCGCCGCCACGCCCGTCGTCGAGCCCACACCGACGTTGTCGAACACGATCACCCGTCGCGTCTCGGCCAGGTGCTCCAGCAGCGCCGGGTCCCGGTCGTCGATCGTGCCGCGATAGCGGGGCAGCAACAGGATCGGCGACGAGCCGGGGCGCGCCCCAGCTCTCGATAGCCGTAGTTCGCCCTCGCGCCCTGCACGTGCCGGGTCGGTGCGCTGTCCGCCGCATAAGTCGTCACCACTGTTGTTCTCCCACTCCTTGTCGTCTCGTCCGGAACAGAACGGTTCCGGGTCACGCGAAGACCATCCCGCCGTCGCTGATGACGGTCTGGCCGGTCATGTAGTCGGAGTCGGGGGACGCCAGGAACGACACCAGCGCGGCCACGTCGTCCGGTGTCTGCAGCCGGCCCGGCGGGATGCTCGGCGCGATCTGGGCCTGCAGGTCCTTCTCGCCGTTCCGGCGCCGCCGAATCGACGGACGTGGCCGCCGCCCTCGACCTGCGCGCCGCCCTGGCGGCGCTGCCGCCGCGGCAGCGGGCGACGATCGTCCTGCGGTACTACGACGAGCTGTCGATCCAGGAGACCGCCGAGGCGCTGCAGTGCTCCGTCGGCACGGTCAAAAGCCAGACCGCGCGCGCCCTGGCATCGCTCCGCCGCACGCTCGACGAATCCGAGGACGCCGCCGAGTTCACCGCGATCGGCACACCCGGCGCGGCCGGCCCGGTCGGCGCCGTCGCTCTCCGTACTCCCCGCATGGAAGGAATCAAGCCATGACCTATCGCAGCGCGGACTTGACGGCCGAACTCCATGCCGTGGTCGACACCGACCCGCCGCCGTGCACCCTCGATCTCGACGACGCCCGCGTCCGCGGCAGCGCCGTTCGCCGGCGGCGCCGAGCGGCCGGAGCCGGCAGCGCTCTCGCCGCCGTCGGACTGGCCACGGTCCTGGCATTCGCGCTCGTGCCGCTGGCCGGATCCTCATCCGACCAGGTCACACCGGCCGACGGCGGCGGGCGGACAGTCTTCGCACACGACCCGCTCAGCACAACGGTCGCTTTCGGCTGGCTGCCCGACGGCCTGCACCTGTCGGGCGGCGGCATCGACAGCATCGTCGCCACCGACGGCACGAGCGAGTTCGACGTGTCGAGTCTCGGACCCGACTCCTCACCGAGGTGCATTGCGGCCTCATCCATCCCGACTTCCGGGGGCCCGGGTGTCGCCAAGACTGTGACGATCAAAGACCCGGTCCCATGCGGCACGCGGGCACCGGACGTCAGTGGACACACCGCGCACTGGATCACCGCGCCGGGCACGGAGGAAGCCCGTGCCGCCGGCTTCGTCGAACTGCAATGGGAGTACGCACCCCACGCCTGGGCCTACCTCAGGGCCTACATCGGCAGGGACGTGTCGAACGACATCGTCTCCACCATGTACAAGGTCGCCGAGAGCGTGCGCTTCGGCGCGGCCGAGCCGGAGCCGCTGCCCTTCCGCCTTCCCTCCGCCCCCGCCGGAATGAAACTCGCAGGCGTCTCATGGCAGACGCAGCCGCGCCCGCACGCGTCCGCCGGGGACTGGACCGCCCCCGGCGCCGACCTCAGCTTCAGCGGGACGAAGGCCGACCCCTCGACGCATCTCGTCGCGTCGATGGATTTCGTCATCCGACCCTCGTCCTCGACGTTCCCGACGGCCGGCGAGGTGAACGTCGGCGGAGAGCCGGCGCCGGCCAGCGACGTCCAGCACATCACAGTCGACGGCCGCCAGGCGGTCCTGATCGACGACAGCCGGGGGCAGGTCCATGTCGAGCAACTCATCGTGCACGACGTCGACGGCGCGGACTTCAGGCTCACCGCGGTGAACCAGCAGGCGATCGCGGACGTCGACGCCGCCGGCGGCATCGTCGACTACTACAGGTCGATGGACGTCCTCGGCGCCGACCGGAGCGACTGGACGACCGACGTCATCGGGTGAGACGCGAAAACACAGAGCTGACAAAGCTGTTCGGGTTGCGGTAGCCGGGCGCGCGGATCCTCGATCCGCGCGACCGCGGCGCGTCGCCCCGAGTATCCGGCCGAGTCTCCGGCCGTGTCCCCGCCCCCGTGGCCGCGCCGCGTGAACCGCCCCCGGTGACACGTGCGAGCACGAGGCCGCACTGTCCGCGGCTTCGAATCGACTCAATCTTCTGCCGCGATTTCGACGAGGCGCGCAATCGGGCGGAAATGCCCGGCGAACTTCCGGATGACATACCGTAAGCACCGTGACGCGACGCTTCGACCAGCCGGCGGTCTCCGCGGCGGCCGCGCCCTCGGCCCGGTAGCAGAACGCGATGTCGTAGCCGTCGGCGGCCAGCTGCACCGCCACCGCGCGGCCGATTCCGCGGGACCCGGGTGCGCGGCCTGCTCGGGCGCGCCGGCGGCGGCGCGGCGGTGGGGCGACGGATCCGGGCGGTCCTGCTCGACCTGGACGGGACCCTGGTGCGGGAGGTGCCGTACAACCGCGACCCCGAGGCCGTCGAGCCGATGCCGTACGCCCGTAGCGTCGGTGCAGCCGGTAGACGGTGTTCCAGTGGCCGTAGCGCTCAGGGACCTCACGCCACTGGGACCCGGTCCGGTAGCGCCAGTTCACCCCGTCGATCTGCGTGCGCAGGTTGCGCGGCAACCGTCCGATCGGTGATACCGGCAGGTACTTGCGGATCCGCTCCCACTCACCGTTCGTCAGGTCGCCTCGTGCCATGGATCAGTTGTAGCAGCACGACACGAGACAAGACCCCGATCATCACCACCAGCAATCATTCCAAAACGCGGCCTAGCCCGCGCCCGCCCGGCGCGTCCCGCGGTTGACCGTTACCTGCAAGCGGCGCGCAGGTCCCGGCCCGGGAGCGGGCCCCTTCGGCGGGCGCGGGGGCAGCCATGTCAGCTTCCTGCACCGCCGCGCGCGTCCGGCGGCCAGAGCGGCTCCGGCACCTCTGCGCCGAACGGATCGGCCCACCCGTTGCGCGAGGCCACCTCGTGCACGGGCCGCCGATTGGCCGCCACGCCCCACCGTCCCAGCGGATAGCCGAAGGCGAGCATGGCGGTCATGTGCCAGCCCGTGTCGCGCGGCACGCCGAGCAGCTCGAGGACGGCGTCCTCCTCGTAGCGCAGCATCGTGGTCAACACCGCGCCGATGCCCTCGGCTCGCGCGGCGAGCATCGCACTCCAGATCGCGGGATAGATGTTCGCGCCGCCGTGGTCGTCGATGGAGAAGACGAACAGCAGCATCGGGATCTCGGTGAAGTGCTCGACGAAGTGGTCGCCGGACTTCTTGATGCGCCGCAGCGTCTCCGACCTCGCCTCGACCTCTTCCGGCGTGGCCGCCTCGGTGTGCCACAGTGCGCGGTCCTCGTACTCGCGCACCCGGCACACCTTGTACAGCTCGACGATCTTCGCCTTGAGGTCGAGATCGTCGACAACCAGAAAATGCCACCGCTGGGTGTTGCCGCCGTTGGGGGCGCGGATGGCCGCGTCCAGGATGCGGCACTGGCTCTCCATCGGAATCGGGTCCGGCTTCATCCGCCGCATGATGCGCGTCGTGTAGAGAGCCTCGTAGACGTCCATCCATCGACTCCTCGGTTGTCCGGCGTGGATGGGGACATGCTGCACCGAGTTTCCGTTACAGTCCAGAGCTGTAACGCAGAAAGGCCGGGAACAGGCCGCGGCGGCCCGGGCGAACCAGCCTTCTACTTCGCGATCGTCGGCCACAGCACGGCGACGACCGCCTCGGGGATCTCCCGGCTGCCCTCGCCGCGGTAGTAGGCCCCGAAGTAGCAGCCGAAGCACAGGGAGGCGATGGTGTGCTTGTCGATGCCCTCGCGCACGGCGCCGCGCTCCTGGAGTTCGGAGAGCACGTTCTCGATGAGGCTGACGCGCGGCTCGATCGCGTGCTTGCGCAGGATCTCCAGCAGTTCCGGGGTGCGGTTCGTCTCGCCGGCGAAATTGCCCATCAGCACCATGGCGTCCGGGTTGTAGTAGGCGGGATCCAGCCGGCGCACGGCCTCCACGAAGGCCTCGCGCGGCTCCACCGTGCTCAGGTCGAGGGTGTACATGTCGCGCTGCTTGCGGAAGCCGTAGTCCAGGGCGTCGACGACCAGCTCGAACTTGGTGCCCCACCGCCGGTAGAGCGTGGGCCGGGTGACGTTCGCGTCGGCCGCGATGTCCCCGATGGTCATCCGCGAATAGCCGTCGCGGACCAGGCGGGCGCGGGTGGCCAGGATGATCGCCTCGTCCAGGGCGGCGTCGCGCGGGCGGCCCCCGTGGCGCGGTCCCGCGGTGTCCTGGTCCTCGTTCTTCGCTGCACGTGCTCGGGGCATGGACCCACCTCGGGAGAGACATCGACCGTGGTCATCATATCCGGACCGGGCGCCACCGGCGCCGATCCGGCGGCGGCGGCCGCGAGGCCGGCGGGGTCTGTACGGCGCCGCGAAGTTCCGTTACACTCCCTGATTGTAACGGAAGATGGCACTACCTGGAGCCCGTCGCCGCCGAACCGGCCGGAGCACGAGGAGTCGACATGACCACCGCGCGGGAACTGATCGACCGGAGCATCCCCTTCCTCGAGCAGGTGAAGAACCGGACCGCGGGCGAGGAGCTGGAGACCTGGCTCAACACGGCCTACGGCCCCGGCACCGCCCTCTACGACGACCTGGCCCGGATGATCGCGGACGGCGTGCGCGCCGGCTGGGCGGCGAACATCGAGGTGGACGGCCCGAAGTACCGGCGCAGCAAGATCGCCGAGCCGAGCGCGGAGCTGAACTACTTCAGCGTCACCGCGGTCTACATGGACAGCGCCGAGCCGTACCGCGGGCAGTACCACCAGCACCCGTACGGCGAGCTCAACCTGGTCGTGCCGCTGGACGCCGGCGCCGAGTTGGCCGGGCCGCTGGGCTGGCGCGGTCCTGGCTGGACCGCGCCCGGTCCGGGCAGCCACCACTACCCGGAGGTCAGGGGCGGCGCGCTGATCGCGCTGTTCTACCTGCCCGCCGGCCGCATCTCCTACGACATCACCCCGCCGGCCGAGTGACGGGCCCGGCGAGACACTCAGGGAACTGAAACGCCATGGACCCCGCCCGCACGATCGAGGAGGCTCTGCTCACGCGGCGCAGCTGCCGGGCGTTCCTGCCGACGCCCGTGCCGCGCGCCGAGATCGAGCGGCTGCTGGAACTCGCGGCCAGGTCGGCCAGCAACTCCAACTGCCAGCCCTGGCAGGTGCACGTGCTGACCGGCGCCGCGAAGCGGGCCCTGACCGCGGACCTGCTGGCGGCGTTCGACGCCGACGGCAGGGCCGCGGAGGGCGAGTACGACTACCAGCCCGGCGCGGACCAGTGGCCCGAGCCGTTCCGCTCGCGGCGGCGCGGCTTCGGCGAGAAGCTCTACCGGGAGGCGCTCGGGATCGCGGCGGAAGACACCGCGGGCCGCGTGCGCCACCATCGGCGCAACTACGAGTTCTTCGGTGCCCCGGTGGCCATGATCGTGACCGTCAGCACGGGCCCGTTGCTCGGCGCGCTGGTGGACGCCGGACTGTTCCTGCAGGCGCTGATGCTGGCCGCGCGCGGCCGCGGGCTGCACACGTGCGCCCAGGCGTCGCTCATCGACTTCCATCCGGTGCTGCGCCGACACGTGGCGATACCCGCGGACCACCTGATCGTGTGCGGCCTGTCGCTGGGATACGCGGACGACGGCAACCGTGTCAGCACCCTGCGCACCTCCCGCGAGCCGATCGCGTCGTTCGCCTCGTTCTACGACTCCGACGCCGCGCAGTGGGCGGATTCGGCATGAACGGCCGAAGGTGAAGCCTCATGCCGGCTTCAGTAGCAGAGTTCTGCTCAGACGAGCTGCGGCTGCAGCTTGTCGGCCGTCTCCTTGAGCACCGGCAGGATCCGCTCGCGCACGACCTGCTCGGGCACACGCTCCCCTGCACATCGACGAGGACACCGGGCTCGCCGAGTCGGTGTACGGGGATCTCATCCCTCTGTCCTCGATCGCCTCGCCGGATGATCCCGCAGCGCACCTGATCGAGACCGCAGACGGACAGCCGGTCCTGCTCGACGGCAAGCCCTTGGACGCCGAACCGGCCGACCGGCTGCCAACCCCGCCCAGCGCACCGCACTCGCCTGGCGCGACCGCACCTGCACCCATCCGGGCTGCCACCGCCCGGCAACATGGTCCTTACATGCACATCACCGCATCCCCTACGGCAAGGGCGGCAGGACCACGATGTGCAACCTCGTACTGCTCTGCCCCGAGCATCACACGCTGGCCCACCACCCCAACGCGTAAGGAACGCCGCTATGAAGCAGGATTTCCCACTGCGCCCCTCGTCACCGCGGCAGAGGCGACCGGGCTCCGGGCCGACCGCAGGGGATGTCCTGGAGGTGTGGTTGTCTCGGCGTCGGGTATGCGCAGCACGATCAGGGTTCCGGAGGGGGAGGCAACCGGCGAACGCAAAATCCTGCTTCAGCCAACCAAAACCGCCGCCGGTTTCCTCCCCCTCCGGGTTCCTGATAGCCCTCCGGATACCCGACGCCGAGACAACCACACCGGACCCCACCCCCACGAAACCCCAACCCGACAACGAGATCGCTCTCGGAGGAGGGCCTGCCAGAGGCGCCTTTCGCCTGAAACCCAAACCCTCCCACCCACGCCGGCAACCAGCGCAGCGACCGGCCACCACGGCAATCGGCACGGCAACGGCAACGGCAACGGCAACGCAGCAGCACGCCATCAGCCTGCCCACGTCGACCGACGCGGCATCCACACGATGCCCGAG
>Ga0310811_10011437_pt1 | contig 11512 bp, 10 predicted proteins | sample YCmetagenome_FD_207642 | JGI IMG/M metagenome (GOLD analysis project Ga0310811, IMG submission 207642) | Soil microbial communities from experimental microcosm in Duke University, North Carolina, United States - YC | ecosystem: Engineered > Artificial ecosystem > Soil microcosm > Unclassified ... | reverse complement strand
TGGCAGTGCTCGGGCGCGCCGATCCACGATCCGGAGAGCGGCGAGATCATCGGCGTCGTCGACCTCACCGGCCATCTGAAGACCGCCCACCCGCACACGCTGTCGCTCGTCGCGGCCGCGGCCGGCATGGCCGAGGCCTACCTGCGCGCCGAGCAGCAGCGCCGCACCCAGCGCCTGCGCGAGCTCTACTGCGGGCGGATCGCCGGCACGGCGCAGCCGACGGCGCTGCTCAACGCGCACGGCCGCGTGATCATGAGCGTGCCGCACGGCTGGATCGACGGGACGGTGCAGGTCGCGCCCGGCGGCGCCGAGGTCGCGCTACCCGACGGCACGAACGCGATCGCCGAGCCGCTCGACGGCGGTGGCGGCTACCTCGTCTGGCGACGGTCGCGTCCGCAGCGCGCGGCGCTCTCGCCGCAGACTCCGGCGCTCGCGCTGGAGTTCCTCTCCGCGCGCCCCTGCGTGCGCCGCGGCGACGATCGCATCGCGCTCGGTGCGCGCCAGGCGGAGCTGCTCGCCGTGCTGGCGTTCTGTCCCGAGGGGCTCACCGCCGAGCAACTGGCCCTCGAGCTGTACGGCGACGAGGGCAAGCCGGTGACCGTCCGCGCGGAGGTCAGCCGTCTGCGGCGGCTGCTCGGCCCCGCGCTGCTGGCGCGCCCGTACCGGTTCGCCGCCCCGGTGCGCAGCGACTTCGCGGACGTCGAGCGCATGCTCGAGGCCGGCCAGCTCGCGCGGGCGCTGCCGCGCTACACCGACCAGCTCCTGCGCCAGTCCGAGGTCCCGCTCGTCGTCGAGGCCCGCCAGCGCCTGGACGGCGGCCTGCGCAACGCGGTCCTCGGGGCGGCCGACCCGGAGCTGCTCGCCGCGTGGTGCGCGAGCCCGGCCGGGCGCGACGACCAGCCTGCCGCCGAGCTGCTGCTCGGCCTGCTGCCCGCGGACGACGAGCGCCACCCGGCCGCCCGTGCGCGCGCCGAGCGCCTGCGGCGCGCCGGCGACGAGCCGCAGCCGCCGCCCGCCTGGTAGCCGCGGCGGCCTCCGAGGCCGCCGAAAAGGATTCGGGAGCGGGGCCGTCGAAACAGCTTCACGCCTATGAAGCGATCCGCTACGCCGACGACGACTCCCGAGTCGCTCTCCACATACATCCAGGCCCGCTTCGACGACTTCTCGCGTTCGCAGAAGGATGTCGCGCAGTACATCGTCGACCATCTCGACGAGGTCGCCTTCCAGACCGCCGAGGAGCTCGCGCGCCGCGCGAACACCTCCTCGAGCACCGTCGTGCGCTTCTCGCAGGCGCTCGGCTTCGAGGGCTATCCCGAGCTCCAGCAGTCCGCGCGCGAGGAGTACCGGCGACGGCACGCGGCGACGCTGCCGACCGCGCCCGCCGCGCCGCTGTTCTCGCTGGACCAGAACGAGTTCGAGACGATGCTCGCGGCCGACCACGTCAACGTCGAGGACACGGCCCGCAAGGTCTCGCGCCGCGACATCGAGGCCGCCGTCGAGGCGATCGCGACGACGCCGCGCCTGCTCGTCGCGGGCACCGACCAGATGGCGTTCTTCGCCTCCTACCTGCGCCACCTGCTGATGCTCCTGGACCTGCGCGCCGAGATCGTCGCCAGCCCGTCGCAGGAGGCGCTCGGGCGGCTGAGCCGGATCGACGACGAGACGCTCGTCATCGGGCTGTCCGCCGGGCGGCCGCACCCGCTCGTCGTGCGCGCGATGAAGCTCGCCCGCCACCGCAAGGCGCGGACGATCGCGATCACCGACGCGACGCTCTCCGAGGTCGCCAAGCTCGCCCAGATCCGGCTGTACTACTCGTCCAACAGCCCGGCCTACGTGCGCTCGCACACCGCGCTGCTGTCGATGGTCCAGGCGCTCGCCTACGGCGTCTACGCCCGCGACGTCGACGGCTACGCCGACCGCATCAAGGCCTTCAAGCTCAAGTAGCGCCCTACGGCGCGGCCTTGCCCGTGCTCTTGGCGGGCGGGGCGAGCTGCGGCTGGATCGCGACCTCGCGCTGCGGGAAGGACTGCTGCGAGCCGGAGTTCGGCGCCGGCGCCGGCGGCTTGTCGGAGCCCGAGCCGCCCGCGATCGCCCAGCCGGCTCCCGCCGCGACGGCGACGGCGGCGACGCAGCACACGACGATGCCCCGCGGGGTCAGCCGCGACCGCGGCTGTGCGAGCACCGGCCTCGCGCTGTGTTGCGTCTGCGGCATCGGCCCGTACCGTATGGGGATCGCGCCGGCCGGCGCAACGCCGATCACCGCACAGAGCGGACGCGGGGGCCGAGGTCTGCGAATTCCTGCAGCTCCGGTTGCGCGATCGCGCAACGTCAGCCGGTGCTGCCTCCGCCGGTGCTCCCGCCGCCCGTGGGCGGCGGCGGTGGCGGCGGCGTGACGGGCGGCGGCGGGACGGGGCCGACCGGCGCCACCGGGGGCGGCGGCACGGGCGGTGGCGGCGTCACGACGGTCGGCGTCGTGGCGGGCGTCGTCCGCAGCGGCGGCAGGGCGGCCGGGCGTCGCGGGCCCGCGCCGATGTCGACCGTGCTCGTGCTCGTCGCCAGCGGGCGCACCGCCGGGGCGCCCGCGTCGCCACCGTCGCCCGAGCGCGACGCGGAGCCGAGTGCCCAGCCGCCGCCCGCGGCCACGATCGCCGCGGCGCAGCCCGCGGCGACGAGCGAGCCGCTCAGCCGCACCGCTTGGTCTTCCCGGACAGATCCAGGCACCCGCGGGCGACCTTCGGCAGCCGCCCGGCGCGCATCGTGAGCCGCTCGTAGCTGCCGATCCGCCCGGCGACGGTCACGCGGACGGTGATCGCCGTCCCCGGATCGAGGAGCCGCTTGCGCCCGAAGAGCGGGACGAGGTTCGTCCGCGCCCTCTTCGTCTTCTTGATGGTCCGGGTCCGGAATGCGCAGGAGCGCTTCGTGCCGGCGCAGCGCAGCTCGATGCGCGCGCCGACCGGAGCCCTGACGGCGAGCGTGCCGACCTTCGTCCGGCGGCCGACGAAGAGCCACAGGTCGGGGAACGTCGCCCCGATCTCGCTCGGGCAGCCGTTGGCCTTGTCGCCCTTGACCTTCGGGCATGCGTCGACGCGATCCGAGACGCCGTCGGCGTCGGTGTCCGGGCAGCCGTCGGCCGCCGTGCCCGCCTGCGCGGGGCACCTGTCGACGGGAATGACGACGCCGTCCTTGTCGGCATCCGGGTCGACCGGGCAGCCGTTGGGCGCGACGCCGACGACGAACGGGCAGGCGTCGGCGGCGTTGGCGATCCCGTCGCCGTCGACGTCGGGCGGGCAGCCGTCGGGCGCGACGCCGGGGGCGTCAGGGCAGGCGTCGGCGGCGTCGGCGAAGCCGTCCCCGTCGCGGTCGGGCGGCGGGCAGCCGTTGGGCTCGGTCCCGGCGACCGTCGGGCAGGCGTCGAGCGTGTCGGCGACGCCGTCGCCGTCCTGGTTGTCGGGGACGAAGCTCAGGTGGACGGTGGTCGGGCCGCCGCCGGCACCGGCCGGGTCGGGGTTCGCGCACGGCGTCCCGGTGCCGCATACACCGAGCGTCTGGATGAACACGGGGCTGTTCGGCGCGACCGCGCGGCCGAAGAGGAGCCGTTCGGTCCCCGGCCCGTTGACCGAATTGGTGCAGTCGAAGTTCGTGAGGCTCGCCGGGGTGATCGCATGCGCGCTGAACGGGACGAGCGGCGCGTCGTAGGCGAGCGACATCCCGTTGTAGCCCGCGGTGATGACGTCGGCGGTGAGGCGCCCGGCGACGCCGGCCACGAAGCGCACCCAGCCCGTCCTCCCGCCGAAGTCCGCGCCGGCGGGGCCGATACAGCCGGTGTGGTCGGTCGGGCTGCGCTCGGCCGCCGTCGTCGTGAAGCTCGAGCTGTCGTAGGAGACGTCGCGGACGACCGTCGCCGTCGAGGTGAAGGGGATCTCGTTGCCGTCGGCATTGAGATCGTTCGCGCTCACCTGATCGATCGTGTCGGCGGCCGTCCCGACGTTCACCGCCAGCGCCGGCGAGGCTGCCGCCAGCGACGTGGCGGCGACGAGGATCGCCGCCAGCACGAGTCGATTCCATCCAGCCTTCCGGGCCGTTGCAAGCATGTTCGCCATCCGAATCCGTGGGGGTAGCGGCCACGGTAGGGCCTCAGCCGGCGCGTGCGCCGAGATCTGCGAGATCGTGCACCGCCCGGTCGCAGGGTTGCGCAACGCCGGCGCCGTCACGCGCGGTAGCCCAGCCGGCCCAGCGCGGCGAGCGCCGCCGCCTCGCCGGACTCGGCGGCGCGCACGGCGCCAGCGGCTCGCGCGTAGCGCGCGCGGCTGCGAGCGCGGGCGCCGGCGGCGAGACGCGCGTAGGCGTCGCGGCCGGCCTGCAGCGCGCGCACGAGGCGGTCGTGGGCCTCGCGGTCGCGGGCGCTGACGGCCAGCGCGGCGGCGGCCCGCGCGGCCCGGCCGCTGACGGCGGCGAGGCGGGCGGCCGCGATCGCCTGTGCCGCGGGGCGGGTGGCGCGCGCGAGCCTCTGGCGCGCGGTCGCGCGGTTGCGATCGAGCGCCGTCAGCACGGCGCGCAGGGCCGCGCCATAGCGGCCGTCGGGCGCGAGGTCATAGGTCCGCGCCCCGGAGACGCGCAGCGTCGCCGCCGCGCGCTCGCAGGCCGCCAGGACCCGCGCTGCCGCACCGGTGGCGGGCGCATAGCAGGCGACCGTCGCCGCGCCCTTGTCCGTCGGCACGGCGTAGAGCGTCAGGAGGCGGTCGCCCCCGCGGGCGCGCAGCCGCGTGTAGCGCAGGGCCTGGAGCCTGCCGAGCCGGACCGGCGCGCCCGCGGGGGCCGGACCGGCGAGCGCCCGGACGAGCGCCGCGGGGAGCAGGTCGGGGCCGATGGCGTCGGCGACGAGCCCGGCGACGAGGCCGTGCCCGGCCGGGGTGGAGGGACCGACCGCCAGCGCGTCGGAGAACGTCAGGCCGGGGAGCGCGGGCGCCGCGTCGCGCGTCCAGCCCGCGGGGACGTCGAGCTCGACCCCGCCGGCGGCGGCGAAGCCCGCGGGGGCGGCGGTCCCGCCGCCCCCGGATCCCGACCGTCCGCCGAGGTAGCCCGCGGCGGCGAGGACGAGCAGGACCGGCACGAGCGCGAGCCAGGCGCGCTGCGGGATACCGCGCGGCCGCGCGGGCGCCGGCGGCGGCACCTCGCGGACCGGCGACGGGACCGTCGGGGCGGCCGGGGGCGGCACGGGCGCCGGAGGCTCGCCGGCGGGCGCGGGCGCGGGAGGCTCGGCGACGGGCGCCGGAGGCTCGGCGGCGGGCGCGCGAGCGGGCGCGGCGACGGGCGTGGGCGCGGGCACGACGTCACGGCGCGACGCGACGGTGCTCACGCGCGCCTCGGGCGGGCGCACGCCCGCGTCCTCGGGTCCCTCCACGGGCCGCGGGAGCGCCATCGCGGCGCGGGTCGGGCGGCTGAAGGCGCGCTCGGCACTGCGCAGGAACGCCGCGGCGCTCGCGGGCCGGTCCTCGGGCGCCTTGGCCATCGCGGCGGCGATGACGGGATCGAGCGCGTCCGGCAGCTCCGGGCGCTGCTCGCTCACGCGCGGCGGGGCCTCGGCGACGTGCGCGTAGAGCACCGCGGCGTCGGACGCCTTCGGGTAGGGGACGATGCCGGTCAGGGCCTCGTACAGCACCGCCCCGAGCGCGTAGATGTCGGTCCGCGACGTCGACTCGCCGCCGCTGATCTGCTCCGGCGCGATGTAGTCGATCGTCCCGACGAACTGTCCCGTGCGCGTCAGCCCGCGCTCGCCGCTGGACTTCGTGAGCCCGAAGTCGGCGAGGAACGCGTGATCGCGCGGCCCGACGAGGATGTTCTGCGGCTTGATGTCGCGATGGATGAGCCCGGCGTCGTGGGCGGCGTCGAGCGCGTCGGCGATCGGGCGCAGGATCCGCAGCGCGCGGCCGGCGTCGAGCTCGCGCCCGAGGATCATGTCCTTCAGCGTCGGCCCGCGGACGAGGCGCATCGCGATGAAGAGGTGGTGCTCCTCCTCGCCGGCCTCGAAGACCGTGACGATGTGCGGGTGGTCGAGGCCCGCCTGGATGAGGCCCTCGCGGCGGAAGCGCTCGCGGAAGGCCTCGTCGGCGCTGACGTCGGCGCCCATGACCTTCAGCGCGACCGTGCGCTGCAGCGAGATCTGCGTCGCCTCGTAGACGACGCCCATGCCGCCCCGCCCGAGCACGCCGTCGATCCGGTAGTTCCCGAGGATCCGTCCTTGGTCGAGCACACGCGGAATGTACCCACCTATGCTCAGCCCCCATGCGCGCGGACGCACAGCCCGGGGGCGTCGGGCCCGGCGACCTCGTCGACGGCTATCGCATCGAGGAGCCGCTCGGCGAGGGCGGCATGGGGCGGGTCTTCCGGGCCGTCCGCGAGGCCGACGGCGAGACCGTGGCGCTGAAGGTCATGAAGCCGGGACCGGCCGGCGACACCGAGCGCATCCGCCGCTTCGTCCGCGAGGCGCGGGCGGCGGCGACGGTCGACCACCGCCATCTCGTCGGCGTCCTGGACTCCGGCGAATGCGCGGGCTGCGCGTACCTCGTCATGCGCTACGTCACCGGTGGCTCGCTCGACGCGCGCATCCGCGACGCCGGGCAGCTCCCGGTCGAGGAGACGATCTCCGTCGTCGGCGACATCGCCGCGGGCATGGACGCGCTGCACCGGGCCGGCGTCGTGCACCGCGACGTCAAGCCCTCCAACGTCATGCTCGACGAGCGCGGGGCGGCGGCGCTGACGGACTTCGGCCTGGCGAAGGGCCGCGACTACTCGGCGCTGACGCGCCAGGGCCAGATGCTCGGCACGCTGGACTACATCGCGCCGGAGATGCTGCGCGGCGCCGACCCGGGGCCGCCGGCCGACATCTACGCGCTCGGCTGCGTGACGTACGAGTGCCTCACGGGCCGCCCGCCGTTCGGGGGCCGGGGCATGTTCGCGATCGGGTTCGCCCATCTCGAGGAGATGCCCGCCGACCCGTGCGCGGCGCGCGACGACCTCCCCGCGGGGGCCGGGGAGTTCGTCCTGCAGGCGCTGATGAAGGACCCGGCGGACCGCCCGCCGACGGCGACGGCCTACGCGACGGTGCTCGCCGCCGCGCTGCGCCCGGGCCGCTCCTAGCCCCGCGTCGGCCGCTCGCGCGGGCGCGTCGTCATGCCCGCCTCGTGGACGACGGCGATCGTGTTGCCGAACTGCAGCCGGTCGCCGCTGGCGAGCGCGCGGACGCCCGCGATGCGCTCGCCGTTGATCCACGTGCCGTTGAGCGAGGACAGATCCTCGATCGCGAGCTCGGCGTCGAGGACGCGGACGACCGCGTGGCGGCGGGAGACCTCCGGGTCGGGGAGGATGATCTCGCAGCCTTCGCGGCCGATGGTGTGACCGGGCGCGAGGGTGATCTCGCGCCCGGTCAGCGGGTGCTGCTCGACGAGCAGGTAGTGCTTCACGTCTCTCCTTTACCAGGCGTAGCCCCAGTAGGTCGTCGCGCACGAGATCCGGCGCGCGGTCGGCGAGTCGTACGTGCAGGCGGTCATGCGGATGCGGAAGTGCGAGGCGCCGGCGCGGCGGGCGACGGAGAACGGGGCCGTCAGGTTCGTCGTGCCGTAGCCGGCGGAGTCGTAGAAGCTCACGCGCGGGCCGGCGTACCAGACGCCGTTGACGTACTGCTGGACCTCGGTCTCGTTCAGCGCGCTGTAGCCGTCGCGGGCGTAGTCGTAGGCGCCGGCGGTCAGCGTGAGGGAGGAGGCGCTCTTGGCGTTGAGGTAGGCGCAGGACTCGGCGCCCGCGTTGTCGAGGTACCAGCGCGCCGTCGAGCACTGATTGCCGCTGTAGACCGCCGCCTGGGAGTCGGCGACGCCCATGCTCAGGGCGGCCGCGAGGGCGAGCGCGGCGACGGTGAGCGCGGCCTTCATACGACGCAGCGGGGATGCGGGGGCGGCGGTGGTGGCGGAGATCATCGGGATTCCTTTCCGTGCGAGGGGCCGGGCGAGTCGCCGGCGTGGACGTAGCTTCGGCCCGCGGCGCGCCCCTGGCCTCACCCCGCGGGATGGACCCGCTCACCCCGAAAAAAGCCCTCGCGTCCACGGGATGTGATCGAATGGCGCGCGTCAGCGGCGCAGGTCACGGAGGGCGGCCGGAGGGCTCACATGAAACCGGGAGACCAGATCGCGGGCTACCGGATCGAGTCGGTGCTCGGCCAGGGCGGCATGGGCACGGTCTACGAGGCGACGCAGCTGTCGCTGAACCGGACGGTCGCGCTGAAGATCCTCTCGGCGCAGCTCGGGGCCGACCCGGTCTTCCGCAAGCGCTTCCGCCGCGAGGGCCACATCCAGGCGGCGATCGACCACCCGCACATCGTCACGGTCTACGAGGCCGGCGAGGTCGAGGAGGGGCTGTTCCTCGCGATGCGGCTCGTCCGCGGCAGCACGCTGAAGGACATGATCATCGGCCGCGACCTCGAGGGCGCGCGCACGCTGCGGCTGCTCAAGCCGATCGCCGACGCGCTCGACACCGCCCACGAGGCCGGGCTGACGCACCGCGACATCAAGCCGCAGAACATCCTCGTCGGGGTCCGCGACCACGCGTTCCTCGCCGACTTCGGTCTCACCCGCAGCGCGACCGAGACCGCGCTGACGCGGACCGGGCAGTTCGTCGGGACGATCGACTACATCTCGCCCGAGCAGATCCGCGGCGAGCAGGCGGGCCCCGCGAGCGACATCTACTCGCTCACGGCCGTGCTGTACGAGTGCCTCGCCGGCGTCGTGCCGTACCCGAAGCCGTCCGATGCCGCCGTGCTCTACGCGCACATGGCCGATCCGGCGCCGCTCGTCACCGACCAGCGCCCCGAGCTGCCGGCCGCGCTCGACGAGGTCATCGCGCGCGGGATGGCGAAGGACCCGGCCGACCGCCAGGCCACGGCGAGCGCGATGATCGCCGACGCCGAACGCGCCTTCGGCAGGCGCGTGCGGGCGGTCATCACGCCGCCCGGGCCGGTCGAGGGGCCCGAGGACATCGGCCTACGCGAGGACGAGGCGCGCGTGCCGACGCAGGAGGGCAGCGTGCCCGCGCCGCCCGCCCCGCCGACGAAGGTCGCGGCGGACGCGCCCGCCCCGGCGCCGCCGGCCGCCCCGGCCGACGAGACGGTCGTGCCCGAGCCCGAGCCGACGAAGGTCGTTGCGCGCGAGCGCACGACCGCCCAGCCGCAGCCGCCGACGGTCGTCGGGACCGGGCGCGCGGCGCGCCCGTCACGGCGGCGCGGGCTCGCCGCGGGCGCGCTGGTCGGCGTCGCGGTCCTCGCGGGCGCCGGCTTCGGCGCCGGCCGCGCGAACCGCGCCGACACCGGCGGGGCGACCCCGGCGCCGCTCGTCGGCTCGGCCTCCAACAGCGACGTGACGGTCGCCATCCCGGCGCAGTGGCGCCGCGCGCAGCGCCCGCCGGCGATCGCCGGGCTCGATCTCGCGAGCGCGATGACGCTCACCGCCGGGGCGCGCGCGGATGCCGGGCTCGTCGTCGGCCGCGTCGGGCGCGCGGGGGCGGGCCTGCTGCCCGTCGCGCTCGCGCAGGCGGCGAAGCCCGCGCCGGGGCTCGCCGATCCGGTGCGCACCCCGCGCCTGCAGGGCTATCGCAACCTCGAGCTGAAGGTGCCGGGCTACGCCGGCGTGCTCGACGTCGTGACGACGCCGACCAGCCGCGGCACGCTCGCGTTCGCGTGCTTCGCGCCCGCCGCCGACGACACGGTTCGCGACACGTGCGCGCGCATCGTGGGGTCGGCGCGGCTCGTGGGGCGGACCGCCGTGCCGGTCGGGACCGACAGCGGCTACGCGCGCCGGCTCAGCGCCGTGCTGACGCGGCTGGACGGCGCGGTCACCGCGCGCCGGCGGGCGCTCGCGCGCGCGAAGACCCGCGGGGGCCAGTCGGACACGGCCGCCGCCCTCGCTCGCGCCTACGCGAGCGCCGCGACGAGCGTGCGCGGCGCTCGCCCGGCGGCGGCCGCGGCCGCCGCGAACGCGGCACTCGCCGCCGCGCTGACGCGCACGCGACTCGCCTACGAGCGCATGGGGGAGGCCGCGCGATCGGGCACGGGCCCGCGCTATCGCAGCGCGCGGCGCGCCGTGACGGACGGGGAGACGGCGACGCGGACCGCGCTGGCCGCGCTGGCGCGCGCCGGCTACGGGCCGCGCGGGGGGTGAGCGACTCCACCCCGCGGTGGCCCCGCAGGGCAGCGCGGCGACGGGATGGTGAGCAGGCAACCAACCCGCCCACCGCAAGGAGGCCCGATGTTCCGCTCCGCCGCAGTATCCGCCGTCACCGCCGCCGCCCTGATCGCGCTGCCGTCGCTCGCGCAGGCTTCAGCGCCGGCGTCCCGCGCCCACCACGCGCACAAGACCACGTGCAAGCACGGGTTCCACAAGAAGCACAAGGGCCACCACGTCATCTGCGTGCGCAACCACAGGCACGTCGCGACTCCGGTGCCGCACCCGCTTGCGCCCGCGCCGGCGCCCGACGCCGCGCCGGCTCCGGGACCCGCCCCGGCCGCCCCGGAGGCGACGCCCCCGGCGCCCGCCGGCACGACGGCCGCGAACACGCTGCCGACGGCCGCGGCGCCCGCCGTCGCGCCGGGTCCCGCCGGCCCGCCGACCGGCCAGACGCCGCCCCCGCCGATGGCCCGCACCGCCGCCGTCCGGACGGTCAAGACGGGCGCCGTCGCCGCGCGCGCCGCGCAGTGGTCGACCTGCAGCTACGACGGGACGACGCGCTGGGAGCAGGGCCTCTGGCAGGGCTACCCGTACCTCTGGACGCGCGCGAACATCTTCACGTGCTTCAACACGGTCCAGACCGACCTCTACTACTGGGACGGCTACACCGAGCGCTACTGGACGTCGTGGGAGAACTGCATCCGCGCGATCTACTGCTAGCGCGCGTCAGCCGACGTCGCGGGCCGTGACGGCACCGATCCGCACGGCCCGCTCGACGAGCGCCGACCGCTTCTGGCTGTTGGGCACCTCGTCGAGCCCGAAGGTCGCAAAGAGCGCCTTGAGGTGGGTCTTGATCGAGTCCACGGAGAGGTAGAGCTCGGCCGCGAGCTGCTGGTTGGTCAGCGCTACCGCGAGCGCGTCGCCGGCGAGCACGGGACGGCAGAGCGCCACGAGGACGCGCCGCTGCGCGGGCGTGATCTGGACCGCATCGCTCGCGCTGTCGGCGAGCGCGGTGGCGCCCTGGACGTCGGCCGGCGCGCAGTAGGCGATCAGCGTGTCGCCGACGCGGACGAGGTCGGCGTCGCGCAGCCGGCGCCGGCCGCTGAGCCGGTCGTCGCCGACCCAGGTCCCGTTCGTCGAGAGCCCGTCGTCGAGCACGACCCACTCGCCGCCGACACGCTCGAGCTCGGCGTGCAGGCGCGAGACGCGGGTGTCCCAGGGCAGGGCGATGTCGTTGTCGATCCCGCGGCCGATCGTCAGCCGCCCGGCGCCGGGCTCGAGGATCCGCAGCTGCTGGGGCCCAC
>Ga0310811_10011436_pt1 | contig 11513 bp, 10 predicted proteins | sample YCmetagenome_FD_207642 | JGI IMG/M metagenome (GOLD analysis project Ga0310811, IMG submission 207642) | Soil microbial communities from experimental microcosm in Duke University, North Carolina, United States - YC | ecosystem: Engineered > Artificial ecosystem > Soil microcosm > Unclassified ... | reverse complement strand
CCAGCTGGCTGCCATCGCGCAGCTGATCGACGATGCCGCCGCGCGCGGCGCCGAGATCACCTCGCAACTTCTGACCTTCGCGCGCCGCCAGCCGATGGAGCCGCGCGAGATCGACGTCAATGCCCTCGTGCTGGAGACGGCGAAGCTGCTGAAGCCGATCCTGGGCGAGCATGTCGAGATCGTGACCCGGCTCGCGGACGACGCCTGGTCGGCGATGGCAGATCCGTCGCAGCTCTCGTCCGCGATCGTCAATCTCGCCGTCAACGCGCGTGACGCGATGCCGGGCGGGGGCAGGCTCACGCTTGAGACCGCGAACCGGGAGCTCGACGGCACGGAAGGTGCCGGCGAGGGCGAACCCATGCGCGGTGCCTTCGTGATGATCGCGGTCAGCGACACCGGCCATGGCATTCCGGCCGACATCCGTGAGCGCGTGTTCGAGCCGTTCTTCACCACCAAGGGCGTCGGTCGCGGCACCGGGCTCGGGCTCAGCATGGTCTACGGCTTCGCCCGCCAGACTGGCGGCAGCGTCGCCATCGAGAGCGAGGAGGGGCACGGCACGGTGATGCGGCTGTTCCTGCCGCGATCGAAGGGCGAGGCGCCAGCCAGGACGGCGCCGGTTCAGGCGCCGGCCACGGCGCGCGGGCGTGAGACGATCCTCGTGGTGGAGGACGATCCGCTGGTGCAGGGCTATGTCATCGCCCAGCTCGGCAGCCTTGGCTATCGCACGCTCGCCGCCGGCGACGGCGCATCCGCGCTGGCGCTGGTCGACCAGGGCGCCAAATTCGATCTCCTGTTCACGGACATCATCATGCCTGGTGGCATGAACGGACGAGAACTAGCCGACGCCGTCCGGGCTCGCCGACCGGGGGCGAGGGTGCTCTATACGTCCGGCTATACCGACGACACCATCGTCCACGAAGGGCATCTCGACCCAGGTGTGGCACTGCTTCAGAAGCCATACCGCAAGTCGGAGCTGTCGCAGAAGATTCGCGAGGTCCTTGCGGGCGAGCCGCCCGCCTGAGCCGCGCCGACAGACGAAAAAGGCGCGGCGGGGAGGCCCCGTCGCGCCCGATTCTTGCTCGCTGGTCCAGGGCTGAGAGCGCCCCGATGCCAGGCCCTTTTCAGAGCTTAGCGGGCGATCCCAGCGAGGTGACAGCGCTTGAGATAAGACACTGGATCACCTCCTTTCGTTGGTTTCGGGACCTTCAATATAGGTGGAAACCGCCCGGCCGTTAAGGGGGAGGGCGTTTGGCCCGGAACAAGGGGCGTTTTGAGCGCGGGAAGACCGGCCCGGGGCAGTTGAGACCGCCGCCCGGCCGTGTTAGGGGATCGCCCGACGCGGGTGTCGCTCAATGGTAGAGCAGCAGCCTTCCAAGCTGAATACGAGGGTTCGATTCCCTTCACCCGCTCCAATGCTATTTCAATAGCTTAGCCAGGAATTTTAAATTCCCATTCCGACAATTTTGACACGCCGCGGCTGAAGCCCGATGCAAATTCGCGAGGGTTTTCTTACTCTACTCAAGGTCGTTCTTATTTCTGATGATCGTCCCCAATAGGCTTGGCTCGTGGCAGGCGGCATGCTTACGTCGGAACCGCGCCGATTTGTTGCAGTAGCCCAAGGAGATCCGGCTGCCCGTGCTCTTCGAGGATTTTGCCATTGGAAAAGCGGTAGATGTTCATGGCCTTCACCTCGATTTTCTTTCCAGTGGGTGGAACGCCATAGAAGGTACCTTTATGCGTGCCGCGCATCGTGAATCGTGCCGCGACGTTGTCGTCTTCTGCTATCGTTTCCTCTAGCGTCCACCGGATGTCCGGGAAGCCCCCCCGCATCATCCCGATGACCGCGAGATAGCCAGCCGGCCCCCGCATCGGCTCGGCCGATCCGGGAACATGGAATATTGCGTCCGGGGAAATCAGCTCTCCAGCCAACTCCTCGCTCGCGGTGTTGATGAACTGCGTGAAGCGCTGCATGAGCGCCTTGTTCGATTCCGTTGTCATCGTGCTTAACCCTCTCCCGATTTCAGAACGAACCATCCGTCGATTTGGCCAGCTCCTCGTACGCCCGCAGTTCCCCGAGGCGAGCTTCGAGCGCCGGCTTGGCCACCGCAAGCGCGTCGCTCCCTGCCACGAACTGCCTCGGCGGATTGTCCATCCCGGCGATCTTCACAAGGACGTCGCCGAGTTTGGCGGGATCACCCTGCTGGGTGCCGTGATAGCCAGACCACATGGCTTCGGCTTTGCCTTCCGCGGCGTAATCCTCAATCGAGCTTCCGGCATATTTGGCGTTGTTGATATCGAGGAGGTCCGTCCGGAAGAAGCCGGGTTCGACCGTCGTGATCTTGATGCCGAACGGTTCGACTTCTTGAGCCACAGATGCCGACAGGCCTTCGACAGCGAACTTCGCGGCGCTATAGGCTCCGCAATGCTTGAAGCCAACGATGCCTGCAAGCGAACTGACGTTGATGATGCGCCCCGATCGCTGCTGTCGCATGACCGGAAGCACCGCGCGCATCGCGTGCATCACGCCGTAGAAATTGGTAGCGATCAACGCTTCGATTTCGGGCGTACTCAACTCCTCGAAATTGCCGAGCAGGCTGTAGCCGGCATTGTTGACGAGTACATCGATGCGGCCGAACGCCTTGATCGCGGACTCGACTGCCAACTTCGCCTGCGCCTCCTTGGCGACGTCCAACTGGACGAGCGCGAGGCGGTCGCCTGCGACATCGCTCAGCGCATTGCTAACCTTGTCGAGACTGCGGCCCGTTGCGACCACGCGGTCGCCTGCCTTTAGCGCCGCCCGAGCCGTTGCAGCGCCGATGCCGCTGCCGGCACCCGTGATGAACCAGACCTTGCTCACGCTTAGCTCTTGCCTTCGATGTTGAACGGCAACTGGCGCAGCGGTTTGCCGGTGAGTTGCGCGATGGCATTGGCAAAGGCGGGCGCCAGCGGTGGCAGGCCGGGTTCGCCCATGCCGGTGGGTGGTTCGGCGCTGGGCACGATGTGAACGTCGAACGCGGGGATGTCCGTCATGCGCGCCACCGTGAAGCGGTCGAAGTTGCCCTGTTCGACGACGCCATCCTTCAGCGTGATGGCCGAACCGGGCAGGCACGTCGACAGGCCCATGACGGCCGCGCCCTGCAACTGGGCTTCCACGGTGCGCGGGTTCACGGCGAGATTGCAGTGAACGCCTGCGGTGACGCGATGCAATACCGGGCGGCCGTCGCGCAGCGAGGCTTCCGCTACATAGGCCACGACAGTCTGGAAGGACTCGTGCACTGCCACGCCAAAGGCGCGGCCGGCTTGTAGCTGCGTCTTGCCGTAGCCGCTCTTGTCGACCGCCATCTGCAACGCGGCACGATGGCGCGGGTGCTTGTCGCCGAACAAATCCATTCGGTAGGCCACCGGGTCCTGCTTGGTGCTGCGTGCGATCTCGTCGATCAAGGTCTCCATCACGAAAGCCGTGTGGGTGGAGCCCACGCTGCGCCACCACAGCACCGGCACGTTGAGTTTTGGGTGATGCACGGTCAGCCGCATCGGCACCGGGTAGGGATCGCGCATGCCCTCGGTCGCCGTGCGGTCGATGCCGTCCTTGATCTGGAAACCTTCGAATACCGTGCCCGTGGTGATGGACTGGCCGACAATGACGTGATCCCAGGCCAGCACCTTGCCGCGTTCGTCAAAACCGATTCGTGCGCGGTGCAAATGCATCGGGCGGTAATAGCCGCCCCGCATGTCGTCTTCGCGGCTCCACAGCGTGCGCACCGGTGCGTTGAGGCCGGCGGCGCGCGCGGCCTTGGCGATCTCGCAGGCCTCGACCACAAAGTCGCTGCTGGCGGCGAAACGTCGGCCGAAGCCGCCCCCGGCCATCTGCACATGTACCGCCACCTGCTCGGGCTTGAGGCCGAACACGCGTGCGACAGCGGCGCCGTCGAGTCCGGGGCATTGCGAGCCGGTCCACACCTCGGCTCGATCATCGGAAAATTGAACGGTGCAGTTCAGCGGCTCCATCGCCGCGTGGGCGAGGTATGGAAATACGAACTCGGCTTCCAGTTGGCGCGGCGCGGTGCCGAGCGGCGCCATGTCGGCGTCGAACTTGCGCGGGCCGGGCCGGGTGGCGAGCTCGCGGTACTGGGCCAGTTGCTTTTCGCTATCCACCTTCTCGACGGCAGAACTGTCCCATTGCAACTTGAGCGCCTCGCGGCCCTGCGTGGCCTGCCAATATCCGTCAGCCACGATGGCCACGCCTTCGGCGCCACGGTCCAGCGGCACGCGCAGCACGGCCTTCACACCCTTGACGGCACGTGCCGCATCGTCATCCAGTGAGGCAAGGCGCGCGCCAAACACCGGCGGGCGGGCGACTACGGCCGTCAACTGACCAGGCAGGCGAATGTCGATACCAAAATTCTGTTGCCCGCTGCTCTTGGCGCGCGCGTCGAGGCGCGACGTCGGGCGGCCGATGATGCGGAAATCCTTCGGGTCCTTCAGCGTGATCTTCTCGGGTACCGGCTGAGCCATCGCGTCGTCGGCCAGTTGCCCATAACTCAGCTTGCGGCCATTCGGGCCCAGCACCGTGCCTGCCTGCGTGCGCAGGGTGGCGACGTCCACCTTCCAGCGCGCCGCCGCGGCACCGAGCAACATGGCCCGCGCCCGCGCGCCGAGTTCGCGATACTGCGTAAAACTGTTCTTGATCGAATTGGAGCCGCCGGTGAGGTGAATGCCGAAGCTCGGGTCGATGTAGGCACCATCGTTCGAGCCGTGCCGGCTGCGCACCAGGCTCCAGTCGGCGTCGAGTTCTTCCGCCAGGATCATCGGCAATGCGGTCTGCACGCCCTGTCCGAACTCCAGCCGGTTGATCGTCACCGTCACTTCGCCATTGGAAGCGATCTGCACGAAGGCCGACGGCTGTTCGGTCGGCTTGAGCGCGCTTGCCCCTTGGCCGGCAGCCTGCGCCATCACCAGGTGCGGAAAAGCGCCGAGCGCCAGGCCGCCGGCGCCGGCCAGTTTCAGGAAACTGCGGCGCGGCAGCGTGGGCGCTTCGCTGGCTTGACCGTGTGCCATCAGGCGCTGAGCGGCGCGCGGCAGATCGTGATAATCGATGTTCGGCAACATGGCAGCTCCTTCAGGCGATCGTGCGGGCGGCGTCGGCCACGGCGGCGCGGATGCGGGCATAGGTCCCGCAACGGCAGATGTTGCCGTCCATGGCGGCGTCGATTTCGGCAGATGTCGGCGGCTTGCCGCGGGGCTGCGATTTGAGGAAAGCGATCGCGCTCATGATCTGGCCGCTCTGGCAGTAGCCGCACTGTGCCACGTCGTGCTTGAGCCATGCCGCATGCACGGCGGCACCGACGCGGTCGGAGCCATCGGTTGCGGCTTCGATCGTGATGAGCTTCTTGCCCTCGGCTTCGGAAATCGGCGTGATGCAGGAGCGGACCGCCTGGCCGTCCAGATGCACGGTGCAGGCGCCGCACTGGGCGGCGCCGCAGCCGAACTTGGTGCCGGTCAGTCCGACGACATCGCGCAACGCCCAGAGCAGGGGCATCGCGGGATCGGCATCAATCGCGAACTCCCGGTTATTCACAGTAAGCTTCATCCGTCGGCTCCTTGCGGGCTGTTTGTCTCGGGGGATGTCGGGGGCGCTGACGATCAGATAGCACTGGCCGCCACTATCGATTAGCCGCTATAATTCACTAGGGCTTATGTACTTGGTGCATAAATGAAACGAGACGATCTGTACGACCTTGCCGCCTTCGCGGTCGTCGCGAAGCAGGGCAGCTTTACCCGCGCGGCGGCCGAACTCGGCATGTCCCAGTCGGCGTTGAGCCACGCCATGAAGTCGCTGGAGGAGCGGCTTGGGGTGCGGCTGCTGTCGCGGACCACGCGTTCTGTGTCGACGACCGAAGCGGGCGAGACGATGCTTCGCTCGTTGCGCCCGGCACTGGAGGACATCGCCTCCGGGGTGGATGCGGTCGGCGCCATGCGCGGCAAGGCGTCCGGGACCGTTCGCGTCACGGCGACCAGGCATGCGGTCTCGAAGGTCGTGATGGCCAAGTTGCCCCGCTTTCTGGCGTCGCATCCCGATATAAGGGTGGAGATGATCGTCGACGATCATCTGATCGACATCGTCGCGGAACGCATCGACGCCGGTATCCGCTTCGGCGACATCGTCGAGAAAGACATGATCGCAGTTCGGATCGGGCCGGATATCCGGATGGCCGTCGTCGGCGCGCCGTCGTATTTCTCGGACCACAAGGTGCCCCGAACACCCCGCGAACTCGCGGGCCATCGCTGCATCAACTACCGGCGCGTCAGGTCGGGCTGGGTTTACGCGTGGGACTTCGAGGACAAGGGGCGGCCATTCCAGGTTCGCGTCGAAGGTCCGCTCTCATTTAACAACGGCGACCTGATCCGCGAGGCGGCGCTGGCCGGCCAAGGGCTCGCCTATGTCTTCGACGATGACGTGGCGGCTGACGTTAAGGCCGGGCGGCTCAAGCGGATTCTGGAGAAGTGGTGCCCGACCTTTCCGGGCTACTATCTCTATCACCCCAGCCGGCGGCAGACGCCCCCCGCACTTTCTGCACTCATTGCAGCGCTTCGCTACAACCCTCGATCCGGATGAGCTGCGCTTTGCGGGGTTCGCACCACGCGTACACGGCAACCGCCATTCCGACAAAGAGAAATACCGTAGTGATCTCAATCGTCCTGAAAGCTGCGAAATGTCGGAACGGCTTTTGAATGCATTGCGAAAATTCCCGACTTCCAAGCTGAATACGAGGGTTCGATTCCCTTCACCCGCTCCAGTCTTTTCAGGTCCCTCTCGGACGATTAAGCCGCCATTCGGACGAATGGCCGCCCTTTGTTCGAGAAGCGCGTCGCCTCTTCGCGCCGTTAGCAACTTGCCGAGGGCCCACTTGGCATAGCGTGACCGTCACGTTCGTGGACCGGCCTTGCGCTTACATCTAGGGGTCGGCCAGTTCCGCGTCGCCGCCGCACCTCAAAGGACCATGGGAGGCATAGGGCCAAGGCTCACGCCGAGCCCTGACGCCTCAGTATGATCACGGCCGTCGGCACTCATCGGCACGCAGACTCCGGATGACGATTTCGAGATCTGTGGTCTCAAGGTCGGACTCGCGTCAGGCGCGTCCGGCGCGCCGAAATCGTCCGCCGCAAGACAGACCGTCGATTCATCGGCAGGAACGAGGGAAGGCGTCATGCGCGATCTTCCCGAGGCGTTGGCGGCAGCAAACCATCGCGGGCGAGGGGCGTTTCGATTGCCGTCGATGCCGCCGACGAGGTAGCTCCTAATAGTGCTCGTCTTCGGGGGGATTGCGGCAACCGGTCTCATTCACCCACACTGCTCGTAGCCTCAGGATGGACGTCGCCGGCGAGAGAGGGTCTGGCGCCGGACGTTCCTAGAAGAAATGCTATCAGCTATCGAGGCGTTGATGCGTGGTTCTATTGAAGTAGGACATCGCGAGACGGACGATCTTAAGCCTGCGCCGATCGAGCCGTCGTGGATCGTTGAAGGCAATCCAGAGGCTCGCTCACGCCTTCTGTCGACGAGCGCCTGTGGGACCGCCTGGACCATGCTCTGGTCCTGCACCCAAGGCAAATTCAACTGGAACTACGATTTCGACGAAACCGTTGTGATCCTCGAAGGATCTACCGTCATAGAGATGGATGGTAGACCGGCGAAGCGCTATGCGGCTGGTGACGTGATCTTGTTCCGCACCGGGACGCGTGCCAAGTGGCATGTCGAAGATCATGTAAAAAAGGTCGCCTTTTGCCGGCTGGACAATCCGGTCCCGCTCGGTTTCGCCATCCGTGCTGCCAACAAGCTCAGGTCACTGGTCAGGGGGCAGCCTCGATCAGCCCAATTGAGTTGAGCAGTTGCAGAAGTCGTTGTCCCCGATATCGAGTGAATGACGTCGCGTGCCATCAATCCGATTCCGTGGAGCCGATATCCATGTCGATCGGCGCCAGATAGTCGGCATGCAGCGTGATTCGAACTTTTGATCCGTCCAGGACCAGGCGGACGCTTTTCGGATAGTATCCGCCGCCGATCACCGTGCCGGTCTTTCCAGCCAAACGTGAGCCTGCGGCAGGCGTGACACGAACGCGCGAGCCCGGTGGATACCCGAGGTTGGTTTGGGCCGGTTCCGGCCTGGCTTTCTCGCCGTGAATGAGGCCGCGGCGCGGCGAATGCACTTTCACAGGTTTTCGCATCGCAGCTCTCACCGAAGGTCGTGATCCCTTCAGACCCACCGCGGCGCCAGCGCCGGCTTACGGTTTGACGTAGGTCCAACCCATCTCCTGCAATTCCATCACGCGCACGACGCCCGATTTCACGATCTCCGCTTGGCGAACGATCGGTATGTCCTTGTTCTCGGCCTTCTTCATTTTCTCCTGGGTGTTGCCGCAAGCTTTGAATGAAACCTCGGGCATGCTCAGGGCCATTTCCTCGATGCGCGCCTTCACCGGAGATGTGTCTTCACGCAGCATGTGCAGGCCAGGCCCAAAGGTGACGACCTCGATCTTCACCTTTTCGCCGGCGTCCTTGAAGTATTGCGCCACATTGGTTGCGTTGTTCAGCGCGAGATTCATTGCCGGGGGATCGTTGGAATTCACCTGCAAGATCAAATGATGTTCTTTCGTCTTCGGTGCTGCCGGCGCATCCATGCGGGCGACCGCAGAGCGTTGCCGTGTCGTCGTCGCCGGCTTCGCGACATGGTGTCTTTCATGCGTCGCCCTTTGCTGGACGGGTTGCGCGTCTGCCGGCGTCCAGTATCTTCCGCCCTGCTCAGCGCTCGCAAACGATGCAGAAACCAGAACCGCAAAGGTTGCCGTCGCAAACGCTGCGGCAATATGTTGGAACCTGACCATATCCGCCTCCATTAAAAACTTCATATGCACGTCTTCAACGATTGGGCGTTGCGATCGCGCGCGGCCATTTGCACGCGGTGGCCATCTTCGTGCGCGCCGCGTCGAGCCCGGCGAGAGAGAATGTTCCATCAAAGGCAGTGCCGTCCCTTGACGAGAGCTGGACGGTAAGGTCCCCGCTGTCGGGAAGGGATTGCAGCAAGCGAACAATATCTCCCGTGAACGCAATGCCCGGTCCGGACGCCGGGATGCCTGCCGCGACTTGCACCGCCGCGTTGTTATTGATGCGATAGGAAATTGCACCGGCGCCGCCTTCGCGCGAGATGCCGGGTCCGGTCAGCACCAATTCGGTACGGCCGCCGCGGCAGCGGATCGACATTTGCATGGCGGACTCGGCGGTGCCGCCGCGTGACGATGTCGTCGCGGTCGCGATCGGAGAATAGTCTATCGGCGAGGTCGTCTGGCTGACGATCCATTCGTCTTCTGAGACCTGGCGACGTTGGGGTGCGACGGTGCGCGTCAATTTGTCCAGACACAAGAGGCGTTCGGTGTGTGGCTTCTGCAGGCAGGAGCCGAGCTCCGTCATTGAATCCTGGGCCGACGCTGTGCTGATCGTGGCCTCGACCGCAATGAGAAGCAGGATTGCGATGCGATTCATTGCGATGCTTGTGTTGCACGGCGCTGACGATCCAGCCAGGCCTGCGCTGCAGGGACGCGCACGAGGCCGGGAACTGTCGCAGCGAGATTGATGGATTTCCACTTCGGGTCGAAGCCGGGCGCCTGCAGTTTGTCGATCCGGGCGAACAAGTGGTCGATGAAACGTGAGACGCGCTCGTAGCGATTCGATTTGGCCGGCCAATTGAACGCGACCAGGGCGGTCGACACGGCGATGGTCGAAACGCGTTCGCCCGGCTTTATCAGGTTGGGATAATCGGCTTCACCGAGCGTGGTTGGAAGATAGTAGTCCTCGAACCTGCCGTCGTAGGGAAGGGACAAAAACTTGAAACCGGGTTCCCAGCGGCCGCGCACGAAGGCATCCACCGGCTTCGATGTAATGAAGACAACGGCTGCCATATCGCCCTTGCGCATCTGCTCGAGCGCGACCTGATGTGGGATGAACGTCTTCTCCACATCGAGATTGAGTCGGCTGAAGATGAGCGGCCCCGAATAGGCCGCAGCGGTGCCCTGCGTATTGAAGTTGACCTTCTTGCCGGAGAGATCGCTCAAGCTCTGGATCTCCGGCCGAACGAAGATATGGAGCTCGGACGGAAACAAATTCAGAACATACGCAATCCTTCGCTGGATATCCGGCACCTGGCTTTTGTATTCCTCGAGCGCGTCTGAATTGATAATCGCCGCATCGATCCCGCGCAGATAGAGCAGGGAATTCAGGTTTTCCGTGGCTCCGCGAGTGACGACCGGCAGGACGTGCAAATTATCCCCGTCGTCGACCACGCGCGCGATCTCCGCTGCCAGGCGGATCGGTGCACCCTCGAGCAGGCCTCCAGCCAGGCCGATTGTCCAGGCATTCATCAAAATCGCCTCAGGCCTTGGCTGCGGCGGCTCGGGCTGTGTCTGGCGAACCTTGTGAGGCCGATTATTCTGTGGCCGGGCATCCGCCCAGGAATGAAGGGCCAGGAGGAATGGTGCGAACGCGGCGAGCAAGAGCAGCCGATGCAATCCAGTGAGCTTTTTCATCGACCATCATCCTCTCTACATGCTTCATGCGTGTTGGACGCGTTCGAATGTCGATAGCGCGTGGTCGTTCTGTAGAATGGCCGCACCGGACCGCGCTATCGGCCCAACGCCTCGATTCGCGCCGTCGCCTCCTTGACGCCTCCGGCTTCGGCCCGCGCATAGAGATCCCGGGCCTTTGTCGCGTCGCCATGAGTTCCATACGTTCCGAAGCTGGGAAGGACCCGCGGATCATAGGTTTCCGCGAGCACGAAGATCGCCTGCGCATTGCCCATTCGGGCGACGTGCTCCAGAACGACCCGCGCCGCACCGATGTCTCCCTGTTCAAGCAGCAAGCTTGCGCGTGCGATCAACCTCGCGACTTGCGCCGCTTCGTCGGGATTGGCCCGGATCTCCGCTGCACCGCGCGGCACCGTGCTTGGATCCTGAGATCTCTCATCGCGCACCGGCGCTTCCTGCACGGGCTCGCTCTTGAGCTGTTGCGTCCGCGCGCCGATCGGCTCCTCGCGCGTAGCCGTTCCGGTCGTTGCCGGCTGAGGCGCGGGGGGAGGAAATCTCGCCACGAATGCGCCGTTGTCGAGACGCGCCAATGCAATCTCCGTTTCCAGGCCCTGGACCCGCTCGCGCTCACGCTGCAAGAGGCCGCGCAGCTCGGCCGAGTCCCGCTCTCCGGCCTGCCTGATCCGCAGGACCTCCTCGCTCGCCTTGGATGCTCGCTCGGTCTGTGCCTCGAGATCGCGGTTTGCTTTCGCCAGATCCCGTGCCAGCCGCTCGGCGCGATCGCGCTCCGCTTGCTGCGATTGGCCCAATGAAGCTGTTTCGCTCTCCTGCGCCTGTTTGAGCTGCGCCGCGCTCTCGGCGGCTTTGGCGGCTTGAGCTTCGTATGCGTAGACCTTGCTGCGTGCGATCGAGAGATCCTGTGCCAGCGCTTCGGCTCGGTC
>Ga0310811_10011435_pt1 | contig 11513 bp, 6 predicted proteins | sample YCmetagenome_FD_207642 | JGI IMG/M metagenome (GOLD analysis project Ga0310811, IMG submission 207642) | Soil microbial communities from experimental microcosm in Duke University, North Carolina, United States - YC | ecosystem: Engineered > Artificial ecosystem > Soil microcosm > Unclassified ... | reverse complement strand
GCGGCTCGTCGGCGAGCAGCGCGGCGACCGGCCTGCCCGCGCGCCGGCCGGCGCGGTCCCACAGCGCGAGGTCGACGGCGGCCAGCGCCTGGGGGAGGTCGTCGGCGGCGCGGCAGGCATCGAGCAGCTCGCCGCCCTCGGGCTCGACGGCCGCGCCGGCCAGCACCTCGCGGTAGGCCTCCAGCGCCGCCCGCGCGCGCTGCACGCTCACGCCGTCGTAGGGCTCGAGCGGCGCCGCCTCGCCGCGGCCCACGATCCCGTCGTCGCCCTCGATCCGCAGCTCGAGCAGGGTGCGCCCGGCGACCTCTCCGTAGGAGGTCTGCAGTGGCGTGACGAAGCGCAGGGTGCGCTCGCTGATCGTCACGCGCACGGCGCTCAGCTCGCGAGGATGCCCGCGCTGAGCAGCAGCCCGAAGGCGAGCTGCAGCATGCCGGTCTGCGCCAGCGCCTGGTTGAGCGTCGGCCCGTCGGCGTGCGTGCGGACGGTGCGCACGAGCCGCACGGCCAGCGGCAGCGTCAGCCAGGGCGCCAGCAGCCACGGCGACAGCGACCCCGCCGGCCACGGCACGGGGGCGACGAGGTAGGCGACGTAGATCATCAGCGCGTAGATCGTGCGGCCCCGCTCGCGGCCGAGGCGCACCGCCAGCGTGCGCTTGCCCGCGCGGCGGTCGGAGTCGATGTCGCGGACGTTGTTGACCATGAGGATCGCCGCCGCGAGCAGGCCGATCGGCACCGACAGCACGAACGACTCCCACGGCCACTGCTGCAGCTGCGCGAACGTCGAGCCGGTCACCGCGACGACGCCGAAGAAGAGGAAGACGAACAGCTCGCCGAGGCCCTCGTAGCCGTACGGCTTGGGTCCGCCGGTGTAGAGCACGCCCGCGGCGATCGACGCGACGCCGACGAACAGCAGCTCGATCCCCGCGACGGCGACGAGGTACAGCCCGCAGACGACCGCCAGCCCGAACGTGACGTACGTCGCGATCAGCACCTGGCGTGGCGGCACGAGCCCGCCGGCCGTGACGCGGACCGGCCCGACGCGGTCCTCGGCGTCGGCGCCACGGCGGGCGTCGGAGTAGTCGTTGGCGAGGTTCGTCCCGATCTGGATGAACAGCGCGCCCAGCAGCGCGGCGACGAACGCGCCCGGCCGGAAGACGCCGCGCTGCACGGCGACCGACGTGCCGACGAGCACCGGCGCGATCGCCGCCGGCAGCGTGCGCAGCCGCGCGGCCATGACCCAGATGCGCACGGCGTCGCTGCGGCCGGGGCTCACGGGCGCTTGGGGAAGCGTGAGAAGTCGGGCGTGCGCTTGGCGCGGTAGGCGTCGCGCCCCTCCTGGGCCTCCGGGTTCTCGTAGAAGAGCAGGTTGGCGTCGTGGGCGAGCTGCTGGATGCCGCTGAAGCCGTCCTCGGCCGCGTTGAAGCTCGCCTTGCACAACCGCAGCGCGAACGGCGACATCGCGAGCATCTCGCGACACCAGCGCACGGTCTCCTCCTCGAGCTCGGCGAGCGGCACGACCGTGTTGACGAGCCCCATCGCCAGCGCCTGCGAGGCGTCGTACTGGCGGCAGAGAAACCACATCTCCTTCGCCTTCTTGGGCCCGATCAGCGACGCCAGCAGGTTCGCGCCGAAGCCGCCGTCGAAGGAGCCGACGCGCGGGCCGACCTGGCCGAAGCGCGCGTTGTCGGCGGCGATCGAGAGGTCGCAGACGAGGTGCAGGACGTGCCCGCCGCCGATCGCGTACCCCGCGATCATCGCGACGACCGGCTTGGGCAGCCGGCGGATCTGGATGTGCAGGTCGGTGACGTGGAAACGGCCGACGGCGCCCGGCTTGCCGGGCTCGGTGAGGTAGCCCGTGTCGCCGCGCACGTTCTGGTCGCCGCCCGAGCAGAACGCCAGCGGCCCTTCGCCGGTGAGGACGATCACCCCGACCGACGTGTCCTCGCGCGCGCGGGTGAGCGCATCGGAGATCTCCACGATCGTCTGCGGCCGGAACGCGTTGCGCACCTCGGGGCGGTCGATCGTGATCTTCGCGATGCCGTCACCGCTGGTCTCGTAGCGGATGTCTTCGTACTCGCCCGCGGGCTTCCAGTCGACTGCCATGGCGTGCAGGCTACTTTCAGCACCATGACCGTCGTCGAGTCCTGGCTGCGCCGCGCCGCGCGCACCCGTCCCGATCACGTCGCGCTGCGCGCCGACGACGGCGCGCTGACGTACGCGCAGCTCGACGACGCCGCGACGCTCGCCGCTCAGCGGCTGCGGGCGCTCGGGGCCGGCCCGGGGGATCGCGTCGCAATCGCGCTTCCGGCGCGCAGCGCCTTCGTCGAGACGCTGCACGGCTGCCTGCGCCTCGGCGCGATCGCGGTGCCGGTCGACCTGCGCCTGAGCCCCGCCGAGCGCCGCCGGCGCGCCGCGGGCTGCGCGGCGGTCGTCTCCGAGCCGCTGGCCGGGCTGGCCGACCCGGGCGCACCGCTGCTTGACACCCACGACCTCGACGCCGTCGCGATCGTCGTGCACACCTCGGGCACGACCGCGGGGCCGCGGGCGGTGGGGCTGACCTACGGCAACTGGCTGTGGAGCGCGCTGGGCTCGGCCGTCGCGCTGGGTTCGCGGCCCGACGACAAGTGGCTGTGCACGCTGCCGCTGGCGCACGTCGGCGGCCTTTCGATCCTCCTGCGCAGCGCGATCTACGCGACGACCGTCGTCCTGCACGAGCGCTTCGACGCCGCCGCGGCCGCCGACGAGGTCGCCACGCGCGCGACGCTCGTCTCGGTCGTGCCGACGACGCTGCAGCGGATGCTCGACGCGGGGCTGCGCCACCCACCGGCGCTGCGCGTCGCGCTCGTCGGCGGCGCGCCGATCGCACCCGCGCTGCTGCAGCGCGCGGCCGCCGCGGGCGTCGCGGCGGTCGGGACCTACGGGCTGACCGAGGCCTGCTCGCAGGTGACGACCGGCGGGCCGCCGCTGTTCTGCACGCGCGTGCGGATCGGTCCCGCCCGCGAGATCCTCGTGCGGGGGCCGACCGTGGCCCCCGGCGCGCTGCACGCCGACGGCTGGCTGCACACCGGCGACGAGGGCGAGCTGGACGCCGGCGGCGACCTCGTCGTGACCGGACGGGCGGGCGACATGATCATCACGGGCGGCGAGAACGTCGCCCCGGCGGAGGTCGAGGCGGTGCTCGCCGGGCACCCCGCCGTCGCCGAGGCGGCCGTCCACGGAGCGGCCGACAGCGAGTGGGGCCAGCGTGTCGTCGCAACGGTCGTCCTGCGTGCGGGAAAAACCGCAACGGATGACGAGCTCCGGGGTTATTGTCGTGTCCGACTCGCCGGATACAAGGTTCCGAGAGTCGTTCACTTCGCCCCCGAGCTGCCGAAGACGGTCTCAGGGAAGCTGTTGCGCCGATCTTTGGAGGATTGAATGCCACGCCTGGGCCGCCGTCAATGGATGACAACCGCCGCTGCCGCGCTCGCGCTGCTCGCGGCACCCACGGCGGCGCACGCGGCCACCTACACCGTCGCGGCCGGCAACGGTCCCTGCGGCGGCGCGGACCTGTCCTGCGGCTCGCTCGCCGAGGCGGCGACCGCCGCCGCGCAGGGCGACGTCTTCAACGTCGCGCCGGGCACCTACACGGCCGCCGAGTTCACGGTCGGCGGGGTGACGATCGTCGGGGCGCCCGGCGTCGCGATCGACGGCACGATGACGTTCAGCAGCAACTCCGGGCCGCCGTCGGTCCTCGCGAAGGTGGCGCTGAGCCAGTCCAACAACAACGCTCCCGGCATCTTCGTCAGCGGCGCGGCGGGCCTGCAGGTGCTCGACTCCGCGATCGTGAGCTTCAACGGGGACGGCATCATCGTCAACGGCGGCGCGAACAACACGATCATCCGCACGCTCGTCGTCAGCGGCGGCGCGACGACGAGCGCCGTGAGGATCGACTCCAACGGCGTCACGCCGAACACCGGCCAGCTCGCCAAGGGCCTGCTGGTCGAGTCCTCGATCCTCAACGGCGCGCACTCGCTGACGGCGACGTCGGAGTGCCTGGCGACCGATCCGCCCGCCGGTGACATCACGATCGTCGGCCACCACGTCACCGCACCCAACGGCGTCGTCATCGACTCGAGCAACGCCAACCGCCTGCTGGCGCCGGGCACCGGCAACATCGCCGCCACGTTCGTCGACTCGATCACGCTGCAGAACTCGCCGCCCAAGCGCAACGCGTTCATCGGCGGCAACAGCGCCACGCTGGACACGACGCGCACGCTCACGACGAACGATCCCAACACGCTGTTCGCCGACCCGGCGCACAAGAACTACCGCCTGCGGCCCGACGCCACCGCCGCCATCGACGTCGGCGGCTTCACGCCCGGCGAGTCGGCGACCGACATCGACGGCGAGCCGCGGCCCGGCCCGACGACCGATCTCGGCGCCGACGAGTTCTTCAACGCGCCGCCGGTCGCGAGCCTCGTCGTCAAGGGCACCGCCCGCGCGGGCCAGCCCGTGCTGCTCGACGGCAGCGGCTCGACCGACCGCGAGGGCAACTTCGGCGGCGGGATCGTCGCCTACCGCTGGGACTTCGGCGACGGCACGACGCAGGTCACGACGACCCCGACCGTCCTGCACACGTACGCCGGCGAGGGCGCGGCGGGCGCCCAGCTCGTCGTCCTCGACAAGCAGGGTGGCGTGAGCAAGCCCGCGGTCGCACGCGTCGACGTCGGTGACGGCGTCGCCCCCGAGGTGACGATCACCAAGCCGTTCGCCGGCCAGCGGATCCATCTGACGACGGTCACGAAGAAGACGACGACCGCCAAGGACGGGACGAAGAAGACGACCACGACGAAGAAGAAGACGAGGCTCTCCTTCGGCGGCGCGGCCAAGGACAAGTCCGGCGTCGCCTTCGTCCTGCTGACGATCGAGAAGATCGGCGGCGACACGAGCTCGAAGTCGGCGAAGGCCAGCCAGTCGGCGGCCAGCAAGGCGCAGTGCACGTGGTTTGACGCCAAGAAGGGCCTGCTGAAGCTCAGCTGCGCCAAGCCCAAGCTGCTCGTGGCCAAGCTCCTGAAGGACGGCTCCTGGGCGTTCACGCCGTCGTCGAAGACCAAGGCCATGTCGCCGGGCCTGTACCGCGTGAGCGCGTACGGCGCCGACGGCAGCGGCGCGTTCGGCAACTCGGCAGCGTCGAAGGACGGCGTGGTCCGATTCCGGCTGGTGAAATGAGCGTGGCGCTGCGCAGGCGCGTTCAGCTCGCGCTGGCCGCGACGGTCGCCGCGCTCGTGCTGCCGGCAGCGGCCGCGCAGGCGACGACGTTCACCGTGGCCAAGGGCGGCGGCGCGTGCGGCGGGGCGGACACGTCGTGCGAGTCGCTCGTCGCGGCGGCCGGCGCCGTGAGCGCGGGCGACACCGTCAACGTCGCGCCCGGCACCTACGACGAGGCGCCGACGTTCAGCGTCGCCGGCGTCACGATCAACGGCTCCACCGACGCCCCGGGCGTCATCGTCACCGGGACGATCTCCTTCACGGGCAGCGGCCCCGCGCCGAGCGTGCTGTCGCACGTCGTCGTGGCGCCGAGCACGCTGACCTCGCCGGCCGTCGGCGTCTCGGGCAGCGCCGGTGTCGCCGTGCGCGACTGCATCCTGCTCAGCGGCGGCGGCTCCGGCATGACGATCTCCAGCGGCGCGGGCAACGAGCTCACGCGCAGCCTCGTGCTCTCCGGAGCGCCCGACGGCAAGGCCGTCGACGCACAGGTCGGCGGTCCGGCCATGTCGCTCACGCTGAGCTCGAGCGTCCTCAGCGGCGGACCGAGCGGCACCGGCCTGGCGGTCAGGACCGGCGTCGGGACCCTGCTGCCGGGCAGCGCCGGCACGGCGACGATCACCGCCCATCACGTGACGATCGCCGGCTCGGCCAACGCGATCTCGCTCGATGCCAGCGCGGCGACGGGGCTGCTGAACACGCCCGCCGGCGCGATCACCGCGAGCGTCTTCGACTCGATCGTCCTCGGCGCCAACCCGCTGGCCCACAACGCCGGCATCGTGCTCGTCGCGGCGCCCAACACCGCGACGCTGAGCTTCACGCGCACCGACCAGACCAGCTCGCCCGACCTGCTGTTCGCCAACGCCGCCAAGCGCAACTACCACCTGCGCACCGACTCGCCCGCGATCAACAAGGGCCAGATCACGGCGGGCGACTCGCCGACCGACATCGACGGCCAGCCGCGCGACGACGGCAACGGCAGCGACCTCGGCGCCGACGAGTTCGTCAACACCGTGCCGACGGCCGCCTTCAGCGTCGCGACCCCGAACCCGCGCAGCGCCCAGCCGGTGACGTTCGACGCCAGCGCGTCGACGGACCGCGAGGGCGCGATCGGCGGCGGCATCGTCCAGTACCAGTGGAACTTCGGCGACGGCACGACCGAGTCGACGACCACGCCGACCGTGCAGCACACCTATCCCAAGGACGGCACCGTCGTCGTGCAGCTCGTCGTCGTCGACCGCCAGGGCGCCTCGAGCCCGGCGGCCGTCCTGCCGGTCAAGCTCACCGACGGCGCGCCGCCGACGGTCACGATCTCCAGGCCGAAGAACAACCAGTCGATCAAGCTCACGACGAAGAAGACCAGGACCGTCACGAAGAAGGGCAAGAAGCGCAAGGTCACGACGGTCAAGCACGTGCGGATCGGCTTCGCGGGGGCCGCGAAGGACCCGTCCGGCGTGTCGGCCGTCTTCCTCACCGTCGAGCGGCTGTCGGTCGCGACGGCGAAGAAGTCGACGAAGACGGCCCGCTCGGCGGCCGCCACGACGGCGAAGCAGTGCGTCTGGCTGGACCCCAAGCTCGGCTTCCGCACGCGTTCGTGCGACAAGCCGGTCCTCATCCGCACCGGCGTGCGGCAGGGCAACTGGGCCTACAACATCGCCTCGCGCATCAAGCTGCGCGCCGGGACCTATCGCCTCAGCGTCTACGGGACCGACAACGCGGGGGCGTTCGGCAACAGCGCGCCGGCCCGCGACCGCGTCGTCAGGTTCACGTTGAAGGACTAGATGGGCGACGACGGGGCGCAGGCGTATCGCAATGTCAGCCTCGCGCGCTGGAAGCAGGCGTCGCGCGGCTGGGGTGCGCACCGCGACAGCATGCAGGCCGCGTTCGCGCCGGTGTCGGCCTGGCTCGTGGACGCGATCGACCCGCAGCCCGGCCATCGCGTGCTCGAGCTCGCCGCCGGCCCCGGCGACACCGGCCTGCTCGCGGCCGAGCTGATCGCGCCCGGCGGCACGCTCATCAGCTCCGACGCCGTCGAGGAGATGGTGGCGCTCGCGCGCGCCCGCGCCGCCGAGCTGGGCATCGACAACGTCGAGTTCCGCACGATCGACGCCGAATGGATCGACCTGCCGACCGCGAGCCTCGACGGGGTCCTCGCGCGCTGGGGGTACATGCTGCTCGCCGACCCCGCCGCCGCGCTGCGCGAGACCCGCCGCGTCCTGCGGCCGGGCGGGCGCGTCGCGCTCGCGGCCTGGACCGGGCCGGCCGACAATCCGTTTGCCGCGGTCGCGCGCGACGAGGCGATGCGGCTGGCCGGCCTGCCCGCGCCCGACCTCGACGAGCCGAACATGTTCGCCTTCCACGACCCCGAGCGCATCCGCGGGCTGCTCGAGGAGACCGGCTTCACCGAGATCGTCGTCGAGCAGCTCGACCTCACCGTGACCTACGACGACCTCGACGACTGGTGGCACACCCAGCTGGACATCTCGACGAACCTCGCCGAGATCGTGAGCGCGCTCACGCCGGCCCAGCGCGACGAGCTGCGCGACGCGACCGACGCCCGTCTGGCCCCGTTCGTCACCGGTGACGGATCGCTGCGGATCCCCGGCCGCACCCACGTGGCCGCCGCCGGCGCGTAGTTTTTGCGGTCAAGCCCGGCCGTGGTTTGCCGATGAGGTGGTGGTGAGCTCGCATTCGCGCGTCCGCGTCGCTGGGCAGATCGCCGTCGTGGCGCTCGTCTACCTCGCCGCCGCCAAGGGCGGGCTGGCGCTCGCGTACGCCAACTCCAGCGTCACCGCCGTGTGGGCGCCGACCGGCATCGCCCTCGCCGCGCTCGTGCTCGGCGGGCCGCGGCTGTGGCCGGCCGTCGCGATCGGCGCGGCGCTCGCCAACGCCGGGACCGGCCTCGGCGCCCTGACCGTCGCCGCGATCACCGCCGGCAACACGCTGGAGGCCGTCGTCGGCGCCGGGCTGCTGCGGCGCCTGGGCTTCGATCGGCGCCTGCAGCGCCTGCGCGACGTGCTCGCGCTCGTCGTCGCGAGCTCGCTGTGCACGATGGTCGCCGCCACGATCGGACTGCTGAGCCTGCAGCTGTCGGGCCACCTCGGCGGCGGCGAGGCCGACTTCGTGTGGCGGACGTGGTGGCTGGGCGATCTCGCCGGCGCACTGCTCGTCACGCCGCTGATCCTCGTCGTCGCCGGCGCCCGGCCGTGGCGCGAGCTCCTCCGCGGCCGTGGAGCCGAGGCGGGCGCCGTCGCGCTCGCCACCGTGGCGATGAGCGCGATCGTGTTCTCCGGCCTCGTCCCGCTCGAGTACCTCATCCTCCCGATCCTCATCTGGGCGGCGCTGCGCTTCCGGCAGGCGGGGGCGGTCGTCGCGAGCGTCACGATCGCGGCGATCGCCGTCGGCTGCACGGTCGCCGGCCACGGCCCGTTCGTCCGCGACGAGCTCGACGCGAGCCTCATGCTCTCCCAGTCGTTCTTCGGGGTCGGCGCGATCGTCGGCCTCGTCCTGGCGGCCGTCACGAGCGAGCGGTCGGGCGCGCGGGCCGCGCTCGTCGCCGCGCACGAGCAGCTCGAGCTGCTCGTCGCCGAACGCACCGCGACGCTCGAGCGCACCCAGGACCGGCTCGTCGAGGCCCAGCAGCTGGCGCGGATCGGCAGCTGGGAATGGGACGTCGCGGCCGACAGCGTGACCTGGTCGGACATGCTCTACGAGATCTACGGCGTCAGCCCGCTCGAGCACGAGGCGACGTTCGCCGGCTACCTCCAGCGCGTGCACGACGACGACCGCGAGCGCGTGACGGCGAAGATCCAGGCGGCGCTCGCGGGCTGCTCGTCGTTCGCGTTCGACGAGCGCATCGTGCGGCCCGGCGGTGAGATCCGCGTGCTCGCCAGCCGCGGCAACGTCTTCACCGACGGCGCGGGGCGGCCGGCGCGGATGGTCGGCATCTGCCAGGACGTCACCGAGGCCCGTCAGGCCGAGCGGGCCCTACGCGACAGCGAGGCACGGGCACGGCTCATCATCGACGGCGCCAGCGACGCGTTCGTCGCCACCGACGCGGAGGACGTCGTCATCGAGTGGAACGCCCAGGCGGCCGCGCTGTTCGGCTGGACGCGCGACGAGGTCCTGGGCCGCACGCTCGCCGACCTGCTCATCCTGCCGCGCAACCGCGACCGTCACCGCCGCCGGATCGCCGCCTACCTCGCCACGACCGACGCGCCCGCGCTGTGGGAGCGCGTCGAGCGCGACGTCCTGCACCGCGACGGCCACGAGTTCGTCGTCGAGCTGACGATCTCCCCGGTCCTGACCGAGACCGGGCACACGTTCAACATCTTCATGCACGACATCACCGAGCGGCGCCGCAATGCGCGCTTCCTCGCGACCGAGCACGCGATCGGCCGCGTCCTGCTGGAGGCCCCGACGCTCGACGAGGCGCGCCCGCGCGTGCTCGCCGAGTTCGCCCAGGGGCTCGGCTGGGCCGTCGGCGCGTGGTGGGGGATCGACGGCGACGTCATGCGCTGCGAGAGCTTCTGGAGCGCACCGGAGATCGACGCCGAGCCGTTCGAGCGCGCGACGCGGGCGCTGTCGCCGGCGTCCGGGATCGGGCTGCCCGGCCGCGTCTGGGCCGACGGCACGGCGCACGTCATCGCGCTCATCGAGCGCGACGCGGGCTTCACGCGCGCGGCCGCGGCGGCTCAGACCGGCGTGACCGCCGCGATCGCCGTTCCGCTGGCGAGCCACGGCGAGGTCGTGGCGGTGATCGAGTTCTACGCGACCTCCGGCCTGCACCTGCGCGAGGAGTTCGTCGACACGATGACCCGCCTGGGCGAGCGCGTCGGGCGCTACATCGAGCGCCACCACGCCGAGAACCGGCTGCGCGAGGCCGAGGAGCGCTTCCGCCGCGCCTTCGAGGACGCCGGCACGGGCATGGCGCTCATCGGCGTCGGAGAGCAGGACGGCCGGATCCTCGAGGTCAACGACGCGCTCTGTGCGAGCACGCGCTACACCCGCGAGGAGCTCCTGACGATGCGCCTCGCGGCGATCGTGCACCCCGAGGACGCGCCTGCCACGAACGAGCTCATCCGGCGCGTCACCGCGGGCGAGCAGACCTCCGCGCAGGCCGAGGCGCGCCTGCTGGACGCGACGGGGGACGTCATCTGGGTCGCCCACAGCACCTCGCTGATCCGCGACGGCGAGGGCCGACCGCAGTATCGGCTGGCGCAGCTGCAGGACATCACCGAGCGCAAGCGCTTCGAGGGCCAGCTGCAGCACCTCGCCGACCACGACCCCGTGACGACGCTGTTCAACCGGCGCCGCTTCGAGGAGGAGCTCGGCCGCGAGCTGGCGGCCGCCCGCCGCTACGGCACCGGCGGCGCCGTGCTCGCGCTGGACCTCGACAACTTCAAGTACGTCAACGACACGCTCGGCCACAGCGCCGGCGACGAGCTCATCGCGACCGTCGCCGAGATCCTCAGCGCCCGCCTGCGCGGGACGGACGTCATTGCGCGGCTGGGCGGCGACGAGTTCGCCGTCGTGCTGCCGCACGTCGACGAGGCCGAGGCGCTGAGCGTCGCCGGCGAGCTGCTCGCCGCGATCCGCAGCGACGCGGTCGTCACGACCGCCAAGGGCTCGCGCCGCGCCACGGCGAGCATCGGCATCGCGCCGTTCGGCAGCGCGCCCGGCGAGCTCACCGGCGAGGAGCTGCTCATCGAGGCCGACATCGCGATGTACGACGCCAAGGAGGCCGGCCGCGACCAGGCCTGCGTCTACGACGCCGGCTCCAGCCGCCAGCAGTCGCTGGAGGCGCGCATGACGTGGAGCGACGAGATCGGCGCGGCGCTCGCCGACGACCGCTTCACGCTCTACGCCCAGCCGATCGTCGCCCTCCAGGGCGACGCCGGGCCCGACCGCTACGAGCTGCTCGTGCGGATGATCGGCCGCGACGGCGACGTCATCCCGCCCGGCGCCTTTCTGCCGCTCGCCGAGCGCTTCGACCTCATCCAGCAGATCGACCGCTGGGTCGTGCGCGAGGCGATCAGGCTGCTCGCCGCCCACCAGCACGCCGGCAACGACGTGAGCTTCGAGGTCAACCTCTCGGCGAAGTCGCTCGGCGAGAGCGAGCTGCTCGAGGAGGTCGCCCAGCTGCTCGCAAGCTCCGGCCTGGACCCCGGTCGGCTGGTCTTCGAGGTCACCGAGACCGCGGCGATCATCAACGTCGACCGCGCCAAGCAGTTCGCCCGGCGCCTGAAGGACCTCGGCTGCGGCTTC
>Ga0310811_10011434_pt1 | contig 11513 bp, 14 predicted proteins | sample YCmetagenome_FD_207642 | JGI IMG/M metagenome (GOLD analysis project Ga0310811, IMG submission 207642) | Soil microbial communities from experimental microcosm in Duke University, North Carolina, United States - YC | ecosystem: Engineered > Artificial ecosystem > Soil microcosm > Unclassified ... | reverse complement strand
CGCCGACGTCGACATGCTCGCTCCCATGCTGATCGGGACCGGGCACCTGCTGTTCGCCGACCGGAAGGGCTCCCCGCCGGAGGCTGGAGCCGTCCTCAGGATGGTGACCGCGGTCATCGCCGGCGTCGCACACGACTCGCAGCCATGAACGCCCCGGCAGCACCGCGTCCCGGGGATCGGACGCCGGCGTCGGCCACCGCCAGCACTGCGATCAGCAGAACTCTGTAGCTATTGCAAATAGTTCGCAACAACACGGGTGCCGGTACTGTGGTCTTGTGATCAGAGACTTCACCGTGTTCCCGGCTTCTTCTGATGACGGGGATGTAGTGGGCGAGATCCACGCGGAGTCGTGGAAGGTCGCCTATGCCGGCTTCTTCTCTCCGGAGTTCTTCGCCGAAGCGGTCAGGCAGCGGCGCGGCAAATGGCACGGGATGCTCGCCGAGGGCACGGGCACGGCCATGCTGGCCGCGCTGGACGGGCGACCGCTGGCCTTCTCCTACTTCGGCTCCTCACCGGCGCGACCGGGGTCGGCGGAGATCTTCGGGTTCTACGGTCACCCGGACGGCTGGGGAAGCGGTATCGCGGGCGCCCTGATGACCGCTTCCCTGCAAAGGATCCACGACGACGGCTTCAGGCGGGTCCATCTGTGGACGCTACGTGACACGCCTCAGTCCCGCCGCTTCTACGCCAAGAGCGGCTTCACGGAGTCAGGCGTGGTCCGCGGCCACGACTTCGGTGACGGCAACCCGATCGAGCAGGTCGAATACGAGTTGCTCCTTCCCTGACGGCTCACGAAGCCACGGCGACCAACGTCAGGGCTCGTTGAGATAGGTGAGGACGGCGAGGACGCGGCGGTTGTTGCTGTCGTCATCGGTGATGCCGAGCTTGCCGAAAATCGTGGTGGTGTACTTGCTGATGGCGCCCTGGCTGAGGAACAGCCGCTGGCCGATGGCCTGATTGGACAACCCCTCCGCCATGAGGCCGAGCACGGAGTGCTCGCGTTCGGTGAGCCGGGCGAGCCGCCGATTCGAGGACCCGCTGGACAACAATTTGGCGACGACGGCCGGGTCCATGGCGGTCCCGCCACGGGCGACGCGCTCCAGGGCGTCGATGAACTGGTCGGCGTCGAACACGCTCTCTTTGAGGAGATAGCCGATGCCACCGGCGCCGTCGGCCAAGAGTTCGCGGGCGTACAGCTGTTCGACGTGCTGGGAAAGGATCAGGAGCGGCAGCCCGGGCAGTTCGCTGCGGGCGGCGAGAGCCGCACGCAGGCCCTCGTCGGACTGGGTCGGCGGCATGCGGACGTCGACGATGGAGACGTCCGGCCGCCACCTCAGCAGCGCGTCGAGCGTCTCGGGTCCGGTGGTCGCCGTCGCCACCACCTGATGTCCGTACGCCTCGATGAGGCGGACCATCCCGTCACGCAGGAGGTAGAGGTCTTCGGCTACAACGATTCGCATGGCACCGCCATCCTCACACGGGTCGGACCGCCCGCCGGGCTCGTGATCTCCAGGGTGCCGTCGAAGACCGCCAGACGGCGGCGTAGCCCAGCGAGTCCACCGCCGGCTCGCGCACCGGCCCCACCCCGGCCGTCGTCCTCGACATCGACGACGATGCCGGTGTCGTCCCGGGTGATGGAGATCAGCGCCCGGGTCGCATGGGCGTGCTTGGCCGCGTTGGTCACCAGTTCGGCGACTCCGAAATACAGGGCGGACTCGATCGGCGGGTCCAGGCGTAACCGGACGTCGGCGCTGACAGTCGCTTCGAGCGGGCTGTCCAGGGCGAGAGCGCGAACGGCATCGATGAGCCCTCGCTCGCTCAGCACCGGCGGGTTGATTCCCTTGACCAGTTCGCGGAGCTCGGTCAGTGACGTGGTGGCGCCGGCTCGCGCCTCCCGCAGCAGCGCCTTGGCCTGGTCGGGGTCGGCTTCCATCAACTTCTCCACAGTCGCTAAGGAGAGCCCGAGCGCGACCAGGCGTGCCTGCGCCCCGTCGTGCAGGTCCCGCTCGATCCGGCGGATCTCGGCGGCCTGCGCGACCGTTGTGTCCGCGCGCTGAGCCGTCAGCTCATCCACCCGCTCCGCCAGCATCATCGCCGGCGACGCGCCCAGGAAGCGGACGGCTACCGGCTCGGCGGACCGCCAGGCATACGGGGCGCCGGCGACCGCCACGACCAACCCGAGCAACCCGATGAGACGCGAGGTGAGCGCCGGCTGGGAGAACCCGAAGACCGCTGCCGCGACTCCGGCGAGCGGGATGGACGCGATCACGCCCGCGGTGACCGGTGCGATCCCCGTGAAACGCAGGTCACGCCAGGTGGCGGGATCGCGCCACCAGGTTCGCATCCGCTGGTCCTGGAGGGCGTCCCGGCGGGTGCGCTCGTAGGAGTACCCGTTCCACCAGTACCCGGTGGACATGCGCACCACCGGCCCGGCCTCCCGGTATCCGGGGGGAATGACGGTGTCCGTCCACTTCGCGACGAGGAGGCGGAACATCCGGCAGACCGGTCGGGAAAGGATGAATGTGCCGATACATGCCCACACGAACGGCACTATCCACGTCCATGGGTTTCCCCACCAGATCGCCAGCGCCACGGCAGCGGCCCACACGGCCGGGACCAGCATCGTCACGACCACCACGGCGCACGCTCGCACGAACCCGACGCAGGCGCTCGCCATCCAGGACACCGACTGTCGCATGATCATTCCTTCTCACTTCAGAACCCCGACCGCGGCACCCGCGCCTCCTGCGATGCGCCGATCCGGCCGGTATGGCTTGGTGTTTCCACTGTGCACCGCACAGAGCCCGGCACCTCTTCGATCAGCCCTGAAGTGGGTCTGGCCCCACCAACCCGTACGTCCAGGCCCATGCGCGCCGCTGTCTCCGGCTCCGGCGGTAGACGCGAACAGGTCACGGGAAACGGCCACCTGTGATCGACTAATGAGCGTGGAAGCCGTTCTCACCGCCCTCCTCGCGGTCACTGGCACCCTGCTGGGTTCCCTTCTCACGTTCGTCTTCCAGCGGATGACGACCGACAGGGCCGAGCGTTTCACTCTCGCCACCCGGCTGCGCGAGGAGAGGATGGTCATATACAGCGGCTTCGCCGGTGCCGTGCTCGAGTTCCGCGGTGCGCAGTACGACCGCGCCACCTTACGAGGGCGCGAGGGGCACGAACTCGAATATCAAGCGGCGAAAGACGAGTCCCTCCGGCTCAAAGCCTCCGCATGGCATGCCCTCTATCGCGTTCGGCTGATCGCCGACGAGCCCGACGTGATCCGACTCGCCGAGGCCGCGATGGATCTCGCAGGGGACATGCATCGCGCGGAGAGCGGGGAGCCCCTCAAGGCCCGTTCGGAAGAGGTTCGCAGAGCCATCGAAGCCTTCGTGTCCGGATCCTCGACGCAGGTTCAGATGAAAACAGCAAAGCGTCGGATCCATTGACGCGAGGCGGGCGGCGCGGTCACGCGCCCCCGCCGGCGACACCCGGCCGTGCCGGGCTTGCCGCTCTGCTCCGTCAGCCCTGGACGGCCATCTCGCCGAGCAAGGACCAGTCGTCCTGCTCCAAGACAGCGTTGACGATCCGCGGCGTCTCGACCAGGTACGGGGGGAAAGTCCGCTGCGCGGTCGCGAAGTGCTCGGACTGGACGTGCGCGGCGCCGGCGTCGCCGTCCCGGAACGCCTCGACGAGCACGTACTCGGTCGAGTCGTCCAGGCTGCGCGACCAGTCGAACCACAGACAGCCGGGCTCACCGCGGGTGGCCTCGGTGAACTCCCGCGAGATTTCCGGCCACTGCTCCGCATACTCGGGCTTGATCCGGAACTTGGCGGTGATGAAGATCATGTTCGGCCCTTCGATGTCTCCAATATCCTGATCTTCGGCCATCTTACGACTGGTCACGGCGCTTTCCGCTTATCCGATCACCGATCGCGCAGGCCCGGGCTGTGCGGGTGCTCCGATCACTGCGGCCGGGTCCGCCACCTACAGTTTGTCCACCCGGCGCAGGAACCCGCGCGCGTCCAGGAAGTCGGCGAGCGACTGGCGGTGCTCCTCGCAGGCCGCCCAGACCTTCTCCCGCTCCGGCGAGTGGATCTTGGGGTTGTTCCAGATCACGGCATACGACGCCGCTGCCCCGCAGCCCTTCGCCGAGCAGATCCCCTGCTCACTCATCCGCGGCGTTCCTTCACTCGCGGGACGACGGCCTGGCGGTGGCAGCGCCCGTCGCCGGCCCAAGTCACCTGGAGAACTTTCAGCCGCAGCCTCGACTCGTCCATGGACTCAGCCTGTCATGTCGTCACCGTGCGAGGCCACGACCGGCGGCCCGGACGCTGAGCCGCATTCCGACGGATCTCCTCCACTGCCCGGAACCGGGCTATCGGCTCGGGATCGATCGCGGTAGCCCGAACCATGGGAGCACGCTGTTCTCGAAGCGGGACATGGCGCAGATCCGGTCGCCGGCGAGGGTGAGGACGAACAGGCCGGTTCCGTGGCGGATGCCGGTGGGGGCGCGCAGGTAGGCTCCGAACGCCGGCTGCCCGTTGGCTCGCGTCGGGACGAGGTCGAACCTGCGGTCCTCGCCGAAGATGCCGGCGCAGAAGCGGGCCACGACGTCTCGGCCCTCGTATTCGAGGGGCATCGGCGGCATCGACATGAAGACGTCGTCGGTCAGCAGGGCCACCAGTGCCTCGAGATCGGCAGACTCGTACGCGCTGACGAACTTCGCCACGATCGCGTCCTCGGAGGGCGAGCCGGAGGCGGGAGACGGTTCGCGATCGGCGGCCGGCGCCCGGCGCCGCTGCAGGCTTGCGCGCGCCCGTTTGAGGGCGCTGGTCACCGAGTCGACGGTCGAGTCGAGCATGTCGGCCACCTCGTCGGCGTGGAATCCGAGAACGTCGCGCAAGATGAGGACGGCGAGCTGGCGAGGCGGCAGGACCTGCAGTGCGGTCACGAAGGCCAGGGAGATGGATTCGGTCTGTTCGTAGCGGGCCTCCGGGCCGGGCGGCACGTCGATCGCGCCTTCGAGGAGGACGTCGGGGAACGGCTCAAGCCATACGACCTCGCCGAGCCGGGTCGGCTCCGGCGGTTCGACTCCTGGGATGTTCCACTCCTTGGCGGGTCGTCGGCCGGCCGAGCGACGCGCGTTGAGGCACCGGTTGGTGGCGATCCGGTAGAGCCAGGTGCGCAGTGACGCGCGTCCCTGAAACCCGGCGAGGCCTCGCCAGGCGGTCAGCAGCGTGTCCTGCAGGGCGTCCTCGGCGTCCTGGAGGGATCCGAGCATCCGGTAGCAGTGCACCTGCAACTCCCGGTGGTGTGGCTCGGTCAGCTCTCGGAACGCGTCGCCGTCTCCGGCCCGCGCCCTTGAGATCAGGTCGGTTGTCGCCACTCTCATCGCCTTCTTCCCGCGTCATGTGGCATTGCCCATCCTGTAGAGACACCGGCCGAGAGGCGAACTGGGCGGTTGTCGGGCGCCCACTTTCCCGATGTCGCGGTGTCTGCATCGTCGACGGCGCTGACGGTCCGTACGTCGGATGAGTTCAGCGGCCGGGCTTCACCCGTGAGGTGGCACAAGTGACCACCCGGGCACAGAGAGGAACCAGAGATGATGCTGAATGACAAGGTCGCGGTGGTCTACGGAGCCGGAGGCGCGATCGGCGGCGCAGTCGCACGCGCCTTCGCGTCTGAGGGGGCGAGGGTCTTTCTCACCGGACGTTCCCTTGCACCCGTCGAAGCCGTCGCCAAGGACATCGTCTCCGCCGGCGGAGCCGCCGAGGCGGCCGAGGTCGACGCTCTCGACGAGCAGGCCGTCGACAGGCATCTGCGGTCCGTGATCGATCAGTCGGGCCGCGTCGACATCTCGCTCAACGCGATCGGGGTCCCGGACTCGGAGATTCTGGGTGTCCCGCTGGCCGAGATGGACGCCGGGCAGTTCTTCCTGCCGATCACGACCTACACGACGTCGTACTTCCTGACCGCGCGCCTGGCCGCACGGCAGATGATTCCCAACGGATCGGGGGTGATCATGACCGTCACCGCACTCCCCGCACGGATGGGCTCCCGACTGAACGGAGGCTACGGCCCGGCGCAGGCCGCCAAGGAGGCGCTCACTCGAGATCTGTCCGCCGAACTCGCACCTCAGGGCATCCGCGTGGTCGGTCTGCGACCCCACGGCATGCCGGAGACAGCCACGATGAGGGAGGCCTTCGAGGCCAAGGCGGCGGCGGGGATGACCTGGGAACAGTTCGGAGGGTACCTCGCAGGCACGACCCACCCGCGACGGGTCATGAGACTCGACGAGGTGGCGAACATGGCGGTCTTCATGGCGTCCGACAAGGCGAGCGGGATGACGGGAACCACCGTCAACCTGTCCATGGGAAGCCTGGATGACTAGGGCCTCGGAAAAGAGTGCCGGCCGCAGGACAGCGGGCTGATAAATCCTGATAATGAGCGGATGTTTGCAGCGGGCCGGGTCGGGCGGGCGGTTGACGGGGCCCTTGCGGTAGGCGTGGTCCTGGCCACGGTCGGGCCGCTTCTCCTGCCCGATCCCAAACCGTGGTGGATCATCGGGCTGGGGTTGTCGGCGTCGCTGCCGGTGTGGTGGCGCAGGCGGGCGCCGATGCTGGTGGCGGTGGTGGTCGGTGCGGCGATGTCCGTCATGGTGATGTGGGAGAAGCCGTTCCTGCCCTTCGGGCCGCTGCTGGCCGTCTACACGATCGCCGACCTGAGCCCCACGTGGAAGAGGCTCGCGGCGATTCCGGCGATCGTGGCGGCGGTGGGCGTCTCGCTGGTGTTGCCGGGAGAGGACGACGAGACCTTCCGGCTGATGGGGACCGCCTTCGTGGCCGCCTACGCGCTGGGCACCAGTGTCAGGGCGAGCCGCTCGCGAACCGCCGAACTGGCCGAGCGGGCGCGGCGGCGGGAGCAGGAGCACATCGCCGCGGCCGCGGAGGAGCGCACCCGGATCGCGCGCGACATGCATGACATCGTCACCCATTCCGTCGGGCTGATGGTGGTTCAGGCCGAAGCCGGGCCGGTGGTGGTGCGCAGCGACCCGGACAAGGCCGAGGTGATTTTCGATGCGATCGCCGGCACGGGAAGGAGTGCGCTGGCCGAGCTTCGGGGAGTGCTCGCCGCACTGCGGAACCCGGCCGACGGCGGCGGTCCGGCGTGGGGCCATGCCGGCGAGGCGTTGCTCCAGCCCCGGCTGGCCAACCTTCCCGCACTGGTCGAACGCAGCGGCCTCGATGTGGTGAGCACGACCGCCGGCACCCCGCGTCCGGTCGCGGAAAGCATCGAGGCCGCCGTCTACCGCATCGTTCAGGAGGCGCTGACCAACGTGCGCAAGCACGCCGGTACGCGTGCCGTACGCCTCACGCTGACCTGGGGGGAGAACCTGACGGTGGAGATCGCCGACGACGGCCGGGGGCCGGGTGAGAGCGGCGGGTACGGGCTGGCCGGGATGCGGGAACGGGTGGCGGCATGCGGCGGGACGCTCACCGCCGGGGCGGGACGAAACGGGGGATTCATGGTGAAAGCTGAATTTCCGCTTGAATAGCCCGCATGTTACGGGTGCTCATCGCCGACGATCAGGACCTCTTCCGCGCGGGGTTCGGGCTGATCCTGGACGCGCAGCCGGACATGGAGGTGGTCGGCGAGGCCGCCGACGGCGAGGGGGCGATCGCCGAGGCCAGGCGGCTCCAGCCGGACGTGGTCCTGATGGACGTGCACATGCCGGGCAAGAACGGCATCGAGGCGACCAGGGAGATCTGCGCCACCACCGCCGCCAAGGTGCTCGTGCTGACCATGTTCGACCTCGACGAGTACGTCTACGACGCGGTCCGGGCGGGAGCCAGTGGTTTCCTGCTGAAAGACATCCGGCGGGACGAGCTCGCCCACGCCGTGCGCACCGTCGCCTCGGGTGAGGCCCTGCTCGCCCCGGCGGCGACCCGGAGACTGCTCGAGGACCTGGTGCGCAGGCCCGCTCACGGTGTCGCCCCCCTGCTCGCGGCCAGGCTGGGCGCGCTGACCGAACGCGAGCGCGAGACGCTGAAGCTGATCGCGCGCGGCCTGTCGAACGCGGAGATCGCCGCCGCACTCGTGGTCACCGAGCACACGGTCAAGACGCACGTCAGCCGCATGCTCACCAAACTGGACCTGCGGGACCGGGTCCAGGCCGTGGTGCTCGCCTACGAGTCCGGGCTGGTGGTCGCCGGTGAGAGTGACACCGGAGATCACACCGGCGACTGACGCGCCGGCGGGGTGCGGAAAAGCACGATCGTCGGCATGGAACGCATCCTCCTCACCCTCGCCTCCGCCGTCCTGATGCACTTCGGCGGGGGTCTCCACCCCGTCTGGCAGCTCACCTGGCTCGCGCCGGTGCCCGTCCTGTTCCTGGCCCGCCGGACAGACGGGCGTACGGCGTTCGCCGCCGGAACGCTCGTCTGGCTCGCCGGCCAGGTGCAGATGTGGCCGTACTTCACCCGGACCCTCGAGATGCCGCCCGCGCTGGCCGCCGCCCTCATCGCCGGTCCCGCGCTCTGTTACGGCCTGGGCGTGCTGCTCTTCCGCACCCTGCTCGTGCGCGGCAGACCGCTCCTGGCGGCGGCAGCCGTACCGGCCGTCTGGGTCACCACTGAGTACGCCATGAACCTCGCCGGACCGCACGGGGCCTGGTGGAGCCTGGCGTACACGCAGGCCGACTTCCTGCCCGTGCTGCAGACCGCCTCGGTCACCGGGGTCTGGGGCATCACCTTCCTCCTGCTGTTCGTGCCCGCCTCGATCGCGGCCCTGCGGCCACGCGTGGCGGTGGTCTCGGGTGTGCTGGTCGCGCTCACGATCGGCCATGGTCTCCTACGGCTCTCGACGCCCGCCGACACCGGAGGACGGAAGGTCGCGCTGGTCGCGACGGACGACTCCGAAGATCTCGTCCGCCGGTACGGCGAGGCCGTCGACGGCGCGGTGGCCGGCGGTGCGGAGATCGTGGTGCTGCCCGAGAAGGTCTTCACGACCGCCGACCTGCCGTTCGCCCGCCCGGGTGTGGAAGTGGTCGTGGGGATCGCCATGGAGACCAACAGCGCGGTGAGCTACCCCTCCGGCGTGCGCTACGACAAGCACCACATGATCCCGGGGGTGGAGCGCGAGTTCCGGCCCGGCACCAGCTTGGCCTTCCTCGACGACGGTCGGCTCGGCCTCATCATCTGCAAGGACCTCGACTTCCCCGGCCTGGTCAGGGAGTACGGCAAGGCCGGTGTCGCCGCCCTGCTCGCGCCCGCCTGGGACTTCGACGAGGACGCGTGGCTGCACAGCCGCATTGCGGTGGTGCGCGGAGTGGAGAACGGCCTGTCTGTGGCCCGTGCCGCACGCCAGGGATGGCTGACGGTCAGCGACGACCGCGGCCGGATCGTGACCGAGCGCTACAGCGCCAGAACGGGCATGGCCACGGTCACGGCCACCCTGCCGCGGGAGGGCTCGGCCACCCTCTACACCGCCCTGGGCGACTGGGCCGCGTGGGCCTCGGCCGGGTTGCTGCTGCTCGCGCTCGGCGCACTGGCCCGTACGAGGACTTCCCAGGCGGTGGGCGAGAGCCCGGTCGCGAGGACCACAGTGGACGCCTCACCCACTCCCTAGGCGCAGGAGGCCTGGGGGCCGCGGTAGGGCAGCGTCTGGCTGTAGACGATGTTGGTCGTGGTGCTGCCGAACCCGGCCAACTCGTCGACGATCCGTTCCAGATGCCGCATGGACGTCGCGGCCACCTTCAGCGTGTAGCAGTCCTCGCCGGTGGTGCGCAGGCACTCCAGGATCTCCGAGCGTTCCTCCAGCAGCCGGTGCAGAGGCTCGTGCCGGCTGCCGGGATATTTGAGGCGCACCATGGCAAGCACGGCGAAACCGACCGCCGCCAGATCCACCTCAGCCCGGTAGCCGGTGATCACACCCTCCGACTCCAGGCGTCTGACCCGCTCGGTGACCGCCGAAGCGCTCAGGCTCACCCGGCGCGCCAGTTCGGTGAAGGGAACACGACCGTCGCGCTGTAACTCGCCCAGGATGGACCAGTCGGTCAAATCAAGATTCACGGCCATTTGCCGAATATACCGGCAGATTCCAGGCCAAGGCCTCCTGATACCCAGAGAAATCCATTCAGGATCCACGGAACGGGCGGATAGCCTGAATCGGTGCAGATAGGCGTCAATGTTCCCAACTTCGGCCCCGGCACCGACCCCGGCATGCTGCGACAGTGGGCGCAGACGGTGGAGGGCCTCGGCTGCGACCTGCTCATGATCTCCGACCACGTCGTGGTGACACCCGACGTCGCCGAACAGTACCCGGCGCCGTTCTACGAACCCTTCACCACCCTGGCCTGGCTGGCCGGCATCACCCATCGGATCCGGCTGGGCACCTCGGTGCTCATCGTCCCGTACCGCGATCCCCTGCTCATCGCCCGCATGGCCGCCAACCTCAACAGGCTCAGCGCGGGACGACTGGTCCTGGGTGTGGGGGTGGGCTGGGCACGACAGGAGTTCGCCGCCCTGGGAGTCCCGTTCGAAAGGCGCGGCGCGCTGACCGACGAGCACCTGCGTACCGTACGCGCCGCCTGGGAGGACGAACAGGACTATCGCGCCGGTCACCTCCCGATCTGGGTCGGCGGCAGCAGCGACGCCGCCCTGCGCCGAGCCGTACGCCTGGGCGAGGGCTGGCACCCGCTGCGCCTCACCATGCAGAAGTTGCGCGAGAGGCTGGAACGCCTGAAGGAGATCGCGCACGAGCAGCGGCGACCGGTTCCGGCCTTCGAACCCCGCATCCTCCTGCGATTCACCGACGCGCCGGTCACCGGCCCCGAACGGCTCGCCGGTGAAGGCGACGCCGACCAGATCCTCGACGACCTGTGGGAGTTGGAGGCGCTCGGCGCCGACTCCGTCGTGCTCGATCCGTTCAACGACGATCCGGCAGAGACCCTCCGCCCGCAGCCCGCCTGGCAGGCGCTGGCGACCGTGGCCGCCCTCGTGGACCTGACAACACCGCCGCCCGACAACTCGATCAGTGACCACACTCCGAAGGGGAGCAGATGACGCGCGAAGACGAGGCACTCCTGCGCCGGGCCATCGAACTGGCCGCGACGGCGCGAGCCGGCGGCAATCCGCCGTTCGGCTCGCTCCTGGTCGGCGGGGACGGCACCGTACTGGCCGAGGACCACAACACATCCGTCACCGAACGGGACATCACCGCCCATCCGGAGCTGAAACTGGCCCGGTGGGCGGCCCGCGAACTCGATCCCGACACGGCGGCAGCCACCACGATGTACACCAGTTGCCAGCCCTGCGGCATGTGCGCCGGCGCCATCGCGCGGTCGGGCCTGGGCCGTGTCGTCTACGCCCTGTCCAACGAACAACTCGCCACACTCAAACGGCCGGGCACCGGCTTCACCGACGCCCCCGCCGAAGGCCCCGCCCTGTTCGACGAGGCACGCATTCCCGTCGAGGAGTACTACCGCTGACCCTCTGGCCCCGGCCGGACGGCGCACAGAG
>Ga0310811_10011433_pt1 | contig 11513 bp, 11 predicted proteins | sample YCmetagenome_FD_207642 | JGI IMG/M metagenome (GOLD analysis project Ga0310811, IMG submission 207642) | Soil microbial communities from experimental microcosm in Duke University, North Carolina, United States - YC | ecosystem: Engineered > Artificial ecosystem > Soil microcosm > Unclassified ... | reverse complement strand
CCGGCATGTCATCTCTAAAATCCATTGGTTCATCATTCATCCCTTGAATGTCGTCACGTATCTGATCATCTTGAATTCTTCTCTTCTTCTTGTTCAAGTGTTGTTGGGGCTTGCTCACTCTTGTCCTCAATGTGCACAGTCTAGGACACTGAGCCTTGTGACTACTCAGATGTTTCTGAGTCAAAAATGCCTTATCACAGCCTAGACAGGTGAGGTCGTCCATCAGAAGGTAGATGAGGGAGTTGTTAGAGATGTGCAACATTATATCCACTTCAACTGCACTGTGGATCAGTTAGAGAATGATACAGAGGTGCGTGATCTGGGGCAAAGCAAATTTGGTATATCTTGCAATTCATATACTAAGTCACATGCAAATGAGGTGATCCAGCACTAAGCCCAGACCCAGAAAAAGCCTCCCAAAATGCACTCCAAAAACCAGACTTGCCTTGTTCCGAGAAGGCGTCAGCTAATAGAGGCAAAGTTCATCAGTTTGAATGTGTCATGTAGAGAGAATGCACTGAGGATGCTGATGGCAGCTGTGAGAACAGTATGTAATGAGGTGAGTATGGGAGGAGAGCGCATGATTGATGGTACAGAAGGCAGCTGCATGGTTGATGGGATACACCACCATGCGGTGGGCTGAAGTCACAACCATGAGGCGATATGGGGTGACCCATTGCCCTCAAGAAATGAGATAAACAGCCTACAAGAAATGAGGTCAGTACACATAGTATGTCAGTACACAATAGTTGCAGGGCACGTTCCTTTTGGCTCAGGGTAAATTCAAGTTTGCTCAGGACCTGTGCTCTTGATATCTGGCCAGAAGGCTTGGACGGAGGGAGAAGCACAGTGTTTGATTGCAGGGCGCGTTCCTTTTGGCTCAGGGTAAATTCAAGTTCGCTCAGGACCTGTGCTCTTGATATCTGGCCAGAAGGCTTGTATGAAGGGAGAAGCACGGTTCAGGGCGAGAAAAGGGCGGGTGAGAGTGGGAGACAGGTGTGAGATAGTATGTGACAGTCAATATCTAGTTCTGCATATATGCTCTGGAGGTTTGGGTGTAGAATCATCACTGTGCCACCATGGATATATTCAAAGTCCATCGGCAAATTCCGATTAACTAAAGCTTGATGCATACACTTGACCTTTGCTTATCTCGCCCTAGCCTTATTATTGTCTTATATCAATTACTTGACACATCCCTATAATGCCCATCATTAATACTGAAGACCACCTTGACCTGGCCAACAGGACGGCATTTTCCACAACAATGTCCTCGTGCTGGAGGTCAACAATATGCTGTCTGGATGGCCAACATATACCCTTGATTTCACACCAGAACGCCCATCATCTCAAGCCCTTGCTTCTCACTGTTGATAGGCCGGAGAAGAAAGAGGCAAAATCAGACCGGCATGAGGAGTATCTTACAGCTGCACGCTGCATCACCCAATGTGTCAATATGTTCTGCAAGATTGACAAGGTCATTGACATTGGCATGCTACTGAAGCAGCGCGAACTCACCGATTCTGGAGACTTATCCGAGGATGAAGATGATGCAGCTCATTGAGAGAAGCGCTTATCAAAACTGTATATCTAGGAAGTATGCTATTACTATTGCTGACTGACTGATTTTTCACTTGTATAGATCTCAGAAAACATGGGACAGGTACCAGCAGAACTACAAGCACTTACTGGAGCTTGTACCAGGATTGAAACCTCTCATAGCCAGCTCAAAGGACCTGAAGAAAGCCTCAGAACTGAGGAAAATTGTCTGAAAGGTGAGTACATGCACATATATGCACCCATCAGTGCTTTCTGACTTGGATTTTAGATGGAATCTGCTATTTCAGGCACTCGCTCTGATGACTCAACGCATTTGAAAATACCGATTTGTGACTATGTGGCTCCAAATCCAGCAGTCAAAGCCATGGTTCCCCCTCTCCATGATGGCAGTGGTTGACGCACACATTTGGGTGTAAATCACCCAGTCTTAGCCTGCTTTCTCTGCCTGATCAGTGAGATTGAAAATTTCACTGAGGACCCAACAACGTAAGTTTCATCAGTTTGTAAATGCACTGCTAACTTTACCTCAGTACAATCAAATGGCTGCAAGGTGGCAAAATTTGCATAGAGGCAGATGCCTTCCCAGCTTTTCTTTGGAATGGCGATCTTCCTGGGGTCAACTATGACCCAGATAATATGATGGATGGTTTTCTTGATGGTTTCATCCTTGAGCGTGTGAGTATCACTACCACTCCCTTGTTCATGTTTCTCACATTATTCCCAGACCATGAGACACATATTCACAGGCCCTTCTACTGCATATGGTGCGCAATCATGTGGAACACGTCCATCCAATGCCACTTTGCATGCCATGACTACTGTTGAACCTCCACACATTGTGTATGGCTGTGTACAGGTTCATTGTCACTGCTATCGCTCATAGCTCACACTGACATCTCCAAGGTCTGATTTTGAATCAGCTCCAGGAATACCTGGACCAAGGAGGATGGTGATTTCAATTACCACGACTTCTACCACTATATCATTGAGCTTATTGACAACTTACCTGATGACGACAAGGAACAGTTGTTGAAGGGCTGGAACCTGTAAGCAACCCTTGTCATTTTTTCATTGTACTAACATCATAAAAAAAAGCAAACTATTCAAGAACGAGAATGGACATGATGTAGCTAAAGACAATGCAGATGAGGTTGGAGCCGCGGGTGCTCACAAGGGTGGCAGCGACTTGGCTTGCTTGTGTGCCCAAATGGCAGCTCGTAATGCTGCTGCGAAGACTTGCACTCTGGACTCAGAGCGCTGAAGGGTCAACAATTCTGCTGACTAGCAGAACTATGTTGGGTGAATGCTGCCTAGCTGTTATTCAACCCAAGGGTTTCTGGACTAAGCTCAGGGCTCAAGAGAGAGAGAGAGTGTGTGTGTGTGTGAGAGAGAGAGAGAGAGAGAGAATATGAAAATGTCACTCCAGACAATGAGAATAAGACTATATATCAGGAGCTGTATAGTGAGCTATTAAGCTACTACTAAAACTAATAAGCTGCAAGTCTGGGGAAGCTACTGAATCCTAGAAGGAGAGCTACCAGAACTATAACTGAAAGTCTTGCTAATGAGTGGAAGTATAGGGCGAAGATTTTGTGATTATGTAAGCAGTGAAAATGCGGACATAAGCAATGCAAGTAAGGTAAGAGAAGCTAAGTAAAAACTGTCAATACAAGCCCAGAGGGAAACTAATCCCTACAGCGCCCAGTTCGCACATTGCCCACTTGAGAGAACTCACCCCCTCCTCCAAGGACACCTCCACCTTCTTCACCAGCTCACAACAGCCCTCGTCGTCCCACACAGTCAAGTACACTTCCCATTTGAGAGAACCTGCCCCCCCCTCCAAGGACACCTCCACCTTCTTCACCAGCTTTCAGCATCCCATGTCCATGTCCTATTCCACATTCTACGAGGCCAGCTGTGTTGAGTCCATTAGTATGAACAACACCCTTGGGTTTCCTGTAGATCCGGAAGTCTGAATATAGATTGAAAATCAAGACTTGGCAAAGATATACAGAAAGGAAGTTACTGATGTAGAGAATGAAGAGTGGATCTTCTGAGGACATGTGGACAGTAATTAGGAACTTTGGCAGTCTCCTCATGCCACCACTTGTACCTGCCTTTGACCCATGGTATCTGGCCACCGGTGCACCTGAGAACAAGGACATGTTCAATGGCAGGGCATTCCTTGAGAGCAGCGTCAACAATTGCTTTGGTTGCGATTGACTTTCCACCATGCTGTAGGTATCACAACCTGGCTAGGCACTAGCTATAATAATGCTAAACCAGTATAAGTGAGTCTCAGCTCTACCTAGCTGCTATACTCACAGAAGCAAGAGTGTTCAACCCTAAAGGGGACACAAGGAAAGCAAAGATCCACAAGTGAATCCTGATCAACCCTGATCAAATGCGATGTAAGCGCAAGAAAGCATGAAGAAATGCGATGGAATGTGGTGAAATGTGAAGAAATGTGAAATGTGATGGTTGCGCGAAGCATGGGAAAGTAGCGTGTGAAGTGCGCAAGTGTAGAGAAGAGGTATAAATGGTGCTGGGATGTGAACCAAGGCAAGGAGGATGGATGCTAGACGGATAATAGACGGATAATGTGATTGCCACTAGCTATAGACAGATGCTAGGGACTACAATGATGGATACATGCACTGCATGGAACTAACTAGTGATAGATGGTGACTGCCAGAAGCTAAGTTGTAAAAACAAACATGGCAACTCTAAGTTACACATAAGCGCCTTCCCAGGGCTCGGAAGCGAATTGGGAGTGCTCTAAGTATGTAAGTGAGGTAAAGTAAGGGTCCATAACGAAATAATAATTGTACGATGCCAAACATAGTCAGACATAGTAATAAATGGAATACGACGCACCAAGGAACTGGCTGGACAATGGATGGATGCTCCTGTGATGATGCGCACTAAATCATGATCGAAGATGCATGATAGAATGCGATGATGCACAATGAAACGCGAAGATGCGTGAGCGTGGGAATGCATTGCGCGAGTGCAGGAAAGTGTCTTGAGTCTGGCACGTTATTGCAGGGAAGCTGCACATAATATGTGGAATCACTCTACACATGATGGTGATGTTGTGCTGTGAAGCCCAGTCATCATGAGCCGTAAAATAGGCCAATACCAGCCTGTAGAGAATTGAGTCTCTACAGCGCCTGCCCTCTTCACTGGTAAGGACAACATGTGACTTGCAGCCTTGAACACAGCCACGAAGAGATTATGCGCTCAAGTCAGTAAATACTACAGAGTGAATGGCACTAATCCATGTGCAAGTGAGGACAGATTGTCATGTCATTGGCAGATATACTGGAATGGTATTGCCCTTGTTAACACCAAGAGCTTTGAGGATATTTGCAATGGAGCAGACCTTGTGGAGTAGCTCTGCATAAGTGACAAGGCAGCCATCCTCGGCTCATTTGCCTCGTAGATAATGGTGATCTGATGAACAGCATAAGGTTGTGAATATATGAGAAGCGTAGTATTTACATTGTTTGGGTGTTTAAATGCCCAACAATCGACACAATTGTAAGGTGCATTGAGACCGCCCTCTGGGAACCAGACGATATCACCAGTTTCAAAACCACCGGCACACAGTCTTGAATGAATGGTCCCAGTGCAGCGTCTCATTGGCCATCTAATGCGACGATCAATAAGCACGACATAGAAAGAAGTGAATACGTGAACTAGCCTTTCTCCACCAAGCATCAGACTCCTGGCCAAGAGTTTTTGCATGAGAAGACTCATATGCTGTGAGAGCGGGACTGATCTAAGGAACTTTTAGACCAGCCTTGAGGTGGGGAGCGACGAGATGGATTAGAACAGCATCTTCTGGGTTGATGATGGGTGGGAGTTGGTGGTGGTAGAAAGATCAATTTGAGTAGTGTTGCTGTTGAAGTAACTTAACTTTGCTTGGAAAACATCAGACTTGGTTGTATCGAAGTTGGTTGAAGTGACACTTGGTTCACTTGGAGAAGTGAATCGAAGTTATCGGATAGATTAACAATGTGACAGCCAGCCGCCAAGTGCACCAGTGAGGGGCACACTGGGTTACTACCCGCTTCACGACATGAATTTAAGTACAATCCTTAGTGATTGGGAGGGGATGTGTTGAGCTGGCACATGGGACACACTGGCAGCACTGCTACGACTGGAAGGAGTGAGTCTCCTGCCTTTTCTGTTGCTTGCGGTTAATCAATTCAATCATTGTAGCCCTGATCTCATTCAAGTCAAATAATTTGCAGAGATGCAAAAGACACATTGTAGAGCACAATATCGAGTGTATATTTAAGTGCATATATATTCAAATTTGGAATATCGATAGCTTGAGTGAATGTTGTGTTTGAAAGGTGATGGTGATATATTTTAAAGAGCATGGAATGATTATAGGGCAATGAACAATCCAATCAGAGATGTTATCGAGGGAAATGGATGGAGAGAAGAGTGTGTTTGAGGTGCCTCCTAAAGTGGATGGAAGAAACAGAAGATTACAGCAGCAGTGGGTTTGTGTTTGGATATTGCAGGGTCGTTTGACTTCAGTTGTACACAGCATACACAAGCTTAAATGTTGGATCTGAAGGGCTTCAGCCTCAGCTCGTACACTGTGCCCCTTTCCCAAGTATAGCCCTGTATTTCAGAATACTATAGGTATCGTATCCGAAGGTCCAGACGACTATCGTATGATATCCAGATGTAGAGACAAGTATTGTATTCCTATCCGAGGATAAGGAATAGTATCATATACTTATCTGGAGGGTGTCTGGATATTGGATGGATGTATAAAGGCTAGTCTAGACAAGTCTAAGACTAGAAACTAACAGAGTATAGACTATCCTAAGATAGAGGCGGATGCATTAGACTATCAGATACAATCTTTAAGTCTCAGAGGGTGACAAGAGTTAATAAGACTTGAGTCCAGATAACAGAATGAGGACAATCTAAGATGATATTTGAACTGGGGTGCTATAGGACATATACAAGAGTTTATATACAATAGGACTAAGCGAAAGGCTATGCACAAGGTATCGCAATGTATAAGCAACACTTATTAGAAGTCAAACATAAGCCGGAAGTTAATCACAGGTGAACGGATTAGTAAACATAGCCGGAAGTAAGCATAACCAATATACCGGAAGGGAAGATATACTAAATGGAGGAAATAAGCAGTGTTTAATGTTATATGAACAGGATATGAATGAAGAAGCTTATTGTGATGGATCCGGTATGGATCTGTGGATCGGATCTGACATCCGGAACTTTGGATGAGAAGTGCGAATGTATGGGATATGACAGTTCTCACTTGTAAGTTCTTTTCCTTTCTTTGGTGTGTCAGTGTGAGATTGTCTTTTCTAGGGGATGTATTGGGGTTGAACATGGGGTTTAAGTTATCTAGAATTCTTTGCACTGCTTGGGTGCATTTGTTTGGGTCTTTGCAGCCTGCTAGTTGATTTTCTATACAGGCGTCACAGGGGCAAGTTGCTGTGGTATTGTGAGTGTTTATGTTAGTCGGTCTTCCAGTGAGTCTTCTCAGGTCTTTTACTGACTTGATATTGTGTGCCTTTTGTAGGCATTTATCTCTTCTTTTGTTGTATGTTTTGGGTGGGGTGCCTAAGTGTAGCCATGTGGGCATCTGGTTTTTTAGTTCTTGGGACAACTATATTGGTGCAAAGCTTATGTTGTGCTTTCGTGCCATTTTTAACATATTGATGATTAGGTTTGGTAGGTGGTTTGCTCTTTTCCTAAGGTTGGGGGGTCCCATGAGGTCAGGAAGGTGTTGATGTCATTTTGGTGTCTGATTCTGTTTGGTTTCAGTGTGTTTATAATCACACCTGTTACGAATGCCCAGGTTGGACAGGACTCTGACAAGTTCATGTAATTTTTGAGCCAGGTGATGTTTATTGCCTCATTCCTTACACTAATGTTTAGCAGGTTGATTCCTCCTTCCTCTGTTGGGCATTCTAGTCTTGTTAGGCTGATGGGTGGTGATCTGTGTTTGTTCCATATGAAAGTGTGTATTTTTTTTGTGATAGCTGTCTTGATTGATTTTGGCATGCCTTGTGCTTTAGTCAGGAATTGAGTCATTCCCCCTATGATCATTTGGATGATTAGGTGTTTGCCATCTAGTGATGGGTTGCACAAATTCCATCTCTTAAGGTTTTGTTCAATTTTCTCAAGGATGGGTTCCCATGATGTTGCTTGTTCGATGTCATTTCCTATCCAGGCTCCCAAGGTTTGTATTGGGTTTCTGTCTTTTGTAATTTTGATTGATTCAGGCCATGGGTTATCTAGGTCATTTAGTTTTCATTGCGATACTATGCATTCTTGGTGGGTCTTGGAGCTGATGTGGAGTATTTCAGTTTTCTCCATGTTGAACTTAGCACCTGATGCAGTACACCAGTCATTTAGAATCTCTTCTAGGTCCTTATATTTATCTTTATTTGAGAGGTATATCATTGTGTCGTCCGCATACATATTTACTATTACTTGTTCATTTAGGCCAGGGATGTGGTAACCTTGGATTGTTGGTGAGTTTCTAAGTGTCCATGCCAAAGGTTTAATTGCTAAGTTGAATAGTAGACAGGATAGAGGGTCTCCTTGGTGGACCCCTCTTGTAACATGAAATGGTGAACTCATAAACCTGTTTATTGCGATGTGGGTGTATGCTGAGTGGTATAGGCTTTTGATTGTATTTATGAACATTTGGGATAAGTGGAAGGTTTCCAATGTTTTGAAGAGGTAGTCATGCTGTATTCTGTCATAAGCTTTTTCTTGGTCAAGCGCTATGATTGCGCCATTTTCCTCCATGAGGTCCGTATATGTGGTCATAGTTTGTGCAAGTCTAATGGGGTTGAAGATTGATCTTTTGGATATAAATCCACTCTGGTTCAGGTGTACTAGTTTGTGTATAACTCTGGCGATTTGTAGAGCTAGGGCCTTAGTTAGTATCTTGTAGTCTATGTTGAGAAGGGTAATTGGATGGTAGTTTTCAATTTTAGTTCGGTCTTTTTTTTATACAGAGGGCACATCCATCTGACTGTAAATAGGGAGTTATTATTAATACCATGAGTTTGTATATCTTTCATTACTAGGGTCATTGTTTCTATTATGTTGAAACTTGGTTTCTTGCCTCCTTCCATTTCAGTGTGTTTTTTGTGTAGTAGTTTCCATAGATTGTATGGTATGCCATTGAGGCTGGCTGCTGTTCCTGATTTTGAGGAAATGAGAGCTTCTAGTATGTCATCGTCACTCAGTATTTGGTTCATTCATTCAGGTGGTTCTTCGAGCTTCTGTGCATCAGGTATTTCTGCTAGCACCTTCTTTCTTGCTCTGATTTTGGTGCTTTCTTCAGTTGTTGTGTCTCTTGTTTGGATTTCATCATGGTACATCTTTGTGATTTCCACCATTTCTTCTGATTTTGTTGTGTACCTTCTGGTATTGGGTATATTGAGTCAGTAAATGATGTCTCTTGGGGTTTTAGGGCTGTTAATCTTCGACCAGTATTTGCTAATTGATTTACCATGGGAGGCCCATTGGGCTTGTGCATTAAGTGAGAGCTTTTTATATTTTTTTTCTTTGTAGATGATTAATTTCATTTTCCAATATGATCTCATTTAGTCTTGTATCCTCTGATGCATCGATGTCCAGTCGGTTCGCTATAATTCTTAGGTCTTTCATCAGAGCTCTTATTTGTTGGCTTATCTTGCATAGGTGTGTTTTTGCTACTTCTTTTGCTACTTTGTTTATATGATTTTTAAAGGTGGTCCATGAGTTTTGGGATTTATCTCTTCTGTGCATTGCATGATATTTTTTATTTCATTCTGGGTTTCAATGCCTATCTCACTTATTCATTTTATCAGGTTGTTGTCTGATATTAGTCCTGGAGGCCAGGACCATCTCCCTTTTCCAAAGTATGGTAATCTGGGTGGAGTGAAATGCATGGAGACCATATTGTGGTCTGTAGGTATTTGACTGATTTGTGAGTCTCATTCTACAAGACTGTCTGCATGTTTTTCTGAAGTGTAAATTCTGTCTAGTCTCGATAGGGTTTGGTGTGTGCTTGTGAATGTGAACATTCTTCTATGTGGGTGATCTAATCTCCATCTATCCTGTACTTTTAGGTTGATTCTTAGGTCTCTTAGGGCGTCAATTGCTGCTTCATGGTCAAGTCTTGCAGGGGCATGGTCTATGGGGTTCTCTGTCAGATTAAAGTCTCTGAGCATAAGGTCTGGCGATTCTAAGTTCAGGCGTTGCCATTCTGTTCTTATTTTGTCCCAGAATGTTTTGTATTTGTTTAAGTTGTTTGGTGCATATATATTTAAGATTTTTAGTTTTTTGTCATTGTGCCAGTTAATGGAGAGTATAGCTGCTCACCCTGGGATTATGACTTGCAATGTTGCATTCTTGGTGTTTGTTATCTCTTTGTTTAGTACAAATGCTATTTCAGCAGAGCTGCCCGGGTGGTCTGGATTGCTTGAGTTCATTACTTTGAGCCTTTGTCATGTGTTCTGGGCATAGGTGGGACTCTTGGATGCATAGTATGCTTATTTTCTGGTCTCTCATGGTATGGTTTATAGCTACCCATTTTGATGTTTGATTCAGTCCAAGGGATGGTGAGGTGCATCCTTTGACATTTAGGGTTGCTATTTTGATGTTTGCTCTAGTTTTTTGGTCACTATGTGCTTGTGTTGCAGGTATCTGGATTCCTGTTTGTGTTGGGATTCATTCTCTGGTCTGAGGTGAGTCATCTATGTTGTCATTTGTGGGGCATATTGGTTGATTTATATTTTGCCAGGTTATGGTGTTTCCACTTCCAGATCCCCATGGACGGTCCTTGGGGAGCCTCCCAGTGGTGTGAAGTGGCTCTCCTTCATGTCTATGGGGGAGAGAGCCAAGACCAGCAGAGAAACCATGTTGTGGGGGGGAGCAATTTATTGTGGGGGTGATTGATATTCTAGGACTACCTTATGATCATGGTGTAGGCTAGAACTGACATATCCTGGTCAGTTGTCAGTGGACTATGTTAGCTTTTTGGTGAATAAAATGATCCTGATCATTTTATTCACTACTAGAGAAAACTTCAGCCTCTCGGCATGGCTCATCCGAACCTAAATAGGTTTCCATGGTTTGGTATGCACCATGCTTGGTGAGACGACTCTTGCTTTCCTGTCCTGTTAGTACAACCAGTATATTTGGGCTAAGAGTCTTAAGGTAAATAGTTCTTGTCTTGTTGAACTATTTCATAGTGGTTCCAGTGTCTTCCATCTCACTTAGGTCCTGGGCCTAAGGTGGAGTTGTTGGTGTAGTATCAGTCTTCTGTTGAGTAGCAAGGGTAATGATGGGGATTTATTAATGAACATTGATGGGCAGTATAACAACATATTGTGCAGGTGGATGGGTGGGGCTTAGGTAAGGATAATGAGATGAGTGTTGATTGAATTATATGTACTGTTTGAGGTGTTATATGGTATGGTTACATGTTACAGCTAGGTCTACCTCCCCTAGTTCTACCTGATTGGTGAGATGAACTATTTGCATTCCTAATATCTAGTTTTGGTCTGTTCCACTGTGGGATATGCAGGAAAGGGCAGAGGCCATGTGGGTGGGCTAATGAGTGACATATTTGGCAGAGGAAGAGGGCTGCTGCGATTCTGCAACCTTCTAGGCCAGTGGGGTACTCTAGGGGGTGTAGGTATCCCTGGAGATTCGTCCAAGTTTTGGCATCATTAGTTGGGCTCGTTGTGAATATGTTAAAATGAGGTGCTGATAGGCTGCCTGTGATTTTAAAATCTAGTAGGAAACTCACATAGGGGCATGGGGGTGAACTGTGGTAGAACGGTGCAGTGGTTTACACCATTTTGACTAAGGACTAATCTGTTCATTTCAGCTAGCACAAGGTGGGCGAGAATGCTATTCTCTTCTGCAGTCTGTATGTGTGCGGG
>Ga0310811_10011432_pt1 | contig 11513 bp, 12 predicted proteins | sample YCmetagenome_FD_207642 | JGI IMG/M metagenome (GOLD analysis project Ga0310811, IMG submission 207642) | Soil microbial communities from experimental microcosm in Duke University, North Carolina, United States - YC | ecosystem: Engineered > Artificial ecosystem > Soil microcosm > Unclassified ... | reverse complement strand
CCATCCACACGCCGAGCAGGATGAGCGCCGGCGCGAGGAAGATCGCGCCGGCGAGGTAGCGGCCGACGATGCCGGGCTCGCGGGGCGGGGGCGGAGCCGCCGCAACGGGCGGCTCCGCCGTGATCCCGGCTCCCGGCAACTACTTCCCCTTCTTGTATGCGGCGGCCGCCGACTTCTCGAGTGCGGCCGCGATGCCGTTGACGTTCGAGGGCTTCTTCACGAAGTCCTGGAAGATGCCCCATTCGCCCTGCCCGGTCGTGCCGCCGAACGCGCTCGGCTGCTGGTCCGACATGTCGAACACGACCGTCGTGGCCTTCGCGATCGGGACGGCGGTCCGGCGGGTGATCGCGTCGGGATAGACGCTCGGCTTGACGTTCTTGTTGCCCGTCGCGAACCCGCCGAGCTTCGCCCACGCGTCCGCGGCGGGCGCCGTCGTCAGGAACTTGACGAACGCACGGATCGCGGGCGTGTCGTGGAACGCGACGAGCAGGTCGCCTCCTACCTCGACGCCGTTCGACGCGGTCTTGATCGCCGGGAACGGGGTCACGTTGAAGCCGGTCGTCGGCTTGGCCTTCGTCGAGGAGAGGATGACGCCGGCGACGAAGTCACCCTCGAACACGATCGCGGCCTTCGGCGGCGACGTGTAGGCGTTCGTCACGGACGCGTTGAAGTTGTTCTGGAGCGCCCCGGCGCTTCCACCCGCGATGTTGCCCGTGTCGCCGATGATCTGCGCCATCGACTTGAGCGCCGTCTTCACGGATGCGTCGGTCCACTTGATCTTGTGCGCCGTCAGTGCGGCGTACTTCGCAGGGCCGAAGGTGCGGAGGTAGATGTTCTCGAAGAGGTCGGTGAGTGTCCAGCCGTCTGCTCCGCCGATCGAGTACGCGGGCGTTCCCGAGGCCTTGAGCGTCTTCGCGGTCTTGAGCAGCTGTGCGAACGTCTTCGGCGGCCCGACCCCGGCGGTCTTGAAGGCCGGGACGTTGTACCAGAGCAGTGACTTGTTGCTCGCCTTGAAGACGACGGCGTAGAGGTGGCCGCTGAAGGTTCCGAGCTGCGCCCAGGCGGGGGCGAAGTTCGCGTTCATCGAGCTCTTCGCGTAGTCGATCGGCTTCAGCTTGTGCTGTGTCGCGAACTGCTTCACGAGCCCCGGCTGCGCGATGTCCGCCATGTCCGGCGGATGGCCGCCTGCCACCGCCGTGCCGAGCACCGTCGGGATGTTGTTGCCGACCGGCTTGTACTTGACCTTCACGTTGGGGAAGGTCTTGTTGAAGGCTTTGATCACCGCGCCGAAGCTCTTCGCCTCGGCGCCCGTCCAGATCCCGTCGAACGTGATCGTCCCGGACACCGCACTGACGTGCGATGCCTTCGCATGCGAGCTCGTCGAGGCACCTGCCAGTCCTGCGGCGAGAAGAGCGAGCATGGTGGCGAGTCCGACGACCACGATGCGTGTGCGGCTCATGAAGCTCCTTTCGTGGAGGTTCCGTTGTAGATCCCGAGTCCCGTCTCGGGATCGAAGAAGTGGAGGGCGCGCGTGTCGACCGCGACCTCGAGCGGCTCGCCGACACGGACGCGCGAGCGGGCGCCGAAGCGGCCGACGAGCCCGGCGGTTCCGGGCGCGCCGTGCTCGAGCTGCTGCATGGCGCGCTCGTCGCCGACGTCCTTGGCGAGCTCGCGCATCTCTTCGGTGGTGGCGGGAGTCGCCTCGATCGAGAAGTGGACCATGATCTCCGAGCCGAGCGCCTCCGTCAGGTCGACCCTGCCCTTGAGGCGGTGGTCGGCGGCCGCGTCGGGCGAGAGCGTGAGGTCCTCGAGGTCCTCCGGCCGGATGCCGAGTACGACGGTGCGGCCCGCATAGTTCGCGAGGGCGGGCCGCGCGTCGAGCGTCTCGGCGCCGAGGCCGATCCTGTGCGACCCGACCTTGGCGGCATAGCCGCCGTTCTGCTGCTCGAGCTCCGCCTCGACCATGTTCATCGCCGGGCTGCCGATGAAGCCGCCGACGAACAGGTTGACGGGCCGGTCGTACAGCGTCTGCGGGTCGGCGACCTGCTGCAGCTCGCCCTTCCGCATCACCGCGACGCGGTCGCCCATCGTCATCGCCTCGATCTGGTCGTGCGTGACGTAGATCGTCGTCACGCCGAGCTGATGCTGGATGCCGGCGATCTCGGCGCGCATCTGCACGCGCAGCTTGGCGTCGAGATTCGAGAGCGGCTCGTCCATCAGGAACGCGGCCGGCTCGCGAACGATCGCGCGACCCATCGCGACGCGCTGGCGCTGGCCGCCGGAGAGCGCGCGCGGCTTGCGCTTCAGGAACGACTCGAGACCGAGGATGCGCGCCGCCTCGTTGACCCGGCGCTCGATCTCGTCCTTCGGCACCTTCTTGATCTTGAGCCCGAAGGCGATGTTCTCGTACACGGAGAGGTGCGGGTAGAGGGCGTAGCTCTGGAAGACCATCGCGATGTCGCGGTCGCGTGACGGGACGTGGTTGACGACGCGCTCGCCGATCAGGAGCCGACCGCGGGAGATCTCCTCGAGCCCCGCCACCATGCGGAGGGCGGTCGTCTTGCCGCAGCCGGACGGCCCGACGAGCACCATGAACTCCCCGTCGGCGATCTCCAGGTCCATCGCGTTGACGGCGGTCGTGCCGTCCGGGTAGGTCTTGGTGACAGCGTCGAACGTAACCCCGGCCAACAGGCTCGCCTCCCCCAGATCGCTGCTACGGCCGGGATCCTACTGGCGCGCCGCCGCGTCGCGTCGAGCGTTCTAGCCGGTCACCTGGGGGGCGCCGCCGGTGGTCGACTCGGCGGGCGGCGGCTCGACGAGGATCCGGTCGGTCCCCCGCCGGCGGCGGACCTCGAGCAGGGCGGCGACGACGATCGCGCCGATCGCAAGCCCGAGCGTCCAGTGGGTGATGCTCGTGACGGTCGCCTGCGCGGCGTGCTCCCACTCGCCGCGGCTGGAGAGGTTCGAGGAGCTCGCGTCGGGGATGAAGTCGACGCCGTGCGTGAAGCGCCGCTCGTGCCGGCCGATCCAGCCGTGCGAGAGGTGGGGCAGCAGCAGGCAGACGGCGATCCCGGCTGCCGCGGCGAGATAGACGCCGTGCCGCCGAAGCAGGAGCCCGACCGTGCCGGCCGCGAGCACGATTCCCGGCGCGATCAGGGCGGCGGCCCAGACCTTCGCCTCCGTTGCTCCCGTCGCGGGCAGCTGATGACTGCCGGCGATCTGCGGCCGGTCGAGCGCGAGCGACGACGCGAGCAGCGCGGCGAAGTAGACCGGCACGGCGATCAGGCCCGCGACCGCGAGGGGTGCCTTCGTGCCGAGCCGCAGCAGCGATCTCACATGCGTCCCGCCTCGATGATGCGGGCGAGGAACTCGCGGGTACGCGGCTGCTGCGGATCGCTGAAGATCTGCGCGGGCGCGCCCTGCTCGCAGATCACGCCGTTGTCGAGGAAGCAGACCTTGTCCGAGACCTCGCGCGCGAAGCTCATCTCGTGGGTGGCGATGATCATCGTCATCCCGAACTCGGTCAGCGAGCGGACGAGGTTCAGCACCTCGGCCACGAGCTGCGGGTCGAGCGCGGAGGTGACCTCGTCGAGCAGCAGCAGCTTCGGCTCCATCGCGAGCGCCCGCGCGATCGCGACGCGCTGCTGCTGCCCGCCCGAGAGCCGGTCGGGGTACTCGTCGGCCTTGTCGTCGAGCCCGATGCTGCGGAGCAGCTCGAGCGCGGCGGATCGTGCCTTGGCCCGGTCGAGGCCGCGCACCTTCCGGGGCCCGAGAGTCACGTTCTGGAGCACCGTCATGTGCGGGAAGAGGTTGTAGGCCTGGAAGACGATCCCGATCTTCCGTCGCAGCGCGTTCACGTCGACCTTGCCGTGGGTGATCGGCTGGCCGTCGACGACGATCGACCCCTCGTCGACCTTCTCGAGGAGGTTGATGCAGCGCAGGAGCGTCGACTTGCCGGATCCGGACGCTCCGATCAGGCAGACCACGTTGTGCTCCGCCACGTCGAGGTCGACCTGCTTCAGCACCTCGAGCTCGCCGAAGCGCTTCGTGACCTTCTGGACCGAGACGAAGTGCCCGTTCGGGCTGCTCATCCGCCGGCGGCGCGTTCGCGTTGCTCACGCTCGCGGATGATGTGATCGGTGAAGCGTGCGAGCGGGATCGTGAGGTAGACGAAGAACACCGCCCCGACGAAGTAGCCGGTGTAGTTGAAGTAGCTGTTCGCGAAGTTCGTGCCCTGGGCGGCGGCCTCGGTGACGCCGATCGCGCCGATGATCGCCGTGTCCTTCTGGAGGCCGATGAAGTCGTTCAGGAGCGGCGGGATCACCCGCCGGATCGCCTGGGGCAGCACGACGTAACGCAGCGCCTGCAGGTACGAGAGGCCGAGCGAGCGCGCCGCCATCCGCTGGCTGCCGTGCACCGACTCGATCCCGGCGCGGTAGACCTCGGTCACGTACGCCGTGTAGACGACCGTGAGGGCGACGACGCCGAGCGCCTCGCTCGACGCGTTCTTCAGGAACCCGTAGCCGAGACCGGGGAGCCCGAGGATGCACGCGTACGCGACGATCGTCAGCGGCGTACCGCGGAAGAAATCCGTGTAGAGGATGGCCAGGCCGCGGAGCGGTTTCGAGCCGCGGCCCGGCAGTCCCCTGACGATCGCGATCAGCAGCGCGAGCACGAGCACGAGCGCCTCGGCGATCACCATCATGTGCACGTTGATCAGGAACCCGGACCAGATGTCCGGAAGCGCCTGGCGAAACGCGAACGGATTGGTGAACGCGTGAAGAACTCGGTGCACGCGCGTGTCTCGCTTACTTCAGTACGGGGATCTTCGAGACGTTGATCGCGAACCACTTCTGCTGGAGCTTCCCGATCGTCTCGTCCTTCGTCAGCGCCTTGATCGCAGAAGACACGAACGGCGTCAGCTTCGAGCCCTTCGCCAACACCGCGCCGTACTTCTCGTTCGTGACGATCTGCCCGGCCACGGGCCCGTAGGCCGACGGCTTCGTCTTCTTCTGCGAGGCGATGATCGGGACGTCCATCACGAATGCGTCGCAGCGGCCGACCTGAAGCGCCGAGAAGGCGGCCGACGTCGAGTTGTAGATCTGAACGCTCGACGCGTGGAGCTTGTGCTGCACGTAGTCGAGCCCCGTCGTCGCCGACTGCGCGCAGAGGGTCATCTGCTTCAGGTCGGCCAGGCTGTGCGGTGCGGTGGCGCCCTTCTTCAGCAGCACGCCCTGGTTGGCGTTGAAGTACGGGGCCGAGAAGTTCACGACGCGCGACCGCGCGACGGTGATCGTCGACTCCTCGAACGCGAAGTCGAAGGGCTTCGCCCCCGGACGGAAGAGCGTCGCGAACGGCACGTGGAGCCACTTGATCTTGGTCGACGGGATGCCGAGCTTCTTCGCGATCGCCTTGGCGAGGTCGATCTCGAAGCCCCTCGGGTTGATCACGTTGTTGCCGCGCAACGTGCCGACCTGGAAGCCGACGGCGGGCGGGTCGAGCCCGACGGTGAGCTGGCCGGGCGTCAGGGTCGGCGGTGCGGCTTGCCGCGCGGATGCCGCCGGCACCGCGACGAGCGCCGCGGCGACGGCGAGCACTGCGAGAACACGAATCACGTGAAGCCCTCCTGTGGGTTGGACCTGGGACCGCAGAATTTACCGCGTGTCTACTCCACGAGCGCCTCGCGGGTCAACTGCTGGAAGTGGCCGATCAGCTGCTCGCTCCGGCCCATCAGCCACCCGTGCTCGAGGCCGCCGGAGGCCATGCCGCGGTGGACGCCCTCGACGAGCACCCGGTCCTCCTTGCCGACCTGGTCGTCGATCGCCATCAGCTCGTCGATCCAGGGCTGGTCGACGTCGCTCCCGAAGAAGTAGTCGAGGAAGCGGTAGGTCCGGTCCGGGGTCTCCGGCACGATCGGCCCGATCGAGATGTTCGGCCGGCCCGGGAAGATGTTGACGCCGAGGTTCGGCCACAGGAAGTGGAACTGGCCGCGCTGCAGCTCGCCGCCGAGGTGCATCGTCGTGCCGCCTCCCTCGCGCGTCGGGCCGCGCTGGCTCGAAAGGCGCCCCTCGGTCGAGAGCGCGTAGGCGTCGGCAGAGACGTCGAGCAGCTCGGCAAGCTGCGGGTGCGCGACCTGGCAGTGGTAGCACTCGAGGAAGTTCTCGCAGACGATCTTCCAGTTCGCCGCGACCTCCGCCTCCCAGCGGGTGTGGAAGACGAGGTCGTCGACGTCGAGGCCGAGCTCCGCGACCTGCGCCGGCATCGAGCCGAGCGCGTCCGCGAGCGGCTCCGCCTCGCGGTCGGCGTTGACGAACACGAACGGCCCCCACGTGCCGACGGCGACGCTCCGGAGCCCGAGCTCGTCCTTCGGGAAGTGCGGCTCCTCGTCCGAGCGCGGCGCCGTCCGCAGCGAGCCGTCGAGGTTGTAGGTCCACGCGTGGTACGGGCACTGGAGCGTCTCGCGCTTGCCGGCGCCCTCGACGACCGGGAACCCGCGGTGCCGGCAGACGTTCAGGAACGCCCGCAGCTCGCCGTCGCGGGCGCGCGTCACGACGACCGGCGTCGCTCCGGATCGGCTCGCGAAGAACGTGCCGGGCTCGGGGAGCTGCCCGAGATGCCCGGCGTACTGCCACGCGGTGCGGAAGATCCGCTCCTGCTCGCGGCGCAGGATCTCGGGGTCCCGGTACCAGCTGTAGGGGAGCGTCGGCTCGATGGGACGAGCCTATCCCCGTACGATGGACGGCGTGAACGCCGTCCGCAGGGCAAGCTCGTTCGTGAAGGCGCACCCGCATGCGATCGTCGCGGGCCAGCTCGTCGTCCTCGCCGTCTTCTTCGGCTCCGTCGGCTGGGCGATGCGCGGTTCCTTGCAGGACGCGGGCGACGACCTGCGAAACGCCGACCCGGTGCTCTTCGTGCTCGCGTGCGGCGTGCTCGCGGCCTACTACCTCGTCTTCGTGCTCGGCTGGATGCGGATCCTCTGGGACTGGGGCATCGAGATCTCGTACCCGGCCGCGCTCCGGGCCGAGATGGTCTCGATGCTCGCGAAGTACATCCCGGGCGGGGTCTGGACGCCCGCGGCGCGCGTCGTCGCCGCCCGCCGCGCCGGCGTCACCGACGCGGCGCTCGTCACGGTCTCGATCCTCGTCGAGGCGGGCATCTCCGCGGTGGCGGGTGTCGTTGTCTTCGTCGTCTCGCTCGCCTGGGTGAAGGGCGTCGATGCGCCGATCGCGCCGCTCGTCGCGTTTGCGGTCGTCGTCACGGCCGTCCTCCATCCGCGGGTCTTCTGCCCGCTCGCCTCGCGGATCCTCCGCAAGCTCGGGCAGGGCACGGTGCCGCGGCTGCGCGTCTCCACGATGGTCTTCCTGCTCCTCTTCTACTGCGGGACGTGGCTGATCGGCGGCGCGGCGCTCTGGCTGCTGCTTCGCTCCGTCGGCTCCCATCCCGGCGCCGAGTCGATTCCGTTCCTCGGCGGCGTCGCGGCGGTCGGCGCGATCGTGGCGGTGCTGGCGGTGTTCGCGCCGTCCGGCCTCGGGCCGCGCGAGGCCTCGATGGTCGGGCTGATGTTCGCCGTCGCCTCCCACGGCGCGGCGATCGGCGCCACCGTGCTGAACCGCGTCGCGATCACGGTCGTCGAGGTGCTTCTCTTCGTGCTCGGCGGGCTCGTCCTGCGGCGCACCGAAGGCGACGAGGCCGTCGTCCTGCGCGACGCCGAAGCATAAAAAAAGCCTGCAAATAGCGGTTTTTCGCGGTGTATCGGGTTGCGCTTCGGAGCTCCTTGCGCGATCCTGGGTCGGAATGGAAGCCCGACCGTCCGCCCTCCCCCTGCTGCGCTTCAGCTGCGGCGGGTGCGGCTACGGGGCGAGCACGCGGAGCGCACCGGAGCGGTGCCCGATGTGCGGCAGCGAAGGCGCGTGGGTCGAGGAGGGCTGGAAGCTCTTCGCCGACCTCGCCGTCGTCACGAAGCGGGAGGCGGCGGATGCCGATGCCCCGCTCCGGCGCGAGGCCGAAGAGCCGAGCGTCCTGCCGGGCATCCCGCTCACCTGAGCCGGCTGCGCGAGCCAAGTCTCGCAACCAGGTTGCAACCAGGTTGGTTGCTCTGCGGGCGCCTGAAGCTGCCGGCCGCGGCTGCGGCACTACGCTTCGGGGATGCCCGGCGGTGATCTGACACGGGTCGGGGCGAGCGTGGTCGCACTCGCCGCCGGGGTTGCCGCGGTCGTCCTGGTCGCCGAACTGCTCTCGAGGACGCCCGGCCCCGTGCAGGCCGCCGCCCCGGCCGCGTCTCCTGCCGCTCCTGCGCCCGCGCCCCCGGCTTTTCCTGCGCCGCCGGCCGGCGCAGTCGTCTTCGCGCGCGCCGACGGCTCGAACGTCCTGGCACTCGCCGCCCGGCCGAGCGGGACGTCCCTCCTGCTCCAGGCGTCGGTGGTCGGCCCGCAGGGCCGCGGCGTCGCCGGCCTCGAGGCCTCGTTCTCGCTCGGGAACCGCACCGCCCGGGCGGCCGCCTGCGGACCAGGCTGCTACCGGACGGTCGTCCCCGCGGCGGGAAGGCCGGCCGCCGTCCTCGTGAAGCTCCGCGGCGGCCCCGCCGCGACGAGCTGGCGCGTCGGCCTGCCCGGCCGCTGGCCCCCCGCCGATGCGACAGAGCTGGTCGGCCGCGCCGGCCGCGTCTGGCGCTCGCTCCGCTCGCTCACCTACCGCGAGCGCCTCGCCTCCGACCCGGCCCACGCCGTGACGAGCGTCTGGCGCGTCGCCGCGCCCGACCGGCTCGCCTACCAGGTGAAGGGCGGCTACGCGAGCGTCGTGATCGGCGGGCGCCGCTGGGACCGGGCCCCGGGCGGCCGCTGGATCGAGTCGAGCCAGAGCTCTCCGGTCCGCCAGCCGGTGCCGTTCTGGCAGGCGGTCGCCGACGCCCACGTCCTCGGGAGCGGCCGTGTCGGCGGCCGGGCGACCTGGCGCGTCTCGTTCTTCGATCGCGCGACGCCGGCCTGGTTCGAGGTCTCGCTCGACAAGCGCACGCTGCACACGCTCGAGCTCTCGATGGTCGCGACCGCGCACTTCATGCACGACGTCTACGGCGGCTTCGACGAGCCGGCCGGGATCCGCCCGCCCGGCTAGGAGGACGCCGAAGCGCCTCCCGGCCGGGCGAAGCGGGCGCTTACTTGACGGTGAGCGTCCCCTTCATCCCCGCCGCCGCATGGCCGGGGACGGTGCAGGTGTACTTGAACTTGCCGGCCTTGAAGGTGACGGTGAGCTTCGCGCTCTTGCCCTTCGAGATGAGCGGCGTCTTCTTGCCGTTGATCTTGAAGTCGTGCGAGATGCTGCCCTTGTTCACGACCGTGAAGGTGACCTTGCCGTGCGGGACGGAGGTCTTCGAGAGCTTGAACTTGAACTCCGTCGCGGTGACGGTCACCGCGGTCGCGCTTGCATGTGCGCCCGCGCCGAGCGCAGGCGCCGCGATGACGCCGAGCGCGGCGAGAAGCGTGGCGGCCGACAGGAGCCGGGCCGAGAGCGAAAGACGATGCATCTGATTCAGATCCCCTTCTCGATTTTCGGCCAGGGTACCAGCGGAAAATCGAAAGGCTCGCCGCGGACTGAACCCCGGGGTCGATCTAGCGCTCGTCCTCGCCGAGCTCGCGCTCGGCGCACTCCGGGCAGAACGTCGCGCTCGGATGCGGCTGCCACGTCGCGACGTAGATTCGCCAGCCGCGCGTCGCGTCGTCCTCCCTGCCGCAGCAGGCGCAGCTCAGACGCGAGCCGGTGCCCGTCGCTGTGGAGCCCATAGACGCACTAGGCGCCGCGGCGCGGCTCGCGGCGCCGTGCGAACGGCTAGCTTCGGCCCCGCCGGAGGTGCCGGGCGACTACGGTGCCCGCGTGGCTCCCGGAGCGCTCGCCCGCGTCGCCCCGGCGGCGGCGATCGCAGCGGTCGGCGCGGGGCTCGGCCTCGAGTCGGGCGGCTACTTCCCCCGCGCCTGGATCTGGAGCGGCGTCGTGCTGCTCTGGATCGCGGCGCTCACCGGCGCCCTTCGCCCACAGCTCCCGCTCGGCCGCCGCTCCGCTCTTTTCGCCGGTGCGTTCGCGCTCCTCGCCGGCTGGACGGTGCTCTCGACCGTCTGGTCGGTCGAGTCGCAGCAGACGCTGCTCGAGGCGCGCCGAAACGTCGTCTACCTCGGCGTCGCCGCCGCAGTCGTCTTCGCGTGCAGCCGCCTCGAGGCGCGACAGCTCCCCGGCGCCGTGCTCGCCGCCTCGACCTTGATCGCGAGCGTCGGCACCGGCCGCTACCTCGTGAGCGGGCCGATCGATCCGTACCAGTCAGGCCTGCTCTCCTGGCCGGTCGGCTATGCGAACGGGTTCGCGGCGCTCGCGGCGGTCTGCCTGCCGCTCGCGCTCGGGCACGCCGCGCACGGCCGAGCCGCGGTGGTCCGGGCAGCGGCCGCGGCGGCGCTCGCGCCGATCCTCGCCGTGCTCTTGCTGACCTCGAGCATCGGCGGCGTGCTCGCGACGCTGGCGGGGCTCTTCGCACTCGTCGTGCTCGACCCGCGGCGGCGCGTCCTGACCGCTGCGGCGCTCCGGCTCGCGCTGCCGGCCGCGGCGGTCGTCGCGGTCGGTACCTGGGCGGATCTGCCGCACACGACGCTGACGAGCGGCGGCACCGAGTCGCGCCGGGCCGCGCTCGGCGTGACGCTGGTCGCGGCGGCGGTCGTCTGCGCCATCCTCGCGCGCCGCGCGCCTCACGCTCGCCCGCGCCGCTCGCTGCCGCGTCCGCTCGGGCTCGCCCTCGCGCTCCTCTCAGTACTACTGGGAGCGCTCGTCACCGCGCTCCCCGAGCTCGGTGGCGAGCGGCTGCTGCGTTCGCTCGTCGGGGTGGAGCGGGCCGGATACTGGCAGGTCGCGTGGCACGTCGTCCGCGCGCATCCGCTGCTCGGCTCGGGCGGCGGCACCTTCGGCCGCGCCTGGTTCGACCTCGGCCCGGCGGCGCTCGAGGGCGCTCTCGACGCGCACGGCCTCTATCTCGAGACGCTCGCCGAGCTCGGCGCGGTCGGCCTCGCTCTGCTCCTCGTGGCACTCGCCGTGCCGATCGTCTCGGCGCCTGCCGCCGCGCGGGCGTCGCGGCTCGGCGCGCCGGCGGTCGCCGCTTACGTCGCCTTCCTCGTGCACGCCTTCGTCGACTGGGACTGGGAGATGCCCGCCGTCACCGTGCCGGCCGTGGCGCTCGGCGCCGCGGTCGTTGTCCTCGGAGGGCGTCCCGCGGACGCCTCGCCTGCCGGTCAGCGGCTGCGGCTCGCGTGCGCCGCCGCCGCCGTCGCGATCGCGGTCGCCTCGCTCCTCGGCCTGCGAAGTGACGCGGTACCGACAGCGGCCGCCGCCCCGAGGGCGACGGCCGCGTTGATTCCTTAGGTCGGCCGGGTCCGGCGGGCTAGGGCTTGCCGTGATGGCCGTTGTTGCCGTGCTGCTTGCCCTGGTCGCCGTTCGTGCCGCTGTTGCCGTGCGTCGTCGGGGCGCTCGTTGTCACCTTGGGC
>Ga0310811_10011431_pt1 | contig 11514 bp, 10 predicted proteins | sample YCmetagenome_FD_207642 | JGI IMG/M metagenome (GOLD analysis project Ga0310811, IMG submission 207642) | Soil microbial communities from experimental microcosm in Duke University, North Carolina, United States - YC | ecosystem: Engineered > Artificial ecosystem > Soil microcosm > Unclassified ... | reverse complement strand
CCGATAAACAATAATTACTCAGCTCGACCAATAAATTAATCCGATGTTCCAAGTTCATAATTCCCCTTTATATTTGTACCAGAACTGCAAAAATAAGTTTAATCACCCCCTAATTTTCAAAAATTATGGCTATAAAAATAACAGAAGAATGTATCAATTGCGGGGCCTGTGAACCGGAATGCCCCAATAATGCTATATACGAAGGTGGCGTTGAATGGGCTATCACAGATGGAACCAGTGTAAAAGGGCAATTTACCCTTCTCGACGGAGGGGTAGTGGATGCAGGCCAGCGTAATGCTCCTATCAGTGTGGACACCTATTACATCGTTCCCAACAAGTGCACCGAATGCCAGGGATTTCATGAAGAACCCCAGTGCGCGGCTGTTTGCCCGGTGGATTGCTGTGTTCCGGATGAGATGTACCGGGAGACGGTGGAAGAGCTGCTGGCTAAAAAAGAACGCTTGCATTTATAGATATATAGACCTTCATCTATAGGATGGGCCTGCATTTGCCGGCGTCGTGTCTTTGAGAATGTGGATAAAATGAAGGGCTAAAATTTGCTTTCCACTTCTGTGTGTAGTAACTTAACGTAAATCATTTCTAAAAGAGTTTACGAATGTAGCCATGCTACATGATTATAGGCGGGTGATATTTCCCGTCATAAAAGGGTGAAGGAGATTATGCCTTCACCTTTCTTGTGTCTATAAACAAGATTTTGCCTGCCTTTTCGTTTATTTGCTGAAAATTAATTCCATTCATGAAGCCCATCATAGCCTTCGTTACCGGCGGGTATTCCGGAGAATCCGTCATATCTTATAAAAGTGCCGTTACCATCGAAAACAACCTGGATCTCACGCGTTATACCGTCTACAAGATCGACATTACGAAAGAAGGCTGGTTTCATGAAGTCAGGGGCGGCGGGCGGATCCCTGTCGATAAGAATGATTTCTCCCTGACCCTGGAAGGTGGAAAGATAACCTTCGATGCGGTGCTGATTGGGATCCACGGCACACCAGGGGAGGATGGAAAATTACAGGGATATTTTGACCTGCTGGGCCTGCCATATACCAGCTGTGATGCGGCTGTCTCCGCCCTGACTTTCAACAAACGATTCACCGTCGCCGTCGCTGCGTTTAACGGCATCCATGTCGCCCGTAGCGTGCCGTTGATCAAAGGCCGGTTTGAAAACCCGGATGAGATCATCCGGCATCTGCAATTCCCTGTTTTTGTCAAGCCCAATAACGGAGGGTCCAGCATTGGGATGTCCAAGGTCAACTCCCCCTCGGAGGAGCTGGGGGTGGCTATTGAAAAAGCCTTCCGGGAAGATGACCAGGTACTGGTCGAAGAGTTTATCTCCGGCCGGGAGTTTACCATCGGCGTCTTCCGGAGTGCCGGGGAGATCATTACCCTGCCGCTGACGGAAGTAAGAAGCAAAAAGGAGTTTTTTGATTTTGAGGCCAAGTATACGGCCGGTCTGAATGAAGAAACGACCCCCGCCCAGGTGGACGAACCCATCGCCGAAAAGGTGCGGGCTACGGCTAAAAAGATCTATCAGGTCTTCAATTGCAGCGGCATCATACGGATCGACTTTATTTACAATGAGGCGAAAGGAGAACCTTTTATGTTGGAGATCAACACCGTACCCGGGCAAAGTGAAGCCAGTATCGTGCCTCAGCAGTTGAGGGCCTTTGGCTGGACACTGAAAGCATTTTATTCGGCCCTTATTGAAGAGGCCCTGGCACGGAAATAATAGTAAATAATGTTTTATTTTACGTCGCCTGCGGTGCAGGCGGCTCATTTTTAAATATTAAGCGTGTTCAAATTTCTCACCACCAAGCCCCTCTGGGTCAATATAGTAGCAGGTTTCGTCCTGTTATTGCTGCTTTTGCTGATATTTCTGGGCTCCCTGGCCCTGCTGACCCAGCATGGCAAGACCATGAAGATCCCCGCTGTTACGGGAATGTCCTTTGCCGATGCCAAAAAGACCCTTCAGGCAAATGGCTTTGAAGTGCAGATCCAGGACTCGGTCTACTACGATACGATGCCTCCGCTGCGGGTGGTGAAGCAATTCCCGGAAGCGGATAACCTGGTAAAGGTCAACCGCACGGTCTATCTGACCATCAATCGGTCAGAGGCGCCTATTATCCAGATGCCCAACCTGGTGAGCATGACCTTCCGCAATGCAGAGATGATCCTTCGCCAGTATGGGCTGCGTCTGGAGGATACGCTGTTCAAGCCTTCCTTCGCCAAGAATTCGGTCCTGGACCAGATCTATAAAGGGGCAAGTCTCAAGCCGGGCAGCCCGATCCAGCAGGGCAGCGCCATCACACTGGTCCTGGGCAGCGGCATCGGAGGGACCGGGTTCATTGTTCCGGACCTGTTCGGTCTGACGTATCCGGAGGCGAAAGGCCGCCTGGACTCGATGGGCTTAACCTTAGGGTCCGTAGCTATTGACCCTGATGTCCGGGATACGACGGTAGGATATATCCGCAGGCAGATTCCCGAACAATTTGGGGAAGGAGGCGTGCCTAACCGCATCCGTCCAGGACAGAGCATCGATATCTGGCTGGGGGCGCAAAAACCGGAAAGAAAGCCCGATTCCACCCTTGTCCCCGGCGGCGGCAATTGAGCGACCCCGGCGGCAATTAACCGACCCGGTCGATGATAATTGAGTGACCCTGCCGACGGTAATTAGCCGACCCCGGCCGACGGCCATCGGCCCCGCAATAATTTCATATATTCGCGGTCTTATATAAAAAAATAATTAGCTATGCGATCGATCTCTGTTGAGGAATTAAAAGCGAAGCTGGATGCCGGTGAATCCCTTCATCTGGTGGATGTACGCGAACCCGCTGAACATGCCGATTTCAATATAGGAGGTGTGCTGCTGCCACTGGGCAAGATCCAGACTATGCAGACGGATCCCATCGACGACTGGAAAGACGAAGAAGTGATCTGCTATTGCCGTAGCGGCAACCGCAGCGGTCAGGCCTGTCTGATCCTGGAAACGGCTGGGTTTACCAACATCGTAAACGTCTCTGGCGGAATGATGGCCTGGCAGGACCGCGTCGCCCGATAAGTCACGACGCCCGGGTATCCGGGAACCTCGAACGGTCCCCGGCACTCTCTTATTTCAGATACTTCCCAAACCAGGCCAGCCACCGGTCGAACCGGTCTTTCTGGTAAGAAGGTACGGTGATGCCGTGGAACTGCCCGGGATAGACGATCAGCTCGGTCGGCACACCCAGGGTCCGCAGCGCCTGGTACATCTGCTCGCTGCCGGCTGTCGGCACGTTAAAATCCTTTTCTCCGCTCATAAAGAGGGTGGGCGTTTTGATACGGTCCGCTTTCAGCAAAGGATAGGAGATCTTCAGGTATTTGTCGATGCTGGTCCAGGGCGTCCCTATTTCGTTATTATACTGTGAAATGTACTGGTCTACGCCATAGAGGGAAAGGGTGAACCCCGTTCCGGCCCCGCTGCTGGCCGCTTTGAACCTCGTGTCGGAGGCGATGAGATAATCCGTCAGGATGCCTCCATAACTCCATCCGGCCACGCCCAGCTTATCCGGATCGGCGATGCCCATCTTTACCAACTGATCGATGGCGCCGTGTAAATCGATTACTTCTTTATTACCCCAGTCCCCCGAGATGGTCTTGGAGAAATCCAATCCCCGGCCATTGCTGCCCCTGTAATTGACAGCGACTACCACATAACCTCCTGCCGCCAGCATCTGGCGGGAGAGGTCGAAATCATAAGCGTCCTGGCCTACCGGGCCGCCATGGATGAAAAGTATCGTGGGTAACTTTTTATCCTGAGCGGCGCCCGCCGGCCGGTAATAGATCCCGGATACCAGCGTACCATCGGCGCTCTTCGACTGAAAGCCCGTCGCTTTGGCCAACTCCAGCGGAGCTAAGAAGGAATCGGTATGGTGGGTAAGACGCCGCATTTTAGTGTTTTCCATGGCATACACCTCGGCCGGCGTTTTTGGATTGGTGAATAAACTCAGCCAGTCACCACCAGGAGTTGGCTCCAGGGTGTTAAACACACAAGGTCCATTCAGTATGGTTGTCATCTTTCCATCGGCGACAGAAAAGGATGCCACGTATTGTTCCCGGTCATCGGCTACCAGGGCCAGGATCGTCTGTCCGTCTTTGGACCATCGCGCCCCCGTGACCGGCCGGTCCAGCGACTTGCTCAACAGACGGGGAGTGCCGCCGGCAGCGGGGATGACACATAGTACCGCCTCGTCATACATATGATAGTCTTCATCGCTGACAGACCGGGTATAAGCGATGGATTTGCCGTCCGGGCTCCAGCGGGGGCTGTTGTCCGAACCTTTCCAGTCGGTCAGCGCCCGCATTTCGGCGCCTGCCCGGGCGTCAATGACATAAATATCGCTGTTCTCGTTCTTGTCCGGATCTGCCGTCCGGTTGCTGACAAAGGCAATGGCGGAGCCGTCGGGGCTCCATACGGCCGATCCTTCGTCATAAGTGCCCCGTGTCAGCGTGTCTGTTTTTTTGGTAGTTATATCGAAGAGATAGAGATGCGTATGCGTCTTCTTATAACGATAGCCTTCCACATCCTGTTTGTAGTGGTAACGGTCGATGACATAGGGTTTGGTGGTCTTCACCTTGCCTGTATCTTCGGGGTCAGGGTCCGTGAGGGTTAGCAGCAGTTTCTTCGAATCGGGGCTCCAGGCATAGTCATTCACACCTCCTTTGAGCTCTGTCAGTCTCTTACCTTCTCCTCCTCTTCTATCCATCAGCCATACCTGACTACCTTTCGATTCTTGCCGGGAAGAAAGGAAGGATAAATATTTCCCGTCCGGGCTCCAGCGGGCCCTGGATTCTCCATCGGGGCTATTGGTCAGCTGGATATCCTGGCTGCCATCCCAGCTTATCATCCAGACATCCGAATTACGGCTGTCCTTGATCGAATCAATTTTTGTCAGCGTATAGGAGACCCATTTGCCATCGGGAGATATTTGCGGATCTCCCACAGCCGGAAGACGATAAATATCCGAAGGCCGCAACGGTCGTTTGTCCGCAGAGGTGGCCGGTGGCGTTGGTTGGGCGGTCAGGGACTGGTTCTGGCAGAGCAGGAACAGGCAGGGGAAAAAAAGATTTCTCATAGCCCTAATTTACAATTTTATGTTCACGGCGAACATAAAATTTGTCCCTGCCATCGGGAAGAGAAAATTTTCCGTGATCAGCTGTCCGCCATACAGATAGCTGTACGTATAACCATTGGGGGCATACTTTTTATTAAATATATTGTTCAGTTGAAATATGAAATTGGTTTCCTTGATGGCCTTTGTCTTCAGCGTATAGATCGCCCGAAGGTTCTGTATATAATATCCATCCAGTTTACGGTCTTCCTTCTGGGTATTATCCAGGTATTCCTTACTGACGTATTTGCCAAGCAGGCTCAGCTCGGTGTTGCTCAACGGGAAGAAATTGAGGGTAGCCGCCCCTACGACAGCGGGCGAAAAGGCAATGGTTGTCTTATGATACGTATATTTCACCTGTCCGCCATTGTCATAGTCGTCGGCATATTCGGTATAGTTCAGCACCTTGTTCTCGCTGAGGGCTATATTCGCGTCCGCGGAGAACCAGTCTGCCGGCCGGATGGACCCTTGTAGTTCTATGCCCAGGCGGTAGCTCTTCGGAATATTGACCCGCGTATAATTTCCGACGTCATTGATCTGTCCTGTCAGCGTCAGTTGGTTATGATAAAGCATATAATAGGCGGTTGCGCCCCAGGAGTACCGCGTATTCTTCCGTTGCAGGCTCAACTCGAAATCATGCAGCATCTCTGCTTTGGGCCGGTCATTGATACCGGCTTCGAAATCGTCCCGGTTCGGCTCATGCCCGGCAAGTGAATACGATAAATAGGCTTCCCAGTCATGATTGGTGTAGGTAATACCGGCTTTGGGATTGATGAAATTATACTTTTGATGGACAAAGATGGTGGGGTTGTCATCAAAGCCATCGATCTGGTAATCGATATGCCGGTACTGCAGGTCCGCAAATCCGGTCCAGTGGGTTCCTAACTGCTGCTGCCATTTGCCGTAAAGATTAAAGTCTGTCTTGTGGGCCGGCTCGTTGTAGTACCGGTAGTCATCCGGGAAGCCGCCATTCTGCGCCCATATGACATTCCCGTAATGTCGGCCGTTAAAACGGGACCACCCGCCACCCAGGGTCAGCTGGGTATTGTCCTTTTTGTATAACAGGGAGAAGATGCCGCCGAAGAAGTAGTTGTCCAGCCATCTCTGACGGATGAGAGAGGTGCTTTGGAAAGTATCGTTGCCAACAATATAGGGAGACAGTCCATAGTTGACATATTTGGCGTTGGAGGAATCTCCCTGGTCATGATATTCCTGGTAGTAACCCAGCCCCCGGGTGAGAAAAGCGGCGGCATTCAGGGTCAGGGAAGGGGAGACCTCATGATTGAAGAACAGTTGATAATGGTTCTGCTGATAGTTATCGGTCTGGTCTTTATAGGTGAAATAATTATAGGTCCTGTTATTGGAGTTGAATAAATTGGAGGAGTCCTGTGGCGTAAAATAGAGGGATCCTATGTTGTTCTGATAATGCTGTTCCAGGGCAGCCTGGTTGCCTTCCAGTTTGGCTTGCGGGATGCCGTTCCAGGCCTGATAGGTCTTTTCCGTACCCTGGATAATATTGAAACGGATAGAGGAGTTTTTGGAATACCAGGCCGCTGACAAATAAAATGATTTCAGGTCACTGGTGGCCCGGTCGATGTATCCGTCGCTGCTGATCCGGGACAAACGGGCATCGATGGTAAAATGACCGTCGATCAAACCCGATCCCAGTTTTATCGTATTCTTCCAGGTGTTGAAAGAACCATAGCTGTTGTTGATCTCGGCATAAGCCTTCTCATTGAATTCATTGGTGGAGAAATTGATCGTTGCTCCGAATGCTCCGGCTCCATTGGAAGAGGTGCCGACACCCCGCTGTACCTGTATACTGTTCACCGAAGAGGCGAAGTCGGGCAGGTCGACAAAGAAAATAGTCTGTTCTTCGGCGTCGTTGTAGGGAATACCGTTGAGGGTCATGTTGATCCGGGAGTCGTCTGTTCCCCGTATGTGAATCCCCGTATATCCTACTCCGTTACCCGCATCGGAGTTGATGACCACCGAAGGGGTCTGGTTGAGCAAAAATGGCAGGTCCTGTCCCAGGTTGGTCTGTTCGATCTGTTTTTTGGTGAGGTCGGTCCTGGTGAAAGGGGCTTTGTCACCGGCGCGAAGCGCCTTCACTTCTACGGGCTGCATAAAGAGCCGGAAACGGGAAAGGCGTATCTCGACGGGATTGCCACCTTCCAGGGAAAGGGTAGCCTCATAACCTGTATAACCTGCACTGGATACCTTTACCAAATAGGACCCCGGCCTGAGCCGCCGGAATTCGAAATAACCGGTATTATCGGTCTGAGTCAAACCAACGGAGCCGATCTCGATCGTAGCTCCGGCAACGGGGCTGCCGCTGATGGAATCGATGACCCTTCCCCCGGGATGGTCGGCGGCCGGTATGGCAGCGCCTGAATGGGTGGGAGTGTTGACATGCTGGGCCTTGACAGAGGGAGGCGCGACAAAGAGGGCAATACTCCCCAGGCATAGAGCTGACAAAAGGATTCTCATGTATAATCAATTGATAATAAATCAAAAAATGGGGGAATGCGTGGAGGGGAGAATCGGATGCGTGTCGTTACCTTCCCTGCGCAGGCATTACCCTGATCAGGTTCTACGGGTATTTTCTCAGCCATCCCATTACTGGTGGGACAGCACCCCGAGGAATCCGGCACAAAGATAAATGTATTTTTTAGCCTTTTTGTAACATTTAATTTGCCTGGTTCGTCCCACATGCAACATAATTCCTGTAACGGGGTCTTTTTCTAAAAAATAGCTGGTTATGAAAAACGTTGTACTATTGGCGGCCCTTGCCGCAGTCTGCCTTTCTTCCTCTGCTCAGAATGACAAGATTATCCGGGACGACCACGCTCAGCGGCGCGAGGTAAAAGGGTTTCACGCGATCCGCATTTCCGGAGGCATAGACCTCTATCTCAGCCAGGGTGATGAAGCCGTAGCCGTCAGCGCCGCCGACCTCGAAACCAGGGACCGGATCAAAACGGAAGTAGAAAATGGGGTGTTGAAAGTCTACATGGATACGGACGGATGGCATTGGGGATCCCGGGGGGATAAAAAATTAAAGGCCTATATCTCTTTTAAGCAGCTGGACGCATTAGGCGCTTCCGGAGGTTCGGATGTATACATAGAGAATGGGATCCGGACCGACAAACTGGACCTAAACCTTTCAGGGGGAAGTGACCTGAAAGGGAAAATGACGATAGGCGAACTGTCTATCGTTCAAAGTGGCGGATCGGATGTCTATCTGGGTGGAGAGGCGACGAAATTGTCCGTACATGCCAGTGGCGGAAGTGATTTTCACGGGTATGACCTGGTATCCGGGGAGTGCCGTGTAGACGCCAGCGGGGGCAGCGACGTACAGATCACGGCGAATAAAGAGCTATCGATCAACGCCAGTGGCGGCAGCGATGTGTATTACAAAGGCCAGGCCTTGTTAAAAGATCATCACGCCAGCGGATCCAGTGACATTACTAAAAAAGGATAACAAAGACAAACCCATTTATATGCAAAAACTGATTTTCGCCCTGGCCGCCTGTTTAGTATTTTCGGCCCTCACCGCTCAGCAGACGATCATAAAAGACCCGAATGCGCAGGTACGTTCGGTAGGCAGCTTTCATGCCCTGAAAGTGGCTACAGGCATTCACCTGTACCTTACACAAGGCAATGAAACAGCCGTGGCGGTCAGTGCGGCGGACCCGGAGTACCGTGACCGCATCCGTACGGTGGTGAGTAACGGCGTGCTCAGCATCTATTATGACAACGAAAACTGGAACTGGAACGACCATCATAGAAAAGAGCTGAAAGCCTATGTCTCCTGCACCCTGCTCGATGGGTTACATGCTTCTTCCGGGGCACAGGTAGTGGTGGACGGCACGCTGAAGACCACTACCTTGAATATGGACCTTTCAAGTGGTTCTATATTTACGGGAAAAGTAGAGGCGGAAGATCTGCGGGTGGATGAGGGCAGCGGGGCCCGTTCTACCATCTCGGGAAAGGCATCCCATCTGAAAGCGGGGGCCAGCAGCGGAAGTTCGCTGAATGGCTTTGACCTGCAAGCAGATGAGTGCGATGTGCGTGTCAGCAGTGGCGGAAGGGTGGATATTTCCGTGCAAAAGACCATGTCCGCTTCCGCGCACAGCGGAGGACATGTCAACTACCAGGGGACGGGCGTCATTTCAGAGGTCCATACCAGCAGTGGCGGCAGCATCTCCAGAAGATAACCGGTTCGTATTTCCGGTAATGAACCTAAATGCTAAATTATGAAACGAATACTTTTCCTCCTGATCGGTAGCTTGTCGCTGGTATCCGTACTGGCGCAAAAGACCGTCATCAACGACCCCAATGTGGAAGTGAGGCCTGTCAAAGGGTTTCATGGCATCAATGTGTCGAATGCCATCGATGTTTATTTAAGCCAGGGCGATCAGGAGACCGTGGCTGTCAGCGCTGCGGAGATCAAGTGGCGGGACCGCATCCGTACGGAAGTAGTGGACGGGATCCTGAAGATCTGGCTGGATAATAAGGGCTTTACCTGGAGCAGCGGTAATAAAAAAATGAAGGCTTATATATCGTTTACTACCCTGGATAAGCTGACCGCGTCGGGGGCCAGCGATGTATATGTGGATGGAGTGATCTCCGGCAGCCACCTGGATATCAATCTCTCCGGCGCCAGTGATTTCAAAGGCGCTATCAAAGTAGGCGAGCTCAAACTGGACCAGAGTGGCGCCAGCGATGCCCATATCACCGGTTCGGTAGATGGATTGGTGACCATTGAATCCAGTGGCGCCAGTGACGTAAAAGCATATGATCTGGTGGCGGGAAGCTGTAATGCCCACCTGTCCGGGGCTTCCGATATCCGCATCACCGTGAATAAAGAATTGAACGTACATGCATCGGGCGCCAGCAGCCTTTATTACAAAGGCGATGCCGTTATCAAAGAAATGCATTCCAGCGGCGCCAGCAGTGTGTCTAAGAAAAGCTGAACGTCTAAAAAGAAAAGCAAACCGTCTACAAGGAATTCAGGAACTGCAGCAAGGCATTTCTGTCCGCCTTGTTCAGCTGCATGAATTGCTGTTTGGATTTAGCGGCCTCTCCGTCATGCCATACAATCGCTTCTTCTATCGTCCGGGCCCGGCCATCGTGTAAGAAATAGGGGGTTCCCCCGTTGGTCTTGGCCAGTAGTCCTATTCCCCATAAAGGTGTTGTCCTCCATTCCTTTCCGGTGGCCAGATAGTCGGGCCTGTTGTCAGCCAGACCTTCGCCCATATCGTGTACCAATAGGTCCGTATAAGGATGGATGCGCTGGCTGCTTAAGTTGATGGCGGCATTGACACCCGTCTGTATGGTGGGCCGGTGACAACCGGAACAATTGATCTGGTTGAATAGCGTATACCCCCTTTTATTGATACTGTCCAGCACATTCCTGCGGGCCGGTACGGCGAGGGTCTGCACGTAAAAGGTTACATAGTTGAGGAGACTGTCTACCAACTCGTCTCCGGTATCTTCCTTGCCTACTGCACTCATCTGGGACTGGCCATAAGCGCTCTCCTGCGGCTGGGCATAACTGGTGACGCCCATATCCTGCTGGTAGGCCGTAGCCACCTGCATGAGCAAGGTAGAGGTATTAGCTTTTAAACCAAATCTTCCAATCTCCGTTTTTTTGGTATAGCCATCGTATACATAGTTGGCCCGGCCGGTAATGCCATCTCCATTCTGATCGCCGGCGTCCACAAAGGAAAGGATGGTGCTCTCGGGAATGTTTTCCAGGAGGCCCAGTCCTACCAGCCGGGGAGCCAGCCGGGGGGACAACATATAACTACCGGGTAAGGCGATATAGGAGTTTTGTAATGAATAAGCGGGTTTGCGCAGGGTAAGGGTCGTACCATCCGGATAGGTGACGGGGAGATCGGTATAGCTGATGGAGGCGCTTGCTTCCGGGGCAGCTCCCAATAATGCCTGGTCCTGGATCTGCCCTCCGAAACCGGGAGCCGCCAGCGGGCCGCCATGTTCATCCATGCCCGGGACACTGATCCGGAGCAGCATTCCGGAGTTGGAGCTGCCGGTGCTGGGGAAACCTCCTCCGTCATTGCGGTGGCAATTGATACAGGAAAGGTTGTTAAATACGGGCCCCAGCCCGCCAAAATGGGGAGCTGGCGCCGCCACGAATACCTGGTCGAAGGTGCCGTCCCCGATGGTATGCACCCGCTGCTGTCTTTCCGACAAGCCATCAATGGCTTGCTTAAAAGCCTGTGTGGAGGCATCGAGAACGGTAAAGGAGCCGCCGCTGAGACGGTCGTCGTAGCCGTCTTCCGGGAAGGAGCCTGACTTATTGCACATGCTGCAGGCAATGACC
>Ga0310811_10011429_pt1 | contig 11515 bp, 11 predicted proteins | sample YCmetagenome_FD_207642 | JGI IMG/M metagenome (GOLD analysis project Ga0310811, IMG submission 207642) | Soil microbial communities from experimental microcosm in Duke University, North Carolina, United States - YC | ecosystem: Engineered > Artificial ecosystem > Soil microcosm > Unclassified ... | reverse complement strand
CGACTCCGCAGGTGCTCGAGCTCGCGAACCGGCTCGTGCCCCGCCTCGGCGGCTCGGCGAAGACGCTGCGTGCAACGCTCGGCGACGGGCCCCTGCCCGAGCTCCGCCCCGCCGCGGACCTGGTGAGCCGAATCCGCGAGCTTGCCGCCGACGGCGTGCCGCTAAGGGAACAGGCGGTGCTGGTACGGACGAACGCACTCGCAGCGGACTTCGAAGAAGAGCTGCACGAGGCGGGCATCCCGTTCCAGGGCGCGTCGCTGCTCGCGCGGGACGCGGCGCGGCGGCTGCTCAAGATGCTGAAGCCCGGCGACGCGGGCGAGGAGGTGCGCCGGGCGGCGCTCGCGCAGGGCTGGCTCGAGCAGCCACCCGAGAAGCTCGGCGAGCGCGAGCAGACGCGGCAGGCCGACCTCGCGCGGCTCGTCCGGCTGGCGGAGCAGTTCGAGGGAGATGCGCTCGAGTTCGCCGCCTCGCTCCGCGAGCGCTTCGGCGCGAGCGCCGCGCGGGGCGTGCACCTCCTGACGCTCCATCGCGCCAAGGGGCTCGAGTTCGAGGCCGTACACCTCCCCCGGGTCGAGGAGGGCGAGCTGCCGAGCCGGCGCGCGAAGGGGGACGACGTCGAGGAGGAGCGGCGGCTCCTCTACGTCGGGCTGACCCGGGCGAAGCGCCACCTGCTCGTCACCTGGACGGGGAAGCCGAGCCGCTTCCTCGAGGAGCTCGGCGTCCGGTCTCACGGGCCTGCCGCCGCCGCGAAGCCGAAGCAGACGCTCGAGCAAACTCCCGCCGTCCTCGCGCTGAAGGAGTGGCGGCTCGCGCGGGCGAGGGCGGAAGAGGTGCCCGCCTACGTCGTCTTCAACGACCGCACGCTCGCGGAGCTCGTGGCACGGTCGCCGACGACGCTCGCGGAGCTCGCGGCGGTGCCGGGGATCGGCCCGGCCAAGCTGGAGCGCTTCGGGGCAGAGCTGCTCGCAGCGGTCGCGCAAGCCGCCTGAAGGCTCCCGACCGGCTACGGCACGGCGGAGAGGAGAAGCTCGAGCATCGTCGCCGGGTCGCGGCGGACACGCGTGCCGGTGGCGACGTCGCGCTTGTGGAGCTCGAGCGCGCGCGGGTCGGTGAGCGGCTTCAGCCGGCCCTGCCTGATCAGCTCCTCGTCGACGCCGCCGAGCCGGCCGCCGTAGGTCGTGTAGACGGGCACCCCGAGCGCTGCCGCCTCGCGGTTCATCGTCCCGCCCGCCGACACGACGAGGTCGGCGAGCGCGATCAGGCTCTGCGCGTCGACGGCGGTCTCGGGGAGGATCACCGAGGGCAGGTGGAGCCCGCGGACGTACTCGCGTTGCTCCTCGGTGCGCGGCAGCACGAACGCGTGGACGTTCTCGAGCCGGCCGAGGTGGTCGATCGTCATCGGGAAGAGCGGGTTCGAGTGGCGGTGGTAGAGAGAGACGTCCGGCGGAGGGCGCAGCACGACGAGCACGCGCGCCGGGTCGACGCCGAAGCGGTCGAGCAGCGAGCGGTCGGGCTCGAAGTCGGAGAGGTAGTACTCCTCCTTCAGGCCGGGGTATTGCACGAGCTTCGGCGGGCGTGCGCCGTACGGGCGCAGACGCTCCGGTGGGATCGCGTCGGGGACGACCACCTTCGTCGCCGCGCGGCACCCGAGCTGATGCTGCAGGGTCGCGAACTCGTAGTCGAACGTCGTCGAGCTCGGAACGCCGAGCCGGCGCGCGGTCAACGTCAGCTCGTGCGACCCGTGCGCGAGCGCGACGTCGAAGCCCCGCCGCTTCGCCCAGCGGTGCAACGCCGAAAGGCGGTGTGTCATCTGCCGCGCCTTCTGCAGACGCGAGCGGCCGCCGTGGCGGCCGATCACCTCCGCCGACAGCCCGTGCAGATCGAGCAGCTGCAGCGTCTGGGCGTAGTCGCGCGCCGTGATCTGCACCGCGTCGCCGCGCTCCTCCATGATCCGGATCAGCGGCCGGAAGACGAGCACGTGCGCGCTCGCCGTCATGTCGATCCAGACGTTCAGCTGAGCAAGGCCTCCATCCGCCCGGAGCGCAGGAGCGGCGGCTCCTGCTCGACGTGGCGCTCGTACCAGAGCGTGAACGTCAGCAGCCCCCAGAGCTGGCGGCTCCAGTCCTCCGCGCCCGCGACGTGCTCGTCGAGCAGCCGTCGCACCGGCGCGGGCTCGAAGAAGCCCTGCGAGCGGAGCGTCTCGGGCGAGAGCGTCGCGCGCGCGAACGGCTCGAGCTCGCCGCGGAGCCAGGCCGCCGCGGGGATCGAGAATCCGCGCTTCCGCCCGTGGACGACCTCGCGCGGCAGCAAAGGCTCGGCGGCCTTTCGCAGCAGCACCTTCTTCGAGAGACCGCGCACCTTGAGGCGGGCGGGCAGCGCAAAGGCGAAGTTCGTGACGACCGGGTCGAGAAACGGAACGCGTGCCTCGAGCGAGTGCGCCATCGAGGCACGGTCGGTCTTCACGAGTAGGTCGTCGACGAGGTACACGCCGAAGTCCACGTCTTGCAGCCGTGCGAGCTCGTCCGACCCGTCGGTCTCGACGTAGCGCGCGCGATGGAGGTCGACGGGGTCGAACGCGCTCCGGCGTCCGGTCAGCTCGGCCCGCGCCTCAGGCGAGAAGATCTCCTTCCAGCCGTGGTGGCGCTCGAGCGGCGGCAGGTGCGCTGCGCGCACGAACCGCTTCGCCCGGTAGTCGAAGCTCGCCTTCGCGCTCGAGCTCGGCAGCCGCTCGACGAGCGGCCGCACGATCCGTGCGAGCGGAGCGATGCGCGCCGCAAGCAGGTCGGCCGCGTACGTGTAGTAGCCGCCGAAGAGCTCGTCGCCGCCCTCACCCGACAGGGCCACCTTCACGTGCTCGGCCGCGAGCTGCGACACGAGATAGGTCGGAAGCGCCGACGAGTCGGCGAACGGCTCGTCGAAGACGTCGGCCAGCGCGGGCACGAGGACGAGCGGATCGGGGTGCACGAGCAGCTCGTGGTGGCTCGTGCCGTAGCGCTCGGCGACGAGGCGTGCCTCGGCGCGCTCGTCGAAGCTCCGCTCCCGGAAGCCGATCGTGAACGTGTGCACCGGCTCCGCCGTCTCCTGGGCGGCAAGCGCCGCGAGCAGCGCCGAGTCGACGCCGCCCGACAGGAGCACGCCGACCGGCACGTCGGCGAGGAGGTGCGCCTTCACGGAGTCGCGCAGCCGCGCGCGCAGCTCCTCCACCAGCTCCGCCTCGTCGTCGCCCCGCAGCTCGTCGAGCGGTGCCGGGCCGGGACGTGCGTACCGCTCGACTCTTAGGCCCCCGTTCTCGTCCCAGACGAGCACGTGCCCGGCCGGGAGCTTCCGCGTGTCGCGAAAGATCGAGAGCGGCGCCGGGATCGAGTTGAAGGCGAGGAAGGCCTCGAGCGCATCCAGGTCGATCTCACCTCGCGGGAGCGCCCGGAGCTCGGAGGCGAACTCGAGCACCCCGCCCGTGTCGCGGTAGTAGAGCGGCTTGATGCCGTAGCGGTCGCGCGCGAGCACGAGCCGCCGCCGGTGCTCGTCCCACAGGGCGACCGCGAACATGCCGCGCAGCCGCCGCGCGTACCCGGGCCCGTGCCGCTCGTAGAGGTGCAGATGCACCTCGGTGTCGCAGTCGGTGCGAAACCTGTGCCCGTCGCGCTCGAGCTCGAGGCGCAGCTCCGGGTAGTTGTAGATCTCGCCGTTCTGGACGACGACGCACGACCCGTCCTCGTTCGCGATCGGCTGGTCGCCGCCGGCGAGGTCGATGATCGAGAGCCGCCGCGCCGCGAGCGCCACGGGCCCGTCGAGATACGAGCCGTCGCTGTCCGGCCCCCGATGCCGAAGCGCGGCGCTCATCGCCCCGAGGCGCTCGGGATCCGGTGAGCCCGCGCGCGACACGATCCCGCAGATTCCGCACATGGGGCGGAACTCTATGGACGCGCCGGGATCAGTCGCCGCCCGACGTGAGGCCGCGGAGCGACTGCTTCAGCACGCGCCAGCCGGTCGCGGCGACGGTACGCAGGTACAGGCGGACGGAGCGGTCGGCGATCCACTCGAGGTCGTGCGCGAGCTTCTCCGCCATCGACGTCTCGTAGCCGCGGCGTACCTGTGCGAGCCCGGTCAGGCCGGGCCTGACGATCAACCGCTGCCAGTACGCGGGCAGCTCGTGCGCCAGCTCCTCGAAGAAGACCGGCCGGATCGGCCGCGGCCCGACGAGGCTCATGTCACCGCGCAGGACGTTCAGGAACTGCGGGACCTCGTCGAGCTGCGTCGCCTTCAGCCACCTGCCGACCGTCGTGAACTCCCCCTGCGTCCGCCGCACGAGCTCCTCGCCGAGGTACGGGCCGAGCCGGGTCTCCGCGTCGGCCCGCAGCGTGCGGAACTTCAGCATCGTGAAGACGCGCCCGCCGCGCCCGACCCGCTCGCCCCGGTAGAGGACGGGCCGCCCGCTCGTCAGCAGCACGACGAGGGCGATCGGAAGCACCGCCGGCAGGGCGAGCAGCAGGAAGAGCGACGAGAGGAGGACGTCGAGCGAGCGGAGCAGGACGTCCCGCGGCCGCGCCGGCGTCTCGAGCGCCAGCTGCCGGTAGCCGCGGATGAACGTGTCCTCGGCCCGAGGCGTCGTCGCTTCAGGCACCTCTCGGATGCTAGATGGTGCCAAGGCGGGCGCGGGCATAATGATCGCTTATGGATACGCGACAGCTGGCGGCGTTCTGCACGGTCGTCGAGCGGCACAGCTTCTCGCACGCCGCCGAGCAGCTCGGGGTCACGCAGCCGGCCGTGAGCCTGCAGATCCGCTCGCTCGAAAAGCGGCTCGGCGTGCAGCTCCTCGATCGCTCCGGGCGCCGGGTCGAGCCGACCGAGGCGGGCCGGCGCCTCTACCGGAGCGCCCAGCGGCTCCTGGCCGTGGAGCAGCAGCTGCTCGCGGAGCTCGGCGAGGAGGCGGCGGGCGAGCTCGCGGGCCGGCTCGAGCTGGGCGCGTCGACCGGCCCCGGCGGCACGGTGATCCCGGTGGTGCTCGCCCAGTTCCAGCAGCTCCATCCGGGTGTGCACGTCGTCCTCTCGGTGTCCGACACCCAACGCATCGTCGAGCAGGTCGCCCGCCGCGAGCTCGAGCTCGGCGTGGTCGGCGCCGCCCGTCGCCACCGCGGCGTCGTCTTCGAGCCGTTCTTCCGCGACGAGGTCGTGCTCGCCGTTCCCGCCGGTCACCGCTTCGCGGGTCGCACCGTGTCGCTCGACGAGTTGAAGGCCGAGCCGGTCGTGCTGATGCAGGAGGGGGCTGGCGTCCGGCAGGTGATCGACGACGAGCTGCGCGAAGCGGGAGTCCGCCTCCGCGACCTCGACGTGCGGCTCGAGCTCGGGCTGCAGGAGTCGGCGCGGAGCGCGGTGCTCGGCGGCTACGGCGTCACGTTCATCTCGCGCTCCGCGATCGAGGCCGACCTCGCCGCGGGCACCGTCGCCGTGGGGCGGGTCGAGGGGCTCGAGCCCTCGCGCGAGATCTCGCTCGTCCGGTCGACGGGCCGCGCCGAGACGCGCGTTGCGCAGGCGTTCGTCGAGTTCGCCCGGTCGCGGCTCGCATGATCGTCCGCTTCGGCCTCGACTCGCTCCAGGACGTCTGCGACGAGGCCGGCCTGGAATGGCCGCCGCTGCTCGTCGCGAGCACGCGCTGGGACCTCCCGCTCCCGGGTGGGCCGGTGCCGCGATGGAGCGAGGTGCCCTCGGAACGCGTCGACGCGGCCGCCGCCCTGGCAGAGGGCGGTGTGATCGCAATCGGCGGCGGCAGCGCCATCGATCTCGGCAAGGCCGTCTCCGCCGCCGCAGGCGTGCCGCTCGTCTCGGTGCCGACGACCTACTCCGGCGCCGAGTGGACGACCTATTACGGCGTGCGCGACCCCGGCCGGAAGCTGCGAGGCGGCGGTGCGGGCGCACACCCGCGCGGGATCGTCTACGACCCCGAGCTGACGCTCGACCTGCCGCGCGACACGACCGTCGGCACGGCGATGAACGCGCTCGCCCACTGCGCCGAGGCGTTGTACGTCGAGGGCCACAATCAGGACGCAGACGAACACGCCCTCGCCGGTGCGCGGCTGATCGCCGAGTGGTTGCCGCGCGTCGTCGACTCGCCGCGCGATCGCGAGGCGCGCACCGGGCTCCTGCGCGGTGCGTGCCACGGCGGCGCGGCGCTCGGCGGCTCGGGCCTCGCGCTCGCGCACGCGCTGGCGCAGGCGGTGGGCGGCCGGTACGGGCTGCCGCACGGGACGCTGAACGCGATCTGCCTGCCGCCCGCCCTCCGCTGGAACGAGCAATGGGTGCCCGACGCCGTGCAGCGGTTCCGCGCGGCCGCCGGCCGCGACGTCGAAGAGCTCGCCGCGCTCGCCGGCGTGACGCGCCTGCACGAGCTCGGCGTGCCCGAGGCCGATCTGCCGTCGCTCGCCGAATCGGCCGCGGGGCGCCCCGGCAACCGGGCGAACCCGCGGCCGGCGACGCCGGCGGAGGTAGAGGAGCTCCTGCGCTCGGTCTTCTAGGAATTGATCCACACGAGGTTGACGAGGAAGGCGATCGTGAACAGCACCGCGACCGCGATCACGATTCCCGCCGCGACCTGCAGCGCCGTCTTCAGAACGTCAGCCCGCCGTAGGCGTACATCGTCGAGTCGAGGTGGCTGCTGCCCGAGTGGGCGACGTTGACGAGCGCCGAATGCCACTGCCACAGGATGTAGCCGCTCGCTCGCAGCGTGTAGCACCCGATGCAGCCGCCGCTCCACCACGGCCCGTAGGCGCTCGAGAGCGTGTACCAGCCGCTCTGGTCGTAGCTCTGCCAGACGCTGCCGTACGTGACGGCGGCGCCGTTCCCGCACCACGTCAGGTGCTGGTAGATGTAGACATGACCGCTCCAGTCGCTCGGCCCGGAGCGCGAGGTGGCATACCAGCAGGTGTTGATGCAGGTTCCGCACGAGTCGGTGGCCGGCAGCGCGCCCGTGCGTGCCACGAGCGAGCCTCCCGCCGCCTCGGCGGGGATGTTCGCCGGGTCGACCGGCGTCGGGCCGCTGACGAGCGTCGTCTGCGAGTCGCTCGGTCCGCCCGGGGCCTTCTTGTCCTGCCCGTTGCCCCCGTTGCCGTTGCCGGCGAACGCCGGCGAGGCGACGAGCGCAGCTGCGACCGTGGCGACGAGGAGTGCGTACCGCATTGGCTTCCTTTCCGTCGGGCTGGCCCCCGCAACGGCACCGTGGACGGTAGCGTTGTCAGTTCTGACAATCAAGGCGGCTCTTGCGGCCATGCCAAAGCAGCGCAGACATAAGAAACAAAAATGCCAAGAATTAGCTAGACTCGCGGCCGATGTCGACGAACGGCCATTTCGACGTGCTCGTCGTCGGCAGCGGCGCCTCGGGACTCGCGGCGGCCGTGTCGGCCGAGCGCGCCGGCGCCCGGGTCGCCCTCGCGACGAAGGCCTCGATCCAGTCGTGCAACTCCGCGAAGGCGCAGGGCGGCATCCAGGCGGCCTTCGGCGAGGACGACTCCCCCGAGCAGCATGCCGACGACGTCTGGCGCTCGAGCCACGAGACGGCCGACCTGCGCCTCGTCGAGGTGCTGACCTCGGAGGCGCCCGCGGCGATCAGGTGGCTCGAGGAGCTCGGCGTCGAGTTCACGAAGGAGGAGGACGGCGGCTACCGGCTCGCCCGTTGCGGCGGCGCCTCGCGCCGGCGGCTCCTGCAGGTCGGCGACCGCACCGGCCACGCGATCACCGCGGCGCTTCGAGACGCCGCCGAGTCGGGCGGCGCGACGCTCTTTCCGAAGAGCCCGCTCGCCGGGCTCGAGCGCGGCGAGCACGGCTGGCGCGCGCGGGTCGGCGAGCACGTCCTCGACACGGCGACGGTGGTCCTCGCGGCGGGGGGCCGCGGCATCGCCGAGGCGAAGGAGCGCGGCGAGCTGTCGACGAACCACCCGGGCGCGACCGGCGAGGTGACGCGGATCGCGCTCGACGCCGGCGCGGAGGCGCGCGACCTCGACGCCCTCCAGTACCACCCGAACGGCGGCGCCTGGCCGCAGACGCTCCAGGGGTATTCGATCCCCGAGACGACGCGGGCCTACGGCGCCGTGCTCCTGAACGCAGACGGCGAGGAGTTCACCGACTCGCTCGGCCCGCGCGACGTCGTGAGCCAGGCGATCGTCGACGAGGTCGCGAGCGGGAAGGGGGTCGAGACCCCCGACGGCCGCCCGGCCGTCTATCTCGACACGACGCGCATCGCGGAGCGCGACGCGGAGATCTCGCTGCCCTACATGCTGCGGCGCTACCGGAAGGCGGGAGTCGACCCGCTCGCCGAGAAGATCCTCACGTACCCTGTCCTCCACTACCAGAACGGCGGGCTCGTGATCGACACGCACGCCGAGACGACGCTCGAAGGCGTCTACGCCTGCGGAGAGATCGCCGGCGGGACGCACGGGCGCAACCGCATGATGGGCAACTCGTTGCTCGAGTGCGTCGTCTTCGGCCGTCGCGCGGGCAGAGCCGCCGCGGCGAAAGCGAGCGTATGAGCATCGACACGACGACCGACTTGCAGCATGCGGTGGAGGATGCGGCGGCGCACCTCTACGTCTGGGCGCTGAAGGACATCCCGCAGGATCTCCGCGACGCGCTCGCCGCCGCCGCGGCGCGGGAGACCTCGGTGCCCGGCCAGCGGGTGCTGAACACGATCCTCCGGAACGTCGAGGTGGCCGACGGCGACGGCAACCTCGTGTGCCAGGACACCGGCATCGCGGTCTACACGTGTCACGTCGGCGAGCACTTTCCGCTGCACCCGGCGCGCATCTACGAGGCGCTTCGCGACGGGACGGCGCGCGCGACCGTCGAGCACCCGCTTCGCTCCAACGCAGTGCACACGATCACGCGCGAGAACACGGGCCCGAACATCGGCCACCGGCTGCCGATCGTGCACTGGGAGTTCGTCAAGGACTGGGACGGCCTCGACGTGAAGTGCGTGCCGAAAGGCTCGGGCTCCGAGAACATGAGCTTCCTGAAGATGTGCGTCCCCGCCGACGGGGTGAAGGGGATCAAGCAGTTCGTGCTGGAGTCGATCGTCGGCTCGGGCGGCAAGCCGTGCCCGCCGGGCATCGTCGGCGTCGGCATCGGCGGCTCCGCGGACTACGCGATGTATCTCGCGAAGGAGGCGATCGCGCGTCCGATCGGCACGCGCAACGCCGATCCGATCGTCGCGCAGCTGGAGGACGAGCTGATGGGGCTCCTGAACGAGACGGGGATCGGGCCGATGGGTCTCGGCGGCGACGTGACGGTGCTGAACTGCCACATCGAGCACGCCGACACGCACATGACCCTGAACCCCGTCGCCGTCAACTACCAGTGCTGGGCGGCACGCCGCGCGACCGCGCACGTCGCCGCCGACGGCACCGTCGACTTCGACCGGGAGGCGTGAGGAAACGTGGCGACGCACGAGGTGACGTTCCCGATCGCGGACGAGCAGGAGATCCTCGAGCTCCGCGCGGGCGACGAGGTGGTCGTGCAGGGCCACATCATCGGCATCCGCGACCGCACCCAGATCCGCATCTTCGACCAGGGGGTCGAGCCGCCCATGGACCTGCGCGGCGCGTTCCTCCTGCACACGGCGCCCGGCGTCCGCAAGCTCGCGGAGGGGCGCTACGAGAAGGTCTGCATCGGCACGACGACGAGCGCACGCATGGTGCGCTTCACCGAGCCGCTCGGTGCGCAGTACGGAGTGCGCGCCATCTGCGGCAAGGGCGGCTTCCCTGACGAGGCGATCGAGCCGATGCGCAAGCTCGGCATGGTCTACTTCGCGATCGTCGGCGGTGCCGCCGCGCTCGAGACGACCCAGATCGAGGAGATCGAAGAGGTGGCGTGGGAGGAGCTGATGCCGGAGTGCCTGTGGCGCTTCCGGGTCAAGGACTTCGGGCCGCTCACGGTCGGCATCGACGCGCACGGCAACTCGCTCTACCACGACGTCCAGACAGCCGCCCAAGCGAAATTGAAGGAGCTCTATGCCCGGCTTTAACGACGGCTTCCTCGACCTGCCCCGGCGCCCCGGCAAGCCGCGCACCGAGGGGCTCACCCACGTGATGGACAAGGGGCTGAACCTCCGCGAGATCGAGGGCATGTTCGACGTCGGCGGCGAGTTCGTCGACATCGTCAAGCTCGGCTGGGGCACGAGCTACGTCACGAACAACCTCGAGAAGAAGATCGCGCTCTACCGCTCGTTCGAGACGCCGGTCGTCTGCGGCGGGACGCTCTTCGAGGTCGTCTACGCGCGCCGGCGCATGGACGAGTTCAAGGCGTGGCTCCGGGAGCATCGCTTCTCGCACGTCGAGATCTCGGACGGCACGCTCGACATCCCCCGCGACGAGAAGCTCGAGCTGATCGCCGACTTCGCGCGGGACTTCACGGTGCTCTCGGAGGTCGGCTCGAAGGATCCCGACGTCGTCTTCGCGCCCTACCAGTGGGTCGAGTGGATCAAGGAGGAGAAGGAGGCCGGCGCCTGGAAGGTGATCACCGAGGCGCGCGAGGGCGGCACCGCCGGGATCTTCCGCAAGGACGGTGATATGCGCACCGGCCTGATCGACGAGATCGCGCACGAGATCTCGATCTCGGATCTGATCTTCGAGGCGCCGACGAAGTCGAGCCAGGCGTGGTTCGTGAAGCACTTCGGGCCGAACGTCAACCTCGGGAACATCCCGCCCGAGGAGGTCATCCCGCTCGAGACGCTCCGGCTCGGGTTGCGCGGCGACACGCTGAAGGAGGTGCTGCTTGGCAGCGAGCCTGCAACTGCCGGCTGACGTCGAGGCGCTGACGCCCGAGGAGGTGCTCGGCTTCGTGCTCGAGCACTTTCCCGGTCGCGTCTCGCTCGCCTGCTCCTTCCAGAAGGAGGAGGCCGTGCTGCTCGAGATGCTCTTCGCGCTCGAGCCGAAAGCGCGCGTGTTCGCGCTCGACACCCACGTGCTCTTTCCCGAGACGTATGCGGTCTGGCGCGAGGTCGAGCGGCGTTACGGGACGAAGATCGAGGTGTACGAGGGGCCGTCGCTCGGTCGCCAGGCAGCCGTCCACGGCGACGAGCTCTGGCGCTCGAAGCCGGACCTCTGCTGCTCGATCCGCAAGGTCGAGCCGCTGAACCGCGCGCTCGCCGACCTCGACGCCTGGATCACCGGCCTGCGCCGCGATCAGTCCCCGGCGCGCGCGAACGCGCCGAAGCTCGGCTGGGACGAGCAGCACGAGCTCTGGAAGGCCAACCCGCTCGCGGCGTGGACGGACGAGGACTGCCTCGCGTACATCGAGGAGCGGGACCTGCCGGTCAACGCGCTGCACGAGCAGGGCTACGCCTCGATCGGCTGCACCCACTGCACGCAGCCGGGGGCGGGGCGTGAGGGCCGCTGGGCCGGAACGGCGAAGATCGAGTGCGGCCTGCACGTGGTGAACAACCCGTGAGCGGCTTCGTCGTCTGGTTCACCGGATTGTCCGCGTCGGGGAAGACGACCGTCGCCAACATCGTCGAGCCCGAGCTCGAGCGCCG
>Ga0310811_10011427_pt1 | contig 11516 bp, 8 predicted proteins | sample YCmetagenome_FD_207642 | JGI IMG/M metagenome (GOLD analysis project Ga0310811, IMG submission 207642) | Soil microbial communities from experimental microcosm in Duke University, North Carolina, United States - YC | ecosystem: Engineered > Artificial ecosystem > Soil microcosm > Unclassified ... | reverse complement strand
CGTGTCTGGCGTGCGTGCTGGTGGACGACGTCTTCACCACGGGTGCCACCCTCGCGGCGGCCGGCGCGGCGCTCCAGGGCGCGGGCGCGGCGCGGGTCGAGGCGGTGACGTTCGCGCGGGCCGAGCCGCCGGTGTCGCTCGGTTAGCCTATCAACGACGGAGAGACGATGGCGATTCGAGTAGGGATCAACGGCTTCGGCCGGATCGGCCGCAACGTGGTCCGGGCCGCCCAGGCGATGGGCGCGAAGGAGCTGGACTTCGTCGCGGTCAACGACATTACCGACACCGCGACGCTGGCCCACCTCCTCAAGTACGACTCGGTCCACGGCCGCTTCCCGGCCGACATCACCGCCGAGAAGGACGGGATCATCGTTGGCGGCGACGCCATGCGCGTGCTGGCCGAGAAGGATCCGGCCAAGCTCCCCTGGAAGGAGCTGGGCGTGGATGTCGTGCTCGAGTCGACCGGCCGGTTCACCGACCGCGACCAGGCCGCGCTGCACCTCCAGGGCGGCGCCAAGAAGGTGATCATCTCCGCGCCGGCCAAGAAGGAAGACATCACCATCGTCTACGGGGTGAACCACGAGGCGTACGACACCGGCAAGCACCACGTCGTCTCCAACGCGAGCTGTACCACCAACTGCCTCGTTCCGGTGGTCAAGGTCATCCTCGACCGCTTCGGCTTCGTGAACGGCTTCATGACGACGGTCCACTCCTACACCAACGACCAGCAGATCCTCGACCTGCCGCACAAGGACCTGCGCCGGGCGCGGGCGGCGGCGCTCTCGATCATCCCCACCACCACCGGGGCGGCCAAGGCCACCTCGCTGGTGCTGCCGCAAGTGAAGGGCAAGATCGACGGCGTCTCGCTGAGGGTGCCGACGCCGGACGTCTCGGTGGTCGCGCTCTCCTGCACCGTCGAGCGGGCCACCTCGGCCGACGAGGTGAACACCGCGTTCCGCGAAGCGGCCAAGAGCGGCCCGCTCAAGGGGATCCTGGCGGTGAGCGAGGAGCCCCTGGTGTCAGTGGACTACATCGGCTCGCTGCAGTCGAGCACGGTGGACGCGCTCTCCACGAACGTGGTGGCCGGCACGCTGGTCAACATCACCAGCTGGTACGACAACGAGATGGGCTACTCGGCGCGGTGCGTGGACCTGCTCCGCTACGTGGGCCAGCGGTTGTGAAGCGGACGCTCGAATCGCTGGACCCGGCCGCCCTCGACGGCAGGCGGGCGCTGGTCCGGGTGGACTTCAATACGCCGGTCAAGGACGGGGTCGTCACCGACAACACCCGCATCCGGGCGGCCCTCCCGACCATCAAGTACCTCCGCGACCGCGGGGCGCGGGTGGTGCTCCTCTCGCACCTGGGCCGCCCCAAGGGCGGCCCTGATCCGAAATATTCGATGCAGCCGGTCGTGCGCGAGCTCGAGCGCCTGCTCGGCGCGCCGGTCACCTTCCTGGCCGACCCCACGTCCGACGAGGCGGTGACGGCCACTCGGCGCCTGCCGCGCGGGGGCGTCGCCGTGGGAGAGAATACCCGGTTCTATCCGGGCGAGGAAAAGAACGATCCGGCGCTGGCGCAACGGTTCGCGGCTCTGGGCGACCTCTACGTGAACGACGCCTTCGGCTCGGCGCACCGGGCGCACGCCAGCACGGAAGCGGTGGCCCGCCTCCTCAAGCCCGCCGTGAGCGGGTTTCTCATGCAGCAGGAGCTGCGCTACCTGGGCGAGGCGCTGCATCGCCCCAAGCGCCCGTTCGTCGCGGTGCTGGGCGGCGCCAAGATCAGTGGCAAGATCGATCTCATCGAGGCGCTGCTGCCCAAGACCGACGCCATCCTGCTGGGCGGCGCCATGGCGTGCACCTTCTTCCGCGCCATGGGGCTCGAGACCGGCAACTCACTGGTGGAAGAGGACCGGCTCGAGCTGGCACGGGAGCTCACAGCCAAGGCGGGAGCCAAGCTGGTGCTGCCTTCCGGCGCGGTGATCGCGCAGAAGCTGGAAGCCGGCGCTGCGACCCGCGACGTGAAGCGCGACGCCATCCTGCCCGGCTGGGCGGTCTACGACATCAATCCCGCGACCGAGCGCGACTTCGCGTCGCGGATCGGCTCCGCCGGTACGGTCGTCTGGAACGGACCGATGGGCGTGTTCGAGACCTCCCCGTTCGACCACGGAACCCTGGCCGTAGCACATGCGATGGCCGACGCGACGGCGAAGGGCGCCGTGACCGTCATCGGCGGCGGCGATTCCGCCGCGGCCGTGGCCCAGGCCGGATTGGCCGACCGCATCACCCACGTGTCCACCGGTGGCGGCGCGTCGCTCGAGTTCCTCGAGGGCAAGGAGCTGCCGGGCGTGGCAGCGCTGGACGACGCATGAGGCGCCTCGACGCATGACCGCTCGCCCGCTGATTTACGCCGCCAACTGGAAAATGAACCACGGCCCGGCGGCGGCCACGGCCTTCGCGGAGCGGTTCCTGGATCTCACCGAGCCCGCGCCCGACCGAAGCCTCTGGTTCTTTCCCCCCGCCGTATCGATCGCGGCCGTAGGCGCGGCGGTTTGCTCTCGCCCCGACATCAAGGTGGGCGCGCAGAACGTGCATTGGGAGCCGAAGGGGGCCTTCACCGGCGAGGTCTCCATTCCGATGGTGCAGGAGGCCGGTGCGACCCTGGTGCTGGTGGGCCATTCCGAGCGGCGCCACCTGTTCGGCGAGACCGACGAGCAGGTGGCGCGGAAGACGGCTGCCGTGCTCAAGGCCGGGCTCACCCCGCTGGCCTGCGTGGGCGAGACCCTGGCCGAGCGGGAAGGTGGGCGAACCGAGCACGTGATCATCCGCCAGCTCGAGCCGCTGCTCGACAAGGTGCCCGCGCAGGAGTGGGCCCGGGTGGTGCTCGCGTACGAGCCGGTTTGGGCCATCGGCACGGGCAAGAACGCGACGCCGGACGACGCGGCCCAGGTGCACGAGCTGATCCGGTTCACCGTCGGCCGGCGAGGTGTGCCCGGACGGGTGCCCATCCTCTATGGCGGCAGCGTCAACGCGGGTAACGTGCTGGCCCTGTTGGCCCGGCCCGAGCTCGACGGCGTGCTGGTCGGCGGCGCGAGTCTCGATGCCGACGGCTGGGCCGAACTGGTGGGATTGGGCGCCGCGGCCTAGCTTTCCCCCATTCCCCTCACAGGAGACGACGGATCGATCTCGAGGAACGGCTTCGGGGCGCGGTCGGCGACCAATACCGCATCCTGAGGGAGCTGGGCGGCGGCGGTATGAGCCGCGTGTTCCTGGCCGAGGAAACCCGCCTCGGCCGCCAGGTCGTCATCAAGCTCCTGCCGCCCGAGATGGGCGCCTCGGTCAACGTCGACCGGTTCGAGCGCGAGATCCAGCTCGCGGCCCGCCTGCAACATCCCCACATCGTCCCGCTCCTCACGGCCGGCGCCTCGGGTGACCTGCTCTATTACGTCATGCCGTTCATCTCGGGCGAGTCGTTGCGGGTCAAGCTGGCGCGCGAGGGTGAGCTGCCGGTGACGGAGGCGGTGCGGATCCTGCGCGAGGTAGTCGACGCGCTGGCCTACGCCCACCGGAACGGCGTGGTCCATCGCGACATCAAGCCGGACAACATCCTGCTTTCCGAAGGCCACGCCGTGGTGACGGATTTCGGTGTGGCCAAGGCCGTCACCGCATCGAGCGGCGGCGCCTCGCTCACCTCGCTCGGCGTAGCGCTGGGGACGCCGGCATACATGGCGCCCGAGCAGGCCGCGGCCGACCCGCACGTGGACCACCGGGCCGATATCTACGCCGTGGGCGCACTGGCCTATGAGATGATGGCCGGGCGGCCGCCGTTCACCGCGCCGACGGCGCAAGCACTGCTGGCGGCCCAGATCACCCAGACGCCCGAGCCGGTGGTGCAGCATCGCCGCACCGTTCCGCCGGCCCTCAACGCCGTGATCATGCGCTGCCTCGAGAAGCGGCCGGCGGACCGCTGGCAGAGCGCCGCCGAGCTGGTGCCGCAGCTCGATGCCATGAGCACGCCCAGCTCGGGGACCATGCCGGTCGCGGCACCGGTCATCTCGACCGGAACCGAGCAGGCGATCCGTCGTGGTCATCCCGTCCGGGTCGCTGCGCTGTTCGTTCTGGCCTCGCTGGTGGTGCTCGCCGTCGTCTGGACGCTGGTGCGCCGCCTTGGGCTCCCCGATTGGGTGCTGTGGGCTGCGATTGGGCTGCTCGCCATCGGTCTCCCCATCATGCTCGTGACCGGCCTGCACGAGCGCCAGCGCGCCGTGGCTCGGACGACCGGCTTCGTGTCCGGGTCACCGGGGAGGCTGGACGGGTGGCTGACCTGGCGAAAGGCGGTGCTCGGCGGTGGGCTCGCGTTCGGCGCCCTGGCGGTCGTTGCCGGCGCTTACACGGCCATGCGCCTCCTGGGCATCGGTCCGGTCGGGACGCTGGTCGCCTCCGGCGTGCTCAAGGACCGCGAGCCGCTGGTACTCGCGGACTTCGAGAATCGCTCCGCCGACTCGACGCTGGGGCCGTCGCTGACGGAAGCGTTCCGGGTCGACCTGAGTCAGTCGCCTACCATCCGGCTGCTGGACGCATCCTCCATCGCGGACGCGCTGCGGCGCATGGAGCGCACGGAGACCGGGAGTCTCCCGGCGACGCTCGCCCGCGAGCTCGCCGAGCGCGAGGGGATCAAGGGCGTGGTGACCGGACAGATCGCCCCAGTGGGGAAGGGATACGTGCTCTCCGCCACTCTGCTCGGGGCGGCGGACGGGCACGTGTTGACGGCCGTGCGGGAGAGCGCCGAGAACGACGGCGAGCTGCTCAATGCGATCGGCCGGCTCTCCAAGAAGCTCCGCGAGCGGGTCGGCGAATCGCTGGTCTCGATCCGCGAGACCGCGCCCCTCCAACAGGTGACGACCGCCTCGCTACCGGCCTTGCGACGGTACTCCGAGGCGCTCCGCCTCGAGGAGGACGACAAGCAGGAGGCCGCGATCGCGGCCCTGCGCGAGGCGGTGGCGCTCGATACCGGGTTCGCGATGGCGTACCGGAAGCTGGCGGTGCTCATCGGCAACACCGGCATCGACGACGCGGCCCAGTTCGAGGCTGCGACGCGGGCCTTCGCCCATCGGGACCGATTGCCGGAGCTCGAGGGGGACCTCACCGCCGGCTACTACTACCAGTGGATCGCCTACGACTCCACCGCCACGGTCGCGGCGTATCGGGCCGCGCTCAACCTCGATCCCGACAATCTGCCGGCCCTCAACAACCTCGCCGTCGAGCTGGGCCGGCGGCGCCGCTACGCCGAGGCGGAGAGCCTGGTGGTGCGGGCGTCGCGTCTCGGGCGGGGCGCATCGTTCTTCCAGAACGCCGTCATCTACCAGGTGGCGCTGGGCCGCTTCGCCGCGGCCGATTCGACGCTGGCGCGCTACGCGGCCAAATCGCCGTCGAGCCCGGTGCTGCTGGCGCTCCGTGCCCAGATGAGTGCCGCTCGCCAGGACTACGCCGCCGCCACGCGGCTGATGCTGCAGCTGCGCGCGGCCCAGGCCTCGAGTCCGGTGTGGCAGGCAGGTACCAGCTTCGAGCTCGCCCGCCTGACCCGGCTGACCGGCAGGCTCGCCGACACGGAGCGGTATCTCCGCGCCAACATGCAAGTGCTCGAATCGATGGACCAGGCCGGCGCATACGTCGAACGCGCCAGCGAGCTCGCGATGCTGGAATCCGAGATGCGCGGCCGGCCGGACTCGGCGATGGCGACCCTGGCGGCGGCCCTGGCCAAGTATCCGCTCGCTCGCATCGCGCCGCTCAACCGCCCCTATGTCGCTCTCGTCATCGCGTACGTCAGAATGGGCAACCCGACTGAGGCGCGGCGCGTCTGGAAGGAATACGAGACGGCGCTCCCCGAATCGGTCCGCCGGGGCGATCAGATCGGCCAGCTGGCCGCAGGAATGCTTGCTGAGGCGGACCACCATCCGGACGAGGCCGCGTCCCACTATCGCAACTGGTACGCCGGGAGCGGCGAATGCGGCCCGTGCGGGCTGTTCGAGCTGGCGAAGCTCGCCGATGCCGCGGGCCGGACCGACAGCGCGCTCGCGCTCTACGATCGCGGCATCGCCGTCCCCAGCCTTACCCGTTTCCGGTACGACGCCTACCGGCTGCCGGAGGCCCTCAAGCGCGCGGGCGAGCTCTACGAGGCCAAAGGCGACCGCGCGAAGGCAGCCGACCGCTACCGCCGGTTCGTGGACCTCTGGAAGGACGCCGATCCCGAGCTGCAACCGGGCGTGCGCGAGGTCCGTGCCCGCATCGCTCGCCTGGCCACGGAGCCTGGCACCTGAGCTCGCCCCGCAGGCATCTCGACGACCGTGAGCTGCTGGCCCGCCTGGTCGCGTTCGACACCACGAGCCACGCCAGCAACACCCCGCTCGCCGATTTCCTCGCCGACTACCTCGACTCGCCCGGCGTCCGCATCGAGCGCAACCCATCCGCCGACGGCCGGAAAACGAATCTGGTCGTCACGGTCGGTCCCGAGACGGAGGACCGGAGCGGCCTGGTCCTCTCTGGTCATATGGACGTCGTGCCCGCGCTCGAGGCCGACTGGCGCTCGGATCCCTTCGCCTTGATGGACGCGGGCGACCGCTACGTGGGGCGCGGCACGGCGGACATGAAGGGTTTCCTCGCGCTGGCCACAAACCGGTTCGCGAGGCTGGACCCGACGACGGTTCGGCGCCCGCTCGCGCTGCTCTTCACCTACGACGAGGAGATCGGCACCCTCGGCGCGCGGCGTTTCGCCGAGACGTGGCCCGCGCCCGAACGGTTGCCGCGCGAGATCGTGATCGGCGAGCCGACCGCGATGCGGGTGGTCCGCGCCCACAAGGGACTGCTGCGATTGCGCCTCCGCTTCACCGGCATCGCCGCCCACTCGGGCTATCCCCACCTGGGGCACAACGCGATCGAGCCGGCCGCGCAGGCGATCGTGGCGCTCGCGGAGCTGAGACGGCGCATGGAGGGCGAGCGCCCCCCGCATCACGAGCGGTTTCCGGGAGTGCCGTTCGCGGCGCTCAACGTCGGAACCGTCGCCGGCGGCAGCGCGACCAACGTGGTGCCGGATCGGTGCGAGGTGGACCTCGGGATCCGGCTCCTGCCCGGGATGGCGGCCGACGAGATGGAGCAGCGGGTGCGCGAGACGGTGGCCGACGCGCTGGGCGCCGAGCCGTTCACGCTCGAGCACGTGAACCTGACCCTGCCCATGATCGCCCCCGCCGATGCGCCGATCCACCGTGAGCTGTGCCAGGCGGTGCATCAGCACGACGAGCACAGCGTCATGTTCGCCACCGACGCCGGCTGGCTGCAGGACGCCGGCTTCCAGTGCGTGCTCTTCGGACCCGGGAGCATCGAGGTGGCGCATCGCGCCAACGAGTTCATGCCGGCCGACGAGCTGCTGCGCGCGGGCCAAGTGCTCGACGGACTCGTGCACCGGCGCTGCCTGGCCGAATGAGCCGCGTTCTCGAGCCCGAGCTCACCTGGACCGGCACCGCGCTCGAGCCAGGCCTGCAGATCGCGATCGGCACCGACGGCCGGATCGAGGCGGTCGGCCGCCTGGGGCGGCCCGGCGCCGAACGGCTGGCGAGCACGGCGCTGCTTCCCGGCTTCGTCGACTCCCATTCGCACGCGTTTCAGCGCGGCCTGCGAGGCTCCGGCGAGAGCTTTCCCGCCGGGGCGGGCAGCTTCTGGACCTGGCGCCAGGCGATGTACCGGCTCGTCGAATCGCTCGACCGGGCCACGCTCCGCCGGGTCTCGGCCCGTGCCTTCGCCGAGATGCGCGACGCGGGCATCACGTCGGTCGGCGAGTTCCATTACATCCATCACGAGCGCGAGGGCGACTTCGCCCTGGACGATGCCATCCTCGAAGCGGCCGCCGACGCGGGCATCCGGATGGTACTGCTGTACTGCTTCTACGCCACCGGCGCGCCGGGCCGTCCGCTCGAGGGCGGCCAGCGCCGCTTCGCCACGCCATCGGTGGACCAGTTCTGGCGCCGGGTCGACCTCCTGGCCGCGCGCCTGGATCCGGCCACGCAGACGCTGGGCGTCGCGCCGCACAGCATTCGCGCGGCGAGCCCCGAACAGATCCGGCTGATCCACGGGGAGGCGGTCCGCCGGGGACTGCCGGTCCATCTGCACGTGGAGGAGCAGCGCCGCGAGATCGAGCAGTCGCTGGCAGCCTACGGCCGCACGCCGATGGCGGTGATCCTGGAGGCGGTGCAGGGTGGGGCATTCACCGCGGTACACTGCACCCACACCACCGACGACGACATGGCCCGGTTTCTCGAGGCGGAGGGCATCGCCTGCCTGTGTCCGCTCACCGAAGGCAACCTGGGCGACGGTATCCCCACGCTCCATCGAGCGCACGCCGCCGGCGGCCGCCTCGCGATCGGCACCGACAGCAACAACCGGCTCGCGATGCTGGAGGAGATGCGGTGGCTGGAGTACGGCCACCGGCTCAGGGGGGAGATGCGGGGCGCGTTTCCCGGACCGGCGGGCGAGGTGGCGCCGACGCTGCTGGCCGCCGCCACGACCGGCGGCGCGCGCGCGTTGTCCCTGCCGGCCGGTCGCATCGCGGCGGGCTGCTGGGCCGATTTCGTCGCGGTGGATCTGCGCTCGCCTGCGCTGGCCGAGGTGCCCAGGGAGCGCCTTCTGGCCGCGCTGGTGTTCGGAGCGGGGAACGAGGCCATCGCCGGGACCTACGTCGGCGGCAACTGGCGGGCGAGCGGAGGTTGAGCTGCCGCTCGGCCCGATGAGGGCCGCCCTGTCATCCCGAGCGGAGCGAGCGATCTTCTCGGGCCGAGTTCGAGCCACCCGCGGGCAAGATCCCTCGCTTCGCTCGGGATGACACATGCCGGAGCTTCCCGACATCACGGTGTACCTGGAGTGCCTGGCCCCGCGCGTGCTCGGCCAGCCGCTCGAGCGTCTCGTCATCCGCAACCCGTTCGTGCTGCGAAGCGTTTCGCCGTCGCCGGCGGAGGTCGCTGGGGCGCGCGTGATCGGACTCCGGCGCTTCGGCAAGCGGATCGTCATCGCGCTCGAGGGCGAGCGCTTCATCGTGATCCACCTGATGATCGCGGGACGGCTGAGGTGGAACGCTCCCGGCGCCAAGCCGCCGGGCAAGCTGGCGCTCGCGCTCTTCATTTTTCCAACCGGCACGCTGGCGCTGAGCGAAGCCGGCACCAAGCGGCGCGCCTCCCTTCATCTGGTCGCCGGCGAGGAAGGGCTGCAGGCGTTCCGGCGAGGCGGGCTCGAAGTACTCGAGGCCGACCAGACCGAGTTCGCCGAGCGGCTCCGGAGCGAGAACCACACCCTCAAACGCGCCCTCACCGACCCGCGACTCTTCAGCGGCATCGGCAACGCGTACTCCGATGAGATTCTGCATCGTGCGCGCCTTTCGCCGCTGGCGCTGAGCCGGAAGCTGGACGACGCGAGCGTCGCCCGCCTGTTCGAGGCCACCCGGGCCACGCTGCTCGACTGGACCGCACGGCTCAGGGCGGAGGTGGGGAGCGGGTTCCCCGACAAGGTGACGGCGTTTCGTGAGGGCATGGCGGTCCACGGACGGTATCGCGAGCCGTGTCCGGTGTGCGGGGCGCCCGTGCAGCGAATCCGGTACGCCGACAACGAGACCAACTACTGCGCCCGGTGCCAGACCGGCGGCCGCCTGCTCGCGGACCGGGCCATGTCGCGGCTGCTGCACGAGGACTGGCCGCGGTCGATCGACGAGGTGGAATGACGGCCATGGACCCAATCGCGAGCAGGCCGGACGCGACCACCTCCCGCTATCGTCCGACCTCGGTCCGCTGGCGGATCTGCGCCCTCATGACGCTCGCGAGCTTCATCGCGTACATCCTGCGCACCAACATGTCGGTCGCCGGAGCGCCGATGGCCTCCGACCTGGGACTGTCCCACCTCCAGCTCGGGATCATCCTGTCCGCCTGGGCCTGGGGCTACGCCGCCTTCCAGTTTCCCGGCGGGGTCGCCGGCGACCGGATCGGCGGCCGCCGGGCGATCGCCGCCCTCGCACTGCTGTGGGGTCTGCTCAACCTGCTGGTGGCGCTGGTGCCGGGACGGGCGGTCGCCTCGGCGGCCATTGTCATCCTCGCCCTCATGGTGCTGCGCTTCTTCATGGGGGTGGCGCAGGCGCCGCTGTTTCCGGTCATCGGCGGCCGCATGGTGGCCTGCTGGTTTCCGGTCTCGGGGTGGGCGCTGCCGAACTCGCTCCAGAACGTCGGCTTGACCTTCGGCGCGGCCGCCACCGGGCCGCTCATCGCCTGGCTCACGGAGCGCACCGGCTGGCGGGCCTCGTTCGCCCTGACCGCCCCCCTCGGCTTCCTCCTGGCGGCGACCTGGTGGTGGTACGTGCGCGACCGTCCGTCGGAGCATCCGGCGGTGAACGCGGCGGAGGTCGATCTGATCGATGAGGGCCGCGCGACCCCGGTGGCCGTTCCGCCGGAGCGTGGAGGGTGGCGGGTCCTGCTCGGGGACCGCCAGGTGCAGGTCATCACGGCCGGCTACTTCTGCGCCAATTTCGTGTTCTACTTCTTCTTCAACTGGCTGTTCATCTACCTGATCGAGGGCCGGGGCTTCCGGCTGCTCGAGGGCGGGTCGTACGCGGCGATTCCCTGGATCGCGGGGGCCGGCGGCGCCTTTCTAGGCGGCTGGCTGTGCGATCGGCTGTGGAAACGAGTCGGTGCGAGGTACAGCTGCCGCATCCTCGGTGCCGCCGGCATGGCGCTTTCGGGCGTGTTCCTGTTCGCGGCCGCCGGCGCGGCCAGTCCGGCGTGGGCCGTCGTTCTCCTCGCGCTATGCCTCGCGGCCGAGCAGCTCACCGATGCGATCTACTGGGCCGCGATGATCGCCGTGGGCGGCAGACACGTGTCGGCTGCCTGCGGGGTGATGAACACCGGAGGGAATATCTCGAACGGGATCGTCGCGCTCGTGGTGCCGCTCATGGTGGATCGGCTCGGCTGGGCCGCGGCGGTCGCGGGCGGAGCGGCCTTCGCGTTCATCGCGGCGGCGCTCTGGCTCGTCACCGCCGCCGACCGGCCGGTGGCGAGCGAGTCGGCGGCGATCCCCGCGCCGGTGGTCGCCTAGCGGCGTCGTTCCGGTGAGCCGGTGGCTGGGGACTCTGGCCGCCGGAAGGCGACCGTGTCGCCCCTGCCCGATCGGCTCGCATGGCCCTGAGTGATCGCTATGTGCTCGAGCGCGAGCTCCGCCAGAGCCGCACGGCTACCGTCTCCCTCGCTCACGAATCGGCGGGAGACACTCGAGCATCGTGCTGCACGGCCTCAGGCGGCCACTACGGCCGCGACCATCGCCCTCGCCTCTTCCACGATACGCGCGAGGTGCGGCGGGTCCCGGAAGCTCTCCGCATAAAGCTTGTACACGTTCTCCGTCCCGCTGGGCCGCGCCGCGAACCAGCCCTGCGCCGTCGTGACCTTGAGCCCGCCGATGGCGGCGCCGTTGCCCGGGGCGCGGGTCAGCTTCGACTGGATC
>Ga0310811_10011426_pt1 | contig 11516 bp, 10 predicted proteins | sample YCmetagenome_FD_207642 | JGI IMG/M metagenome (GOLD analysis project Ga0310811, IMG submission 207642) | Soil microbial communities from experimental microcosm in Duke University, North Carolina, United States - YC | ecosystem: Engineered > Artificial ecosystem > Soil microcosm > Unclassified ... | reverse complement strand
CGTTCGCCGTAGTAATGCCAGTGTCCCCAGCATTCCTGGCCGCATCCCGTGCAATGTAGCGACCTGCCGAATCAGCCGCACACCGCACCAGCCGAGGGTCAGCACGTCCATTGCAGGCGAAGGGGTCACCGCGACGATCGCGACGCTCTGTAGAGCGGCTGTCCGTCCGAGCACATCCGTCGCCTCCGAAAGGGCTTGCACCGGCCCTGAACGCAGGAGCGCAAGCACTGCTTCCGGAGCGTCAGCTGCGGAGAGAGACGGTAAGATCCCTGAGTGGTGTGGCAGTCCTTGCAGCCAACGCCGTGCCGCACGCTGAACCCTATCCGTCTCGCCACTGGCGAATTCAGCGCGAAGTTGGTCGACCCTTCGCAGCGTTGCGAGGCCGTGCAGTTCGCGGCCGATGCCAAGCCCGATCAGGCTGAACCCAATCAGGAGAACAATAGAGCCTGCCCAGCCCAATGCGTTCCAGTGGTCGAACAGCGCGCCCACAAGCCAGACACCCCAAAGCGCAGGTATGCCGAGCCCAAGAGTTGCTGCTCCAATCAGCGCTGGTGACCACGCGCGCCTGAGCGACTCCGCCACAGGCATATCTGGCGCCACAGCTTCCAGACGAGGCGCTGCCTCGGGCTCAAGCAACAGAAACGGTTCGGGCGTCGTTTCCATCAAAGAATATCCGTCAACAGAAAAGCTAGCAGTGCATCCAACCCCAGTTGCGGGATACCACCACGACCCGCTTCAGGCAGGCGCATCGGCTCGAACTCGGGCAAGGCGAGGAAGCGGTGCTGCCAAAACATATCGTCCGGCAAGCTGTCAGGAACTTCGCCCGGATAGAAGCGCGCGGGTCGAGGCTCTCCGATGATACGGCCGCGGACGGCCGAAACCGGTCGGCCGGCCAGCGTTTCAACCACATCCTCAGTGCACCGAACGGAGGCAATCGAGAATACGGCGGACGTTGCCTCGCCGTGTGGCACACGAGTGAGGCGTCGCATGAGAGCTGAGAGATTCCCACGCTGACGTGCGGCAACGTGGTCAGCTTTGGTGGCGGCGAAGGCGACCCGTCTGATTGGATTCAGCGGCAGCTTCAGTTGGGCAATGGCCGCCACATAATCTGTCCAGGATCGCTCCCAGCGCAATGCATCGGCAGCAGCGGTGAGCGCTGATTGCGCATCATCGAAAGCGGCATGGCCTTGATGCAAGGCCGAGAGCAGGTCGGCGAGGACCACAAGCGAATCGAGGTCGGCGAACATCGGTGACATCAGGTCGTGCCGCACAGCGTTCACATACGCTCTGAAGCGGGCCTGCATCAGCTTCGCCAGGGGGCTTTGACCGGGCAACGGGAAGAACTGCATCCAAGGTGGCTGTGCCCCTGGGGAAGGCATCAGAAATCGTCCAGGCTGCAGGAAAGCCAACCCAAGCTCGTCGCGCATCCGATGGAGGACCTGGGTGTAGAGCTGATGTCCGGTCAAGCTCAGCGCCTCATCCGCTGCCACACCCGCCGGCAAGCCTCGCACGAAGCCCAGAAACGGACGTGGCAATTCCGCCGGTTTCAATGCCTCGAGCCGGCGCAGGGTTGCCTCCGACCAGTCTGTGAAATCCTGACTGAGCAGAGGTAGATCGAGAAGCCACTCGCCTGGGTAGTCCAGGAACTCGAGGCGCCGGCGCTGCGGACCGAGGGGGGCGAGCAACCCATCCCTTGGCAGATCCAGGTCCAAAGCGAGCAGCGAGACTGCAGTTGTCCGTGCAGGCCACCGCGGTGGATCCGCAGCCAGTGCGGCCGTGTGAGGTCCGACGTCGAATCTCGGGATGTCAGACGCTTGCGCCGGCGCGATCGCTACAGCCAGCCTCCGTCCCCGGAGCCGATCGGAGAGCGCCGGCAAAGCCAGGCGCCCCGACGACAAGGCGAGCAGGTTGGCAGCGAGCGAGGTGAGCAAGGCGGTTTTTCCCGCCCTGGCCAAGCCGGTTATGCCAATGCGTATTGTTGTCCGGAGCTGCAGCACGTCTGCCGCGAGACTGGGAATGGCACCTGGGGCCATACCTATTCAACCCCTGCCGAGCAGCCAGGCATGGCTTATTGCGTCAGCCTCGGATTGTGGCGCGGCACTCGGAGGCTCCAGTCGAGTGTCACTGCAGCGGGCGAGGTTATCACGCGTCGCTCTCCCCGGGACGCTTAGTCACCACGCCGTTCACGCGCCTCTTGAGCGGCCAGCGACAATGATGTGGTGGGCTGAGCCATGAGCCGCTTCAGACCGATGGGCTCGCCAGTGACCTCGCAATAGCCGTATGATCCGTTCTCGAGCCGTGCAATCGCTCGCTCGGTTTGCCGCAACAGCATCTGAACGCGTTCGCGGTTTTGAACCATGAATTCTCGCTCTGAGTCTGCGCTGGCATGATCGGTTTGATCTCCGTCACGGCCAACATCATCGGTGTCGGGTGAAGGAATTGCCTCAAGCTCCCTCTGCAGATCCGTCCGCGCCTGCTCGAGCCTTCGACGAAAATACTCGATCTGCCTCGGGTTCATAAATTCCTCGTCTGCCGAGGGTTGGTATCCCGGCGGAAGGTCGACGGCCATCCCTGTAAACCTCTCAGTTGATTCCGGCCCGGCTGCCCTTCTATCTCATGTCTGCCCTATCTGCGTCCTGAGTCCATCGGCCGCCACAAGGTGGTGCCTGATCGAGTATTAACGCCGCTGGTTGCTGTTCATGCAAATCGGCCGCGACTTGGTCGGTGCGACCGCACGTCAGTGGCTCGTTGAACTTCCTGCTGCCCGATGTGAGAGCGGCGGTCTCATGATACGGAGTGGCAAGACGGATAGCATACCGATCAGTGGCGGCCGTGTGGTGGACCTGCGAGCGGAACGCACGCGCATGCTCGAGGTGTCGATCTCTCCGCGCGAAAGTCGCGCGACTTGCCGACGACGACATGATGATGGCGGATACCGCGCGCGTGCGAGGCGCGGATCACAACTTGGCAATACTAACCAGCAATTCGCTTGTGCAGGCTAGCCTTCATCGCTTCAATCTCCCTCGACACCATGAGGCCACGATAGGCCAGTGACGTCTCATGCCTGACGTAAGCACCCTCGCGTGCCGCACTGAACCAGTTGAACGACCCAGCGCAGAAGATGTCATCGTCCGCCATGACGATCTTGCTGTGAACGCCAAACACTTCAACTACCGTCGCGCCGGCTCGTCGTAGACTCGCGGTCGCGGACGCGAGGTCCTCCAGTCCGTTCTTGTCGCCCGCGGCGCGCTCTGCATTCAGCGCGCGATCCGTATAGATCGTCAATGCAATCCCTCTGGTGGTCGCAGCAGATAAGGCAGATAACAGGTCACTCTGATCTAACGCGCGCCTTGACAGCCAGGGCGTGACCACCTGAACTTCGCGGCGACATTGCTCCAGGACATGAGTCAGAAATGCGTCATGGGCTGCGGCGTCTCGCAGATGCTCAACTGTTCCGCTGCGCATCAGATCGCGACGCGGGGCTGGGCCAAAGCTTAGTGCATTCTCCGCTTTGCCGAAAAGGTGCTGTCCGAGCTGTCCGCGAGGGCTGCCCTGATGGGCAGTGGAGAAGCAACTCATGTCGCCAAAAACCAGGAAGCTGTTCATCGCGCGCGACACAGCGACGTTGAGCATGCTTGGGCTCATATCGATGAAATTGCCATCTGCATGCTTGGAATAAGTCGGTGAGAAGATTATTATAGGCCTCTGCCCGCCCTGGAAAGCATGCACGCTTCCGACTGTCACCCCTCCCTGCTCGGTCTCCATCCCTAATTCCTTGAGTGCGCTTTGGATTGCACCTACCTGCGCTGCAAATGGTGTGACAATGCCCACCACTTCAGAAAGCGGCTTCCCCTGATACGTCCGCTCTAGCGCCGTTTTCTGGTCGGCAATCCAAGCGGCGATTGTCTCGGCTTCAGAGATGTTGCGTCGGCTGCCCCCGGCTAACCGCTCGCATAAGCCATCGACCTGCGAATACCCCAGAGGCGGTAATCCATCCGCTCCCAGGTTGTCGGACGTGGCCTTAGGCCCACGGAGCGCCTTGAGTTTTCCCCGGTAGCAGAGGTTGTTGCAGAAGCCAATGATCTCGTCGAAGCATCGCCAGTGCTCGTAGAGGAACAGCCCGCGAGCGAGATCACGGTCCTGATGATAGCGTGATATATGTTGTGCTACGCGCATAACGCTGCCTGAGGAAGCGGCCCGTCCACTATCGGCGAAGGAATTACGGCCGGCCTGCTCATCCTCGGACGTCAGCAAGCCGGAACCCCGCAAATTGCCTATGTCAACGCGGCGAGGCACCCTCCAAATGGGCTCGAGCTGCGCAGTGTCACCGATGACCAAAGCCCGTCGCGCCAAGGCAAAAGCAGCTCCTGCAACCTCTGGAGGAACCTGGCCAGCTTCGTCTATTATAAGCAGATCGATGGTGTTCCACAGAAAGTCGTCGACGAACGTTTCGTCGTCCTTTCGCCGGATGCCCATAAGCTCGGGCACGACATAGGAAGTGGCAACCGCACAGGGCGTCAGCATCATTCGACGTCGCCAGCGCGGAATCACACTGGCGCGTCCCGTTCGGCGCTTTTCGCCGACCAGATCTTCGATGCCGCGCATGGCGAGGAGCCAACGTCCCTCCCAATAGTGGGTGGTGGTCAGGAAGATCGGGAAACGCAGATGGCGATCGGCGAGGGGATCGCAGTCGCCTAGCGTCATTCGACGGGCGTCGGTCGAATCAATCTTCAGAGCGCGAAGAGTATCGCACCAGCGGTCGAGGCAGGTTCGTTCGAGCTGTAGCAGCTCGTCGGCCTCTGCAAGGCGGGCCTTGAGCTTTGTCTCTTCGGCGAGCACTCCTTTGATTATGGCCGCGATGGTTGGGCCGATGTCGGCGATGCTTCCCCAGTCCGGCAATGGCCCTGGCCAATGAGGGCGCAGGGCGGCTCGTGCTGCGCCGAGTCGCTTTCGTGCAACAGGCCACAACCATCCCAAAAGGCTCTCCATTAGAGATCCTGCGGCTTGATGGCGGTCCCAGACGGCGGCAAGTTCTTGAGCGGCTTGGCTCTCCTTGTCCACCGCGTCTACCGCGTCGTGCCGCCGCTCGCGGGTGGTTTCCGGATCGTCTCCGAGGGCTGTCCGGCAGCGTTCGCGCGATAGTTCAAGAGCCTTCCAGGCCGATTCGATCGCCTCCAGGGCATCGACCTGGGCTCGAAGCTTGCGGTGCAGAGCCCGCACAACGTTATCGACGCTGAAATCCTCCAGATCGGGAAATGCGGTAGCGGCAGCCGTAACGAAGGTGGACTCTGCACGATGCAAATAAGCTGCATCTTCGACACGGTCGAAAAACGTGCCCGTCAAATAGGTCTGACGCACAACGCGGCTTCGCGCTGGGAAGTAGCTCGCAAAGCTTGTAACGTCCGGCAGCCAACGAGCGGCGAAGGGGCCGTCTCCCCTGGAGAAGTCTGCGCCGAACGCATCGATGATATTAGTGACTGCCTGATTGTTGGTCGAGGACGCTATGATGATCGGCGCATCGCCTTCATCAATGGCTGCCCTAGCCCAGAGCGATGCGACGACGGACAAAAGCAGGGCCGTCTTGCCTGTGCCGGGTGGACCGTTAACTGCGACGACTTCTCCGGGCTCCGCACCAAGTAAGTGGGTAAGCGCGCTGCGCTGTGTCTTTGCCAAAGCATATTCCGGGTTAGAATGAGCCAGGCGAGTGGCGAAGCCGTCGTGAGGGGGGCAGCAGGGTTCCGCCTCGAGCAACGGCTTGGATGCAAACGTGGAGAATAGCGGGGCCTCCGGGCTATCACGCTCGATATGATCGTAAATAGCGGCTATTGACCGGCCCGCTGCAAGCTGGTCGCCGACCTGAATGAAGCCGTCCTCAACACGCTTGAAGCGCTCGTCCGCGGACAATGCCGGGAAGACAGCTTGGGCAAGCTGACGGCAGTACTGGCGATAGGCTGGCCAGGCAACCCCCGCAGGTCTGTCCACGCCGTCGGCTGAGATTTCTTGCGATATCCCCCCCACCTGAGTTAGAAAAGTGTCCAGCGCCTCGACAGTGCCAATTGTGAGTGCGTTGTGGTTTAACGGCTCCAGCAAGTCGCGCGGCACGATGGTGTTCGTGGGCATGCTGAACCGGCCGTCCCGGAAAATGGTCACTCGGCTGACAATCGGCGTTATTACGTCATCCAAGGGGTAATGACGCCACCCGTGTATGCTCTGTGCGCGGTAAACAATGGGGCGCAGGAGGGCCGTTCGGCATTCTTCCTCAGCGTGGTCGTCCTGGAACAGTGCCGCGACCGCCCTCTGACCAAGTTGTCCCCGCATCAGAGCAGCACTATCAACTCGTATGAACGATGATACGTCCTTGTTAGAGAAAGCTCCCCGGCCGAGCTCGGCATCGGCCAACGAGTTTCTCCAATATCTGGTGCAGACAAGGACAGCGTGGTTCACGCGGCCATGATGCAGCATTTGCCGAGGATCGACGCAAGCCTTAGGCCAACGCGTTGACTGGGGTTGAATCAGCGACTGCCGCCATTGGGGCAGGCGAGACATTCCCGCAGGCCGAATAGACGTTCGGCTGCCTCGTGGCGGCACAGCCGGTTATTGAGCATCGATCCTGCCACCGGCGCACGCGGTGCCATAAGGCGATCGTGCGCCCCTGTTCGATAAGGCAGCAGTCTTGACGCTCTGATCACCCCTGGAAACAGGGCTCGGTGTCTCTGGCTGCCGACCAATTCCTTTGCGCGATCATCTGCCCAGCGGGCCCCTGCGGCCGGGAGGCCCGGGACTTGCTGGGACGTGACCCGACGATCTGTTGTCGATTGACGATAAGTCGCAAGAGCAAGTTTACCCGACATTCCAAGGTCGCGGGCCAGCGCCTGCACATCTTCAGCCAGCGAACTGAAGATGTGCGTGCCTGACGGATCGTAGTCGCCGTCAGTCGGTAGAAGATTTGCCAAATCATTTGGGCCAAAGACCGGTTTGCCCTCGGCCGCGGCACGAGCCCTGTTGGTACGCGGTGTGCGGTGACCGGAAGCAGTCGACGGTGTGGAACATCCCAGCGCGCGAGGACAATGGCCATGGTCACGGTACGCAGAAGCCAGTGGAGTGTATGCGTCGCCCAATTCTGAACAACAGTAGCGCGGGACAGGCGGCCTATGACTCATTCCTCGGCTCGGGCACCACGGTCATCGCCGCGGAGATGACCGGTCGTGCCTGCCATGCCATTGAGTTGAGCCCGGTCTACGTCGATGTAGCTGTCCGTCGGTGGCGAGCATTCACAGGAAAGCATGCTTCACAGGAGACATCCGGCAAGACCTGTGCGGAGGGCGCAGAGGAGCGTGGTGTAGCACTGACCACACAGAGCGATGACGCAGCGCGGCCGAAAGCCTAAACCGATGAAAGCCAAGATCGCGGCGGGCAATCCTGGAAAGCGGCCCCTGACGACGCTGGTGCCATCGCCAGCAGCAGGCGAGATGCTTTGTCCGACCGTGGTGGATCGCAACTCAAGAGCGCGAACGTATTGGGAGATGTTTTCGCCAACACCGCGCGCGGCCACCTGTCCCCGGTTGACGGGCCGTTGCTGGCTCGCAAAGGCATATTTCGAGGGCGGCCAAAAAAGAAATGCCGCCGATAATCGTTGTGACGGCTCCGCGGGCAGGCATTTGTCGAACGCAAATCGGCGATGGGCGTGGTCGAGTCAATTTTGCAAGCGCTCACGGAATGCGGCTCCACGTTTGGCATTTCGTGCATCAGATCTACCCGACCGAGGTTCCGCGGCTCTCCGCCCGCGAATGCTGGGACATGCTGGTCTATCAGCTGGCGGTGACGATCTTCCCCGGCGAACAGGCCACGCGAATCACGGATGACTTCGGGCGTATTAATTCGGGCGGTTTGCGCTTGGGCGACCAGGAGCGACGTCGGGCCGGCGTTCTCTCGTCATTCGCCGAGCTGGTGGGAACGCTGGAGGCGGAATTCGAGGCGACGTGTCTCGCGAAACGCTCCTACTCTCCGAAATGCCGGAGATTAGCATCGAGACCAGCCGCAACCCGCATGGCTACGCCCTGAAGGCAGAGGATAAATTCTGGTGCTACCAGGACATCCTTCGAACTGGGGACTTGCGGGAAAGCGACGACGAGCAGGCCGTCGCCGACATCTGCGCATCGATCCTGTACGGCAGCCCGGTCGAGGCATCAGGCGACTTCCTAAACCAACTTTAGGCCAGCGATACCGACGAATACCGGACGGTCGGTCAACCAGCGGCTCGCAGTCTTCGGAAGGGACCGCCTAGCCTACGAAGTAAACACTTCCAGGTTCTGCTTCCGCTCGGACAGTCTATCCGAAGCCAACATCTAACGCGCAGAAGTCCCCGTTCTTCACGGTTTTTCTCGCATTCCATGAGCTGATGTTCAGGGAGGGAACGACACCCGCCGCGAACACAAGATATGAGTGCTCTGCAGATTGCGACTGTATCCAAGCTGCTCTCCCTCCAGTCAGCCGGCTGAGGCACCTGCGGCAGCGATGCCACGGCGATGGAAACAACCTGCTGCGGCGGCGGGAAAACCGCGTGACGGTGACAGGCAAGATCGCGTAGGATGCTCTAGGCAGGCGACGGCAGTTCAAACAAAAAACTGGGGAGGGCAACCTTGACAATAGCAGCCACGACATTGTTCGGCGCCGATACCAAGCTGAGCGACGCCAATATCGACGGTTTCCGCGGCAGTATCCGCGGCGAACTCATCCTGCGGGATAGCGCGAATTATGAAGCCGCGCGGCGGGTTTGGAATGCCAATATCAATCGTCATCCAGCGTTAATCGTGCGCTGTACTGATTCTGCTGATGTGCAGCACGCTGTGAATTTTGCTCGTACGCACGAGTTGCTTCTTTCGTTGCGCTGCGGTGGACACAGCGCCCCAGGCTACGGCACGAACGACGGCGGCATGGTGATCGACATGTCGCTGATGAAGGGAATTCGCGTCGACCCCAGCCGCCGTACAGTTATCGCGCAAGGCGGCGTGCAATGGCGCGAATTCGACCATGAGACTCAGGCCTTTGGGTTGGCTACGACCGGCGGGACAGTTTCCAATACCGGCATCGCAGGCTTGACGCTTGGCGGCGGCCTCGGGTGGCTGATGGGCAAACATGGCTTATCGGTCGACAACTTGGTTTCGGCCGATGTGGTCACCGCGGACGGACAGCTCCGAACGGCGAACGCAACCGAGAACCCAGATCTGTTCTGGGCACTCCGTGGCGGCGGCGGCAATTTCGGCGCAGTCACATCACTGCAATACCGCCTGCATCCGGTGACCGAGACGTTGAGCGGGCTGGTCATCTATCCGTTGGATCAAGGGCGCGATGTGATGCGGTTCTACCGCGAGTTCTGCGCCACTCTGCCGGACGAGGCAGAGGCATTTGCGGCCATTTTGACGCACGATGGGCAGCCGGTGGTCGCGATGGTGCTGGGCTACAACGGGTCGGTCGAGAAGGGCGAGAAAGTCCTGGCGCCAGCACGGCAGTTCGGCAAGCCGATAGCCGATCTGGTGGGGCCGATGCCGTACGGTGTTCGCCAGACGTTGATCGATGATCCGCTGGCAAAGCATGGGTTGCACCGTTACTGGCGTTCTGCCTTCGTGGACGAATTGTCGGATGGGCTGATCGACGAGATGCTGAAAGGAGCAGCCAGCTTCAGCTCGCCGCTCAGCGTGATTGGCGTATTCTACGTTCACGGCGCGGCCGCCTGCGTCGCGCCAGAGGCAACCGCTTTCTCAGCGCGCCGGCGGACCTGGGACTTCGATATCATCGGGCAGTGGATAGATGGTGCTGAGTCCGAGGGTCACATCGCGTGGGTTCGCGCGCTGTGGGACCGCGTGGAGCCGGAACTGCTGGGTAGTGTCTATATCAACCACATGATGGGTGATGACCGCCCCGAGCGGGTGCGCGCCTCGTATGGCAACAACTACACCCGGCTGCGTGAGCTGAAGTCGGTGTACGATCCTACGAACCTGTTCCGAGTCAATGCGAACATAACGCCAGCGTAGCTTGCTGCGGACGTAACAGCGAGCGACGGGCTACCTCGGATACTCGCACATCCTGGGCATGCGTCTACGTGACATACTTGATGCTGACTATTTGGGACCGGCTGCAGAATTTCCGGATGTCACTTTCGATCTCGTCGCAGCCATGCGTATTGGTGGGCTGCGATGGCAATCCGGTGCTCACGTGATGCATCGTCAACACAGGCTGCCGCGGTTCGGTCAAACTGTCGCCCAGATCAGAAGATCGACACGGCGGTTGCGCTGACGATGGCAATCGGACGTGCTACGGCCGCCGATGTTCTATCGCTCTCTGGACTTTAGGGGTTCACCCGTATGTACACCCCAGGCGAGCCCGGTGCTTGCGTCATGGCTTGCCGCATGCGCGGTGAATTGGGCGAGGAATGTTGCTTTTGCTCCTTCCACTCCGGGCTCTCGGGCACGGCCGTGCGGGCAAATTCGTAGACCGCGCTGTAGCCGCTGCTACCCTCGAGAACCCGATAGCGGCGTGCGTAGATCACTCCCGCCACTTTGCGATAGTCCGGCACATACTCCCCACTGTACCAGGCGTCCCACTCCGCATCGACCGCGGCGGAGACGGACATTCGGCCTATCTGCAAAACCGGCGCCATGCCACGCTCCGGCATTTCTAAGCCGTCCGGGTAGATCTGTTCCCCGACAGTGCGGGCAAAATTCTTCCCGATCACGGACGGCGAGACTTTCTGTCTCCATGGCGTCCGCGGTCGGTCAGTAAACGCCGGGCGTTTGCATCACCGTCACGCTTGCCAGTTCGTAGCATGCCAGGTATTGCGGGCCACCCTTGACTGCCTCATAGCGGGAAGCTGAGAGAATGCCGGGCACCGACAGCAGTTCCGGTAGATGTTCCTTGTTATACCACTCGTTGAATTCCGGCGCGTCCTTGGTGTCGATATCAACGTATACCATGAAGTTCCCGCGACTTTTTTGTGCCATGTTTCCGTCTCCTCTGTGTAGCGTAGCCGCCATCAATTGCCTCATCTCGTTGGCACCCGGTCCTCATGCCTGGAGCACGAAAGACACGAGGGCACCAACGGGGAGGCCATTTTTAGCGGACATTCCTCAAATCCAGGAACGGTTGAGCGCGATCTTAGATTTCATCTAGGCACACCGAAATGAAAGTTGGAGTGCGCGAATGCGACACCAACAAGCCACCGAACCGCCTCGTCGAACATTGGCACGGCGCCACCCCGACCAATGGCATGTGGCCTATTGCCTTCTCGGAAGCGCTCGACGACGGGACAGTCGCGTGGATGCGGCAGGTATCGGAAGAGCAGTACCGGTGCGGATGCCAAGGCGGTTCGTTAGGCGCGGCCCGGTTCAGCAGCATTAGGTTTGTCAGCCTCGGTCGCTTCGATCACGCCACGCCAGAGCTCGCGCTCATGTGGGAAGTAGTCGGACACTGGATAGTGGAGCGTGTGGTTGTTCTCCCAGACAACGACTGTATTCGGTCGC